>LNFM01002027.1_pt1 | contig 43810 bp, 41 predicted proteins | sample 596031 | NCBI WGS metagenome assembly LNFM01 (sample SAMN04254537, study PRJNA301005) | activated carbon metagenome | isolation source: dual media filters at the Ann Arbor, Michigan drinking water treatment plant | place: USA: Ann Arbor
GTTTGAGCGCAGCGGCCGCAGGCCGCGGAGCGAGTTTCGCGGCGCGACCCGGAGGCGAGCACCGCAGCGGAGTCGGAGCGAAGCGGAGACCGCCACAGCATGAGCCCCTGCCAGGCACCGCCTGACGCGATCGCGGAGGCCGACGCATGCCGACGCAAGCCAACGCCCCACTCACCCCGCCATCACCTCGACCTGCTCCCGCAACTGCGCCGTCTGCTGCGACCAATACGCCGCCGTCCCGAAAAACGGAAAGTTCAATGGAAACGTCGGATCGCTCCACCGCTCGGCCAGCCAGGCGCTGTGTCGCACCATGCGCAGCGTGCGCAAGGGCTCGATCAACAAACGCTCACGGTCGTCGAACTCGCTGAACTGCTCGTAGCCTTCCAGCAGGTGGTTCAGTTGCTGCGCCATCGTGGCGTGGTCGCCCGAGACCAGCATCCACAGGTCCTGCACTGCCGGGCCCTGCATCGCGTCGTCCAGGTCCACCACGTGCGGCGCACCGTCGCGCCACAGCACGTTGCCCAGGTGGCAGTCCCCGTGCAGGCGCAGCGTGGCCAGCGGGGCGGCGCGGTCGAACGCAGCTTCCACGGCGTCCAGCGCGCGGCTGCAGGCGTCGTGCCAGGCGGCGGCCTGGGTGTCGGGCACGAAGCCGCCGTCCAGCAGCAGCTTCAAGGCACGGCGGCCGTCGACGCGGGCGTTCAGGTGGTGGCGGTGCACGAAGGGCTGGCGGCGGCCCACCGCGTGCAGGCGGCCGATGAAGCGGCCCAGCTGGCGCAGGGCGGCCGGGTCTTCCAGCTCGGGCTCGCGGCCGGCGCAGCGCGTGGCAGCGGTGTAGCGGTGCGTGCCCTCGGGCGTGTCGCGGCAGGCCAGTGTGGGCGGGTCGCCGTGCAGCGTGACGCCGGGCGCGGTGTGGTCCAGCTGCAGCACCAGCGGCGGCACCACCGGCACCTCGGCGGCGGCCAGTTCCAGCGCGAAGGCGTGTTCTTCGACGATCTGCGCGTTGCTCCAGCGGCCGGGGCGGTAGAACTTGGCCACCACCACGCGGCCGTCTTCCAGGAAGACCTGGAAGACACGGTTCTCGTAGGAATTGAGCTGCAGGATGCGGCCGTCGCCACGCAGGCCCACGGCGTCGAGCGATTCAAGGACTTGCTGCGGGTCGAGGTGGTGAAAGCTCAATCAGCCGGCCGGGTGCCGTGAAGGAGCGGGCATCTTAGTGCCGCAGGCGCGGGGATGAATCGTCGTTGTCTTCAGGGCGCGTGGACAGCTCGCGCACCGTCATGCCGCTGGGCGACATCACCGCGGACTGCAGCGCGCCGAAGCTGCTGGGCGCGCCGACATCGGCACGGCCATCGGGGCCGAAGAAGGAATCCTGCAGGAAGCCGGAATCGGCCCACAGCGTGGTGCGGGCGCGCTGCTTGTCGGGCGCCGCGGGCGGGTAGGCGCGCCCCGGGGCCATGGGTGGTGCGGCCTGCGGGCCGCGCGATGCCGGGCCGATCTGCGGCACCAGCAGCTGCAGCTCGGGCACCGAGGGCAGTTCCTCCGGCAGGCAGCGCAGGTAGCGCACCTTGCAGGCCGCCATCACCGCGCGCTTGATCTGCAGGCTGCGCCGCGAGCCGCCGCGCTCGGCTTCCAGGTCGATGGCGGCCAGCACGCGGCCATTGGCGCTGCAGATCGCAAAGCTCACGTGGTTGGAGCCCAGCAGCTCGTACCAGTAGCGCACCTCGTTGGGGTCCAGCGGCTGGCAGAACCGCACCAGCGGCAGCTTGGACAGCACGATGTGGTGCGGCAGCGCCTCGCGCAGCTGGCGGTAGACGCGGCGCTCCTCGCTGCTGAACACCGGCCGCGGACCGAGTGTCCATTCGGTGGGCAATGGCTTGGCGCGAGGCTCGCGCTCGCGCAGCACCCACAGCAGCGCCGCCCCGAGCAGCAGGGCCAGGGAGAGCGATGCAAGGATCCAGGGAAGCTGCTGTTGCATGAAGGGCCTGAGGCCGGTGTCACAGGCAGACGGGGCATCTGCAAACACGACGACTGGCAAGGAGATGTTACGGACCGATGGGGGCGGGGTCATCCCGCAATCGTGTGTTCGCCTGGATCTGCCTCGGACCAGCGGGCGACATCCGTCACGGATGACGCAGCGCGGCGCGACGATACCCCCGTTGGCACGGCTCCTGCTAGCACACCTGCTTGTATACCAGCAGGTGCACCACTTTGCAGCACGACCCCGTTTTGCCTTTGACCCTGGATGACTGGCGCCAAGCCTGGCGCACCGGCGCGCCGGTGCGCAGCCTGCTGCTGGCCCACCTGGAGCACGGCGCGGGCCAGCCCGCCGCCCCGGCCTGGCTGCTGCGCCTGGACGCCGCCGCGCTGGAGCCGCGGGTGCAGGCGCTGGAGGCCCTGGCCGCCGCCGCGCCCGACCGCGAGACGCTGCTGCGCCGCTACCCGCTGTTCGGCGTGCCCTTTGCGGTGAAGGACAACATCGACGTGCAGGGCCTGCCCACCACCGCGGCCTGCCCCGCCTGGGCGCATGACGCCGAGCGCAGCGCCACCGTGGTGCAGCGGCTGCTCGACGCCGGGGCGGTGCTGCGCGGCAAGACCAACCTCGATCAATTTGCCACCGGCCTGGTGGGCACACGCTCGCCCTACGGCGCCCCGGCCAGCACGCTGGTGCCCGACCGGGTGAGCGGCGGCTCCAGTTCCGGGTCGGCCGTGGTGGTGTCGCGCGGCGAGGTGGCCTTTGCGCTGGGCACCGACACCGCCGGCTCGGGCCGTGTGCCGGCCGGCTTCAACCACATCGTCGGGCTCAAGCCCACACCGGGGCGCGTCAGCACCGCCGGCGTGCTGCCGGCTTGCCGCAGCATCGACTGCGTGTCGGTCTTTGCACTCACCGTGCAGGACGCTGCCAGCGTGCTGGCCGTGCTGGAAGGCCCCGACGCCGCCGACGACTACAGCCACTTCGCGCCCGGCCCCGCCGCGCTGCCCGCCGCGCCACGCATCGGCGTGCCACGCGGCGCGCTGCTGGACGCCACGCAGGGCTACGACACCGCCTGGGCGCAGGCCGTGCAGCACCTGGCCGTGCTGGGCGCGCAGGTGGTCGAGATCGACTTCGAGCCGCTGCAGGCCGTGGCCCGCCTGCTCTACGACGGCCCCTGGGTGGCCGAGCGCTACGCCACCGTGCAGCCGCTGCTGGACGGCGACCCGGCCGCGCTCGACGCCACGGTGGCCGCCGTGATCGGCCGCGCCACCGCGTACAGCGCGGTCGACACCTTCCGTGCGCAGTACACGCTGCAGGCCGCCCGTGCGCCGGCCGCGGCGCTGTGGCAGCAGGTGGATGCGCTGATGGTGCCCACCGCACCGCGCCACCCGAGCTTTGCCGAGGTCGCCGCCGACCCGGTGGGTGCCAACGCCGTGCTGGGCACCTACACCAACTTCGTCAACCTGCTGGGCTGGTCGGCGCTGGCGCTGCCCGCCGGCTTCACGGCCACCCACCTGCCCTTCGGCGTGACCTTCATCGGCCCCGCGCAGGCCGACGCCGCGCTGGTGCGCTGGGGCCAGCGCTGGCAGGCCCACGTGGCGCAGGCGCTGGGCGCCACCGGCCGCGCCCAGCCCGCAGCCGCTGAGCCGCTGCCCGCACCGGCCACCCAGCCCACACTGGCCCTGGCCGTTGTGGGTGCGCACCTGTCGGGCCTGCCGCTGAACAGCCAGCTCATCGAGCGCGGCGCCACGCTGCGCGAGGCCACACACACCGCGCCGCGGTACCGCCTGTACGCGCTGCCCGGCACCACGCCGCCCAAGCCGGGGCTGCAGCGCGTGGCCGAGGGCGGCCACGCCATCGCGGTGGAGGTGTGGGACATGCCGACGCACCAGGTCGGCAGCTTCCTGGCCCTCATTCCGCAGCCGCTGGGCCTGGGCACGCTGGAACTGGCCGACGGCCGCCGCGTGCACGGGTTCCTGTGCGAAGGCGTGGCGCTGGAAGACGCGCGCGAGATCAGCAGCTTCGGCGGCTGGCGGGCCTTCATGGCCTCGCTCTGAAACCACCCGACGACACCCCACGACCCGCCCCACCCCGTTTTCAGCAGGAGCCCGCACCATGGACCGCAGACATTTCCTCTCCAGCAGCGCCGCCGGCACACTGGCCGTCAGCAGCCTGCCCGGCACCGCCGTGGCCCAGACACGGCCCAAGGACGTGCTGGTCGTCGCCAACGAGTTCGGCCCCAACTCGCTGGACATCCAGACCATCGGTGCCAACCGTCCGGCCTACGGCGTGAGCTGGCTGGTCTACGACCGGCTGATGACCTACGGCAAGAAGACGCTGCCCGATGGCCGTGTCATGTACGACCGCAACAAGCTCGAGCCCGAGCTGGCCGAGAGCTGGGCCATCGCGCCCAACGGCGAGAGCGTCACCTTCAAGCTGCGCAAGAACGCCAAGTTCCACGACGGCACGCCGGTCACCGCCAAAGACGTCAAGTGGAGCTTCGACCGCGCCGTCAGCGTGGGCGGCTTCGCCACCTTCCAGATGGGCGCCGGCTCGCTGGAAAAGACCGAGCAGTTCGAGGTGGTGGACGCGCACACCTTCCGCATCAAGTTCCTGCGCAAGGACAAGCTGACGATGAACAACCTCGCGGTGCCGGTGCCGTGTGTGTTCAACAGCGAACTGGTCAAGAAACACGTCACCGCAGCCGACCCCTGGGGCCTGGCCTGGACGCGCAACAACACCGCCGGCGGCGGCGCCTACAAGGTGGAAGCCTTCCGCCCGGGCCAGGAAATCGTCTACGTGCGCAACGACGACTGGAAGAGCGGCCCGATGCCGAAGCTGCGCCGCATCGTGCAGCGCGAAGTGCCCAACGCCGGCAACCGCCGAGCGCTGCTGGTCAAGGGCGACATCGACATGACCTACGACATGCCGCCCAAGGACTTCTCGGAGCTGGCCAAGGACGGCGGCGACGTCAAGGTGGCCACGATGCCGGTGGAGAACGCCATGCTCTACGTGGGCATGAACGTCACCAAGGCACCGTTCGACAACGTGAAGATCCGCCAGGCCGTGGCCCACGTGCTGCCCTACGACAAGATCATGGACAACGCGCTGTACGGCCGCGGCGCCAAGCTCTACGGCGGCAGCGGGCCGGTGAAGAGCATCGCGTGGCCGCAGCCCACAGCCTACAAGACCGACCTGGCCAAGGCCAAGGCGCTGATGGCCGAGGCCGGCGTGCCGAACGGCTTCGAGACCACGCTGAGCATCGACCTGGGCGGCGCGACGATCGGCGAACCGGCGGCCATCCTGATCCAGGAGTCGCTGGCCACCATCGGCATCAAGGTGCAGATCAACAAGATCCCCGGCGCCACCTGGCGCGCGGCGCTGCTGAAGAAGGACATGCCGATGATCGTCAACCGCTTCGGCGGCTGGCTCGACTTCCCGGAGTACTTCTTCTACTGGTGCTACCACGGCCAGAACGCGGTGTTCAACACCATGGGCTACCAGAACCCGAAGCTCGACCGCGTCATCACCAACGCGCGCTTCGCCGAGAGCAAGCCCATCTACGACAGCATGGTGCGCGAGATGATCCAGATCGCCTACGACGAGGTGCCGCGCATCCCGCTGGCGCAGCCCAGCCAGGACGTGGCGATGGGCAAGGACGTGATGGGCTACATGTACTGGTTCCACCTGCAGCCCGACTACCGCAACCTGTCCAAGGCCTGAGCGGGCTGCGCCATGGACTTCGAAGCCTACGTCGACGCGCAGAGCGCGCTGCTCGGCCTGACCATCACGCCCGAGCAGCGGCCCGGCGTGGTGCGCTACCTGCAGCTGGCCGCCGGCTTTGCGCCGCGCGTGATGGACTTTGAACTGACGCCGGCCGACGAGTCGGGCAGCGTGTTCGTGCCGGTGTCGCCGCCGGAAGATCAGTCATGAGCGCACTGCAGAACGTCAAGGCGGCGCTGCTGCGCATCGACGCCTCCGACGCGCGCATCAACGCCTTCACCACGGTGCTGGCCGAGCGCGCGCTGGCGCGGGCCGCCGCGGTGGACGCGAACGACGCACCGCTGCCGCTGCGCGGCGTGCCCTTTGCGGTGAAGAACCTGTTCGACCTGCAGGGCATCGCCACGCTGGCCGGCAGCCGCATCGAGCGCGAGGCCGCGCCCGCCGCCCGTGACGCCGTGCTGGTGCGCCGGCTCGAGGCCGCCGGCGCGGTGTGCGTGGGTGCGCTCAACATGGACGAATACGCCTACGGCTTCACCACCGAGAACACGCACGAAGGCCCCACGCGCAACCCGCACGACACCACGCGCATCAGCGGCGGCTCGTCGGGCGGATCGGCCGCCGCGGTGGCCGCCGGGCAGGTGCCGCTGACGCTGGGCTCCGACACCAACGGCTCCATCCGCGTGCCGGCCTCGCTGTGCGGCGTGTTCGGCCTGAAGCCCACCTACGGCCGGCTGCCGCGCACCGGCAGCTACCCCTTCGTCGCCAGCCTGGACCATCTGGGCCCGTTCGCCCGCAGCGCGGCCGAACTCGCCGCCGCCTACGACGCGATGCAGGGTCACGACCCGGAAGACCCGGCCCAGCAACCACGCCCCGTGGAGGCCACGGTCGGCGAACTGCAACGCGGCACGCAGGGCCTGCGCATCGGCGTGCTGGGCGGCTGGTTCCGCACCATGGCGCAGCCCGCCGCGCTGGCCGCGGTGGACCGCGTGGCCGGCGCTTTAGGCGCGCTGCAGCAGACCACCTGGCCCGAGGTGGACCGGGCGCGCATCGCCGCCTTCCTGATCACCAACGCCGAGGGCGCGTCGCTGCACCTGCGCGACCTGCAACGCCGCGCGATGGACTTCGACCCCCACACCCGCGACCGCTTCCTGGCCGGCGCGATGCTGCCCGCCGCCTGGGTGGTGCAGAGCCAGCGCGTGCGGCACTGGTTTGCGCGCCAGGTGGCGGCGTCGTTCCGCCACGTGGACGTGCTGATTGCACCCGCCACACCCTGCACCGCACCGCCCATCGGCACCGAGTGGATCGAGATCGCGGGCCAGCGCCTGCCCGCGCGCGCCAGCATGGGCCTGCTGACGCAGCCGGTGTCGGCCATCGGGCTGCCGGTGGCCACCGTGCCGCTGTGGGAGCAGGACCCGGCGGCTCCGCACCTGCCCATCGGCGTGCAGATCATCGCCGCGCCCTGGCGCGAAGACCTCTGCCTGCGCGTGGCGCACGCGCTTCAATCCGCCGGCATCGCCAGCGCCCCTGTCGCTTCCTTCGCCCCAGCCGCATGACCATGGACATCAACCTGCCCACCATCCACGCCGAAGTCACCGCGGCCTTCGCCCGCTACGAAGACGCGCTGGTGCACAACAAGGTCGAGGTGCTCGACGAGCTCTTCTGGCCCAGCGAGCACACCGTGCGCTACGGCGTCGCCGAGAACCTGCACGGCATCGAGGCCATCCGCGCGTTCCGCAACGCGCGGCCCTCGCAGGGGCTGATGCGCACGCTGCAGCACACCGTGATCACCACCTACGGCGACGCCTTCGCCACCGCGATGACCGAGTTCCGCCGCGAGGGCGGCAGCAAGCTCGGCCGCCAGAGCCAGACCTGGGTGAAGTTCCCCCAGGGCTGGCGCGTGGTGGCCGCGCACGTGAGCCTGATGGACCTGCCCTGAGTTCCCACGCCCCGATCTTCAGCATCCACCCGCACCACCCGAGGAGCCCCCGATGAACCGTGATTCCCACCCCACCGCCGATCACGCCCGCCGCCGCCTGCTGGCCGCCGGTGGCCTGGCCAGCGCCTCGCTGGCCCTGCCCGGCGCGCTGCGCCACGCGCTGGCGCAGACGCCCATCACGGTGGGCATCCTGTACGTGGGCCCGCGCGACGACTTCGGCTACAACCAGGCGCAGGCCGAGGCCGCGGCTCAGCTGAAGAAGATGCCCGGCGTGAAGCTGATCGAGGAAGAGAACGTGCCCGAGACGCAGGCCGTGCAGAAGAGCATGCAGGGCATGATCTCGCAGGACGGCGCCACGCTGCTGTTCCCCACCAGCTTCGGCTACTTCGACCCGCACATGCTGGCCGTGGCCGCCAAGAACCCCAAGGTGCGCTTCAGCCACTGCGGCGGCATGTGGACGCAGGGCAAGCACCCGGCCAACACCGGCAGCTACTTCGGCTACATCGACGAGGCGCAATACCTCAACGGCGTGATCGCCGGCCACATGAGCAAGAGCAAGAAGCTCGGCTTCGTGGCGGCCAAGCCCATCCCGCAGGTGCTGCGCAACATCAACGCCTTCACGATGGGCGCGCGCTCGGTGGACCCCAAGATCACCACCACCGCGATCTTCACCGGCGACTGGAGCCTGCCGGTCAAGGAAGCCGAGGCCACCAACGGCCTGGCCGACCAGGGCGTGGACGTCTTCACGATGCACGTGGACGGCCCCAAGGTGGTGGTGGAGACCGCTGCCAAGCGTGGCAAGTTCGTGTGCGGCTACCACGCCAGCCAGGCCAGGCTGGCCCCCAACGCCTACCTCACGGGCGCGGAGTGGAACTGGCTCACCGCGTACACCTCGGTGCTGGACGCGGCGCGCAGCGGCAAGCCGCACCTGAACTTCGTGCGCGGCGGGCTGAAGGAGGGCTTCGTGAAGAGCTCGCCCTATGGCGCGATGGTCGGCGAGGGCGCGCGCAAGAACGCAGAAGACGTGCGCAAGAAGATGATGGCCGGCAGCTTCGACATCTTCAGCGGCGATCTGAAGGACAACACCGGCAAGGTCGTCATCGCCAAGGGCACGGCGCTGAAGCAGACCGACCTGGTGCTGGAAGGCATGAACTACCTCGTCGAAGGCGTCATCGGCAAGGTCTGATGCGATGAGCCGAGCCCGCGACACTGCCGAAGCGATCGCCCTGCCCCTGCTGGCGCTGGCCGGCGGGCTCGGGCTGTTCGGCGTGTTCGTGTGGTTCGACGGGCACGACCCGGTGCAGGCCTGGACGCTGCTGTTCAAGGGCGCCTTCGGCGACGCGTTTTCGATCCAGAACACGCTGCAGCGCGCCGCGCCCCTGATGCTGACCGCGCTGTGCGTGGCGCTGCCGGCGCGTGCGGGGCTGACCATCATCGGCGGCGAAGGCGCGCTGGTGCTGGGCGGGCTGGCCTGCGCCGCGCTGCCGGTGCTGATGCCGCTGCCCGGCGGCTCGGCCGGTACCGCGCTGCTGCTGATGGCGGCGGCCGCTGCCGGCGCGGCCTGGATCGCGCTGGCCGGCTGGCTGCGACAGTGGCGCGGCGTCAACGAGACCATCTCCAGCCTGCTGCTGGGCTACATCGCCATTGCGCTGTTCAAGCACCTGGTGGAAGGGCCGATGCGCGACCCCGCCAGCCTCAACAAGCCCAGCACGCTGCCGCTGCCCGAGGCCCTGCGCATCGGCACGATCGCGGGCTACGACGTGCACTGGGGCCTGGTCTTCGGCGTCGTGCTGTGCCTGCTGGCGGCCTTCTGGCTCGGCGCCACCACACACGGCTTCGCCACCCGCGTGGTGGGCGGCAACCTGCGCGCGGCGCGGCTGGTGGGGCTGCCGGCCAACCGGCTGATCGTCGTGGCCTGCGCGCTGGGTGGCGCGGGCGCGGGGCTGGCCGGCGGCATCGAAGTGGCGGCGGTGCACACGGCGGCCAATGCGTCGCTGATCGTCGGCCTGGGCTACACCGGCATCCTGGTGAGCTTCGTGGCGCGGCACCACCCGCTGGCCATCATCCCTGTCGCCGTGCTGTTCGGCGGCTTCCTGGCCGCGGGCAGCCTGCTGCAGCGGCGCATGGGGCTGCCCGATGCGTCGGTGCAGGTGCTGATGGGCTTCTGCTTCGTGTTCATCCTGGCCAGCGAAGCCTGGCGCGGGCGGCTGGGTGAGCTCTTCGTGCTGCGCAAGCCGGTGGGCGGCGCGCCCGCGGGGGCGCCGGCATGAACGAGTTCGCGCTCTGGGACGTGCTCATCGCCGTGCTCGGCGGCGCCATTCGCGTCGGCACGCCGTTCCTCTTCGTCAGCCTGGGCGAGTGCATCACCGAGAAGGCCGGCCGCATCAACCTGGGCCTGGAAGGCGTGCTGGTGTTCTCGGCCATGGCCGGCTTCGCGGGCAGCTACCTCACCGGCCAGTGGTGGCTGGGCGTGCTGCTGGCAGGCGCCAGTGGCGCCCTCATCGCGATGCTGCACGGGCTGATCAGCAGCCTGCCGCGGGTCAACGACATCGCCGCCGGCATCGCGATCATGATGCTCGGCGCCGGGCTGGCCTTCTACCTCGGCAAGCCGCTGATCCAGCCCCAGGCGGCGCAGATCCCGGCCATCGCGCTGGGCGCTTGGTCGGACTCGCCGAAGATCGCCGCAGCGCTGAGCATCAACGCGCTGTTCCCGATCGGCGTGGTCCTGGCCATCGTGCTGGCCTGGGGTCTGAAGAACACCGGCTGGGGCCTGAAGCTGCGCATGGTGGGCGACAGCGCCGATGCGGCGCGTGCACTCGGCACCAGCGTCACCGGCGTGCGCGTGGCCGCCACCACCGCGGGCGGCTTCATCGCCGGGCTGGGCGGCGCGAGCCTGTCGCTGCACTACCCGGGCAGCTGGAACGAGGGCCTGTCCAGCGGCCAGGGCCTGATCGCGGTGGCACTCGTCATCTTCGCGCGCTGGCACCCGGTGAAGTGCCTGTGGGCCGCGCTGCTGTTCGGCGGCGCGGGTGCGCTCGGGCCGGCGCTGCAGTCGGTGGGCATCGGCGGCTACTACCACCTGGCCAACGCCGTGCCCTACGTGCTGACGCTGGCGATTCTGGTGTGGACCTGTTCGCCGCGGCAAAACATCCGCGGCGCGCCAATGGAACTGGGAGTGAGTCGATGAGTGGATTGGGTGGTCTCAACAAGTCGCCGAACGGCGTGGTCGTGGGCCTGGTGCAGCTGCAGCTGCCGGTGGTGGACACGCCGGCGCAGTTGAAGGCGCAGGCCGAGCGCATCTGCTGGATGGTGGGCAAGGCGCGGCGCAACCTGGGCACGATGGACCTCGTCGTGTTCCCCGAGTACAGCCTGCACGGCCTGAGCATGAGCACGGCGCCCGAGCTGATGGTGTCGCTCGACGGCCCGGAGGTCGCGTCCTTCAAGGCCGCGTGCATCGAACACAAGATCTGGGGCTGCTTCTCCATCATGGAGTTCAACCCGCACGGCAACCCGTACAACACCGGACTGATCATCGACGACCAGGGTGCCATCAAGCTCTACTACCGCAAGCTGCACCCCTGGGTGCCGGTGGAGGCCTGGGAGCCCGGCAACATGGGCATCCCCGTGTGCGACGGCCCCAACGGCAGCAAGCTGGCGCTGATCATCTGCCACGACGGCATGTTCCCCGAGATGGCGCGCGAGGCCGCCTACAAGGGCGCCGAGATCATCCTGCGCACCGCCGGCTACACCGCGCCCATCCGCCACGCCTGGCAGATCACCAACCAGGCCAACGCGTTCCAGAACCTCGCCATCACCGCCAGCGTGTGCCTGTGCGGCAGCGACGGCAGCTTCGACAGCATGGGCGAAGGCATGTTCTGCAACTTCGACGGCACCGTCATCACGCAGGGCGGCGCCCGGGTGGACGAGATCATCACCGCCGAGCTGCGGCCCGACCTGGTGCGCGAGGCACGGGCCGGGTGGGGCGTGGAGAACAACCCCTACCAGCTGTACCACCGCGGCTACGTGGCGGTGAAGGGCGGCGCGATGGACTGCCCCTACACCTTCATGCACGACATGGTGGCCGGCACCTACCAGCTGCCCTGGGACGCCAGCATCCAGGTGCGCGACGGCACGCCCTGCGGCTTTGCCGAGCCCACGCGACCGTACCGCGGGCCCGAGCCCAACCCGGTGGAGTGACGCGCCATGAAGCACATCGCGTCCACGCCCTACCCGTGGCCCTTCGACGGCGCGCTGCGGGCGGACAACACCGCGCTGCTCGTCATCGACATGCAGACCGACTTCTGCGGCGTGGGCGGCTATGTCGACAGCATGGGCTACGACCTCTCGCTCACACGCGCACCCATCGAACCGATCAAGCGCCTGATGGCCGCGATGCGCGCTCGCGGCTTCACCCTCATCCACACCCGTGAAGGCCACCGCCCCGACCTGAGCGACCTGCCCGCCAACAAGCGCTGGCGCTCGCAGCGCATCGGCGCCGAGGGCCGAGGAATAGGCGACCCAGGGCCGTGCGGCCGCATCCTGGTGCGCGGCGAGCCGGGCTGGCAGATCATCGAGGAGCTCGCCCCGCTGCCGGGCGAGGTGGTCATCGACAAGCCCGGCAAGGGCAGCTTCTGCGCCACCGACCTGGAGCTGATCCTGCACACCCGCGGCATCCGCAACCTCGTGCTCACCGGCATCACCACCGACGTGTGCGTGCACACCACGATGCGCGAGGCCAACGACCGCGGCTTCGAGTGCGTGGTCCTGTCGGACTGCACCGGCGCCACCGACCGCGGCAACCACGAGGCGGCGCTGAAGATGGTGACGATGCAGGGCGGCGTGTTCGGCGCGGTGTCGGACTCTGCCGCGGTCCTCGAAGCCCTTGCGGCGCTGTGAGGCGGGCATGAACGCACTCTCGCTGCAGACCATCGACCTGGGCAAACGCTTCGGCAGCTTCACCGCGCTGGACCGCGTGTCGATGACCGTTCGCCCCGGCACCGTGCACGCGCTGCTGGGCGAAAACGGCGCCGGCAAGAGCACGCTCGTCAAGTGCATCGTGGGCTACCAGAAGCCCGACGCCGGCGCGGTGCTGCTGGACGGGCGCGAGCACGACATCGCCACCCCCACCGTGGCCCGCGCACTCGGCATCGGCATGGTCTACCAGCACTTCACCGTGGTGCCGGGCATGACGGTGGCCGAGAACCTGCTCATCGCCAAGGGCGCGCTGCCGGCCTTCATCGACTGGAAGGCCGTGCGCGCGGAGCTGCAGGCCTTCATGGCCACCGCGCCCTTCCAGCTGGACCTGGACGCCACGCCGCAGGACCTGAGCGCCGGCGAGAAGCAGAAGCTCGAGATCCTGAAGCAGCTCTACCTGAAACCGCGCCTGCTGATCCTGGACGAGCCCACCAGCGTGCTCACGCCGCAGGAGGCCGACGAGGTGCTGGGCACGCTGCGCGAGCGCGCGCACGCCGGCGATTGCAGCGTGGTGATGATCACGCACAAGTTCCGCGAGGTCATCGCCTTCGCCGACGACGTGACCGTGTTGCGCCGCGGCGCGCTGGTGGCCAGCCGCGCGGTGGCTGGCGCGCTGCCCTCGGAACTGGCCGCCAGCATGGTGGGCGAAGACCCGGCCGCACGCGCCGAAGCCGCGGGCACCGAGATCGCCGGCCTGCAGCGCAGCACCGCCGCGCCCGGCACCGTGCGGCTGCAGCTGCGCGGCCTGCAGGTCATGGGTGACCGCGGCGAAAAGGCCGTCGACGGCCTGGACCTGGACGTGCGCGCCGGCGAGATCGTCGGCATCGCGGGGGTGTCCGGCAATGGCCAGCGCGAGCTGATGGAGGCGCTGGCCGGCCAGCGTGCGCGCGCCGGCGGCAGCGTCAGCGTGGGCGGCCAGCCCTACCGCGCCACACGCGCGCAGAACCAGCGGCTCAAGGTGCGTGGCCTGCCCGAGGAGCCGCTGCGCAACGCCTGCGTGGCCAGCCTGAGCGTGGCCGACAACATCGGCCTGCGCAGCTTCGATCAGCCCCCGCATGCCCGCGCCGGGCTGCGCGTGCCGGGCTCGCTGGCGCAGCGGGCGCGCGAGCTGATCGCCACCTACCGCGTCAAGACGCAGGGCGCGGGTGCGCCGATCGGCTCGCTCTCGGGCGGCAACGTGCAGCGTGCGGTGCTGGCACGCGAGCTGTCGGACGACGCCGAGGTGCTGCTGGTCAGCAATCCCGTCTTCGGCCTGGACTTCACCGCCGTGGCCGAGGTGCACACGCGACTGGTGGCCGCGCGCAACGGCGGCGCCGCGGTGCTGATGGTCAGCGAGGACCTGGACGAGCTGCTGCACGTGGCCGACCGCATCGTGGTGATGAGCGGCGGCCGGCTTGTGCACGAATGCCCCGCCGCCGGCGCCGACCGCCACCACATCGGCCACTTCATGGGCGGGGCCGGCCACGGCACGGCCGAGGCGAGCCGATCCACCGAGCTGGAGGCCGCATGAACGACACCCCGATCCACGCGCGTCCTTTCGACTTTCGCCTGCAACCCGGCCAGGCCGCGCTGGTCATCATCGACATGCAGCGCGACTTCATCGAGCCCGGCGGCTTTGGTGCCTCGCTCGGCAACGACGTGAGCCTGCTCGAGGCCGCGATCGAGCCCACGCGGCAGCTGCTGCAGGCCTGGCGCGAGCGCGGCTGGCCCGTGGTGCACACCCGCGAGTCGCACGCACCCGACCTGTCGGACTGCCCGCCGGCCAAGCGCCTGCGCGGCAACCCGGCCTTGCGCATCGGCGACGCTGGCCCGATGGGCCGGCTGCTGGTGCGCGGTTCGGTCGGCTGCGAGATCGTGCCCGCGCTGTCGCCGCTGCCGCACGAGACCGTGATCGACAAGCCGGGCAAGGGCGCCTTCCACGCCACCTCGCTGCAGCACGACCTGAAGCGGCTGGGCGTGACGCAGCTGGTGGTGGCCGGCGTCACCACCGAGGTCTGCGTGCAGACCACGATGCGCGAGGCCAACGACCGCGGCTTCGACGCACTGCTGGTGGAAGAAGCCACCGCCAGCTACTTCCCGGCGTTCAAGGCGGCCACGATCGAGATGATCGTGGCGCAGGGCGGCATCGTCGGCTGGGCCGCGCCGCTGGCGGCCGTGCTGGCCGCGCTACCGGAGCCGCTGTGATGCTGCGCCTGATCGGCCACCGCCTGCTCGCCGCGCTGCCCAACCTGGTGGGCGTGATCGTCATCACCTTCCTGCTGACACGCGCCATTCCCGGCGACCCGGCGGCCTACTTCGCCGGCGGCGCCGCCACGCAGGAGGCGGTGGAACAGGTGCGGCGCGAGCTGGGCCTGGACCAGCCGCTGATCCAGCAGTTCTTCAGCTACGTCGGCAGCCTGGCGCGCGGTGACCTGGGCCTGTCGCTCACCACCGGGCAGCCGGTGCTGCAGGAGCTGCTGGCGCGGCTGCCGGCGTCGCTGGAACTCGTGCTGCTGTCGCTGCTGCTGGCCTGCGCCGTGGCCGTGCCGCTGGGCGTGGCCGCGGCGGTGCGGCCGGGCTCGTGGGTGGACCAGCTGGCGCGGCTCGTCACCACGGCCGGCGTCTCACTGCCGACCTTCTTCACCGGGCTGCTGCTGGCCTACGTCTTCTACTTCCTGCTCGGCTGGGCGCCGTCGCCGCTGGGCCGGCTCGACCCGATGTTCAGCCCGCCGCCCACCGTCACCGGGCTGTACCTGATCGACGCCGCGCTCACCGGCGACCGCGCGCTGTGGTGGGCCGCGGCCCGCCAGCTGATCCTGCCGGTGCTGACGATGGCGATCTTCGTGCTGGCGCCCATCGCCCGCATGACGCGGGCCTCGATGCTGTCGGTGCTGGGCAGCGACTTCGTGCGCACCGCACGTGCCAGCGGGCTGTCGGCCACCACGGTGCTGGTGCGCTACGCGCTGCGCAACGCGCTGCTGCCGGTGGTCACGACGCTGGGCATGGTGTTCGGCTTCATGATCGGCTCGTCGGTGATCGTCGAGAAGGTCTTCGGCTGGCCTGGCGTGGGCAGCTACGCCATCGACGCGCTGACGGCCAGCGACTACGCGCCGGTGCAGGGTTTCGTGCTGGCGATGGGCATCCTGTTCGTGCTGCTGAACCTGCTGATCGACGTGCTCTACGTTGTCATCGACCCCCGGGTCAAGATCGAATCATGAGCGCGAGCACCGCCCCTGCCCCCGTTGCCGCGCCGGCCAGCACCTGGGCGCACGCCCGCCACGTGCTGTCGGAGAACCCGGTCACGCTGATCGCCACCGCGCTGTTCGTGATGTTCCTGCTGATGGCGCTGGTCGGGCCGTGGCTGGTGCCCTTCGACCCGCTGGCCAGCAATTCGGCGGTGGCGCTGCAGCCGCCCAGCACCACGCACTGGTTCGGCACCGACGCGCTGGGCCGCGACATCTTCAGCCGCGTCGTGGTGGCGACGAGGCTGGACCTGGGCATCGCCTTCGGCGCGGTGCTGCTGAGCTTCGTCATCGGCATGCCGCTGGGCCTGGCGGCGGGCTTCTTCGGCGGCTGGTGGGACCGCATCATCACGCGCGGCGCCGACACCATCATGGCCTTCCCGCTCTTCGTGCTGGCGATGGGCATCGTGGCCGCACTCGGCAACTCGGTGGGCAACATCGTGCTGGCCACGGCCATCATCAACCTGCCCTTCTACATCCGCGTCGCGCGGGCCGAGGCCAACGTGCGCCGCGGCGCCGGCTGGGTGGAGGCGGCGCGGCTGGCCGGCAACAGCCGCTGGCGCATCCTGGCCGTGCACCTGTTTCCCAACACGCTGCCGCCGGCCATGGTGCAGGTCAGCCTGAACATGGGGTGGGCGATCCTGAACGCCGCGGGCCTGAGCTTCATCGGCCTGGGCGTGCGCCCGCCCGAGCCCGAGTGGGGCATCCTGGTGGCCGAGGGCGCGCAGTTCATCGTCAGCGGCCAGTGGTGGGTCAGCTTCTTCCCGGGCGGCATGCTGATGCTGGCGGTGTTCACCTTCAACCTGCTGGGTGACGCGCTGCGCGACATCTTCGACCCGAGGCGCAGGACATGAGTGCACCGATCCCTCTGCTCGACGTTCAGGACTTCAGCCTGCAGTTCCGCACCCGCAGCGGCACCGTGCACGCGCTGGAGCACGTCAACCTGCGCCTGAACAAGGGCGAGATCGTCGGCCTGGTGGGCGAAAGCGGCTCGGGCAAGAGCGTGCTGAGCTACGCCATGCTGGGCATCAGCGACGCCGCGGCCAAGGTCACCGCCGGCACCGCGGTGTTCGGCGGGCTCGACCTGCTGTCCGCCACGCAGCGCACGCTGTCCGAGCTGCGCGGCCGCGAGATCAGCATGATCTTCCAGAGCCCGCGCACCGCGCTCAACCCGATCCGCACCGTGGGCCTGCAGATCGAGGACGTGCTGCGCCGGCATGCCGTGGCCCCCCGCCTCGGCATCGGCTCCGGCACCGGCCCCGATCTGGGCAAGGGCCTGCGCGACCGCGCCATCCAGGCACTGCGCGAGGTGGCCATTGCCGACCCCGAACGTCGCTACGACGCCTACCCCTTCGAGCTCTCGGGCGGCATGTGCCAGCGCGTGATGATCGCCATCGCGCTGGCCTGCAGGCCCGCGCTGCTGATCGCCGACGAGCCCACCACGGGCCTGGACGTCACCACCCAGGCCAGCGTGATGGACCTCATCACCGGCCTGGCGCGCGAGCGGCAGATGGCCACGCTGTTCATCACGCACGACCTCGGCCTGGCAGCCGAGTACTGCGACCGCATCGTCGTCATGCACGCCGGCCATGCGGTGGAAAGCGCGCCGACGAAGGCGCTGTTTGCAGCACCGCGCCACCCCTACACCGCGCGGCTGATGTCGTCCACGCCCGACAGCCAAGGCAGCCTGGCCGAGCTGATGCCCGTACCCGGCAACCTGCCCGACCTGCGCCGCACCGACCTGCCCGCCTGCCGCTTCATCGAGCGCTGCACGCGCGCCACGGCGCAATGCAGCGGCCCGCTGCCGCGGCTGGTGCCCGAGGCCGAGCACGGAGTGGCCTGCTGGCACCCGCTGGAAGGGCCGCACCCGACCGCAGCCGCGCCCGCCGGCCCGACCACCGAGACCGCCCATGTCTGAAGCCAAGGCCACCCCCCCGCTGCTGCAGGTCGACCGCCTGTCGCGCCGCTTCCCGGTGGCCGGCCGAAAAGGCGCGCAGCTGCACGCGGTGGACGACGTGTCCTTCCACATCCAGCCCGGCGAAAGCTTCGGCCTGGTGGGCGAATCGGGCTGCGGCAAGAGCACGCTGGTGCGCCTGCTGGCGCGCCTGCTCGATGTGTCCGAAGGCCGCATCGTCTTCGACGGCACCGACCTGGCCCCGCTGCCCGCCGACCGCTTTGCACGGCTGCCGCAGCGGGCGCTGATCCAGATGGTGTTCCAGGACCCCACCGACAGCCTGAACCCGCGCTTCACCGCGCGCGACACCATCGCCGAGCCCTGCACGCTGCTGGCCGGCATGGACCGCGCCATGGCCCACGCGCGGGTCGACGAAGTGGCGGCGCAGGTGGGGCTGCCGATGGAGCTGCTGGGCCGCTTCCCGCACCAGCTCTCGGGCGGGCAGAAGGCGCGCGTGGGCATTGCGCGCGCGCTCGCGCCGCGGCCGCGCCTGCTGATCCTGGACGAGCCCACCGCAGCGCTCGACGTCAGCGTGCAGGCCGTCGTGCTGCAGCTGCTGGACCGCCTGCGGCGCGAGCTCGGGCTGACCACGCTCTTTGTCAGCCACGACCTCAACGTGGTGCGCCTGCTGACCGACCGCGTGGCCGTGATGTACCTCGGTAAGATCGTCGAGATGGGCCCGTCCAGCCAGGTCTTCCGACACCCTGCGCACCCGTACACGCAGGCGCTGCTGTCGTCGATCCCGGGCCACGGGCCGCGGGTGCGGCTGAGCGGCGAGATCTCGAGCCCCATCGACCCGCCGCCGCAGGCCTGCCGCTTCGCCAGCCGCTGCCCCGCAGCCCACGACCGCTGCGTGCGCGAGGCGCCGCCGCTGCACGCCGGCGGCTCCGCGCCGCAGCACCGGGCCGCGTGCCACGTGGCGCGCTGGCCGGCCGTGACGGCCGAACCGGCCGAGCCGGCCGACCAGGCCGCGTGAAGGCCGCCATGCGTGCCGTGGCCAGCCCGCGCGACGCCGCGCCCGAGCCGCGCGCACTGCTCGCCGACCAGGTCTACGCGGCGCTGAAGCAGCAGCTGCAGGACTTCGTGCTCGTGCCCGGCGACCGCTTCAGCGAGGCCGAGATCGCGCAGCGCCTGGGCGTCAGCCGCACGCCGGTGCGCGAGGCGCTGTTCCGGCTGCGCAACGAAGGCCGGCTCGACGTGGAGAGCAAGGCCGGCTGGTTCGTGCGGCCGATCGACTTCGACCGCCTGGAACAGCTCTACGAGCTGCGCGTGGTGCTGGAGACCGCCTGCGTGGCGCGGCTGTGCACGCTGCCCGAGCCGCCGCCGGGGCTGGAAGAACTGAAGCGCGTGTGGCTGGTGCCCGTGCACGAACGCCTGACCGACGAACGAGCCGTGGGCGAGCTCGACGAGCAGTTCCACACCGCCCTCGTGCGCGCCGCCGGCAACCGGGAGATGGCACGGGTGCACTGGGACGTCACCGAGCACATCCGCATCGTGCGGCGGCTGGACTTCACGCGCGGCGACCGCATCGAGGCCACCTACACCGAACACGCGCAGATCCTGCGCGCCATCATCCAGCGCAAGCCCGACGCGGCCTGCCTGCTGCTGCGCAGCCACATCGAGCAGAGCAAGGCCGAGGTGCGCAAGATCACGCTGCACGCGCTGTTCCAGGCCCGCGAGCGCGTGCTGGCGGGGCGCTGAAGCGGCTTTCGGTGGGGTCCCCGGCGCGGCCGCGCGATGATCGGGGCCCGCCGCCGGAGCCGCCCGCCCCATGCAGATCTTCGATGCCGCCGCCACCGCCGCCGCCCTGCCCTTCGGGCGCCTGATCCCCGCGCTGCAGCGGCGCTTTGCCGCCGGCTGCACCGTGCCCGCGCGCCACGTGCACACGCTGGGCGCCGGCCGCGCGGCGCCGGTGACGTCGCTGCTGATGCCGGCCTGGGTGGAGGGCGGCTGCTACGGCGTCAAGATCATCAACATCGCGCCCGGCAACGCGGCGCGCGGCCTGCCGGGCCTGCACGCCAGCTACCTGCTGCACGACGCCGCCACCGGCGTGCCGCTGGCCCTGCTGGACGGCGACACGATCACCGCACGCCGCACCGCGGCGGCCTCGGCGCTGGCCGCCAGCCTGCTGCTGGCGCGCGACGCGCGGCCGCAGCTGCTGGTGCTGGGCGCGGGCCGCGTGGCGCAGCTGCTGCCGGCCGCCTACCGCGCGGTGCGCCCGCTGGGCCGCGTCACGGTATGGGCCCGCCAGGCCGCGCAGGCCGAGGCCCTGGCGGCGCGCTGGCGCGACGAGGGCTTCGACGCACGCGCGGCCCCAGACCTGGAAGCCGCCGTGCGGGCGGCCGACGTGGTGAGCTGCGCCACGCTCGCCACCGAGCCGCTGGTGCAGGGCGCCTGGCTGCGCGCCGGCAGCCACCTGGATCTGATCGGCAGCTTCACGCCCGCCATGCGCGAGGCCGACGACGCGTGTGTCCAGGGCGCCGCGCTCTACGTCGACACCGAAGAGGCACTGGCCAAGAGCGGCGACCTGCTGGGCCCGCTGTCGCGCGGCGTCATCACGCCGGCCAGCGTGCGCGGCACGCTGGCCACGCTGTCGCGCGGCGAAGCCACGGCCCGGGACCACGCGGCCCAGCGCACGGTGTTCAAGTCGGTGGGCACCGCGCTGGAAGACCTGGCTGCAGCGATGCTGGTGATGGGGCTCGACGGTCCGGCGTCCTGAAGCCCCGGCAGCGCCGCGCCCGGGACGCTGGGGCGTTGGTGGCACAGTCGAAGCCGAGCCGTCCTGTGCCCCAGCACCATGCCGCAGGCCGGACCGCCGTTCAGTCGCATGGTCGCGTTCGGCGACAGCCTGTCGGACACCGCCAACGCCACTGAAGAGAATGAACATGCCCCTCATCTCCAAGATCGAAACCCGCCTCTTCAACGTGCCGCTGGCCGAGGTGCTGGTCGACGCCAAGCATGGCGACCACACGCACTTCCAGCTCGTCACCTGCACCGTGGTGCTGGACGACGGCAGCCGTGGCACCGGCTACACCTACACCGGCGGCCGGGGCGGCCACGCCATCCGGGCGCTGCTCGAGCACGACCTGGCGCCGCGCCTCGTCGGCACCGACCCGGCGTCGGTCGAGGCGATCCACGACGACGCACAGTGGCACTTGCACTACGTCGGGCGCGGCGGCATCGCGTCGTTCGCCATCTCGGCGCTCGACATCGCCTTGTGGGACCTGCGCGGCCAGCGTGCCGGGCAATCGCTGGCCTCCCTGGCCGGCGGCGCGGGCACGCGCTGCGACGCCTACTTCGGCGGCATCGACCTCGGCTTCGAGCTGCCGCGTCTGCTGGACAGCGTGCGCGGCTACCTGGCGCGCGGCGCGCTGGGCGTGAAGATCAAGGTCGGCCGACCCAGCCTGGCCGACGACGTGGCGCGCGTGGCCGCCGTGCGGGCACTGATCGGCGACGGGCGCCAACTGATGGTCGATGCCAACTACGCATTCGACACCGGGCAGGCCATCGCCGCGGCACGCGCCTTGGCACCGTTCAACATCTTCTGGTTCGAAGAGCCGACGCTGCCCGACGACTATGCGGCCTACGCCCGCATCGCCGCGGCCACCGGCATGCCGCTCGCGATGGGCGAGAACCTGCACACGCTGCAGGAATTCGACCACGCCTTCGAGGCGGCCAGGCTCGCCTACATCCAGCCCGATGCGTCCAACTGCGGCGGCATCACGGGCTGGCTGCGAGTGGCCGAGCGCGCCCGCCACCACGGGCTGCCGGTGTGCTCGCATGGCATGCAGGAACTGCACGTGAGCCTCGTCGCCGCCCAGCCCAACGCCGGCTGGCTGGAGATCCACAGCTTTCCCATCGACGCCTACACGCACCGGCCGCTGGTGCTGGCGTCGGGGCAGGCGGTGGCGCCGGACGAACCCGGCACCGGGGTGCGCTTCGACTGGGAGCGGCTCGCCCCGTTCCTGGATCCCGCTTGAGAAGCCGGCCGGGCCCGCCGGCACACACGGGGCCGGCCCGCGGGGGGTCGATCAGCCGGGCAGGAAGCCCTCGATCGACAGATACCGCTCGCCGGTGTCGTAGTTGAAGCCCAGCACGCGGCTGCCCGCGGGCAGCTCGGGCAGCTTCTGCGCGATGGCCGCCAGCGTGGCGCCGCTGGAGATGCCCACCAGCATGCCTTCCTCGCGCGCACTGCGGCGCGCCATCTCGCGCGCGGCCTCGGCATCCACCTGGATCGTGCCGTCGAGCACGTCCACATGCAGGTTGGCCGGGATGAAGCCGGCGCCGATGCCTTGAATGGGGTGCGGCGACGGCTGCCCGCCGCTGATCACCGGGCTCAGCGCCGGCTCCACCGCAAACACCTTCAGGCGCGGCCAGTGGCGCTTGAGCACCTGCGCGCAGCCGGTGATGTGGCCGCCGGTGCCGACGCCGGTGATGACCGCGTCCAGGCCGTCGGGAAAGTCGCGCAGGATCTCCTCGGCCGTGGTGCGCACGTGCACCTCGATGTTGGCCGGGTTCTCGAACTGCTGCGGCATCCAGGCGCCGGGCGTGGCGGCCACGATCTCCTGCGCGCGCGCGATGCTGCCCTTCATGCCCTTCTCGCGCGGCGTGAGCTCGAAGCGCGCGCCGTAGGCCAGCATCAGTCGGCGGCGCTCCACGCTCATGCTGTCGGGCATCACCAGCACCAGCGCGTAGCCCTTCACCGCTGCCACCATGGCCAGGCCGATGCCGGTGTTGCCCGAGGTGGGCTCGACGATGGTGCCGCCGGGCTTCAGGCGGCCGTCGCGCTCGGCGGCTTCCACCATGGCCAGCGCGATGCGGTCCTTGATGGAGCCGCCGGGGTTGCTGCGCTCGCTCTTGATCCACACCTCGGCGCCGGTGCCGAAGAGGCGCTGCACACGCACGTGCGGTGTGTTGCCGATGGTGTCGAGGATGTTCTGGGCTCGCATGCGGTTCGTCTCCTGGGCACCCGGGCGGGCGCGAAAATTCTTATACACCGCAGCCCGCGCCCGCAGGGGCCGCGCGGGCTTGTGCGGGCTGGCGGCGGGTGGGCGCAGCGCCGCGTTCAGAGCTGCAGCGCCAGCGCCTCGAGCTGGTCGATGGCGACGCCCCAGCCCTCGAAGAACCCCATCGCCTCGTGGCGGTCGCGCGTGGCCTGGTCGGGGTGCATCACGGTCGCGACATAACGCGTGCCGGCGCCCTCGTCGGCCATCGTGATCACCGCCGTCATCGCCATCCACGGCGTCGCCGGGCGCCAGCCGCCGACGAGCATCGACGTCATCACCAGGCGCTGCTGCGGCACCACCTCCAGGAAGCAGCCCGGGTTGTCGCTGGTACCGCCGTCGGGGCCGCTCATCACGGTGTGGAAGTGGCCGCCGGCGCGCAGCTCGAAGGCGCGCAGCTCGGTGGTCCAGGGCCTGGGGCACCACCACTGCGTGAGCAGTGCGGGCTCGCTCCAGGCGCGCCACAGCGCGGCGCGCGGGGCACGCAACAGGCGGGAGACGACGAGATCGTTGGCCTCAGACGGCGCGGCGCTGCTCATGGTGGGGTGGGCTCGGTGGCGGGCCGACCAGGATATTCGCCTGCCGCAGCCACGTCGACAGCAGCCGGTCGATGCCACAGGCGCCACGGATTGAACGCTCAACTTCGTCCGGGATGTGTCGACAACATACCCATGAACGTACTCTCCAAACACCGCATCGGCACCCGCCTGGGCCTCAGTTTTGCCAGCGTGCTGGCCTTGATGCTGGTCATGGCCGCAGCCGGCGTGATGCAGCTGCGCGCGATTGCGCAGCTCGACGCCCAGCGCACCGAGCTGGCCCACCACGCCACCACCATGGAACGCTGGCACGGCGCGGTGACGCTGAACCTGACGCGAGCGCTCGGCGTCGGCGCTTCGGGATACCACGCACCGACGGTGGCCTTCCTGGAGCCGCCGATGAAGGAGACCTCGGCCACCATCACCAAGCTGCAGGAAAGCATCGACAAGTCGCTGACCGACCCCAAGGACCGCGCGCTGTTCGACGCGGTGAACACCAGCCGCAAGAGCTACGTCGACACCCGCGCCCAGGCGGCCGCCGCGTTCAAGGCCGGCAACACCGACGAGGGCAACCGGCTCGTCAGCGGCCCGATGATGGCCGGCGCCAAGGCTTACCTGGACGCCATCACGGCGCTCAATCTGCAGGTGCAGGCCAACGCCGACGCGCTCGAGGCCCAAAGCGCCAACCGTTCGCAGCGGGCGCAGAGCGTGCTGCTGGCGCTGGCGCTGCTGGCGCTGGTGCTGGGCACCACGATGGCCTGGGGCATCACGCGCTCGGTCACGCGGCCGCTGAAGCAGGCCATCGACACCGCGCAGCGCATCGCCGAGAAAGACCTGTCGGTGCCGGTGGCACCCGTCACGCGCGGCGACGAGATCGGCGCGCTGCAGCGCGCGCTGGGCCAGATGCAGACCAGCCTGACCGAGATGGTGCTGCAGATCCGGGCCGGCACCGCAGGCGTGGCCGGCGCCAGCTCGGAGATCGCGTCCGCCAGCACCGACCTCAGCCAGCGCACCGAAGAGACCTCGGGCTCGCTGCAGCAGACCGCCAGCGCGATGGAGCAGATCACCACCACCGTGAACCAGACCGCCGACTCTGCACGCACCGCCAACCAGCTGGCCACCTCGGCGCAGGACGTGGCCAGCCGCGGCGGCGAGGTCGTCAACCAGGTCGTGGCGACCATGAACGACATCAATGCCAGCAGCAAGCAGATCAGCGACATCATCGGCACCATCGACGGCATCGCCTTCCAGACCAACATCCTGGCCCTGAACGCCGCGGTGGAAGCCGCCCGCGCCGGCGAACACGGCCGCGGCTTTGCGGTGGTGGCCAGCGAGGTGCGCTCGCTCGCCCAGCGCAGCGCCGGTGCCGCCAAGCAGATCAAGAGCCTGATCAGTACCAGCGTGGAACGGGTCGAGTCGGGCACGCGCCTGGTCAGCGACGCCGGCAGCACCATGGCCGAGATCGTGGCCAGCGTGCAGCGCGTCAGCCACATCATCGGCGAGGTGATGACCGCCTCCGGCGAGCAGAGCCAGGGCATCGCGCAGGTCAACGCCTCGGTGGCGACGCTGGACCAGGCCACGCAGCAGAACGCCGCGCTGGTGGAAGAGACGGCTGCCGCGGCCGAATCGCTGAAGGACCAGGCCGAGTCGCTGGCGCAGCTGGTGGCCACCTTCCGCATGGGCGCCGAAGCCGCGCCGGTGGCGCAGGCCGCGGTGGCGCGGGTGCGCCGGGCTGCCGTGGCGCCGACACCGCGCCGCCCGGTGACACGGGTTGCCAGCCCCGCCGCCAACGCGCCGCGTCCGGCGAAGGCACCGACGCCGACACCGGCAGCGAAGGCCCCGGCCGCCGACGAGGCCTGGGAGACTTTCTAGGCACCGGGTCGCGCCCGGGCCGGCAGGCTGGGCCGACGCAGCTTCCTTCAGCCGGCCAGGCGCCCACCGCGTCGTCACCGGATGCCTTCGCGTGCTCTTCCGGGGGTTCGCAATGCCCGCCGCCAGCGATACTCACCACCGCATCACTGGCTGTCCGCCGCCTGTCCAGACCCTGTACGCCGTGCCACCCTTCGTCCTGACCGCCTGGCGATTCGCCTCGACGCTCAAGTTCAAGATCGTCGCCCTGGCCGTGGCCGCGGGGGTGTTGTCGGCCATGGGCACCGCGGCCTTGCTGGTCCGCAGCACCCAGCACAGCATCGAGCACGTCGTGCTGGATGCGGCCACCGACGACCGCGAGCGGGCTGCCGCGATGCTGTCGAGCAAGGTGTCGATGCTGCGTGACGCGCTGGCCGGCACGGCACGCCAGGCACCGCCCGCGGCCTGGAACGACGCCGCGCTGATGAACCGCTACCTGCTGGAGAAGCCGGCCCTCGGCACGCTGTTCACCAGCGTGTTCGCCGTGGCGCCCGACGGCCTGACGTTCTCGCATGTCGAGAACGGCCGGCTGGCCCCCCAGGTGCTCGACGTCTCCGAGCGCGAGTACTTCCTTCAGGCTGCGGCCTCGGACCAGCCCGTCATCTCCAAGGTGCTGATGGCCAAGCTGGCGCATGTGCCGGTGGTCGTGATGGCAGTCCCGGTGATCGGCGCGGACGGCCGCCTGTCGGGGGTGCTGGCAGGCTCGGTGGCCGTCAATTCGGCGTCGCTGTTCAACGAGGCCCGCACCCGTTCGTCGAGCACCGGGAGTCTGGAGCTCATCATCGACCGCGAAGGCCGGATCATGGCCCACCCCGATCCGACACGGGTCATGAAACCGGCCGAAGCCGAGCCCGGCCTGCAGGAGGTGGTGCGGGCCTGGCTGGCCGTCGGCAGCCCGATCGACACCGTCGGACGCGCCACCGTCGAGGGCGATCACGTCGTGTCCAGGGCCGGCATTCCGCTGACCGACTGGGTCAGCCTGCGCGTGACCCCAGCGGCGGCGGCTTTCGCGCCGGTGCGCCACGCGCGGGCCACCGCGCTGCCGGCCGCCGCGGCAGCCGGCCTGGTGGCCGGCCTGCTGGCCGGCGTGCTGGCCTACGCGATGACACGTCCGATCTCGCGGCTGCAGGCCCGCGCGGTCTCGCTGCTGCAGGACCACGGCGATGCCTCGGTGTGGCCCATCGATGCCGGTGAAGTGGGTGAGCTGGCCAAAGTGTTCCGGCACGTCGTCGAGCAGCACGAGCGGCGTCAGACAGAAGTCCAGGCGCTGCTGCATCAGATCGAGGCGGTGCTGGACCACGCCGAGGTCGGCATCGCGCTCACGCGCCACGGCCGCTTCGAACTCGTCAGCCGCCAGTTCTGCCAGATCTTCCGCTGCGACAAGGCCGACGCCATCGGCCAGGCCACCCGCATGATCTACCCCAGCGACGAGGCATTTGCAGCCCTGGTCCGGCAGGCGCAGCCGGCGTTTGTGCAGCAGGGCGCCTTCGATGGCGAGCTCGAATTGATCCGACGGTCCGGGCAGGTCTTCTGGGCCCGCATGCGCGGGCGCGCCGTGGTGCCTGGCGACGTGGCGCACGGCACGATCTGGACCATCGAGGACGTCACCGCCGCCAAGGAGCAGCGCGAGCGCCTGACCTACTCGTCCACGCACGACGCGCTGACCGGGCTCGTCAACCGGGCCGCGTTCGAGGACCTGCTGGGTGAGGCCGCCGCCACGGCCGAGGCCGAGCCGTTCTGCGCGCTCTTCATCGACCTCGACCGGTTCAAGCAGGTCAACGACACCGGCGGGCACGCCGCCGGCGATGCGCTGCTGCGCGATGTCGCCCAGGTGCTGCTGCAGCACGTGCGCCGCTCGGACGTGGTGGCCCGGCTGGGCGGCGACGAGTTTGCCGTGCTGCTGCCGGCCTGCCCGCAGGCCCAGGCACTGACCATCGCCGACAAGCTGTGCGCGGCCGTCACCGGCTACGCGCTGCTGTGGGAGGGCGCGCACTACTCGGTGGGCGCCAGCGTCGGCCTGGTGGCCGTGGGCGGGGGCGCCACCAGCGCGGCCGACGTGCTGCGCGCCGCGGACTCGGCCTGCTACGAAGCCAAGCGGCGCGGCAGGAACCGGGTCGAGGTGTTTGCGCCGTCCGATTTTGCGGAGCTGCCCACGGCCTGACGCGGCCGCCAGCACCCCCCGGTTCGACGGTGTCGGGGATCTTTACAAGGCCGTTGGTCGTGCGCGCGCCGACGGTTTCCAGACGGCGACACCCGATAAAAACGCCATGTGGGACAACGGTTTAGCTGCACGATCGGAAGGATATGTCACGTCGGCACGAGAACTGCTTTCCGTCACGCGGTCACGTGCTCGCAGGGATTGGCCCTGCAGACAGCCCCGGCTCACCTCGAGGTCCCATGAAAATTCTTCGCTCCGTCACCCTGATCGCCGGCCTGCTGGCCGCAGCCGCTGCACACGCCGTACCGCAGCTGACTTTCATCATCGATGGGAATACCTTCACCCAGCCCTACTCCATCAAGAACAGCTCGACCGCTGGCGAGCAGGTGCTGCGTTTTCAGCTGAACCTGGCAACCGTCGGCACTGGCGTGTTCTGCTTTGACACCGTCAGCAACACCAGTTGCAACGGCTCCAACAACGGCGGCGTTCCTTTCACGCCGGTGGGCAGCTCAGGTGCGACGACCGGGTTGGTCGGTGCACCGGTGGTCGCCGATGGGTCGCAGTTGCTGGACATCTCGTTCAACGACTTCAACGCCGGCGAGACCTTCCAGTGGGACATCGACGTCGACCAAGTGGGCAGCGTCGATGACCAGACCGTCACCGGCAACGAGCTGATCGGCGCCACGGCCATCATCGATTTCTCCGACGGCCAGCGGCTCACCGGCTTCCTGGCGGCAGTCGCCGGCAACCTCGATGCCTCGCAGTTCACCGTGACCGGCATCACGACCACCCCCACGATCCCCGAGCCGGGTTCGCTGCTGCTGGTGGGCGCCGCGATCGCCGGCCTGGTGGCCACCAAGCGCCGCCGTCGCTGACCCGTCCGACCCGGGCCTTCCCTGAAGGGGCCGACACGGTGATCACCGTGTCGGCCTTTTGCTTTGCGCCGCTCCGGATCGGCGTCGCCGGGCGCCGCCAGCGCCAGCCGACGCAGCGCCAGCCCGTAACATCCCCCGGCTTTCCACTGCGGAACGAATGGATTCGATGTCGACGGGCTTCCAGAACAAGACGCCGCGCCCGCCCTCCGGCGCATGGCGGGAGCTCCAGGCCGGCCTGGCCGGCACGCTGATCAGCCTGGCGCCGGTGCTGACGATGGGTCTGCTGGCCTTTGCGGCACTGGGCCCGCAGGCCGCCGCACTGGGCATCCCGGCCACGCTGCTGGCCAGCGCCATCGGCGGCGCCGTCTTTGCGCTGCTGTCACGCGCCCCCATGGCCGCGGGTGGCCCCTCGTCGGCGCCGGTGCTGGTGCTGGTGGCGCTGGTGGCCCGCGTGGCCGCCGATCCGGCCTTTGCGGCCGGCGACCCCGCCGCCGTGGCGCTGCTGCTGGCGCTGGTGGCGGCGGCCGTGGTCTGCATGGGCCTGTGCCAGATCGCGCTGGCGCTGTCGGGGCTGGTGCGCTGGGCCAAGTTCGTGCCGCAGCCGGTGCTGGCCGGCTTCATGAACGGCGTGGCGCTGCTGGCCTTGCTGGCGCTGCTGCCCTTCCTGTTCGGCTGGCCGCCCGGGGCCGTGCGGGCCGACGGCTGGCAGGCCCTGGCGCAGATCCAGCCGGCCACACTGGCGGTGGGCGTGTTGACGGTGCTGATCATCCTGGGGCTGCCGCGCCTGGACCGCCGCCTGCCGGCCACCCTGATCGGGCTGCTGGTCGGCAGCGCGGCCTACTACGCGCTGCTGGGCACCGGGGTGCCGCCGTCGGCACTGGGGCCGCTGACCGGGGCGCTGCCGGTCGCCTGGCCGCAGTTCGACGTGCTGGCGCCGTTCTTCAGTCCGGCCCAGGCGCCGCTGCTGCAACGGCACGGCGGTGCGGCGCTGACGGCCGGCCTGGTGATGGCGCTGATCGGCACGCTGGAGCTGATGCTCAACGGCCTGGCGATGGACCGCGCCCGCCACAGCCGCACCGACCCGCGGCGCGAGGTGCTGGCCATCGGCATGGCCAACCTCGTGTCCGGGCTGGTGGGCGGTTTGCCGCTGCAGCTGCTGCGCTACCGCGCACTGCACATGCTGCACGTGGGCGGCCGCTCGCGTACCGGGCTGCTGGTCTGCTGCGCGCTGTTTGCGGTGCTGGGCCTGGTGGCAGGGCCGCTGCTGTCGCTGCTGCCGCAGGTGGTGCTGGGCGGGGTGATGGTGATCATCGCGCTGATGGTGGCCGACCGCTGGTCGCTGCAGCTGCTGGTGCAGTGGTGGCGCGGCCCGCGCACCGCCGACCTGCAACTGGAGCTGGCCGTCGTCGCCGTGGTCTGCGCCACCACCGTGATCTTCGGGTTTCCGGCCGCGGTGGCGGCCGGGGCGCTGCTGGCGGTGCTGCTCTTCATCCGCAGCATGAACCGCTCGCTGGTGCGCAGCCACCTGAACGGGGACGCGGTGCCGTCGCGCCGCATCTACGCGGCCGCCGACGAACAACGGCTGCGCTCGCTGCGATCGCGCATCACGGTGCTGGAGCTCGAAGGGGCGCTGTTCTTCGGCAGCGCCGATCGCATCGGCGAACTGGCCGACCGGCTGGAGCCCGACTGCGACACGCTGGTGCTGGATTTCCGCCGCGTGAGCCTGATGGACGCTTCGGGCGCGGTGGTCCTGACGCAGGTGGCGCGCCGGCTGCGCAGCCGCGGCATCCAGCTGCTGCTGGCCGGTGTCAGCACGAACAACCGCCACGGCCGCATGCTGCGGCAGTTTGCCGACGACCGGTTCGTCGCCGATCACGGCGCCGCCGACATCGACCAGGCCGTGGAGGCGGCCGAGTTGCGCCTGCTGGCGCACAGCGGTGCACTGCCCCTGCGCGAGACCGTGCCGCTGCAGCAGGTCGCCCTGATGGAGGGGCTGGACGCCGCCCAGCGCGCACGCCTGGCGGCCAGCCTGCAGCCACGTCGACTGGCCCCGGGCGAGGTGCTGTTCCGCCAGGGCGATCCTGGCGACCGGCTCTACGTCATCACGGCAGGCGCGATCAACGTGTACAGCGGTGACACGCCGCGCGACGGCGCGCTGCCGCAGCGCTTCGTCAGCCTGTCGCCCGGCATGATGCTGGGTGAGACGGCCATGCTCGACGGCGGTGGCCGCAGTGGCGACGCCGTGGCCTCGGGCGAGACCGAAGTCCACGCGCTCGACCAGCAGACACTGCAGCGCCTGGGCGCCGAGGACTCGCTGCTGCGCGCGCAGCTCTACCGCAACATCGCCACGCACCTGTCGCAGCGCCTGCGCGCGGCGGTGTGGGCCTGGCGCGCCAGCACGGGTTGACGATGCGGGCCGGGCCGCCGGCCCGGCGCGTTGGGTCGGTGCGCCGCCGCGGCGAGCCGGCGCGCGTGCGCCGCGGCCGTGCGCCTACTTCGGCAGCCCGCTCAGCACCAGCTGCACGAACTGGTCGGGCTTGATGAAGCCCTGGCCCCAGGCGGCGTCGTGGTCGGCGGTGGGCTTGGCGGCGCGGATCTGCTCGTCGCTGCGGCCGGCACGGCGCTGCTCGGCGATGCGCTGCGTCAGCGTGTGCAGCATGTCGCGCGTGCGCTGCAGCGCGGCCTTGTCGGCCAGCGGGCCGTGGCCCGGGATGATGCGGGTCTTGTCGCCGGCGAGCGCCAGCACGCGGTCGAAGGCCGCGATCATGCCCAGCGGGCTGCCACCGCTGCCGACGTCGATGAAGGGGTAGCTGCCGTTGAAGAACACATCGCCCATGTGCACGATGTCGCCCTGCCTGAAGTGCACGATCAGGTCGCCGTCGGTGTGCGCCGCGGGCACGTGGAAGGCATGCACCTCGTCGCCGTTGATGTGAAAACTGATCGCGCCCGGCACCGTGATCACGGGCAGCGCCACCTTGGGGCTGGCCGCCTGGCGCGCGCTGCTGCCGGCAAAGCTGATGAGCTGCTCTGCGCTCAGGCGCCGGCGCACGTTGTCGTGGGCGACGATGAGCGCACCTTCCTTGCCGAAGGCCTCGTTGCCACCGGTGTGGTCGAAGTGGAAGTGCGTGTTCAGCACGAACTGCACCGGCTTGCTGGTGATGGCGGCGATGGCGGCCTTGATCCTGGGTGCCAGCGGCGCGTACTGGTCGTCGATCAGGAAGACCGCGTCCTCGCCCACCGACAGGCCCATGTTGCCGCCGGCGCCCAGCAGCATCCAGGTCGTGGCGTTCAGCTGCTGCGCCTTGATCTCGACCTTGCTGAAATCCTGCGCCTGCGCGCCCCCGGCCAGCGTGAACAGCGCCAGCAGGACCGGTGTGGCGAGGCGGCGGAAGGGGCTGAACGGCTGCATGCGGTCTCCGGATCGGGTGGGGGATGGTCGAGGCCGATGGTAGCCATCCGGGCAGACGACGGATGGCGGGCGGCAGGTGGTGGCCAACCCGCGCACGGCCCGCCGAGGGCTACGAGGTCTTGGCCTCGCCCGGCTGCACGGTCACCACCTTGCCGTCCTTCACCGGCAACGTGGGCCCCGGCTTGAACGAGGTGCGGGCCACCCCTTCCTTGTCGCCCAGGCGGTAGGTGACGTCATAGCCGACCAGCTTCTTCGTCTTTTCCTGCACCGTCTTGCACTGGCGCTCGGTGGAGGTGACGACATCCCTTTCCTGCAGGTTCTTCTGCACCTGGTTGCCGGCGTAACCGCCTGCGGCCGCACCGGCCACGGTGGCCAGCTTCTTGCTATCGCCGCCGCCGATGGTGCTGCCGAGCAAACCGCCGGCAATGCCGCCGACCACGGTGCCGGCGATGCGGTTTTCGTCCTTCACCGGTGCCCGTCGTTGCACCTGCACGTCGGTGCAGCGCTCCAGTGGCGTCAGCACCGTCTCGTGCACCTCCTTCACGGCCATCACCTCGGCCGTGCTGGGCGGGGCGAACTTCTGATACCCGGTGACGGCGCCTGCGCCCACCACGACCATCGCGACACCGCCCAAGGCGATGCCCTTCAACAGGGACTTGTCCATCGATCCGTTCTCCAAAACCCTGGAGTGTTTCAGACGAGAGCGCACCCAACGTGACAACTCGTGTCGGTGCCCGCGGTGCGTGCCTCGACGGTGATCGCCGGGTGCTGCGCCCGCAGTTCGGCTTGGGGCTGACGCTCCCCTCAGCTGCCAGCCGCGGCGTCGTTCTCTGCGTGCCGGTCAGGCTCGGTGGTGCGGAGGATCTCGTTCAGGACGGACGTGGCGTAAACCCCGGCGGGCAACGAGAACGTGATCACCAGTTCATCGGCTTGCGGCCATTCCCATGACATGTCCACCGGGCACGCCACCAGGGCGCGGCGGTCCTGGTCCAGACCGGCGTGTTCCATGCCGTGGCACAAGGTGGCGTGACGTTCGGCCACGGCGTTTTCCAGGGCCTGCGCCTGATCGCTGGCCGTCACGCGGCCGCGCCCCCACAGGGGCCCGGTGGGCCGGCCCGCGTCGTCCATCACGTCACCAGGCAGGGTCTTGCCCCAAAGCCCCTGCTGGATCCGCAGCGCCAGCACCTCATTGAAGACGAAGGAGCGCACCGCCGACAGGTAGAGGCCCTTCTTCTTCGGGTTGCGCACGCGGATCTCGCGCGCCAGCATCGCCCTGCCCTGTTCGACGTTGCCGCCCTCGAAGCCGAAACGCTGCGCGCCGAAGTAGTTGGGCACGCCCTGTGAGGCCACGGCCTGGAGATTGGCCTCCACGGTGTCGCGGTCGCCGGTCAGGTCACGCAGCACGACGCGGAATCGGTTGCCCTGCAAGTCACCGGGGCGCAGCTTCTTCACGTGACGGCTCTGACCCAGCACCTTGAATTCCGGGTGCTGAAGCTGGGTCAGGTCGGGTGTGTCGCCCTTTGGCAGGTAGATGCTGAACCACTGGCGGGTGATGGCGTGGCGGTCCTTGAGGCCGGCATAGCCCACGTCCCTTTCCTGCACGCCGGCGGCCTCGGCCAGCTGCTGGGCGATGAAAGCGGTGTTGGCACCGTTCTTTTCGATGTCCAGCCAGAGGTGTTCGCCCTCGCCGGAGGGCAGCTGCAGCGGCAGCTCGGTGACGATGAAATCCTCGTTGAGGCGTTTCAGGGTGGCGCTGGCGCCGCTGGCCGCATAGGCATTGGGCCACTGCGGCAAGGTCGTGTACTGAGCGTCGGTCATGGGCAGAGATTCTCGCCGTGTCAGCATGTGCCGGACCTTGAGGCTGACGAGGTCACCAACGCGAAGCGTGCTGTCCACGCCGACGTGGCAAGCTGCAGAGCACGGTCGCACCCCGCGCGCCACCCGTTCACTCGCGGAACTTGCGAACCAGGTCCTTGACGCGGGGTCCGCCGGCCTGGGCCCCGCTGGAGACCTTGATGATGCTGAGCGCGCGCTCTGCGCCGGACTCGAGGGTCGCCAGGTGGATGGCCTGCAGCAGCGGCCAGATCTTCTCGGGCGGCCCCTCCACCACGGTGCCCAGGGCGTGCACCTCGTAGCGCAGGCCGGAGGACTGTATGACTGCGATCGCAGCGTCGACGTGCCGGTAGCGGTTGTCCGCAGTCCCCGCGGGTCGAGGAATGACCTGGATCTCCGCAATCATGTGCCCGCTCGGGGCCGGACCGGCGGTCTCGGACGGCGCGTGTTGCAGCACCGGTTGCGCCCAGGGCGCGCCGCAGGCCAGGAGCGACAGCGACAGGAGCGAGGCCCGCAGCGGGCGCGAATGCAGGAACGATGGAGACGCCATGTGCAACTCATGCAAATGGCAGGTTGGCAATCGCTCAGGGCCGCCATGCCGGTGCGAGAAAGAGCAACCGGCGAACCTCTGGACGTGCTTCCCTGCGCGAGGATTACCTCAATCAGGTTCAAAGGGACTCTCTCAGTCAGCACAGGCCTTGCCGCGTGCCAACACCCCCAGCGTTTGGACACCTCGGCGGGCCAGAGGCTGCCGACGCATCGGTGGCCAGTCTACAGGGGCTCGTGGCTGCTTCGAGAGCACCGGTCACTCAGGATCGATCGCCGGCAACACCACGCGAGATGTCGGTGACGCGGCGAAGAACGTCCCGCACGGGATGCAGGCCGTGGCGTGCAGCAGGCGCGGCGGCTGCACGGTATGCAGGCGGGGAGTGCCTGGGTGCTGCCTGACATCCCCTTTGCAGGAGCCAGGAAGGACTGGCTGCGCTCTTCAGCCAGGCGGGTCTGCAACCGCGGACACGTTCCCGAGCCAATGGCCAAAAGCCCTGATCAGCCCATCCAGCCCTTGATGCGGGCACCGAGCGCCGCGCGGCTGATGCCGTAGCGGTCATGCAGCGTGGGCAGCGCGCCGGCGTCGAGGTAGGCATCCGGCAGCCCCGCCAGCTGGAAGCCGGCCGGCTGCACGCGGTGGCGCAGCAGCGCGCTGGCCACGGCCTCGCCCAGGCCGCCGATGACCGAGTGGTTCTCGGCCACCACCACCAGGCGGTGCTTGTAGCGGACGGCCTCGACGATCGCGGCTTCGTCCAGCGGCTTGATGGTGGGACAGTGCAGCACGGCCACGCCCACGTTGTCCTTCGCCAGGTCCTGTGCCACCTCCAGCGCGCGCATCGTCATGATGCCGCTGGAGATCACCAGCACGTCGGCACCCTCGCGCAGCATCTTGGCCTTGCCCAGCTCGAAGCGATAGCCCTCGATCTCGTCCAGCACCAGCGGCACCTGGCCGCGCAGGATGCGCATGTAGACGGGGCCCTGGTGCGCGGCGATCTGCGGCACGGCCTGCTCGATGTCCAGCGCGTCGCACGGGTCCACGATCGTCAGGCCGGGCACGCCGCGCATCATCGCGATGTCCTCGGTGGCCTGGTGGCTCGGCCCGTAGCCGGTGGTCAGGCCCGGCAGGGCGCAGCAGATCTTGACGTTGAGGTTCTCTTCGGCAATCACCTGGTGGATGAAGTCGTACGCGCGCCGCGTGCCGAACACCGCGTAGGTGGTGGCAAAGGGCACCAGGCCTTCCTTGGCCATGCCGCCGGCCGCGCCCATCAGCAACTGCTCGGCCATGCCCATCTGGAAGAAGCGCTCGGGGTAGGCCTGGGCGAACAGGTGCAGGTCGGTGTACTTGGCCAGGTCGGCCGTGAGGCCGACGACCTCGGGCCGGGTGGCGGCGTAGTCCACCAGCGCCTTGCCGAACGGCGCGGCCTTGACCTTCTGCCCTTCGGAGGCGATCGACGCGATCATCGCCGACGTGGTCAGGCGGGGCTTCTTCTCTGCGGTGGCCGGGCTCATGCCAGGGCTCCTTCGGGCTGGGTCTGGTCGAGGATGTCGAGCGCCTGCTGCCACTCGGGGGGGTCGACGCGGATGAAGTGGTTCTTCTCGCGCTGCTCCAGGAAGGGCACGCCCTTGCCCATCAGCGTGTCGAACAGGATCACGCGGGGCTGGGCCTCGGGCAGCGCGCGTGCGGCGTCGAAGGCCGCCAGCACGGCGGGCAGGTCGTTGCCCTTCACGCGCTGCACGTGCCAGCCGAAGGCCGCCCACTTGTCGGCCAGCGGTTCGAAGCCCAGCACCTTCGTCGAAGGGCCGTCGGCCTGCTGGTTGTTCACGTCCACCAGGCAGATCAGGTTGTCCAGCCGGTGGTGTGCGGCAGCCATGGCCGCTTCCCAGGTGGAGCCTTCGTCGAGCTCGCCGTCGGACATCGAGTTGTAGACGAAGGCCGGGTTCTTCTTCTGCTTCAGGCCCAGCGCCATGCCCACGCCGATCACCAGGCCCTGGCCCAGTGAGCCGCCGGAGATCTCCATGCCCGGCGTGTAGGTGGCCATGCCCGACATCGGCAGGCGGCTGTCGTCGCTGCCGTAGGTGTCGAGTTCGCTCTCGGGGATCACGCCGGCCTCGATCAGTGCCGCGTAGTGCGCGATGGCGTAATGGCCGTGCGACAGCAGGAAGCGGTCACGCCCCTCCCACTCGGGCTCCTCGGGGCGCAGCTTCAGGGCGTCGCCGTAGGCCACGGCCAGCACGTCGGCCCAGCCCAGGGCCTGGCCGATGTAGCCCTGGCCCTGCACCTCGCCCATGCGCACGGCGTAGCGGCGGATGCGCCACGCGGCCTGCGCCAGTTTCTGCAATCGTTGGTTCATTCGGGGTTCCTTGATCGGATTACTTGAGGATGCTGGCCGGCACGTAGGACACGAGGGCCAGCACGCCGAAGGCCACCAGGTAGAAGGGGCCCAGCTCGCGCACCGTCTGGCCCACCTTCACCTTGGCCAGCGCGCTGGTGATGAACAGCGTGGTGCCCACCGGCGGCGTGTACAGGCCGATGGCCAGGTTGACGGTCATCATGATTCCGAGCTGCGTCATGTCCATGCCGATGCCCTGTGCCAGCGGCACGAACACCGGCGTGAGCAGCAGGATGGCGGCCGGCAGGTCGATGAACATGCCCAGGAACAGCATCAGCAGGTTCATCAGCAGGATCACCATCCACTTCACATGCACGTTCTCCTGCACCCAGTGGGCGATGCCCTGCGGCATCTGGTCGAAGGTGAGCAGCCAGCCGATGGCGCTGGAGGCCATGATCACGAGCAGCACCACGCCGGTGGCCAGGCCGGCGTGCACGATGGCGTCGTTCAGGCGCTTCCAGCCCAGGTCGCGGTACACCACGGCCGACACCAGGCCTGCGTACAGCGTCGACAGCACGGCCACCTCGGTGGGCGTGGCGATGCCGAAGCGCAGGAAGATGATGATCAGCACCGGCAGCACGACGGCCGGCGACGCGTACAGCATGTGGCGGCGGAAGGCCGGCCCGTTGAACGGCGACAGGTCGCGCGGCAGGTTGCGCCGCTTGCCCACCCACCAGCACGCCGCCATGAAGCCGGCGCACATCAGCAGGCCCGGCAGCACGCCGGCCACGAACAGCGCGGCGATCGACGCGTTGGAGCTCAGCGCGAACAGGATCATCGGGATCGACGGCGGAATCAGGATGTCGATCGTCGCGGCCGAGGCCAGCGTGGCGGCCGAGAACGCCGGCGGGTAGCCCAGCCGCTTGTGCCAGGGGATCAGCAGCGAGCCGATGGCCGAGGCGTCGGCCACCGCCGAGCCCGAGACGCCACCGAACAGCGTGGACGACAGCACGCCCACCTGCGCCGGCCCGCCGTGGAAGCGGCCGATCAGCGCCGACAGCACGCCCACCAGGGCCTCGCCGAGCTTGCCGCCCATCATCAGCGTGCCGGTCAGCATGAAGAACGGAATGGCGATCAGCGGAAAGCTCTGAACCTGGGCGACCATCTGCTGCACCAGCAGGTCCAGCGGCACGCGGTCGGAGGTGGCTGCGGCGGCCATGGCGGCCACCAGCAGCGCGTGGGCGATGGGCATGGCCGCCACCGCGGCGATCATGAAGACGAAGAGGATCAATGCACTCATGGGGTGTCCTTCAGGCCTGCCGGCTCACCAGTGGGCGACCGGTACGGCCGGTTCTTCCGCCTCCGCGGGCCGGGTCTGCACGAACCACGCACGCCAGGCCGACTGGGCCGCCAGCAGCGCCAGCAGCGCCATCCCCGACATCACGCAGGCGTAGGTGATGGAACCCGGCAGCTGCAGGATGGGCGACTTTTCGTCGTGCACGATCTCCAACATCCTGAAGGTGGCCACCGTCAGCGTGCCGTACAGCGCGCTCACCACCAGCCAGCTGGCCGTGGCGACGATCCGACGGGTCTTGGCCGGCAGCGCTTCCATCAGGAAGGTGGTGGCGATGTGGGCGCCGTGCACCGCGGCCAGCACCACGCCGGCCATCACCAGCCAGGGGAACAGCAGTTCCGGCACCTCGTTGGCCCACTGCACGCTGGAGCCGGTGGCGTAGCGCAGCACGGTGTTGGCCACCAGGATCAGAAAGATCACGACGGTGGAAATCCACAGCACGCCGCGGCACAGGGCCACGACCACGCGCTCGATGACGCTGGGATGCAAATCACTCATGGGTGTCTCCTGCAGTGGGGCGCATGCGCCCCACCGCGTTGTCGACGCAGCGGCTGCGCGGCCCTGCGCCTCACTCAGGCATCACTTGCCGCGCGCGGCGGCGATGACCTTCTTGACGTAGGGACCGATGGGGCCGGCAGCCCACTTGTCGTCGACGGCCGAGGTGGCCTTCTCGAACGCCGCCTTGTCGGGCGTGCTCACCTGCACGCCCTTGGCCTTGAGGTCCGCCAGCAGCTTGTCGTCGGCCTCCTGCGACAGCTTGCGCTGCAGCGCGGTGGCTTCGGCGGCGGCCTCGGTGACCGCCTTGCGGTCGGCGTCCGTCAACCGGTCCCAGCTGCGCTTGCTCATCAGGAAAGGCGTCATCTGGAACATGTGGCTGGTCAGCGCCAGGTGCTTCTGCACTTCGTAGAGCTTGCTGGCGTGGATGTTCACCAGCGGGTTCTCCTGGCCGTCGACCACGCCCTGCTGCAGCGCCACGTAGAGCTCGGCGAACTTGATCTGCTGCGCCTCGGCACCCAGCGACTGCATGATGTCCACCAGCACCGCGTCGGGCGGCGTGCGCATCTTCAGGCCCTTCATGTCCTCGACCTTGGTGATGGGGCGCTTGCTGTTGGTCATGTGGCGGATGCCGTTGTCCCAGTAGCCGAGCACCACCATGCCCTTCTCGGCCGACTTGTCGGCCAGTTCCTTGCCCAGCGGGCCGTCCAGCAGCTTGAAGGCCTGCGCCGGCGTCGAGAACATGAACGGCATGCCGTAGGCCGCGTACTCCGGCACCGCATTGGCCACGGCGCCCTGCGAGTTGGCGGACATGTCCAGCGCACCGGTGCGCAGCGCGGTCACCATGGCGGCGTCGTCGCCGAGCTGGGCCGACGGCGCCACCTGCACCTCGATGCGCCCGCCCGACCGGGCCTTGGCAACCTCGGCAAACTTGACCGCGGCCTCGTGCCGCGGGTTGCCCGGCGCGGCGCCGTGGCCGAGGGTCAGCTTGACCGCCTGCGCCTGTGCGGCGAGCGGGGTGACGAGGGCGCCGGCGGCCAGGGCCAGCAGGGCGTGGGTGAAGGTCTTGCGTTGCATGTTCGTCAGTCTCCGTCAGTGGGTTTTGGAATTCGCCTCTGGGGGCAATGGGTCAGTGGATCAACATGCCACCGTTCACGTCGAGCGTGATGCCGGTGCAGTAGGCCGACAGGTCGCTGGCCAGGAACACGCAGGCACCGGCCACGTCGTCGGCGTCGCCCAGGCGCGCCAGCGGGATCGTGTCCTCGATCTCCTTCTTGCGCTCGGGGCTCAGCTTGCCCTGGGTGATGTCGGTCTGGATCAGGCCCGGGGTGATGCAGTTGATGCGGATGCCCTCGGCGCCGAACTCACGCGCCATGGCGCGGGCCAGGCCCAGCACGCCGGCCTTGGCGGCCGAGTAGTGCGGCCCGCCGAAGATGCCGCCGCCGCGCTGTGCCGAGACCGACGAGATGCAGATGACCGAGCCGCTCTTCTGCTGTTTCATCGCCGGCAGCGCGGCCTGTGACATGTACAGCGTGCCGCGCAGGCTCACGTCGAGGATGCGGTCATAGTCGGCACCGGTGATGTCCAGCGTCTTCACCGGCTGCGTGATGCCGGCGTTGTTGACGAGGATGTCGATGCGCCCGAAGCGCGCCAGCACCTGGGCCGCGGCCGCGTCGCAGGCGGCCTTGTCGGTGACGTCGGCCACCAGGCCCAGGTGGCCTTCGCCCAGGCGCGCCGCAGCGGCCGCCGGCTCGGCACGCGCCAGGTCCAGGATCACGACCTTGGCGCCGTGTGCGGCCATCTGGCGGGCGGTGGCATAACCGAGACCGTTGATACCGGCACCGCCGGTGATCACGGCAACCTTGTCCTTGAGCAGCATCTCGTCGTTCTCCATGGGGCATTGGCTGAGGGTTGGCACAGCGGAGGCAGAGACAGGATGACGTCTGTGGCGGCGGCCTGCAGGTCAGCCGGCCGGTGCCTCCGTGGTGGCAGGCCTGCATGTTCGGACGCCCAGGACTTGATGGCAAACGATGTGTCATCAACCTAAGATGATGGTTTGTCATCCAACCGACGGGAGAACCCTATGGCGAACTTGCCCCCCGTGGCCAACCTGCTGGCCTTCGAGGCCGTGGCCCGGCGGCGAAGCTTCGCGCTGGCCGCGGCCGAGCTGCACCTGACCGCCTCGGCGATCAGCCACCAGGTGGCGCGCCTGGAGGCGGATCTGGGTGTCAGGCTCTTCGAGCGCAGCGCGCATGGCGTCCGGCTCAGCCAGGCCGGCGACCGCTACCTGGAGCGCGTGGCCGGCGCGCTGTCGGCCATCTCGGCGGCGACGGAGGATCTGCGGCAAGGCGTCGGCAACAGCCTGTACGTGCACTCGGCACCCAGCATCGCCAGCCTCTGGCTGATGCCCCGGCTGCGCCGGTTTGCCCAGGCGCATCCCGGCATCTCGCTGAACCTCTCTGCAGCCCACACGCCCAGCGACTTTGCGCTCGGGCAGGCCGATCTGGACATCCGTTACGGCGTGCCGCAGTGGGGCGACCTGGTCGTGGAGCCGCTGTTCGAGGAACGCATCGTGCCGCTGGCCAGCCCGGCCTTCATCCGCGAGTACCGGCTCAAGCGGATCGAGCAGCTGCTGGAGGTGCCGCTGATTCAAAGCAACGTGAGCGTCGTGCAGTGGTCCGACTGGCTCAAGGCCTTCTCCGACAAGCGTGCGCCCGAGCGCTTCACGCTGCGGTTCGATCGTGCGCAGATGTCGCTGGATGCCGCCACGCAGGGCCTGGGCGTGGCGCTGGAGAGCGCCACGAACGCCGGCCTTCACCTGGCGGATGGCAGGCTCAAGCCCGTGTTCGGGCTCGACAAGGCGGTGCGCGTGAAGGCGCACTTCGTGGTGTATCCGGCCAAGCACGCGCGGCGTCCTCAGGTCGAGGCGTTCCTGTCGTGGATTCATGGCGAGGCGGGGCGCGGTTAGTGCGGGACCGCGCTTCGGAGAGATCGCTGCTGTCGAAAGCCGCTCGAATCGTCTGCAGGACCCGCGACCGCTTCCGGGGTGGAGCAGCACCTCAAGCTGAAGGTCGCGATGGACGGCTTCGGGTCGCGAAGAGCCGATCGCCTCGGCGGAAGGGCGTCGTTCGGCCCCTCGCCTGGCCCGTCGTGGTTGAGGGGCCGCTGCAGTCAAGGCTTGTGTGACACCTGCCCGGACGCACTGGGGCAGCGCGTCCGCCTGCGCGTGAGGGCAGGTGTCACACAAGCCTTGACTGTTGCTGTCGGTCGCCGCTGTTTGGCCTACCGTTGGTCCCCCGGCAGCAAGCCGACATTCAGTTTGGCGGTCGGCGACGCCGGTAGCGTCAGCAACGCGCCGTACAGCGGTCACGCAGACTGCGGCGGGGCTGGCAGACCCTTTGAACGGCAGCTTCCTCCTCGCGCGATGGGCTCGAATCGACCCTCAGCCGCCGTTCTCGGTTCTCCGAACCTGCCCGACGGCCAAGCCTAGGCTGAACGCGCTGCGCGTCAAGGAAGCAGCCGTTCGTGACATTCTGGCCCCGGCCACAAGCGGCCCGTCGCGCCGCGCACCAGAATTCGGCCGCGGCGGAGCCTGGAAGGACAGGCTTCCGGCGACAAGTTTCGACCTCTTGTCGGCCCGACCCGGCCAGTTCCGGGGTGTCCCGCAGTGACAGTTTCGGGGTCTTCTGACTTGAAGGGGCGACCGGTAAGTTTGTGAATGTCCTGCCGATGGAGCACTACCCAAACTGCGACGGCGAGCTCAAGATCATCGCGGCGATCCTGCAAGCGCCGGTGATCGAGAAGATCCGCACGCGCCTGGGGTTAGAGGCGCATGCACCGCTTCGGGCGCCGGCCTCTGGCCAAGCGCTGCCCAACCTCGACGGTGCATGCGACCCAGCACCTCGGGCCGCTGGGGTCGGCTCCGTCCGAGAGTTCGCGGGACCGATGGCAGCGGGCTGGCGACCAGGGGTACCCGCAGGAGGCACCCAAGAAGGCCGACTCTCGGCGGCGCTATCAAGGCTCAACAGTCTCGCGCCACCTTCAATGACCGACACACACGCGTCGAGGGCCGGGTTCGGGCACCAAGGGGGCGAAAATGGGGCGTCTGAAAATCCTATCCTCCGTGCGGCTGCTGGGCTCGGGCACCATCCCGCCCGTGGTGCTGAAGGCCGCGCAGTGGCTGGCCGACGAGCACGGCATCGCCTGCGAGGTCTCCGGCGCCACCAGCTACAGCGAACTGGCGCGTCAGGCCCGCGAGTTGCAGCCTGGACCGCAGTGAGCCCCAACAGTCTTGGCGTATCAGCCATGTTGGCAGGTTGCTGGCCGGGCCGGCCCCGATCGTCGCGGCCAGCGACTACGTGCACGCCTGGCCACGGCTCATCACCGAGTACGTCGATGCCAAGCTGGTGACGCTGGGCACAGACGGCTTCGGCCGCAGCGAAACCGTCGCGCGGCTGCGGCGCCACTTCGAGGTCGATGCCCAGGCCGTGGTGGCGGCGGCGCTGGAGGTGCTGCGCCCGGCGTAAGTCGCCAGGCGCCTGCCGCGAAGCCCTTACTTCAGTTGCGCTTCCGGCGGCGACTCAGGCCCAGACCAGCCAGGGCCAGGGTTGTCAGCGCTAGCGTCGCGGGCTCAGGCACTGCGCCGGGCGGAGGGGGCGCGGTCAGCGCTTCCACCCGGAAGTTCATGCGGTAGGCGATAGGGTCGCTGTTGTTCATTCCGAACACACCGTTGCCGATCGTCATCCCGTAGCTTCCCTCGCCGCGTTCGAAAGTCGGCGCGGTATATGTCAACGGTGCTGTAGCGCCGTTTCCGCCCAGGTTGTTGAAGATGAAAATGGTCGGATCCGAGTCACTCTCCTCCAGCGTCCACAACGGGCCGGGAATCGCGAAGATGGGATTGAAGTCGTTGGCATTCGTGCCCCACTCGATGGAGGCGCCAACCAGCTTGAAGCCCGCTGCCACGCGAACGAGGAAGAAGTCGGAAGAATCCCCCGGCGTCTTGATGCCGCCCAGGAAGGCGTTGTTTCCAGCAAGGAGCGTGAACTCGCCCACGTCGTTCAGGCCGCCGATGGCGTCATAGTCGCCAGCGGGTGCCGAGACGCGTTCGTCATAGTTGCCGGTGTAAGCAACGGAAACGGCAGCGGCGTTGGCGCTGGCTGCGCTCACAACAAGTGCTGCTGCCAGCGCAACACGGCAAAGGGTTGGGTTGGGCATCGACGGCCTCCGTGACATAGGTGGAACGGCCGACGGGGCCGGCAAGGGGACTTGCGTGAACAAAAGGACCAGAGGACTCTACTTGGCCTTTCGCCGTCACAGACCCCCTGTACTCGGGGGTAGGGCTGCAGGGCCGCAGCGGCACTCGCCCCTTGCCACTCCTGAACCAAGGGCGCTTGTATCTGGTCGGCGTCGGCGTTCATCAAGAGGCTGGCCAGGGCCAAGGCGCGCCACAGCGGTTCGGGCAGCTGCGGAGAAGCCCGACGGGCAGGTATGGGTCGAGCTTGTGTGAAAACCCTCTCACAGGCCTCATGGACGATGTTTAGAGTTCTTGGCCATATCGAGCGCAGGAGCCGGTATGCCGCG
>LNFM01002145.1_pt1 | contig 43769 bp, 43 predicted proteins | sample 596031 | NCBI WGS metagenome assembly LNFM01 (sample SAMN04254537, study PRJNA301005) | activated carbon metagenome | isolation source: dual media filters at the Ann Arbor, Michigan drinking water treatment plant | place: USA: Ann Arbor
GCGAGCCGCGCCTGCTGAAGCACACAGGTCCTGCGATCGTGTTCGACGACTATCTGTCGATCAAGAAGGCGGTCGACCGCGAGGATCTCGACGTCACGCCTGATCATGTGATGATTCTGCGCAATGCGGGTCCGCATGGCGGACCGGGCATGCCGGAGTGGGGGATGCTGCCGATCCCGACCAAACTCGTGAAGCAGGGCGTGCGCGACATGATCCGCATTTCCGACGCGCGCATGTCCGGCACCAGCTACGGCGCCTGCGTGCTGCACGTCTCACCGGAATCGTTCATCGGCGGCCCTCTGGCGCTCGTGAAGACCGGCGACATGATCGAGCTCGACGTTCCCGCGCGCACTATCAACATGAAGGTGTCCGACGCCGAGCTGGCAAAGCGCCGCGCCGCGCTGCCGCAGCAGAAGCCGCGTTACGAGCGCGGTTTCGGCCTCATGTTCACGAAGCACGTGCGCCAGGCGCACGAGGGCTGCGATTTCGACTTCCTCGAGACGAGCCACGGCGCGCCGGTGCCGGAGCCGGAGATTTATTGAGGTAGGGTTGTTCTACCCCACGTGTGCCAACACTGCCTTCGCGACCGCGTCGGGCTGATCCAGTTCGGCGAGGTGGCCGGCTCCGGCAACGGTCGTGATCTTGGCGCCGCCGGGGATGGCCTTGGCGATCTTGTCCGCGTAGGTGCGCGGGATCACACGATCGCCCTCGCCCCAAATCAGCAGCGTTGGCGCGGTGATCAGCGGCAGCCGGCGTTCGAGCTTCGTATTTTGGAGCGGCCAGAAGATACGCGCCGCCGCTTCCGACGCCCGCGTCTGTTCGATCGGCCACTCGACCGAATTGGCGCCGGGCGGCATTGCCTTCAGATCCTTGTAGATTTGCGGATTGGCGCACAGCAGCCCCGGCACGTCGTCGCCGCGCTGCGCCCAGATGTCCGTCGCCGGATCCTTCTCGTCGAACAGCCCGAACGGCGCGATCATCGCGATGCGGCGCACGCTTTGCGGCCACAGCGCCGCCACTTCGGCGACGAACGAGGCACCGACCGAGCTGCCGACCAGGTCCGCGCCGTCGAGGCCGGCTTGGCCCAGCAGCCCCTTCACCGCCACCAGCCAATCGAGGTGCGTGTCGAGGATGTTGTGTCCCGTCGCGCCGGGAAACCCGGGCATCGACGGCGCGATCACCGTACGGCTCTCCGCGAGGCGATCGAGGAAGGGAATCCATCGCGGCAGCCCACCGAAGCCCGCGAGAAAGCCGATCTTCGGGCCGCTGCCTTTGGTCCACACGCGGCAGGCGTGGCCGTTGACGTCAACGGTGGTGGTCGTAGGCTCACTCACAGGCAACTCTCCTTGCGTGCATCGTATTTCATCGTCGGCCTATTCCGCGGCGACCGCGGACGATCCGGCAAACGCCGGCAGCGACGCGCGCTCCGACACGCGGAGCGGCTTCGGCCACCACTTGTTTTCCCACTCGTCGAACAGCGGCTTCAGGCGCGGCATCACCGTCTCGGCGAACAGACGCGTGTTGTACTTGGTCAGGTCCTTCGACATGTTGCCGAACTGCATGAGCAGCATGAGCTGTCCGATGTTGAGCGTCTTGGCGAGATCCATGAGTTGCTCGGTGACGTCGTCCGGCGAGCCTGTGATGAGGTAACCGTTGTCGACGATGCCTTTCATGTCGCGCGCCAGCATCTGCATCTTCATCGCCGAGGGCGCCTGGGTCGAGGGGCCTGCGTTGGAGGCTTCCGCCGCCATCTTGACCTGGCTTTCGAGGCCGGCGCGCTGCGTTGCTTCCGTCGTGTATCCAGGCGGTGACGCAAAGCGCGGGTCGACGTGGAGGCAGCGGCCATAAAAATACTCGGCCGGCTCGGTGTAGAGGTCCATCGCCTGCTGGCGAGTCTCGGCGACGCCAACCACCTGCGCGAAGCCGGCGCGATACGGATTGCGGTCTTTGCCGAGGCGATCCATCTCGGCCCAGAAGCCAGTCATGACATTCCGGGCCATCTTGTAGCCGTAGTACGAAAGGTAGCAGAATACGTAGTCGCGCTCGGCCGCCCAACGCCATGTCTCGACCGAGCCGGCGCCGGGAATCCAGATCGGCGGATGCGGCTCCTGGATAGGCCGCGGCCAAATGTTGACGTAGCGTTGCTGGTTAAATCGACCGTTGAACGCGAACGTCTCCTTCTCCTGCCACGCGCGCATCACGAGGTCATGAGCCTCGTTGTAGCGTTCGCGTAGCTGGCTTGGATTCTGGCCGTAGGCAAAAGTCGTGTCCATCGGCGTGCCGACGGGGAAGCCGGCGATTAGCCGTCCACCCGAGATACAATCGATCATCGCGAACTCTTCCGCGACCCGCGTCGGTGGATTGTAGAGCGCGAGGCTGTTGCCCATGACGCAGATCGCGGTGTCGGTCGTGCGGCGCGCGAGTGCGGTGGCGATCAGGTTCGGCGACGGCATCAGGCCATAGCCGTTTGAGTGATGTTCATTGCAGCAGATCGCGTCGTAGCCGCACTCGGCCGCGTACTCGAGCTCGTCGAGGAAGTCGTTGTACATATGATGGGCGCGCTTGGGATCGAACAGCGACGAATGGATGTTGACCCAAACCGACGGATGCTTCTCCTTGAAGTCGTCCGGAAGTTCCGTATAGGGCATCAAGTGGAACCAGAGCATCTTCATGGCGGGCGCTCCCTGCTGGCGGTGCTTGTTCGCACCCGTGCATTCTCGTTGGGGAAAGTTTGTGTGAAGTCGGCGCAGGGTGCAAGCCCTGCCAACGTGCGCTGGCACGATGGCAGAACTGCACGCAGTGAACCGCGGGGCGCGCAGTAACTATAGGGCGCTACTACTCCGCCGCTGCGGGCCGGAATGCCGGCACGACCGCGCGAGCGCTCTTGTCCATCGGCTTCGGCCACCACCTGTCCTCCCACTCAGAGAACAGCGGCTTGAGTTTTGGCATCACCTGCTCAGCGAACAGCTTCGTATTATACTTGGTCAGCTCCTTCGACATGTTGCCGTACTGGAGCAGCATCATGAAGTGGCCGACGTTGAGCGTCTTGGCGACGTGTTCAAGCTGTTCCGCAACATCCTTCGGTGAGCCGACGACGACATACCCGCGATCGACGATTTCCTCCATGTCGCGGGCGACCTGATTGAAGCGCGCGCCCGCCGTGGTTCCTGTCGTGCCGCCGGCAAAGGCGTCCTTCGATTTGTTGTGGCCCGCTTGCGCCTGTTCCGCCTTCGCTCGCGCAGCTTCGTCCGCTGCACGCTTGACTTGGCTTTCCAGGCCAACGCGCATCGTTGCCTCGGTGTTGTACCCTGGCGGCGAAGCAAAGCGCGGATCAACATGCAGGCAGCGGCCGTAGAAATATTCAGCGGCTTCGGCATACCGCTCCATCGCTTCAGACCGGCTTTCGGCGACGCCAACGAACTGGAGGAACCCGGCGCGGTAGGGATTGCGGTCCTTCCCGAGCCGATCCATCTCGTTCCAGAAGCCTTGCATGGTCGCTTGGCCGGCCTTGTAGCCGTAGTACGAGAGATAGCAGTAGACGTAGTCCATCTCCGCGCACCAGTGCCACGTCTCGACCGAGCCACCACCCGGGATCCATACCGGCGGATGCGGCTGCTGGATCGGCCGCGGCCAGATATTGACGTAGCGTTGCTGGTTGAAGCGGCCGTTGAATGCGAAAGTTTCCTTCTCCTGCCACGCGCGCATGACGAGGTCGTGCGCTTCGAGATAGCGCTCGCGCAGCATCGACGGATTCTGGCCATAAGCGAATGTCGTGTCCATCGCCGTGCCGACCGGGAAGCCGGCGATCAGGCGGCCGCCGGAAATGCAATCGATCATCGCGAACTCTTCCGCGACCCGCGTCGGCGGATTGTAGAGCGCGAGGCTGTTGCCCATCACGCAGATTGCGGTGTCCGTCGTGCGGCGTGCGAGTGCGGTGGCAATCAGGTTCGGCGACGGCATCAGGCCGTAGCCGTTCGAGTGATGTTCGTTGCAGCAGATGGCATCGAAGCCGCAATCGGCCGCGTACTCCATCTCGTCCATGAAGTCATTGTACATCAGGTGGGCGCGCTTGGGATCGAACAGCGACGAATGGATGTCGACCCACACCGAGGGATGCTTCTGGCGGAAGTCATCCGGCAACTCGGTATACGGCATCAGGTGGAACCACATCAGTTTCATCGCATGTGCTCCTTAGCGGGCGCGGTTTCCTCGGACTGTCGGCATGTGGTGCCGCGCGTTTGTTGGCTGGCAGAGTGGGTCATGTGTCCGGACGACGCAAGTGCGGTGGCGGTCGATCTGTCATGACGCCGATAGAGACGCGACTATGTGCTCGAGTTGGGCGAGGTAGGCGTCCACCTCAGCGGGTCTCCGCAGCATGATCACCGTGCCATCGAACCCCTCCAGAGTCGCGAGATGGCGCGGACGTTGATTGTGTTTGTAGTTCCAGATGTATTTCAGGAACTCCCAATCGAAGCGCTCGACGCAACCTGGCGCCATATCGCTGCGCGTGCGGCCGAAGTGGCGAACCGTCCGGCGGAGGACGCGTGTCATGCAGAGCCAGCGCGGCATGTCGAAGACGAAAACCGTATCCGCGTGCTTCAGCCGGAGGGATAGGGTGCCGCCGTACTGGCCGTCCATGATCCAGCGGGGTTCGTCCGCGAGCGCAGCGACGCGCTGGCGCCAGGCGTCGGGCGCCAAAGGCATCCAGCCCGGCCGCCAGAATTCCTGGTCTAGGTGGACGAGTGGCAGACCGGTTCTCGCCGCGAGCCGCTGCGAGAACACCGATTTGCCGGCCCCGGAGCAGCCGATGACGAGCACTCTGTTCATTCCGCAGCGTCCTCAGCGCACGATAGGGGATCTGCTGCAACTCGAAATCCCGGCGTAAGCGGCATTGAGCGCGCGCTTCGGCTTGACAGGTGCCTGAAAATCGCCCTTCTCTATGCCGGTTCTGCGGCCAGATGTCGCCCGTGGCCGGGGCGGCACCGTTTGCCCGATCAGACCCACATACAGCATTCATCGGCCGTTCTTAGGAGAAGCAACATACGTCGTCCCATGCGCGCAGGCCCGGAGCGCGAGCCGTCGGGCCCCAGAATGAACGATCAGATCCGCACGCGGCAAGTCCGCCTGATTAATGCGGACGGTGATAACGTCGGGGTGGTGGAAACGCTCGAGGCCCTGCGTCAAGCTATTGAGGCCGGGCTCGACCTTGTCGAGGTGTCGCCCGACGCTGACCCGCCGGTCGCCAAGATCCTGGATTATGGAAAATTCAAATTCCAGGAGCAAAAGAAGCAGGCCGAGGCGCGGAAGAAGCAGAAGATCGTCGAAATTAAAGAGATCAAGATGCGTCCGAGCATCGACGATCACGACTACGACGTGAAAATGCGTTCGATCAGGCGCTTTTTCGAGGAGGGCGACAAGGTCAAGGTGACCCTGCGCTTCCGTGGTCGCGAGATGGCCCACCAGCAACTGGGCATGGCCGTGCTTCAGCGCGTCAAAGCCGACGTCCTTGAGATTTCCAAGGTCGAATCGGAGCCGCGCCTCGAGGGCCGCCAGATGGTCATGGTGCTGGCGCCAAAATAGCCTTGCGCCGCCGGCATCCGTGCCCGGCGGCAGCCAGATGGCAGGCTGGGCGGCGCCGCAGTGGTGCCGCAGCCTGCTGGCGCGGTTGAATTCCCCCTGAAATCGTTCCATGAGTGGCGCCGCCGGCAGGCCTTGGCGCTAGCGCCTCATTGCGAGATCCGTTCATGAAATTCACCTTCGACTGGCTGCGCGACCATCTCGACACGACGGCGACGCTCGATCAGATCGTCGATCGCCTGTCGATCATCGGCCTCGAAGTCGAGAGCGTCGAGGACCCCGCCAAGGCGCTGAGCCCGTTCGTTGTCGCCCGCGTGGTCGACGCCAAGCAGCACCCCAACGCCGACAAGCTGCGCGTCTGCCAGGTCGACACGGGCAGCGGCGTGGTCGAGGTCGTGTGCGGCGCGCCGAACGCCCGCGCCGGCATGATCGGCGTATTCGCGCCGCTCGGTAGTTACATTCCAGGCACCGGCATCACGCTCGACAAGCGCCCCGTGCGCGGCGTGGTCTCGAACGGCATGCTGGTGTCGGAGCGCGAGCTGCAGCTATCCGAGGATCACGAGGGGATCATCGATCTCGGCGACGCCTACGCCGGTTCGGTCGGCAAGCGCTATATCGATGTCATGGTACTCGGTGATCCGGTCGTCGAGGTCAAGCTGACGCCCAACCGGCCGGATTGTACGGGGGTGCGCGGCATCGCACGCGACATCGCCGCCTGCGGACTCGGCACCCTCAAGCCGGAGCGCGAGACGCCGGGCGTCGAGGGCACGTTCGATTGCCCGGTCGACATACGTCTCGAATTTCCACCTGAGCTGAAGCATGCGTGCCCCGTGTTCGCGGGGCGCTACCTACGCGGCATCAAGAACGGCGTGTCACCAGCATGGATGCAGGCGCGGCTCAAGGCCATCGGGCTCCGGCCGATCAACGCCGTTGTCGACGTGACGAACTACGTCAGCATGGACGCTGGCCGTCCGCTCCACGTTTACGACGCCGACAAACTGGTCGGCGCCATCCGCGCGCGCAATGGCCGCAACGGTGAGCGGTTCCTCGGCCTCGATGGCAAGGAGCACGCGGTCGAGGATGGCATGTGCGTCATCGCCGACGACAAAAGCGTGCTCGGTTTTGGCGGCATCATGGGTGGTGAGCCCTCGGGCTCGACGCATGACACAACCAATGTGCTCATCGAGTGCGCCTACTTCGATCCATTGCTGACCGCGGCGACGGGGCGCAAGGCCGGACTGCAAACCGATGCACGCTATCGCTTCGAGCGCGGCGTCGATCCCGGCTTCATCATGGGCGGGCTCGATCTCGGCACGCGCCTGATGCTCGACGTTGCCGGCGGCGCGCCGTCGCGGGCGAAGGTTGCGGGTGAGGCGCCGGTCAAGAAGACGGTTATTTCGTTCGCGTTCTCGCGGGTGAAGAAGCTTGCCGGGCTCGATATCAAGGACGCGGCGGCGAGGAAAACGCTGGACGATCTCGGCTTCACAGTTGAAGGCAAGGGCGACACGGTGCAGGTGGCGGTGCCGACGTGGCGCCCAGATGTGCATGGCTCAGCGGATATCGTCGAGGAGATCGTGCGGATCGCGGGGCTCGACAACGTCCCGCCGGTGGCGATGCCGCGCCAGCACGGCGTGACGCATTCGGTGCTGACGGAAGTGCAGCGTCGCGCGCGTCGGTCTCGCCGCGTGCTGGCGACGCGCGGTTTCGTCGAAGCGATCACGTGGTCATTCACGCCGCGCGCGTGGGCCGAGCAGTTCGGCGGCGGCTCCGACGCGCTGGAACTCGCCAATCCGATCTCGACCGAGATGAGTTCCATGCGGCCGAGCCTTTTGCCCGGTCTGCTGACGGCGGCGCAGCGCAACCGCAACCGCGGCTTTGCCGATGTGGCCTTGTTCGAGGTCGGGCAAGTCTATCGCGGCGATAAGCCCGAGGATCAGCATCTGCTGGCATCGGGCGTGCGTATGGGCGCGGCGCAGCTACTCGGGGCGGGCCGCCATTGGGACGGCGCGGCGAAGCCTGCCGACGTGTTCGACATCAAGGCTGATGCAGCTGCTCTGCTTGCGGCGCTCGGCGTCGATCCTTCACGCGCGCAGATCACGCGTGACGCGCCAGCGTGGTTCCACCCGGGACGCTCGGGCACACTTCGGCTCGGGCCTAAGGTTGTGCTCGCGCAGTTCGGCGAGCTGCACCCCGCGACGCTGAAGGCGCTTGATGTGACTGGCCCCGTGTCGGCGTTCGAGGTGTTCGTGAGTGGGCTCCCTGCCGAGCGCAAGAAGTCGAAGGCGCGTCCGCCGCTGGTCGCGGCTGACCTGCTGCCGGTAACGCGCGACTTCGCGTTTATCCTCGATCGCGATGTGGCAGCGGGCGACGTCATGAAAGCCGCGGCTGCCGCGGACAAGGCGCTGATCTCGAACATCCGCGTCTTCGATCTGTTCGAGGGTGATGCGATCGGCGCCGGCAAAAAGTCGCTCGCCATCGAGGTCACACTTGCGCCGACCGAGAAAACATTGACCGACGCCGAGATTGACGCCGTTTCCAAGAAAGTCATCGCCGAGGTCAAAAAGGCGACGGGCGGCGACGTGCGCGGGTGAATGGCCACTCCACGCACGTGAGTGCGCGGAGTGAAAATGTCAGCCGGCCTGTAAGCCGGGTTCTGTCTGGAGGTTGCCCTCCGCGACGGCCATTCATCTTGGACGCCCATTGCTGGACGTCTCATGCAACCAACCCGGGCGACTGCGTGGACCACGCCCGGCACGACGAGTTTCCCCGCCGCGCCCTGCCGCCCCTATTTGGTCTTGCTCCCGGTGGGGTTTACCTTGCCACCCCTGTTGCCAGGGGCGCGGTGCGCTCTTACCGCACCCTTTCACCCTTGCTGCCGCGGGCGAACCCGCTTCGGCGGTTTGCTTTCTGTGGCACTTTCCCTGGGGTTGCCCCCGGCGGCCGTTAGCCGCCACCGTTGATCCATGGAGCCCGGACTTTCCTCCACCGGTACGCAGCCTTTCGGCAACCCGGCAGCGACCGTCCGGCCGGCTGACAGGGCGCACATAGGGGGTGCCCGCTGCCGCGCGTCAAGGTCTTCCGCTTGAGCCGGTTAGCAGCCCTCAGGCGGCGTTCCAGCCCATGACGGCTTTGATCTCGAGATATTCCTCGATGCCATGCTGGCCCCACTCGCGGCCGTTGCCGGACTGGCGATAGCCACCGAACGGCGCCGACGGGTCGGCGTTGGCCATGTTGACGGTCACCATGCCGGCGCGGATCTGCCGCGCGACGTGCTTTGCCCGCTCGACGTCGCTGCTGTTGACGTAGCCGGCGAGCCCGAATTGGTGATCGTTGGCAATGCGCACGGCGTCGGCCTCGTCGGCGTAGCCCAAGATCGACAGCACCGGCCCAAATATTTCCTCGCGCGCGATCCGCATTTCAGGCTTCACATCGGCGAATACCGTGGGCCTGACGTAGTACCCCTGGTTGAGGCCTTCGGGCTTGCCGGGGCCGCCGGTGACAAGCGTCGCACCATCCGAGATGCCGGACTGGATCAAATCCTGGATCTTGCGCCACTGCAGGTCCGAGACAACCGGTCCCATCTCACTGTCGGCCGCTGACGGATCGCCGACTTTCACCGATTCCGCCGCCGCTTTCGCGATCGCCGCGACTTCTGCCATGCGCTTGGACGGCACCAGCATCCGCGTCGGCGCATTGCACGACTGACCGGAATTGCGGAAGCACAGCTTCACGCCCTCTGTGACGACTTTCGTCCAATCGACGTCGTCGAGAAGGATATTCGCTGACTTGCCACCAAGCTCCTGCCCGACACGCTTGACCGTCGGCGCCGCGCGAACCGCGACGTCGATCCCGGCGCCGGTCGAGCCGGTGAAAGACATGCAGTCGATGCCGGGATGCTCGGCCATCGCCTGACCAACCACCTTGTCACCATGGACGAGATTGAAAACGCCAGCGGGCACACCCGCCTCTTCCAGCATTTCCGCGATCAGAATCGCCGAGAACGGCGCGACTTCGGACGGCTTCAGCACCATCGTGCAGCCGGCGGCGAGGGCCGCTGCGATCTTGCAGGAGATCTGGTTGGCCGGCCAATTCCACGGCGTGATCATCCCGATGACGCCGATCGGCTCGCGCAGGATCTCGGTGGCGCCGTGCCGTTCCTCGAAAGGATACGTTTTGAGGATGCCGTGCATGGTGCGGAAGTGGCCCATGCCGGCACCGGCCTGAAACCGTGTCGCGAAAGACAGCGGCGCGCCCATCTCGCGGCTGATCGTCTCGCCCATTTCGCCGAAGCGACGCTTGTAGATGGCGGCGATCTTTTCCAGCAGTGCCAGGCGGTCCTCGCGCGACGATGCTGCGAAGCTCGGGAAGGCCGCGCGCGCGGCGGCGACGGCGCGGTCAACATCCGCTTTGGTTCCGAGCGCGACCTTGGCGAAGGGCTGCTCGGTCGCGGGATTGATGACGTCGATCGCCTTCTTGGCCGAGGGCGCGACCCACGATCCACCGATGAAATACTTCATGCCTTTGTCGTTGCTCATGCCCGTTCTCCAACTACATCGACCGTGTGCACCGGCGTGCACCAATCCGTTGCGGTACCTTTAGGCGCGGCGGACGACGCGATCAATGCCCCCGGGGCTGGCGCGCCTGCGTCCATTGTGCGCCGCAGCATTCCGTGCTGTGAGTGCGGTGCTCCCCCCTTGCAACACACCAGCCTGTAGTCCAATTTATACGTATCGGCGCGGCGCGTTGACAGCGCTGCGCGACGATTTTTGCAACGACGAACGATGCCATCGGCCACTCGGTGATCGCTTCGTGGTGCGACAGGGCAAATAGGGGCGGGTGCCCTGTAACCCGCGCGATGGGTCATCCTCAACCGGTGCAACGGGAGGACGCCCATGCATGTTGCTTCCATTTTGAAGGTTAAGGGGCAGGCAGTCGAGACCGTGCGCATCGACGCTACGTTGATGACCGCGGCGCGTCGCCTGTCTTCAAAGCGCATTGGTGCCGTGGTTGTCACGGATAAGTCCGGGGACATCGCCGGGATCGTATCCGAGCGCGATATTGTGCACACGCTGGCGAAAGAAGGCGTGGCGGCGCTCGATTGGCCGGTGTCTGAAGTCATGACGCGCGACGTGCTTACCTGCACGGCTGGCGACACCATTGATCAACTGATGAGCCGTATGACGGCGCGGCGTTGCCGGCATCTGCCGGTTGTGTCCGATGGCGCGCTTGCTGGCATCATCTCGATCGGCGACGTGGTGAAGCACCACATTGCCGAAGTCGAAATGGAAGCGATGGCGATGCGCGATTACATCGCTACAGGCTGACGGTGCCGCGCGCCTCGCCGCTCCAGGATCTGACTGCCCTGGTCGGTGGCGAGGACGCACGGCGAGCGGTTTCAGGCGGCCTTCGATCTGACGTGATCGGCCGGCCGTTCTGAATGCGTGGCGGCACGAATGTAGCCGGCGATGCACGCGTAAACTTCAGATTGATGCGTCACCGGCCCCATGTGGCCGGCGCCCGGCAGCACGTCCAATGTCGTCCGTGGTAGTGTGCGAGCCAGAATCTCGGCGATGAGGCGGCTCGGGCCTCGGGCGTATTCGCCCCTGAGGATGTGTGCCGGGCACGAGATCCGGCCATAGCTCCCGATCGTCGTCGTATCCTCGATCAACGCCCTGAAGTCGAGCGGTGCTTTCGGTAGCCATCGGATCAGCGCGTCGCGGACGGCGGGCCGAAGGGCGGCCCATGCACCGGCGCCGTTCCAGTAGTCGACGAACTGAGCAGCGGCCGACTGATAGGCGCCCGATACGAGCCCTGCGCCGATCGCCGACGCGATCGCTTCAATTTCGGCGTGGGCACTTCGTCCGCGGTTCCCGACCTGCCGCAGCAGGTGAAACGCCGATGGCTCATACAGCGTGACGCTGGCGATCGCTGACGGGCGCGCGCTCGCGACCTTCAGCGCCACGGCGCCGCCGTAGGAATGCCCGACGAGATGCACCGGCGCCGCAAGGGCGTCGACGAGGCCAATTACGGCCCGCGCTTCGTCTGCCAGCGTGAAGGCGCGTTCGCCGGTCCACGGGCCGATGTCGGCACACCCGATGAAGCTCGGAGTAAAAACCTCGTAGCGCGGACCGAGCACGCCCGGCAGCTTGCGCCATTGGCCGCCATCGGCGCCCGAGCAATGCAGTGCGATGACGGGAGCCGGAAACCGCGATAGGCAGCCAGCGTCGTCGCCGGCGGTCCTTTCGGACCACCGACTTGAAGGAGTCTCGTGCATGGGGATGCCCTCAGACGATCGGCGGTTCGAGATAGCGCGCGCCATTGAGGCGCTCCTGCCGAGCGTTCAGCAGCGCCGACTTGATCTCGCTGCGATCGAGACCGATGTCCTTCAGCATCCGGTCGTCGAGACCGTAGAGCTTTGCCTCCGCAGCCCTGAGCGCCCGGTAGCGGATGAACTCGGTAACGGCGCGCCAGATGAGACCTTTGCCGGCGGCAACCGCGGCAGTAGAAACGGACTTCAAATTTTCGTTGGTCAGGGCGTCACATGCTGCCCCCTCGATTGGAATGTTCTGCGTGCTCATGGTCGTGGTCCTTGGTTTTTTGAAGTTTTTTCGTCATCGAAACGATCATTTGGATTTGAGGCGTCGGATGTCCTCGGCGCTCCAGCCGAAGCCCGCGAGGTCCGCGTCGCTATAGCGATCAGCAATCGTGGATCGCACCGAGCGCCCGGCACGTTCGAGCCGTGGCGCTTGGATCGCCGCGACCACCGCGCTCGTGGTGGCTGCGAAGTACGCGAGAACCTCGGCGCCAAAACCAGAGGCCTCCATGGGGGTCGATTGTTGGCTCATGATCATCTCCTGTCGGCTTCTTGGTGCTCATTGGCGTCGACGCGCCGGTTTGACCGGTCTGCGTCACGATGCGGCGCCATTCGGCGTCCGTGAGGCTGATATAGGTCGATGCCGCCCGGCGCGCTTGAAGCGAGCGTGGAGAAGTCATGGAGATTTGCTGGAGTCTGGGCTTGGCGTCGGTCAACAGCCCGGCGATTTGGTGCGGACGGCGGGACTCGAACCCGCACGACGTTGCCATCTCAGGATTTTAAGTCCTGTGTGTCTACCAGTTCCACCACGTCCGCAAGTTCAGCTAACCTAATTGATTTCGCGCACTAATTTACCCGCCGGTTCGTTGACCTATCGAGTCTGCGGTTTGAGTTGGGACACGCCGGGGACACAACCACCATCATCCTTCGGCTGTCCGCCTATAGATCGTTGAAGCCATTTAGCCAACTGGAGAGCGCGGTCGCGGGCGCGACGTCGCGATAAGCGCCGTATCCGGTCTTCTAAAAGTTAGGAGACGCGCACGCCGCGCGAGAGAATTATGGAGCCCCGTAGGGGACGGGATGGATGTGGCGCATAAGTCATTGATTTAACGATGTATTGCTCGTCTGCTACTGCTGCATACTGTAGCAGGTTTTCGTAGCAGATCTAGCGTTCAAGTGCGGGCGCTCGCCAATGGGCCCAGAGGCATCCGCGCGGATATCATGCGATCATTTGCGCATGGTATCACTATTACCGAATGGCGATCGGGGGCTACCGTCTTGAAACACATCCTTATAGCCACGGACGGCTCAGATCTGGCCGGCAAGGCCGTGGCAGAAGGCATTCGCCTTGCCGGTGCGCTGGGCGCCCATATCACCTTTCTGACCGTGACTGCGCCGCTTGCCACCCTTGGTGATCAGGGCACTGCATTTGCGGGTCTGCCCGAGGCCGTCCGCCGCCAGGCGCTCGGATATCTGGCTGCAGATGCAGACCAAACACTGTCCGCCGCCCTAAATGAAGCCAAAACGGCAGGAGTGAGTGCCGACTCACTGATCGTGGAAAATCGCCACCCGCACGAGGCGATAATCGACGCCGCCATGTCGAGGAGCGCGGATATGATCCTGATGGCATCTCACGGGCGTAGTGGCATCAAAGCCGTGCTGCTTGGAAGCGTTACCCAAAAGGTGTTGACCCACTCGGATTTGCCGGTGCTGGTGTACCGGGGTCCCGATCGTGTCGCCTCGCGGTCTCCGGCATGAACCATTGAGCCCTCGCGGCAATCCTCCCACCTGCTGTCGAGTGCCTGATAGGAGCCTGCAACTTGATGATGTCCAGCAATTGCCTGAGGCTGGCCAAGACGGCATTCATCTCCCTGTGCCTCAGTATATCCGCACTTCCCGCGCGAGCTGAAGACGATGCATTGAAGCGGGGATACGCGATTGCGGTCGAGAAATGCTCGCACTGCCATGCCATCTCGCACAACGACGCGCCGCCTCACGCTATCGTCATACCGTTCCGCCAATTGCACACGCGGTTCCCAATTGCGATGCTGATCGAAGCGCGTGACCGCGGTGTCATTGCAGGCCACGACGAAATGCCGATGTTCACGGTCTCGCAGCCGGATATAAGGTCGCTTCTCTCTTACATTGACTCACTGACACCAGTTGCCCCCGCATATGTGCCCCGGCGAAAGCGCCAATAGTGCCCGCCCAATAACGCGGCCTTAAACGTTGGGCGAACTCAGCCGAGCCGCTAACTTACGGTGCGCTGGAACTCTCTTGTACAGTCGACGGCACCATGTGCCGTCACGATTGTGTCTCGTGCTGCCCCTTCAGGTGATCGATATAAAATCGTTACTGTTCTTTGCTCGCGCATGGAAAGCACAATGCTGCCTCTGGGCGAGCCTCAAGACGCTTGGGCGCGATTTCGGCGCCGCACCGAACACACTCCCCGTAGGTGTCCTTCTCAATTCGTGTCAACGCTCGCTTCACAGAGGCGATTTCGCGCGTGATGAGAACAGCTTGCCCCTCTAGCGAAAGGTCGTCCTCCATCTCGATAGCTCGTTCGGAAGAATCGCGACTAAGCGGTTCATCCAAATCCTTTGAAATTCGATCCCGACGATTTTCCAGCTCGGCGAGTTGCGTCTCGAGACGGACTTTGGCGGCGGCAGTATCGGGCATTGCGCTACTCCATCAATTGTACCTATGTGCATAGCAAGCGCTTAGGCGGCAATAGAACGGCTTAAATCATCGTTTTACACCCTAGCTTCACTCCGCCTCATGGCGGGGTCATGTAAAAACAGCGTCCGGAAGGCGGTAGACCCTCAGCACCTGATCAGCGTTTGAGCGCATCGCTAGGTGCCGCCCCGCGTGCAGACGGGACATCTCGATACGACCGGACCAGCACCAGTTCGCGATCGTGGAACTGCTCGAGGCCTGTTCCGTGGCCCGCATGAATAACCATGGTGCCCGGCAAGAGATTGCGCATGTACTCCATCAATTTGAGCTGACTGAGTTCGTCCAGCGCCGAGGTCGGTTCATCCATGATGAGAATATCGGGTGGCTGAATCAGTGCACGTGCAAAGGCGAAGCGCTGCTGTTCGCTGCTCGACAGCAGGGAGGTCCATTGATCGGTGTCGTCGAGCCGCAGAATGAGATGTCGAAGGCCGCAGCGCGTGAGAGCATCTCGGAGTCGTTCTTCGGAGACCTCATGTCCTTGGTCCGGATAGAGCAACGCGGTGCGAAGCGTTCCAAGGGGCAAATAAGGACGTTGCGAGATGAAGGCGATATTAGCCCCCTGTGGACGCAGAATTTCTCCGCTCCCCCACGACCATAAGCCGGCCACTGCGTGAATGAACGCGCTCTTTTCGGTTCCGCCTTCGGCCTTGATGAGTACTTTCTCTCCGGGTGAAATAACGGCTTCCTCGCCGTCAATCATTAGATCTCCGTCACGCAGCGCAATTTTGAGTTGACGAAGATGAACGCGATCGTCCGGGCTCACCCCCAACCTGATCGCCCCGGTCTCACTAAAGGTGCCGAGACTTTCTTCCAGGCGGTCGATGGCGTCGGTCAATTGCGTTACTCGATGCGAGGACGAGAACCAGTCGGCGAGGCGCAGAGCATTGTCGGCAAGCCAGTTGAGCGCGACCTGCACTTGCATGAAGGCCGTGGCGGCCTGCATCAGGGAACCCAGCGTCATCTCGTCTGCGAGATACTTTGGAGCTCCTAGAATCAATGGAACAGTCGATGCCAAAATAAGATTGGATCCTATCAGCCAATTCATCCGCCCCTGCCAAGTGATGACACGAAGCCAGCGATGCACGAGTTCGGCAAGGGTGACGTCCAGCCGTGCCCGTTCATTGTCGTCGCCGCCCATCAAGGCGATGATTTCGGCATTGTCCTTGACGCGGGTGAGTTCGTAACGCAGTTGCGCTTCACCGGCTGATTTCTCTTCGACTCGGAGCACCAGTGGCCGTCCCATCAGGAACATGCCTAGACTCGTGATGGCGGAATAAATGATGCAAGCGAGCACCATGTAGCCGGGGATGGTATAGCCCGCCACGGTCAGTGACCCACCCACTACCCATAAGATGCTAATGAATGAGACTGCGGCGAGTACGGCATTTAGGACGCCAAGAGAAAGATCGACGAGAAGCTCGATCGCAAGCCTTCCATCTTCAGCAATGCGGGCTTCGGGGTTGTCGGCCTCTGTCGCCAGAATACTCAGCTGGTAGAAATGACGATCTGCCAACCATCGATTGATGAGTGTGTGAGCCAGCCACTGCCGCCATCGCACCTGCAGGCGCATGCGCGCGTGCAAACCTCCAACGAAGCACGCCCCGGATAACAAAGCTAACATCAGGGCAAGACCGATGCTGAGGAGGACAGTCCTTGTGTCCTTTTGCTCGAGCGCGTCAAAGAAGAACTTGTTCCAGAGATTGACCGCCAGGGCGGCGGCGAGGTTCGCCACTAGGAACACCAGCACGGCAAGGGTCAGAAGCCACGCACGCACGCGCGTTGCCCCACTCCAGAATCCAAGGGACAGATGCAGGAATCGTCGTGACCGGCCAGAAGACACATGGAACTCCGGCAATTGGCGCGGGGAAGGGCATCGCGCACAAAAACGGCCGAACTGGCATCGCCGCCGAAGCGGTATCCGCCTAACTCGCTAGCGCCTAACGGCTGACCCGTTTGGCGTTCTGGCTGTTGAGTTTAAAGTCGGCCCGTCAAGACCAGCACTAGGACGACGATGAGGAGGATACCCACCACGCCGACGACGCCAGAACTTCTCATAGATGTGCTTGCCCCACAATTCTCATGTTGGAAGTATCTCGCGCCTAGTCCAAACCACGCTTTGACATGGAACAAAGGCGCCCGCGCTTGGCCCCCGAAGAAATGCCATAGAGGGGGCCGCACGCAAGTTTTTGCGTCTCCTAGGGGACATTGCCGCTCTGGAATGCCCAATTTGATTAGCGTCAATTTCGATGATCGACCGGTGCTCGACAGTAGAAATTCTCGAGGAGGAGCTTCAATGCATCGGTCTACGGTCGCGACACTCATTTTCGTTTGGTTGGTGGCCTTGGGCGGCGGGGCAGCGCGTGCCGATGTGATCGATGACTGCCGATCCGCCACCAGTGCTGAGATTCAACTCTCCGCCTGTTCCGAAATCATCGCCAACTCTGCTTATTCACCGATTGATAAGGCGATGGCCTTCCGTAATCGCGGCCGCGCAAGGTCCGATGCCGGTGCCCTGGATCTTGCACTGGCCGATCTCGGCGAAGCCATCCGGCTCAATCCGGCGGAAGGACCGCTTTACATCAGCCGCGGACTAGTTCATGTGCGCCTCAACGACCTAGTGGGTGCGATCGCCGACTACAGTGAGGCGATCCGTCTGAACCCGAAATCCGCCATTGGTTATAATGGCCGGGGTCACGCACATCTCGTAGAGGGCGACGAGAAGAAAGCGATTTCTGACTTTTCGGAAGCGATAGCCCTCAACCCAGCTGGCGCCAACACCTACAACAACAGGGGACTTGCCTACAGCAATAGCGGCGAGCCGGATCGTGCGATCGAAGACTTCACGGCCGCCATCACGCTCAACCCGATCTACGCGTTGGCCTACAACAATCGCGGTTACGTCCATGAGCAGCGCGGCAGGCGCCAGCTCGCCATCGAAGACTTCCGTCGCGCCTTGCTCCTCGATCCAAGCCTAGTCGGAGCCAGAGATGGCCTCAAGCGCCTCCGCGCAGAGAGCGGACTCATCGAGGAGACAGCCAGTCGAGTCAAGGAAGGCCAAGGCCTCGTCGAAGCGCATTGCAGCGGTTGCCATGCTGTTGGGCGTGACGGAGCGAGTCCCAACCCGAAGGCACCTCGATTTCGTGCTCTACACCTGCGCCATCCAATTCAGGCATTGCGCGAACCTCTGACGCGCGCCATCGCCGCGCGCCACGACGAGATGCCGCAGTTCGCTTTGCCCGATGCGCAGATCGACAGGATCGTCGCCTACATCAATAGCCTGAATGGGAAGTAGCGAGATGCACACGCACAACAAATCTCCGGATCGTCAGGTCAGACCGACCGATATTGTGAAGGCGGCGGCCGCTACCGCGATGGCATTGGCGCTCCTCTCGTCGCCGGCAGCAAGCGCGGAGCTTGGCGATGCTCGGCGTGGGCGTGCCTACGCTGAGGCGATATGCGCGCAATGCCACGCGGTAGCGCCAGCGGAAAAGGCCTCACCGCGCCTCGAGGCAACGCCATTCAGTGTCCTTTCGGGGCTTCCCGGCCTCAACGAGAGGGCACTTGGAGTGTTTCTTCAGACCCCCCACGCCGAAATGCCAAATCTCGTGGTCACCGGCCAGGATCGTGACGATCTCATTGCTTACATCACGGGTCTTCGCCGCAAGCAGTAGGATGGATGTCGGAAAATGGTCCGACATCGAGTAGCGGGCGAAGCAGATCGACGCCTGGATCGCACTAATGCCAATCCAATCGTTGCGGCTCAACTTATGTGATGCTTGCCGATGGGGCGGACGAATGTCGCCTGGGGGCCTTTGTCGCCTTTTGCTTCCGAGAAGCGCACCTCCTGCCCAGGCTGTAGGTCCTCTAGCTTGGCACCGATGACGCTGTTGCGGTGGAAATAGATCTCGCGCCCGTCGGATGCCGCGATAAAGCCGTAGTCGCGCTCTGGGACTAGAGACGCGACGATCCCGTGCGGCGGAACTTCGTGTGCCTTGACGTCGCCTGAGATCTTGCGGTCCTGATCCTGTAGCTGCCGCCCGGCAGCATCAAATGCGTCTCTGATCGTGACATGCATATCCTCATGCCGACCGGTTGCCGATGGATCTCGACTGATGTCTATGTGTTTGCCGCCCGGCACAGCGATATGGATGCGAACACTGTAGGTATCGCCTTCGTGCCGCCGATGCTGCGCCCGCGCGAGCACCACGCGCATCGACGTGATGCGATTATGAAAGCGCTCGAGCCGCTTTGTCTCCTTGCGCACGGCTGCCTCCAGGGCATCCGAATGATCAAGATGCTCGAAGGCTATTTGGAGGGGAACTTGCATGGAACACGTGCTCCTTGATCCAACTGCGCGAGGCCGCAGACCTCAGGATCGTGCCATCTTTCGCGGCATTTCGTTTTTCTACGCGCCGCAGCGCTCGCAACATTGACCGACATCAAGAGCAATGGTGAGCGACGGGTCGCGCGTCGGTCCTTTTGTTGGAAGGCCCCGCAACTGACAGTCGAGTTCTGGCTCGCATTGCGAACTGTGTCGTGTCCGCGCACGACGTCGTGACGGGAACGACGTGACTACAGCACCTCATGGTGCGCGAAGATGGGAACAGTGGCCTCCCAGCCGAACATCTCAGTAATGTGCTGCCGCATGGCTTCGGCGGCCTTGGGCTCGCCGTGGGTTATGAAGACCTTGCGTGGTGGTGAGCGGAAGTTCTTCAGCCAATCGAGAATTTCTGCGTAATCGGCATGTGCAGACATCGTGTCGAGTTGGGCGATTTCGGCGCGCACAGGCCAGTCACGGCCATGGATCCTGAGGCTCGACTCGCCGCGTGCGAGGCGATCCCCTCGTGTTCCTGGCGCCTGGTATCCAGCGAGCAATACAGCATTGCGAGGGTCACCGACATACGCCTTGAGATGGTGGAGCACTCGGCCACCAGTTGCCATTCCGCTCGCGGAAATGATGACCTTGGGGATGGGACTGGCGTTGATGGCCTTGGATTCGTCGACGGTGCGTGCGTAGCGGGCGATGGCGCATACCGCGGCGCATTTCTGGGGGGATAGACGGTGTTCGTTCTTGTGACGGAGCAGCAGTTCTGTCGCGTTGATGGCCATGGGGCTATCGAGAAACACGGGAAGATCGGGAATGCGCCCTGCTTGCTTGAGTGTGTAGAGGTGGAAGAGCAGATCCTGCGTTCTGCCCACCGCAAAAGCCGGCACGACAACGGTGCCGCCCCGCGCAGCGGTCCGGCGGATCACATCGCCGATTTGATCGGATGGATCTTTTTCGCCATGCCGCCGATCGCCGTACGTCGATTCAAGGACGATATAGTCGGCACCCTGCAACTGAGCGGGCGCTTTCATGACAGGGCTGTTGGGGCGTCCGATATCGCCTGTGAACAGGATGGAAGTACCGTCACCGCTACGCAGGTCGATGAAAGAGGCGCCGAGGATATGACCGGCCCGCGACAGGGTGAAGCTCAGTTCAGGGGATAGGTCATGCGGCGTACCAAGGCCCACTGGTCTGAACTGCTCCAGCGCAATGTGTGCGTCGGCTTCGGTATACAGTGGTAATGCCGGGGCGTGCCGGGAATAGCCGTAGCGGTTGGCAGTCTCGGCATCGTCTTCTTGGATGCGACCGCTATCGGGAAGCAGGATGGCACAGAGATCGGCCGTTGCCTCGGAGCAGTAGATGGGTCCCTTGAACCCATCACGAACGAGCCGCGGGATGGCGCCGCTGTGATCGATATGCGCGTGAGTAAGAAGGATAGCATCGAGCGCGGCCGGGTTGAATGGTGCAGCTTGCCAGTTGCGCTGTCGGAGTTCGGGATTCCCCTGGAACAGGCCGCAATCGATAAGAATACATGTTCTGTCGTGCTCGATCAGGTATCTGGACCCGGTTACCGTTCCCGTCGCGCCGAGGAATGTGACTCTCATCGCTCCTGACCTTCTCGTCTGCCTGTCCCCGATCAAGATCGAGAGGACTCTGCGCGGCGGCTGTTCGCTTAGCTTCCGCTGATCCGGTCAAGGCTGCCCGCTACCGCGCCCGCTGGGCCGGGCCGAACAGAAATTCCTGGATGTTTGATATCTCCTCGGATGAGAACTGGATCTGCGGCATCTTACTGTGTCGCGAGCCGATACCTTCGGAGAGTTCGAACTCGAGCTGCTCCTGCTCATAGGACCGCAAGATGACCCATAGATTCGGTGCGCTAGTCTGGCGGCTTTTAGCGCTTTCGGAAACTGCGTGGCACCTGCCGCAGTGTCTTTCCAGCAAGGCCCTCCCATCTTCTCCACGAGCAGGCTCTACGGCGGCAAAAAGAAGAGAGAGCATCACCGTACGCGCGACACTTCGAACGATACCACGAGGCGTGCGGCAACACTCAGTGCGTGCGTGACGCTGACCAGGAGCGGGCGTCGCGTCACGTTGTGCGCCCATGATGCGGTTCGTCAGACCAATCCCGCGGTCGTGCTTGGCATACCAACCCTGAGATGATCCTCGATCTTGGCCGCGCCTGCGGCTTCTTCGAGTAGCACCACAAGCGCATTGCGTTGCTCCGCCGACGCCACCATGCCCCAGGCCTCGACGACTCCGTCATTGACCATGATGTTGACATACCCACTGTCGAGCCATTTCTGCTTACGAATCTCCTGCCATATTGCGTTCTGCAAGCCGACGTCGTTCGACTTTGCGACGGGTTGACCCACGCTCGATTCGCTGAGAACCCGGACAATATCGCTGCGCGAGATGACGCCTACCAGCGCTCCATCCCGCACGACCGGAACGCGCTTCAACTTGTTCCTGTCGAGGACGTCCGCGACCTCGCTGAGATCGGCATCGTCGCGCACGGATACTACGTGACGTGACATGACTTCATGCGCCTTCAGCCCATGCGCCTTGGCATACTGGCGCGCCATGTCGTCGGGATTTGAGAAGAAGCTCGTGAACCAGGAGGATCGTTTCTCGGTTCCGGTTTCGACGCGGTGTAGCAGATCGCTGGCTGTGAGCATACCCACAGGCCGTCCATCCGAAGATACGACAGGTAGTCCGCTCAACCGCTTGCTCGCCATGAGTTTGGCGACTTCGCGGACAGTTGCCGACGGCGACACTGTAGTAACGTCTCGGGTCATTATGTCCTTGGCTTGCATGGCACACCCCGTCAGGTTGAAAGTCGAAGAATACCAGGGAGCGCGTCGTCAACATTGATGTTGGTCAACGGAGGCCAGCGGCACTGGCAATCACAGAAGCGCGCCTCGCTGCGATGCAGCATGTTCGCTTTTTTGATCTGTGTCATTGATGGCCGTGGCGATTGGCGAGGAGAATACACTTCATCATGACAAACCGACCGCTGGCATACATCGTCAAGGATCAAAAGCCGCTCGTTCTTGCTGCGGATGAGACCGTTGGTAATGCGTGCAGGCTCATGCGCGAGCGTGGCACCGGATCGGTTCTAGTCGTCGATAACATGAAGCGTCTCAGTGGCATCTTCACGGGTCGCGATGCAGTCCGGCTGTTGGCGAGAGTCAAGGATGCCAGCAGCACCCGTCTTGCCCAAGCAATGACTCGCAACCCCACATCCATCAGCCCAAGCGACAGTGCCATCAATGCACTCCGCGCCATGACCGAAGGTGGCTTTCGACACCTGCCGGTGATCGACAACGGCAAGATTTGCGGTGTCGTGTCGCTGCGAGATTTCAAAGGCATGGAGCTGGAGGAATTTGCCAGAAGGCATGCGGTGGATAGCGCTGGTGGCACCCTGGATCGACGCCTGATGGATGTGCTCGATTGCACCAAGCCGTTCACCCTCCCCGGCGTCAAATCTGTACAGCAGGCGTGCCGCTCCATGCGCAGGCGCAAGTGCGGCGGTGTGCTTGTGATCGACGGAAAGGGGCATCTCACGGGGATATTCACTGGGCGTGATGCAATCCGAGTGATCGCCCTCGACAAGGATGCGGAAAAACTGCGTCTTTCGAGCGCAATGACGAAGGATCTGATGACGATCTCACCGACCTGCCACGCCATCGAAGCATTGCGTGTCATGAACGATGGCGGATTTCGCCATCTCCCGGTGGTCGAGGACCACAAAATACTCGGCGTCGTCACTCGAGGAGATTTCACGGGAATCGAGCTGGATCGACTGGACGAGGAAGAACACCTCAAGGAGTGTCTTTGGTAGTTGGCGCAGCCGCAGGAGCGTCGCGCATCGGCGAGCATAGCCGGTGGAGCTTCCGGCGGCGCCAAGGCAGCTTGGAGTGTCGTCTTTGTCGCTTCGCGTTCAATCGGCCCTGGCTAAATGAGGGTGAAGGCCCTGCTCAGCTTCATCTGGCGATCCAGATTATGGGAGATTCGGCTTTCTCGTTCCCGTTCGAAGAATACGAGACAGCCGTGGCCGCTAACGCGGCCCAGATCCTGTCGAAGGCCAAGATCCGTAGAAGGCATACTTGGGGGCGGCGAAGGCACGGTCGTGCGATCTGATCATTTTGGCGTCTTACGGCCGGCGAGCATTGGGCCGACTCTTGCTAGGCTGCGTCGCCCTCGGCGCCCTGACCCTCAGCAGGACAACGGTCCTGATATGCCGGTGAACATTGCTTCAACGAAATGATGCGATCACTTGCAGGCCAAATCACTTCTCACGCGTTCGCACCGCGCCTTATGCTCTACCCCGTTTTGCCGCCCATGTGCGCATGCCTTCTGGCCACAGCTCCTTGATGCCAGCGGGTAACTGGCCAATGACATCCGCGATCTCACCCGAGTCGATCGCCTGCGCCAGCAGCGAGAAGACGTCTCTCGCTGCATTTTCCGCCTTGATCGGGTGCGGCGCTAATTGTGCCGCCACGCCCTGCAAGAACGCGTCTTGCGAACGCGCCTTTGCAGGCGTCCTCGATCGTCGCCAGCCTTCGTAATAAATGCCGCGCGCGATCAGCGGCAGCTGAGCGCCAAGGTCGATGGCCTCATCAGGCGTCAGTCGATCCCGAAGTTGATGAAGAACCACTCTCAGTACGGACAGCGCCTCGGCTTCATCCGAATATCCTCCGGTGTCGCATAACGATTTCAGCCAAACCTGCATCTGCTGGACGGCATGGCTGACAGTTGGTGGAACGCTCATGGTGACACCCCTCTATTCGGCACGCGCCGCCAAGGGATCACATTCCAGGTGCGGCGGAATTGCGCTGCATCAAGCTGACGAACATTCGTCGCCCAGGAGTGGGTGCACTCGCGCGAATTTCTCTTCAGGAGAGGCATCGAGTTGACCGCGGTCAATCGTCGTCCTTCTCCGACGTTGGAGAATGTCAGCAGTCAGTGAGCAGGAGTTTTCTATGGAACGAGCAAGAGAGCCGGTCGGCGCCGCATATTGGCGAGTTCTAGCGGCTGCGGCGATCGTCGCCTCCTTTGCCACAGCAGCGGCAGGCGCTACCGCCTTTGACGCACTCGTCGGCACATGGACCGGATCGGGTCAGATCAGATACCAGGATGGCCAGACCGAACGCGTGAGATGTAACGCGTACTACTCCGAAGGAGGAGAGAGACTTGCGCTGGCCATACGATGCAGAAGCGACAGCAACCAGATCGAGGTTCGCGGACACCTCACGCAGCGCGGAGAAAAAGTCACAGGTGACTGGGAGGAACGGACATTCAACGCGTCCGGGAGCGCAGAAGGCCGTGTCTCGGCCACGCGTTTGAACGTGTCGATCACGGGAGGGGGCTTCTCCGGGTCGATGTCCGTCACCTTTGGCGGCTCAAGGCAGACCGTTGTGATCTCGACCGAGGGCATTTCCATGAAGAGCGTCACGATCACGCTGGTTAAGGGCTAGCCGTACCGATGAGATCTGGTCAGACACGAGCAATCGGCGGGTCGCCAAGAGGAGAGTCAGAGTGAGTTGCATTCAACTCCAATGGTTCCATGGCCGCATCGAACGCATGAAGGAGTTCCTCGACGTACAGGTGAATTCTGTCGCGTCGTTTGCGCTCATCGCAGGCGCGACGCTCTTTTTGAGTACGAGTTCGGCAGTCGCGGAAAGCGGAATTCCTATCGCGTGCACGCCTGTTGTGAGTGCAGATCAGCGATTGCGGATGGAACAGTGGGCGATTGACAGACACTGCACCAGTCCTGTGAGAACGCGCGTGACCGACCGCTATCTGGGATTCACATGCTCGAAGGGACAGGACACATTAGCCAAGTGCCGGACACAGCCTCCGGTCTTCGATAGCAAAGCATTCAGAATGGGGCATTTCCGACAATGCTTCGACGCGATCGTGACTTCAACGGAGATGGGGTTCGTGGTCAATCGCGTACGGGAGTGGGTCACTGCTGAGCCCGGCAACTGCGAATGGGATCCCGGCGTGAGCCTCCTCTCAGTCGAAATGGATCTCGAAAACGCGCGGGTGTGCATAGAAGATCAATGCATCTCCATCACCAAGCTTTCCGTGGTCGGGAGGCTGAGGCTCGTACGAACGATTCTCGAGGCCTTCAATCAGCCGTCCTAGTGCCATGGAGGATGGCGCATGCGCTGCCAGCCTGTCGATAATGTGCTCGAGATAGTCGCGCCGGACACAGCTGGCGCAATCGCCCATCTAGGATCGTGATGCGAATTGCAACGTTCAATCTGGAGAGTCTCGATCTCGGCCCAAAAGCCCGGATGCCGCTGGAGGCGCGCGCCGAGATACTGAGGCCAGCGCTTGCCCGCCTCGACGCAGACGTCATCTGCCTGCAGGAAATCAATGGCCAGCGCATCAAAGGGCGACACGAGCGTACACTGGCTGCTCTCGACCTCTTGCTCGTTGGAACGAGATATGCCGACTATCATCGAGCCTCGACGACAGGTGTCGATGGGCAGGGTGTCGCCGATGTCCACAATGTTGTCACGCTATCGCGCCTGCCCTTTCTGAGTACCCGGGAGCTGCGCCACCAATTGATGCCGCCTCTGCAATATCTCGTGAAGACCGCCGACCCTACTGCCTCAGAACCCGAGCCGCTTCGTTTCGACCGCCCCATCCTGATTGTCGAAGTCGACCTCGGCAGCGGCCGACGCTTGACCATCGTCAATCTTCACTTCCGTGCCCCTCTCGCTGCAGCCATCCAAGGACAGAAAGTTGCGCCCTTCGTCTGGAAGAGTATTTCTGGATGGGCCGAAGGCTTTTTTCTGTCTGCCGTGCGACGTGGAGCCCAAGCCCTTGAGCTGCGAATGGTCATGGATGAACTGCTCGAGCCGGATCCCCACCGGCTCGTCGCAGTAGCCGGCGATTTCAACGCCGAGGACTACGAGACGCCGATCAAGATTGTGGTCGGCGCTGAGGAAGATACGGGTAACGGCTCGCTCAGTGCGAAGACGCTCGTTGTCCTCGATCGCGCGATCTCAAGCGATCGACGCTGGAGTGTCCTGCACCATGGCCGCCCGCAGATGTTGGATCATATCCTTGCGAGCCGCGCTTTGTATGGGCAGTTCCGCACGATCGAAGCCCACAATGAGGCGCTTGGCGATGAGGTCGTGGGCTATTCCAAAGGAGATCAATTGCTCGGCTCATATCACGCCGCAGTCGTCGCGGAATTCGCACTTGATGCGTCAGACGGCCCCGGCTCCATGTAGCTGGACTCGAACATCTTCTCAAGCCGCTGCGACGACCTTCCCCTAGTTGATTGGATGCTAGTCGCCAATCAACCCCGGCATCCGAACATAAGGCGCAGTCTGAACGTTTGACTGCGCCCCTGGTGTCGAGACAATCACGCCTTCTTGATCTCAATCTTTCGCTGGGCCTTGATGGCCTCTGGCTTCTTGGCGGCTTTGATCTTGAGCACACCCCTGTCAAACTTCGCCTCGATTTTCGTGTCGTCGACAGTCTCCGGCAGACGAAGCACGCGTTCGAAAGCGCCGTAGCTGCGCTCCGAGAGATAGTAGTTATCTTTTGTCTCTTCACTGCTCTGCTTCTTCTCGCCCTTGATCGTCAGCATGCCGTTCGCGAAGGTCACGGAGACCTCTTTCTCATCGACGCCCGGAAGCTCAGCTTCGATCATAATCGAATCACTGCTTTCCTTGACGTCGAGCTCCGGAACGACGATCGCACCATTGCCTTGGCGGAAAAGCGAGGGCCAGCGTGGGAAGCCATGTTCGAACCGCTCGAACATCCGCTCCATTTCGCCGCGCATGGCAGCGAACACGTCGACTGGACGCGACGGCGTCGATTCCGGAGACTTTGCTACGTCAGTCTTTGCCATCTGATTACTCCTGTCTTCAATACTTTTGGGCGCAAGTCGCCCTCTTTGAGACGAAGTTTTCTAGCCGACGCCGGGACGGGTCACATTGATTCACCGCAAGATGGCTGCCATCCTCGAATACCGAGCTGCCCTACCCTAGCGGTGTGTTTTAGATCCCCAGATAGCCTCCAAGCGACGCGGGAGCTCCTGGGGCGGCACCTTCGTGAGATCCTTTGCGAGTTCGGCGACGAGCTTCGCACGGAGCGACTCTGAAAGTGCATCTCGCAGATCGCCTAACACTGTCGGCGGCGCGACGAGCGCGATGCGATCGAACCTTCCCTCTCTCAGGCTGCTGTCGAGCTTATCAACCACTTCACCGGCAAGCTCACGCTTCAGCTCCCTGTGCGGACTGGTCCGATTTTCCATTGCATGACGCGTGGGACCGGACGATTCAAAGCTGCGGCCCGGACGATCACGTTGAATGTTGCGATCGGCAGGGAGTTCCTTGGAAAAGACCATGTCATCGACAGGAACTAGATTAGAATTTGGCCCATGGCTCTCAAGCACTTTGGCTTGGCGGCCATCGGCGATCACAATCCAGGTCCTCTCGCGTTTCATTTCATCACTCCACCTGCTTGCTCGCCCATGGAAGAGGGAGCGCGACGATTGGTATTTTGTGAGACGGCGACGACGATGCGCTTCATTCTGCAGCCATCGAAACAATCCGACAGACGTTCGCCACATAGAACGGCCCGGCGCGTCGCGAGAATTGAGTATTCAATGAAGTGCGCAACTCACATCCGCACCATTTCTGGATCCAAGAGATCCCGTTGACCTTGCGCTGCATCAAGGACGGCGAGGCTCGTTAAGCCCTGTTCTGATATCGAAACACTGCGGGTTGGCATCGGTTGGAGGGATTCGGCATATGTGGACGGACAGCGCGAGAAGAAGTGCCAGAGTTGTGGCGACGGCAGCTTGCCTTTCGGCGGTTTCGCATGGTGCCTTCGTACACGCGCTCGAGCCGTCGGCAACGCGCGGGCGAGAGCTGGCAGTCCGCCTTTGTTCCAGCTGTCACGTGGTCAGTGGCGCGGCCACCGCGGCAGTACCTGAGGGTATCGGTACGTTCCGAGGCATTGCAAATAGGCCGGGGCAGTCTGCAGAGCGCATCAGCAACGTTCTTATCCTGCCCCACTTGCCAATGCCGGATAATCAGCTCACCCGAGATGAGATTCAGGATATCCTCGCTTATCTTGAGACTTTGCGGACCAATCCTGAGGTGCCGCCGCTTATCGCTCCCGTGGGAACGAAACCGCCAACTCCGTCAAAGACATAGAGTCTATCTGAAAAATCTAGCTCCAGCGCAGCGGAAGATTTGCCACTCGAAATGGGCCCAATGGGCAGCGCCCTGAAGTGGGCACGTTGAGCTGCATCAAAGAAGCGCTCCGAAATTGGGCGCTGCTCAAACAATGAAGCGCGCTACCTTCTTGGCGTCCAATCGAATCCTCCTCCTAGGATAGAACCCATGTACAAGCACATTCTGATTGCAACTGACGGCTCGGAACTGGCAAACAAGGCTGTTATGGCAGGTCTGCAGCTTGCCAAAGACTTGAATGCAAGAGTCTCTGCCGTGACAGTCACCGAACCGTGGACGGCCTATGTCACGGGAGAAGCAGCGATCGCATTTCCGATCGACGAGTTCGAGAAATCCGTCACCGAAAGTGCCGCAAGAGTGCTCGCCGCCGTCGACATCGCCGCAAACGAGATCGGCGTTGATTGCAAAGGCATGCACGTCAAGGATCAATACCCGGCAGAGGGCATTCTGGAGTGTGCAAAGTCGATTGGATGCGACTTGATCGTCATGGCGTCACATGGCCGACGCGGCTTGGGCCGCTTGCTCCTGGGTAGCGCAGCGGTCAACGTGCTGACTCATAGCACTACGCCGGTTCTCATCTGCCGGTGATGATCGGGGCGCTTGCCCGGCGATGCGCGCCGCTTCTGGAGGGCATTGCGACGCGCTTCAGTCCTTCCGCCATCGCGAGATATCCAACAGCGATCACGGCGATGGCCGTCAGTACAAGCGGCTGCAGAGGTACAAAGCCAAAGACGTGGCCGATAGGCGTGAGCGCCAAGATGAGCGCCGCTGCAAGCGCTCCGAGAGAGGTCGCAACAAGCATCGGATGGGGCGACGTCGCCGTTTTTAGGACCGCATGGTTTATTGAATCGATCGTGACGCAGATTCTCGTGATTTTCGTCATCCGCTCGGTCAAGCCAATCTGGATGAGCCGCCCGACGCCCAGACCGGCATGAAGCAAGGAAAACGTCGCCACGTCGAAGAGTGACGACAACGGTCCCATCCCGATCGCGATTGGTATTTGACATGTCTTGAACTGGAGGTCTCATGGACTAGCGTGCGACCCAACGCTCACCTGCCTTGTAATAGCGCCGCTCCGCCGAGATAAGTCTGTTGCGCGTTCGTCGGAAGGTTTGATCTGGCAAACAGAGGCAGATCATCAATCGAAGCGTAGGGCATGCTGCGCTTCAGTGCCACAAGCGGATGCGCGCGTAGAAGGTAGCGTGACAAACGGGTCTTCAACGCCCGATGCTGGCGAAGCACCTCTTGCTCAAATGCAACCCGACCCTGTTCAAGGCCGACGCGCAACTCAGCCCTTTCCTTAGCGATCTCAGCCGCGAGTTCCCGCTCGAGCGCGGCTATTCGATCCATCAGGTGGAGTACAACTCCATCCGCCTTGCCGTCGTCCATGTCGACCGGTCCTTCCTGTGGTCGCTGACTAAGGCTTCACCGCATCGATGGCGCGAGGACAATGGACACGACATAGAGGGGCTTCCAGGCACGCTTCGCGCCCCCTCTTCCTTCGGCGGCCGTAGGCCGGAAAGCTGACGGTCTGATAGACGCTGACGCAATTATCCAAAGATCACGAGCGGCAGGATTAGAACGTAGATCACCACGCCCGTCAGCCGAGGCCTATCGGGAGCGGATCGCAGTGCTTTCACAACCGCAGGGAACGCCTCCACCGCGATCGCCGGATACTTGAAAAGAGCAATTTCTCGCAAGTGGGGGTTTAGTTGCCCGTATCCTTTTTCACTGCTGCTGGCCCGGGGGTTGCTTGACTTGCAATCACTCGCGCAACCCATGTGATGAGCTCCGGTCCTGCCTTGCCCATGGCCTGATCGAACCCCGCAACGGCTGCCGCAGCATCTATCGCGGCGATCGGGGCCAACGAGCGGAACACCTCGGCCGCAACAATGCGGCCTTTGCTATCGATGATTTTTCCGCCGAGTTCTACTTCTGACACTTGGCTGGCACCGATCTGGAACTTGCGCACATCGATCGCCAGCCGGAAGTCAGAGGTCAACTCCTCCAGCGGCCGACTCACACCTGCAAATGCCTTACTGTCCTCGAGACCGCGGACGATGGTGGTCTGCACGATGCGCACCACGGCATCACTCCACTGTCCATCCGTCAACGCAGAGAGCGACCCGTCGGCCGATACGATGGCGATCTTTTCAGTGTCGAGGCTCATGAGAGCAGAAGGCTCAGGAACGATAATCTGAATGCCTGGGGCCCGCTCCTTGCTTTCCGCGATGCGGAGCGGTCGAAGATTGAAGGTGTTGGCTCGCGCTTTGGCAGTTGCGCCGCCTGTCATTCGCTCGAGGCCAGCCACGATACCGTCGACCTTGTCGGAGTTCCTTGCTAGCGCCCCAGCAAACGTATCGATATTGCCAAGAAGACTACGTAGTGGCTGCGCGTTCTCGGCCAAGATCCCGTCAATGCGGCGCAATACGTCGCGGGCGGATTGCGACATGGTCTCGCCGGCATCCGTGCGTGCCGTGAGAACAGATGGCTCCCCCTTTGCGCTGGTGAGCACCTCCGGCGAGCTTCCGCCGGTCAGGGTCACGACGGGAGAGCCCGTCAACCCCTGGAAGTCGATACTGACCTCCGTATCCTTGCGCACCGGGGTATCGCGGCCGACGGCAATGGTCGCCCAAACCTGGCGTGGCTTTGCGGGATCGAGACTGAGCTCGGTTACCTCGCCTACGCGGATGCCGTTGAAGAGCACGGCCGACCCCCGGAGCAGGCCCGCGACGGGGCCTTCGAACTGCACACGATAGTTGACACGATCGCCGAAGCCGCCAGCGTTGTTAAGCCAGTAGACGAAGCCGAAACCGAGGGCCAGCACGGCCAGCGTAAAAATGCCCATCTGGACGTAGCGCGCGCGAACTTCCATCGTTCAGCTTTCCATTGCCGAGAGGCCAGGGGACAATTTGCGGCCACGTTTCCCCTGGAAATACGCCTTCATCCATGGGTGTGGCGATCGACGCATCTCCGATATCGAGCCGATGGCAATCACCTTGCCGTCGGCGAGCGCGGCGATGCGGTCGCAAACCGTATTCAGGCTTTCGAGGTCATGCGTAACCATGAAGACGGTGAGACCAAGTGTCTGCTGCAAGGTACGGATGAGCTCGTCGAAATCTCCGGCGGCGATCGGATCAAGCCCTGAGGTCGGCTCGTCCAGAAACACGAGCTCCGGATCCAGGGCCAGCGCCCGGGCCAAGGCCACACGCTTCGTCATGCCGCCCGACAGTTCCGAAGGCAGCTTGTCGCCGTCGCGTGCATTGAGCCCGACCATCTCCAGCTTGGCCAGCGCGACCTCGCGCATCAAGCGCTCGGACAGCACCAGGTGCTCGCGCATAGGAACTTGCACGTTCTGCAACGCAGTCAGCGACGAGAAAAGCGCGCCATGCTGGAACAGGACGCCCCATCGCCGTTCCAGTGCTCGCCATGCCTCGTCATTTGCTGGGCCAAGATCGACGCCGAGCACTTCGATGGTGCCCTGACGCTTCGGCAACAGGCCAATGATGGTGCGCAACAGCACCGACTTGCCACTTCCCGAGCCGCCGACAAAGCCCAAGATCTCACCGCGGCGCACGTTGAGGGCCAGATGGTCCAGCACGACCCGATCGCCGAAACCTACCACAAGGTCGCGTACGCGGATGGCAGGCGCCTCATTCAGTGTGTTCATCGCCATCACATCCCGATGGAGGCAAAGAATATGGCGAACAGTCCGTCGAGCACGATCACGAGGAAGATCGATTTGACCACCGAGGCCGTGGTCTGAAGCCCAAGGGACTCGGAGCTCCCTCGCACCTTGAGGCCTTCCGAACAAGCGACGACCCCGATCGCGAGCGCCATAAACGGCGCTTTAATCAAACCGACTTTGAAGTGAGTGAGGGAGATTGCCTCCTTGAGACGCGCAATGAAAATCTCCGGGTTCATACCCCCGTAGAGCCAAGCGACTAGACCGCCGCCATAGAGCGCGGCCATGGATCCGAGGAACGTCAGGAGGGGGAGAGCGATCACCAGTGCGACGACGCGCGGCAGTAAGAGGATGCTCACGGGATCGAGCCCCATAGTGCGGAGCGCGTCGATCTCCTCCCGCATTTTCATGGAGCCAATCTCGGCCGTGTAGGAGCTGCCTGAGCGGCCGGCCACCATGATCGCCACGATCAGCACGCCGAGCTCACGCAGGATCAGAATCCCGACCATGTCGACCACGTAGTCGTCGGCGCCGAACTTGCGAAAGTGGAAGAAGCCCTGCTGGGCGATGATGCCGCCAATCAAAAAGGTGATAAGCAGAATGATCGGCACCGCTTGCCAGGCGACGCGATCGAGGTGATGGACGGCAGACATCAGCCGGAAGCTCCTGGGCTTCAGCACCATTGCCATCGCGGCGAAGCACAATGAGCCCAGCATATTGACGAACATGACGAGATCGCGGCCAAGATTCTCCACCCCTCGCCCCACGGTCTCAAGCGTCAGAACTACGAAATTGGCATCAGCTTTGGCATCGGTCGCCTCCCGGTTCACGTGGCGGACCTCTTCGAGCAGGCCCTGATATCGCTCGGCGAGACCGACGATCGGAAGGATTTGTCCGCGCGCCTCGTGCGAGCGTATCAGGCGTTCCAGCAGCCAGGCGCCATAGGTGTCGAACGCTTCTATGCCGCGCATATTGATCGCGGCCGCTTTCGCCACCGCCGCATCGCCGTCGACAGCATCGATAACGCGCTCCAATTCGGTGGCGTGAGATGCCGTCCAGGATCCTGCCGCCGCAAGCTCCGTCTTGCCATCACGATCGACGGCGCGCAGATATGGCGAAGGGCTCAAAGATACCTCTTTTCGTATGCGCGAGGCCGTCGATCACTCGACGTGTTGGACCTGCGGCCTTCAATCGGTTCCGACATTTATACTCATCAATCGTGGGTGATACTGGCAGATGTTGCCAGTCTCTCCCGATGTCGCATGTCGGCCAGTATCAGCAGGACTTTGAGCACCGTCGTCAGTCGGTCCGCATTAACTTGCTTGGGCCTGAGCCGCTGCGTTCACGACAGCCAGGCAAGAAAGGTCGATGGTTCAGGGACGGCACTATCCGGCGAGACTGGAGATATACGCCAGGATCGCCTTTATATCGCTTGGCTCAAAAAGAAACTCCGGCATGTCCTTGTGACCGACCACGATGCCCTCGGCCAACGACTTCGCCACGTGCTCAACCGGATACTTTTTTGGCAGTTTGCGGATGGTGGCGCCATTTTGTGCGGACTTTGGCCCATGTGTGAGGCCGCGTGACAGCCCGCACACTCGCGTTCGACCAGGGCCCGACCACGCTCGTGGAGCGTCTGTTGGCCGACCACGAGAGTCGATAGAGCAACAAGAAGTAACAATCCTATTGCGACGCTGAGCACAAATACGCGCTTTGACATTGAGCGAACCATCAGAGCAACAACGTGAGTTTACAAGTGCACGTCATTTGGCCGCGAGCCTTGACGTCTATCAAATTCGACACACCGTCCGAGAATTAACTCGCCCAGGTGCCGTGTTTCCTCGGCGGAAGCCTTTGGTGCCGGTCCGGTCGAAAGCAAGCGTGCAGTGAGGAACTGAACGTGCAGCGCGGCGAAACCCCTCGCAGCTTCCGAGAACTGTCACTTCGCTCGGCATGGTCAGCTTGCTGATGGCGGGATCGTCGCAGGTGTCAGCGCGATATTCGCATCTCCCAGGCGTGATCCGCGTCGAGCCCCTGCAAGACAGGACTTTGTCGCAAGCCGCGCCGGCACAGAGCCGCCGGCCGTTCGCTGATGGTAGTTCCGGGAAATACCAATGGACTAGCAATACTTCGATCCCCGGCCTTCAGTCATCTCCATGGCGGGAACGGTGCGGCGGGTCGGATCACTATCCCCTGACGAGTTGATTGTTACTAAGCGAGCCGTTTAGTCACGCTCATTGGCGTCGTGGCTGCAAGTGATGGGCGTTGCCGCATCCGTGCCGCCCATTTCGCGAGTTGTGGTCGCCCATTTGTGAAATCGCCCATGCGCCCGTACGCCGCGAAGTCCAATCCTGAAATCAGGAAGAGCTGGGACAAATTGAGCGGGCCATTCATTAAGGGTGCGGTGATTTCAATTTCCCAGAAGTCCGCGAGCCTTCCCGCGCGTGAAGCTTCGTGAGCCTGCATGGTTGGCGACCGCTCGTTCTCCGGTCGGCGCATCTCGCGCACCCAAACACTGATTCCGTCAACCATGCTGCGTGCGTAAGTTTCGAGCCGACCAGATTCCCAGTTCTCAAGATCGAGCGGCTCGATAATTGACGGGATTCCGTCGAGTGAGTCGAGATAGGATGCGATAAGACGACTGTCCTCGATCCCGACGCCATCATCGCGCACTAAATACGGCACACGACCCGATGGATTGATTGCGTAGTACGGGCTTTCCACCTTCCGTGTGATTGCATTGATGACCTCAACGCGGTCGGCGAGACGCTTCTCTAGAACGATCGCACGAGCAATGCGCGCATAGGGCGATGTTGGTGTGACATAGAGCTTCATGTCTTCCTCACTCTGGGGTTAGGTGCGACAGCACCGTCATTGGGCTGCGTCAAATCTCTCGCCGACGATAACGGATTAGTCCATTATTGACGGCAATGGCGAGACGTCGACGACCATATCTGCCCCGCAGCGTTCCCTTGCGGAAGGTCAATGTTGGTCGCGGGTTCTGTCTCTAACTTCTTGATGAAGCAACCGCCCCACCGCAACCAACCATTGAACTTCTCGCCCATCTCTCCAGCGCATTTATCTGCGGCTATGGGAAATGCAACAGGACGAGTTGCCGCCGCCAAACGAAGATTAATAGGCTGAAGGATATTGATCACATTCGACGGCTCTGCAGCCTCTATTCGCGCCATGAGATTGGCCAATAGGCAAGCGGGAGCTAGGCCGGCACGTAGCGTTGTAGTTCTCAAGTTGCGAACCCTAGTACTCAGAATCTGCCAAATGGCGCCGGAACAATGTCACCTTCCTGGAACGCAGAGCAGGAAGGGCACGTCAAATCCGAAGTTGTGGCCAAGTCGCGAGCACTCTGCGAGGGAGCCGGCGAATAAACGATACGCGCGTCGAACTGAGTGGGATCGCGGTAGCAATCTAGCGGGTGACCAGAGATGGCGACATCGAACACCATCAAGGGCACTCGCGCCATAAGTGGCGTGCGAGGGTTGCTGCTCGGATCGGTAGCGATCAAAGTGCTTCAACTCGTGAATGTGGCAGTGACGTTGGGCCAAATAGCTGATTTCCGTCCGCTCCTTTGCCGTAACTTCACCCACGAGAAGCGGACTCTCTGATGGGGAACGATCTGCGCATGTCGGACTTGGTCTTCGAAGTGCGCGGCCTGACCAAGGTCTATCGTAGCGGTGAGGTGGAAGTTCGCGCCCTGGCGGGAGTGGACTTAACGTTGCAACCTGGCGAGTTGGTCGTAATGCTCGGCCCGTCCGGCTCCGGTAAGTCGACTCTGTTGAATATTCTGGGCGGCCTCGATCATGCAACGGCCGGCACGGTGCGCTTTCGCGAGCATGACCTGACTGCCCTCGACGATGCCGGCCTGACGGCCTATCGGCGAAATCACGTCGGTTTCGTTTTTCAGTTCTACAACCTCATTCCAGCTCTCACGGCACGTGAGAATGTGGCCCTGGTTACAGAGATTGCGCGGGCGCCGATGACGCCGGAGGCTGCCTTAGACATAGTCGGGCTCGGCGCACGTATGGACCATTTCCCGTCACAGCTCTCAGGTGGCGAGCAGCAGCGCGTGGCGATTGCCCGTGCGATTGCTAAGCGACCCGACGTGCTACTTTGTGATGAGCCTACAGGCGCGCTGGACAGCAAGACGGGCGTACGCGTTCTGGAGGCACTCATGCGGATCAATAAGGAGCTTGCAACAACAACGGCGCTCATTACGCACAATGCCGCCATTCGGGAAATCGCGCATCGCACCTTCTACTTCGGCGACGGCCGAATTACGAGTGTCGAGATAAACAAGGCGCGCAAGGCGCCATCCGAGATCTCCTGGTGATTTCATGCGGACGCTAGATCGGAAGATGCTGCGCGATCTCCGACGCATGTGGGCACAGGCGCTCGCCATTGCCCTCGTCATTGCGGGCGGTGCTGCGACATTCGTCCTTGCGAGTGGCGCCTACCGCTCGCTCGATGAAACACGCATCGCTTACTATGAGCGCTATCGCTTCGGCGATATTTTCGCAGAGATCAAGCGCGCACCGAGATCCGTTGGCGAGCAGATTAAGGGCATCGACGGTGTTGCTGTGGCAGACTTCAGGATCTTGCACTACGCGGTCCTAGACGTCGCAAATCTTGTAGAGCCAGCTACCGGGCAGGTGGTTTCCGTTCCTGAGCGGATAGACGGCCAGCAGAACCGCCTGCACTTACGCGCGGGCCGGCTGCCGGAATTTGACCGCTCCGATGAGGTCGTCGTCAACGAGGCATTCGCCAAGGCCAACAGACTTCGATCGGGGGATACCTTCAGAGCGCTTCTCAACGGCAAGCTTTGCACACTCAGGATCGTTGGGATCGCGCTCTCGCCAGAGTTCATCTACGCCATTGGTCCAGGCGATCTTGTGCCGGACGATCGTCGATTCGCGGTCATCTGGATGGCCGAACGAGCGCTTGCCGGGATCCTCGACCTCGAGGGGGCGTTCAATGCGGTGAGCATCCGCCTCCTTCGGGGTGCTAACCCCGAGCAGGTCATGAAGACGCTCGATGCTGTCCTCGAGCGGTATGGAGGCACCGGAGCGTTCACGCGCAAGGATCAGTTCTCTCATGCGTTCCTGGATGCCGAGCTGGCGCAACTAGCCGCAATGCGGCGCGTCATACCGCCAATCTTTCTTCTGGTCTCAGCATTTCTCATCAACATGATCCTCACGCGCGCGATTGGGCTCGAGCGCGAACAGATTGGTTTGCTGAAGGCCATAGGATACGGCCCTCTAACGATTGCGATGCACTACATAAAGCTCGTGATCGCCATCACGGGAATCGGCATTGTCATTGGATTCATCATGGGGGCATGGCTTGGTCAGGGTGTCACGCGGCTCTATGCTGAATTCTTCCATTTCCCCTTCCTCATCTTTAGAAACGACGCAAGCACCTATGCTATCGCCGGTGCCGTATCGGTAGCCTCGGCGGTCGCCGGTGCTCTGCGCGCGGTAGCTCAGGTCCTTCGTCTCGCGCCGGCGGTAGCCATGCAGCCACCAGCGCCGCCGCGATATAACCGCGGTCTCGCCTCGCATATCCACGCGCGTCTGCCACTGTCGCAGATGACAATCATGTCTTTGCGCCATATGGCACGATGGCCGATGCGCGCGGCAGTCACGGTTCTTGGCATCGCGCTTGCCAGTGGCTTGCTGATCACGGCGCTTCTCTCTTTCGACTCGGTCGAGAGCATGGTCAATGTGGCGTTCTTCAAGATTGACCGCCAGCACGCAACTGTCGGATTCAATGACCCGCAGAACATGCGGGCTATCGATTCCGTGCGGCAATTGCCGGGGGTGCTGCGGGCCGAGCCCTTTCGCACAGTTCCAGTCCGCCTGCGCAACGGCCATCGCGTGCGCAGACTCTCGATCTCTGGCAAGCCTGCGGACATGGATCTGTCGCGCATACTGGACGCTAATCTGCGACCCCAGGGATTGCCGAGCCAGGGCTTGGTGATCGATACACGAGTTGCAGAGCTGCTGCATGTCAGTCGCGGCGATGTGGTCGAGGTCGAGGTCCTGGAAGGCAAGCGGGTACAGCGCCGGGTGATTGTCAGCGACATCGTTACGAGCTACCTCGGCCTCTCCGCCTTCATGGGTCTGGAGGCGCTGGCTGATCTGCTCGATGAGGGACCCCGGGTCAGCGGCGCACATATCGCGTATGACGTGCTGCAGGAGAGGGCTCTGTTCGACGCCATCAAGTCCACGCCCGTGGTGTCCTCCATCGGCCTGCAGAAGCGGTCCATTAGTCGCTTCCGCTCAACGATCAAGCAAAACATCGACTATATGGTAACGGTATATGTGGCGCTGGCCGTGATCATCGCCTTCGGCGTCGTCTACAATAGTGCGCGCATTCAGCTATCCGAGCACGCACGAGAGATAGCGAGTCTGCGCGTCCTCGGCTTCACACGCAACGAAGTGTCGAGGATCTTGCTCACCGAGTTGGCGATCGTTTTGTTAATCGCCGTGCCGCTCGGATGGCTGATCGGATATGGCTTCGGCTGGCTGCTCATCCAGGCCTTCTCCAGCGATCTATATCGCGTACCTTTTACGATTGAGCGGGCGACCTATGCAAAGGCGAGTCTCGTGGTGATTGCAGCAGCGCTGGTCTCAGCGCTAATCGTGCGCCGGCGCGTGAACCGTCTCGACTTGGTCTCTGTTCTGAAGGCACGCGATTGACAACGAGACAGCCCAAAAGGTGATGCCAATGGTGGTGCTGGCGAACATTCAAGTAAAGAGAGCTTTGCTGGTCCTGCTGGGAGTAATCCTCGCGTCGGGCTTTGGATGGGCGCTCTGGCCCAAGCCAGTACCCGTCGACCTGTTGGCTATATCGCGAGGCCCGCTTACGGTCACCGTTGACGAAGAAGGCAAGACGCGCATCCGGCGCGTCTACACCGTCTCGTCCCCGATCACGGGCAAGCTACAGCGCGTTGAGTTGAAGGCTGGCGACGAAGTGAAGAAGGGCGATACAGTGGTTGCGATCGTAGAGCCCTCGGCGCCGCCGCTACTGGATCTGCGCACGACGCGCGAGCAGACCGCACATGTGGCTGCAGCGAAGGCGTTCGTGGCACTTGCGGAGGCCGAAATTCGTGCCGCTCGCACGGATCTGCAGTTCGTAGAATCCGAGTTGTCGCGCGCGGAGGCATTGCAGAACACGGCAGCGATTTCGCCGCGCACTGTCGAGAAGGCGCGGAGCGATGTAGACATGCGCAAGGCCGCGCTGGCGCGTGCTCAAGCGAACGAGGAGGTGCGCAAGCGTGAACTCGAGAGCGCGGAAGCACGGCTGCTTCCACCGGACGAAGCCGCTTTGGGACGCGTCCCAGCAACCTGCTGCGTACGGGTCATGGCGCCTGAGAACGGGTTCGTGCTCAAACTTCTCCAGGAGAGCGAGAAAGACATCGTGGCGGGCACGCCGCTTGTCGAGATCGGGAATCCATCCGATATCGAGATTGTCGTGGAACTCCTTTCCGCGGAGGCGGTCCGCGTCTCGGAGGGTGCAGACGCAATGATCGAAGCGTGGGGTGGCCGGACGCCGCTCAAGGCGCGCGTTCGACGCGTCGAGCCTTCTGGGTTCACTAAAGTCTCTGCCCTGGGAATCGAAGAGCAACGGGTCCGCGTGATCCTCGATCTTGCCGATAGCAACGGCTCGCCCCCCGGCCTCGGGCATGATTACCGCATCTTCGCTCGTATCGGTATCTATCACGCCGCCGATGCGGTGCTCGTACCGGTCAGCGCACTCTTTCGCAGGGGCAGCGCATGGGCGGTCTTTGTCGCCGAAGGCGGCCGCGCGCGGGTCGCCGAAATCGAGATTGGCGAGCGCAATTCAACGTTCGCGGAGGTGCGCGGTGGTCTTCAGGAAGGAACGAGCGTCATCCCTTATCCAAGCGACCGCGTTGGGGATGGCGTGCGGGTGGAGGCGGCGTTACAAACCAATTGGAGTCAATAGCCGCAACCGCTCATGAAGTGGCTTTCTTCGAAATCGCCAATCGTAAGGCATTTGGCCACCGCTCTCAGCGAGAGGTGAAGAACGTCGTCTGATGTCCGACTACTATGGATCAATTGATCCACGTAATCAGAGCACAAACAAGCGACCGCATCGAAGATATTGGCCCACTCTGATTTTGACCGAGCCCTGCCGTCCGTGGCTCCTCTGAGCGCTATACACTGACTTCTGAAATTACTCTCAAACCTGAGCTCAGGGAACCACAGCGGTTCACCAGTTCATCGCTACGGTGTGTGTAGACGAGCGAAACGTTCCTGACCGCCCCTCGACATTACCCGGTCAGATCGCGCGACTTGGCCAGTTAACGAACTGTAAGGATCAGAGAGGCATGAGCGACCGAGCTATCGAGCGTTTTTGCATCTTGCTAAGCACGCTCACACTCATTGGCATAGTCTTGGGTTTTGGCGCCCCATATGTGGACCTGCAAACGCTTGCCGCCTTCGGCTTTGGTCTTGTGTATCTTGCGGGGGGTCTTCCGGCAACATGGCGAGCCCTGGTCGAGCTTTGGCGCGCGCGCGTCCTTGATATCGATCTTCTAATGGTGATTGCGGCGCTAGCTGCAGCTGCCGTGGGCGCCCCGGCGGAAGGCGCTGTATTGCTGTTCCTGTTCAGCCTATCCACGACACTCGAGACCTTGGCCATGGGGCGTGCGCGGCGGGAGGTCGAAGCGCTCATGGCGCTGCGCCCAGAGACGGCCCTACGTAAGAGCGCCGCCGCAGATATCGAAGAGGTGTCTATCTCCGAAGTCGTTGTCGGTGATGTGCTGATAGTGCGACCCGGTGCCAAGATCCCCGTGGATGGCGTCATCATCAACGGTGATGGACACCTCGATGAGTCGACGGTGACTGGTGAATCTATGCCGGTCCGCAAGTCATCGGGCGCGAAAGTCTTCGAGGCCACGGTCAACCATCGCGCCGTCCTTGAGATGCGCGTCACCGCTTCGGCGAACGACAGCACTGTGGCACGGATGATCCAACTCGTTACAGAGGCGCAGGCAGCTCGGGCCCCTTCGGAGCGTTTCAGCGCGTGGTTCGGACAGCGCTATACCATTGCCGTGCTTGCTGGGTCTGCCCTAGTCCTCGGCGTTCTGTTGTGGCTCGGCCGGGAATGGGAGGATGCGCTCTACCGCGCCGCAGTGGTGCTCGTTGCTGCAAGCCCGTGCGCGATTGTCATCAGCGTTCCTGCAGCGATCCTTTCAGCGCTCTCAGCATCGGCACGGGGTGGTGTTTTGTTCAAGGGCGGTGCTGCACTCGAGAATTTCGCTGCAGTGACACAGTTCGCCTTCGACAAGACGGGCACATTGACAACAGGACAACCGGAAGTCTCCGCAGTCATATCGCCTGCGATGGCCGAGAATGACTTCTTGCGGCTCCTGGCAGGTCTGGAGGCTCATTCTGAGCATGGTATCGCGGCCGCAATTCGCCGCACGGCGGAGAGAAGATCACTTACGCCTATCGCAGTTTCCAACGTAGTTACCCATCCGAGCGAAGGCATTACTGGGCGCGATTGCGAGGGCGATGTTTGGGCCGGAAACCCGCGCATGGCAGCCCGGATGGGTGCAGATTTAACCACACCGGCGTTCAAGGCGATGACGGGAGGGTCGGAGACCGTCGTCTGGATGGGGCGGGGCCGCAGAGTGCTGGGGGCTGTCACGGTAGCCGATGGCGTGCGCGGGACCTCCCGGGACGCCCTCGAAGCTCTGCGCGAAGTGGGCATCACTCAGATCACCATGATGACCGGCGATCGATGGCCCGTTGCTCAGCGCATCGGCACGGAACTTGGGTTCTCGGAAGGTGACATCAAGGCTGATCTTCTGCCGGAAGATAAGGTCCGTCTGGTCGAGGCTATGGCAAGGACCGGCAAGGTCGCGTTTGTTGGAGATGGCGTGAACGACGCGGCCGCTCTGGCGCGAGCGGACGTCGGCATTGCGATGGGTGCGGCCGGAAGTGAGGTGGCGCTTCAGGCAGCCGACGTGGCCTTGCTCTCCGAAGATATGGCTCGGTTAGCCGCCGCACATCGACTTGCGCGGCGCACAGCGCGCATTGTCCGCCAGAACCTTGGGTTTGCGATGGGCGCGATGATCGTGCTCGTGGCCGGCGCACTGCTATTCGACTTGCCACTGCCATTGGCTGTGGTGGGACACGAGGGAGGCACGGTGCTTGTCGTGCTCAACGGGCTCGATGGGCGATCGTACATGATGCAGTCGGCGAGAAGTGCGATTGACGAGCAACGACGACGACGCGAGGCCCTATCAGAGGCCTGACATGCCCAGTGGATCGACAACGGCCTTACTGAGGTTGCCGGGCGAGCCCCGAAATATAGGCCAGAAGCGCCTCGATATCGTCAGGTTCGAACAGAAACTCGGGCATATCATTGTGTCCGACCACAATGCCCTCGGCCAAGGATTCGGCGAGGTGTTCGACCGGATATTTTCTCGGCAGATCACGGAAGGGCGGCGCCTTGTTGTGAGGACTTCCGCCCACTTGCGTCACGGCGTGGCAGCGAGAGCATTCGCGTGCGGCGATCTCACTCCCGCGTTCCACTAAGTCTTCTTGACCGAAAGTCTCTACGGAAGGCACGGCCAGAAGCAGAGTAGCGAGCACAAAAGCTATGCCTGCTCTTCGCCTCAGCATGAACGCGCGGATCGGATGTTGCCTCACTACGACTCCTTTGTTGAACCGCTGGCTATCGGAAACGCATTCCCATACCGGGACCGCCCATCCCCATCATGGGCAACACGATCTCGTCGGCCTCCTTCTTCTGACTTTCAGTAAGGCCCTGGTAGAGTTCGGACCAAGCGGCTTTGATCTGCTTCAGTTCATCGAGACGCGCTGACATGAATTGCTCATGAGCCTCAAGGCGCTCGACGAGGGTCTTGCCGGGTTCGTCACCTGACCACTTGCCGCGCATTCGCTCGGTACGGCTGGCCGCCGACTTCCGGATTGCCTCAGCCAGCTTGTCCCACGCCGCTGTTTGGGCGTCAGTGATCGTCAGTTCGGTCTTCAGGAAAGCGAGACGACCATCGACCCTGTCGATCATCGTATCAGGGCCACCCCAGCGGGGGCCCCAACCTTCCCACATGTGCCATCCACGGCCCGGTCCACCACCATACCCCATGCCCGGCCCCCCTTGAGCCAAAGCGACTGAGGTAGCCGAGAGGGCCGATACTGTCAGCAAGGCGAGGATTGTCTTTTTGGGGGTCGGCATGACTGCCTCCTGATGCAGGACCAAAAACTTCGTGTCTCACATCGGATAAATTTCGCATGGGCAGCCAAAAGGCTCATTGATGGACATCAATCTCCCAGTGACGCAGCGGCGCTATCAGAGGCATCTCCCTGGCATCACTCAAGCCCCGTCCATATCGCGCACGCGCCGCTCCGGAACGCGAGACAAGCATCTGTCTCGATGGAGTGACCACTTATCGTTTGATACATCATTTGACCTTCGATGCATCGTGATGCCGACTTGCCGTTCTTCGCCGACCACATTTGTCCTTAGACGGTGGCAGGAAGTAGGTAGAGCGCAAAATGGAATGCATGAGCGCGTATGTCATCCGCATCGATCGACGCTGGGTTTGTTAAATCTCGAGCAATGGAACAGGATGCTTGAAGCATGAGTAGGCTCGGCAGACATTTCGAAATGCATGTGGTCGATCGAATCGGCTGGCTTCGTGCTGCTGTGCTCGGGGCCAACGACGGTATCGTATCGACCGCAAGTCTGATCGTCGGGGTGGCCGCTGCATCGACCGGGCCGGCCGATGTGCTCATTGCTGTGGCCTGCCCCTAGTTGCGATACCAGGAATTAAGTTAGAGTCGGGCCGCCATCGGCCAGCATCTGATCTGGCCGGAGCGCAGCGTAGGCGAG
>LNFM01002029.1_pt1 | contig 43747 bp, 36 predicted proteins | sample 596031 | NCBI WGS metagenome assembly LNFM01 (sample SAMN04254537, study PRJNA301005) | activated carbon metagenome | isolation source: dual media filters at the Ann Arbor, Michigan drinking water treatment plant | place: USA: Ann Arbor
CGCAGTTCTACGGATCGTCCCCCTGACGGGACCAGCGCCGCCGTGATAGCGTGATCTGGGGATGGTGCGGACGATGGCCAATTCACGACAGGGCACGATCGTGGCCCGCACGATCGGCGCCCTCGCGATCGCGACCGGCGTCGTCGGTTGCCGCGGGGACGAGGCCCACGGCGGCGGCGCGCAGGCGGACGCCGCGACGGGCGTCTCCGAGGGCAGCGGCGGCGAGTCCGGCGACGACGCGGCCGACTCGACCGGCGAGCCCGGCACCGAGGACGGGATCCCCGGCGCGCTGGTGCTGCCGCGGTTGACGTCGGTGCAGTACCGCAACTCGCTCGTCGCGTTGCTCGGCCCCGGCCTGCCGCCCACGCCTGTCGAGCCCGACACCAACCCGTACCTCTTCTTCAGCATCGGCGCGGCGTCGACGACCCTGTCGGAGCTCGGCACCGGCCAGTACGAAGAGGCGGCCGATCGCGTCACGCACTTCGTGTTCGACGACCCGACGCGGCGCAGCGCGCTGCTCGGCTGCGAGCCGGCCTCGCCGGGCGACGCGTGCGTCTCGCAGTTCCTCGCCAGCTTCGGCCGCCGCGCATATCGCCGGCCGCTGACCGCCGACGAGCACGCGCGCTGGCTCGCCATCAGCGTGCAGCTCGCCCAGCCCGACGCGTGGGAGGGCGTGCGCATGGCGGTCGCGGGCATGCTGCAGTCGCCGCACTTCCTGTACCGCGTCGAGACCGGCGTCCCGGACCCCGAGCGACCCGGCATCCTGCGCTACACCGGCTACGAGATGGCCTCGCGGCTGTCGTTCCTGCTGTGGGACAGCATGCCCGACGACGCGCTGTTCGCCGCCGCCGATCGCGGCGACCTCGACGACGTCGCCGGCATCCGCACGGAGGTCGAGCGCATGCTCGCCGACGAGCGGGCGCGCACCACCGTGCAGTCGTTCTTCGCCCAGTACCTCGACCTCGGTCGCATCGACGGGGTCACGCGGGATCCCGTCGCGTATCCGCTGTTCAGCCTGACGATGGCCGACTCGATGCGCGCCGAGGTCGAGCTGCTCGTCGACGACGTGGTCTTCCGCGAGCACGGCGACGTGCGCAGCATCTTCTCGACCCAGCGGACGTTCGTGAACGCCGAGCTCGCGGCGCTGTACGGCATCGAGGCGCCCGGCGCGACGCCGATCACCTACGTGCCGGTCACGCTGCCCGAGGACGGCCCGCGCGCCGGCCTGCTCACGCTCGGCGCGTTCCTCACGATGAACGCCAAGCAGACCCAGACCTCGCCGACGGCCCGCGGCAAGTACGTGCGCGAGCGGGTGCTGTGCCAGGCCGTGCCGCCACCGCCGCCCGATGTGAGCACCGAGCTCGACCCGCCCGACGGCCAGGGCGAGACCATGCGCGAGAAGCTCGAGGAGCACCGCGAGAACCCGGCGTGCGCGGCGTGCCACGCCTTCATCGATCCGCCGGGGCTGCTGTTCGAGAGCTTCGACGCCGCGGGTGTGTACCGCGAGCTCGAGAACGGCGTGCCCGTCGACTCGAGCGGCGACCTCGACGGCATGCCGCTGGAGAACGCCCGCGGGCTCGCGGCGCTGCTGCGGGACGATCCACGCGTGGGCCGGTGCATGGTCACGCAGCTGTTCCGCCACGCCCAGGGCCGGCTCGAGACCGACGACGAGGCGCCGACGATCGACGACGTCGAGCGCCGCTTCGCCGACGCCGACTACCGCTTCTTGGACCTCTTGGTCGAGCTCGCCACCCACGACGGCTTCCGCACCGCGGTCGCCCAGGAGGCCAACTGATGCCACGCAAGCTGCTCTCTCGCCGCACGGTGTTGCGCGGCGTCGCCGGTGGCGCGACGATCGGCCTGGCCCTGCCGCCGCTCGACGCGATGTTCGGCAACAACGACGCCCGGGCCGACGCGGGCGCGGATGGCCCGATCTTCGGGCTGTTCTACTGGGCCAACGGCACGCCGTGGCACGCCGGCCACGGCGAGCTGCAGGGCAGCTCGGGCTACCCCGATCTGTGGACGCCGGCGACGACCGGCCCGGGCTATGCGCAGAGCGAGCTGCTCGCCCACCTCGCCGCGCACCAGCCGACGGTGGCCACGGGCCTCACGCCGCACACCGACGTGCCGCCCTCGCCGCCGGGCCAGGAGGACGGCCACATGCGCGGGTTCATGGTCGCGCTCACGGGCGATCGGATCCGGCCCGAGGGCTTCGATCACCCGTCGCACACGCTGACAGCCCTGCGCCCGTCGCTCGATCAGTACGTCGCGAAGCACGAGCAGTTCTACGGCAGCGCCCTGCCCCGCTTCCGCTCGCTGGTCCTCGGCGCCTCGCCGGCGCGGTTCCACGACTACGGCCACTGGAACGCGATCTCGTACAACGGGCCCGACTCGCTCAACCAGCCGATCCTCGATCCGGGCCAGCTCTACGATCTGTTGTTCGCGGTGCCGGCCGATCTCCCGGCGGTGGCCCGCCGCGCCGCGCTGATCGACGCGGTGATGGCCGACGCCAACGATCTCAAGCAGAAGCTCGGGCCTGTCGATCGCGTGCGCGTCGACGAGCACCTGATGCACCTCGACGAGATCCAGCGCCGGCTCGAGCTCACCAGCATGCCGTGCATGGGCCCCACGCCGCAGGCCGACACGCCCGATCTCCTGGCGAAGACGCAGATCATGGGCAGCCTCCTCGGGGTCGCGCTGGGCTGCGGGCTGTCGCGGGTGTTCTCGTTCATGCTGACGTCGCCGGCGTCGACCCACGTGTTCTCGAACCTCGGGGTGCCCAACGACATGCACTCGACGTGTCACGCCGGCGAGTGGCAGATGGTCCGCGACATCACGAACTATCACATGCAGGCGTTCGGGCTGTTCCTGGACCAGCTCGCGGCGGTCGTCGATCTCGACGGCGCGAGCCTGCTGGATCGCGCGGTCATCTTCGGCACGTCCGAGTACGGCGAGGGCTGGCAGCACAGCGTCGCCGAGATGCCGGCGGTGATCGTCGGCGGCGGCTGTGGGGCGATCCAGCGCGGCGTCCACGTGCGCGAGCCGGGCGGCAACCTCAGCAAGGTGCACGTGACGGTGCTGCGGGCGCTGGGCATCGACACGCCGAGCTTCGGCTTCAACGGCGGTGAGACCAGCGATGAGCTCCCGGGCGTCCTGGTCTGAGCGCGCGCTGGTGCTGCTCGGCGTCGCCGCGTGCGGCGGCGGCGGTGCGGACGGCACCGACGCGGGCACCGGCGCGCCGGCGTCCGAGGGCGCGGGGACGGACGCACCGGGCTCGACCGACGGCACCGACGACGGCGTCGCCGACTCCGAGGGCGACGGGCCGTCGACGCCGCCCGACTGCGTCGCCCCCGAGGTCGCGTGCGGCCAGGTGTGCGCCGACCTCGACGTCGATCCGAGCAACTGCGGGCAGTGCGGCGTCAGCTGCGTCGTCGACAACGCGGACGCGACCTGCGTGGCGGGGGCCTGCGCGCTCGGGACGTGCGACGTCGGCTGGGCCGATTGCGACGCCGATCTCGCGACCGGCTGTGAGCACGTGATCGACTGCGACGCCGGCTCGGGCTGCGCGACCGCGTGCGGCAGCACCGGCGCGGTGGGCTGCGGCGATCCGTGCGCGCCCACCTGCGCCCCGCCGGCGGAGGCCTGCAACGCCCTCGACGACGATTGCGACGGCGCGTGCGATCAGGCGCTGGTGGGCTGCCGCATCCCCGTGCACCGGGCGATCGGCGGCGCGCTCGGTCACTTCTACACGACCAACCTCGACGAGATCGGCGCCAACGGCCTCACGATGGAGGTCCAGGATTTCTTCTTCGTGTATCCCGAGCCGGTCGACGGACTGATCCCGCTGTTCCGCTGCGTCAAGGGCGGCGGTCGTCGGTTCCTGACCTCGTCGATCGACTGCGAGGGCACCGCGGCCCCGGAGCTCACGCTCGGCTTCATCGCCCCCGACGATCGCTGCGCCGCGACGCCGCTGTACCGCGTCTACGCGCCCGGCAGCGACGACCACTTCTATACGACGAGCCTCGCGGAGCGGGACAACGCGATCGCGATGTTCGGGTATCAGGATCAGGGGAGCCCGGGGTCGGTGTTCTAGCAGGCCTCGAGCTGGTCGGCCGCACGTCCGCCCCGTGATCCCTGCCAGTCGCTGCACATCCTGCGCGCGACCACGCGGGTCGCGCTGCTACAAACTCGAAGCCATGCGCTACGTCGTCGGTGTCGATACCCGGGAGCGCAGCCGCGGCGCCGTCGAATTCGCCGGCTGGCTCGAGCGACGGGCGAGCGGCCGCTCGCAGACCGAGCTGGTCGCCGTGCAGGTGCTCGACCAACGCGCGCGGGTGAACGTGCGCGACGATCTCGCCGACGAGGCGATCGCCGCGGCCGAACGCCGTCTCGGCCTCGCACTCGAGGGCGCCGACGCGACCGGCCAGTTCGCGGTCACGCGGGTCGTCCTCGCCGAGCGGCCGGAGCTCGGGCTCGCGGACGCCGTCGCGAGCCATGGTGCGGATGCCCTCGTGGTCGGCCGTGTCGCCCCGAGCACGGGGGCCGTGCTCCCGCGGCTCGGTCAGGTCGCGCGCCGGGTCGTGCGCGGCCTCGGGCACCCCGTGGTCGTCGTCCCGCCGGACCTCACGCAGGGGTGGATCGACAGCCGCAGCGTCGTCGTCGCCACCGATCTGCGCGACGACGCGGTCGCGGCGGTCCGCTTCGCGCGGCGCATCGCGACCGAGACCGACCTCGAGCTCGTCGTCGTCCACGTCGCCCCCCACGTGGTGGTGGCGTTCGATTCGCAGCAGGCGGTGCTGCACCCCCGCGACGAGGCGCCGTCCACCGCCGAGGTCGAGCGGTGGATGAGGGTGCACGGACTCGAGCCGGCGCGCCCCCGCGTCGTCCAAGGCGACGTCGTCGACGCCCTCATCGGCGTCGCGCGCCAGGAGCACGCCGCCCTGGTCGTGGTCGGGTCGCGCCGCCTCAGCCGCCTCGAACACCTGTTCACGTCGAGCGTCGGCACCGACCTCGCGCGGCTGTGCGACCGCGCCGTCGCCATCGTCCCCGGGCCGTAGCGCCCATCGAGAGCACTCCCATGTCCGAACCAACCCCGATCAAGCCCCACGTCCTCGTCCTCGGCGGCGGCTTCGCCGGCCTCGAGGCCACCTTCAACCTCCGCGCGCGCCTCGGGCGACACGTCGATCTCACGCTGGTGTCCGACAGCACCGCGTTCAAGTTCAAGCCCAACACCATCTACATCCCGTTCGGGAAGGAGCCCGAGCGCTACGTCGTCGACCTGATGCCGGCGATGGAGCGCCGCAGCGTTCGCTTCGTGCACGGCCGCGCCCTCGCGATCGACCCCGAGGCGAAGCGCGTCACCACCGACCGCGAGGTCCTCGGCTACGACTACCTCGTGGTCGCCACGGGCGCCACGATGCGCGCCGAGGAGGTCCCCGGCCTCGCCGAGCACGGCAACACGATCTGGACCCCCGAGGAGATGCTCCGCCTGCGCGAGCGCTTCGAGCAGGTCGTCGCCGCCGCACGCAGCGGCACCCGGCAGCGCGTGGTGTTCATGGTCCCGCCGCAGAACAAGTGCGCCGGCCCGCTCTACGAGATGGTGATGATGCTCGACACGTGGCTGCGCCGCCGCGAGGTCCGCGACGCGGTCGAGATCACGTACGCCACCTACGAATCGCACTACATCCAGGCCTTCGGTCCTCGACTGCACGAGGTCGTCGTCCGCGAGTTCGACCGCCGCGGCATCACCGGCCACGTCGCGACCCGCGTCAGCGAGGTCACCGCGTCGCGCGTGCGCTTCTCCGACGGCCTCGCCCTCGACTTCGATCTGTTGGTGTCGTTCCCACCGTACGTCGCCGCGACGCGGTTCGACGGCCTGCCCGCCGACGAGCGCGGCTTCCTCGGGACCGTCGCCACGACGCGCCAGGTCATCGACTCGCCCGACATCTATGCGGTGGGCGACGCGGGCGACTTCCCGGTCAAGCAGGCGTTCCTCGCCCTGCTGCAGGCCGATACCGCGGCCGAGCACATCGCCCAGCGGATCCAGGGCGCGCACCCCGACGCCCGCTTCGAGCCGGTGAGCATGTGCATCATGGAGCAGTTCGACACGGCCACGTTCGCCCAGGTCCCACTGATGACCACCGGCGACCCGGCGATGCCGGTGAAGGTCCGCGACGATCGCCCCGAGCTGTACAAGGTCGGCACCAACGAGATCTGGCGCCTGGGGAAGAAGATGCTCGGCACCGTGCTGCCGGCCCGCTTCAAGGCGGGGTTGCCGTTCCACGCCGGCGCGACGTGGGCAGCGATGGCCGCAGGGCTCGACGTGATGGCGCACGTCTTCGCGGATTGATCAGGCGCACCCGGGCCGGTTCACATCCGGCCCATCGTCATCCGTCGACCGCGGGTCGCGATCGCGCGCTCGACGAAGGCGAGCACCGCGGCCGCCGGTCGGGCGCCGCTGTCGCGCGCGACCTCGGTGCCGTCGGCGAAGACCGCGAGCGTCGGGATCGACTGCACGCGCAGGCGCGCGGCGAGTTCCGGGTACTTCTCGGTGTCCACCTTGACCGCGACGAAGCGACCGTCGGCCTGCGCCGCGACCTTCTCGAGCTCGGGGGCCAGCGTCCGGCACGGGCCGCACCATGGCGCCCAGAAGTCCACGACGACCGGCACCGGGGCGCTGCGCACGAGTTCGTCGAACTCCGCGCCCTCGAGCTCGATGGGTCGCGCCGGCGGTGCGAGCTCGGCCTGACACGCGCCGCAGCGACCGCGCTCGCCGATCCGCGAGAACGGCACGCGATTGGTCTTGCCGCAGCGGGGGCAGGTGGGGAACCATCCGTGTCGCATGCGCGCAGTCTGGGTCGAGCCGTGGGTTCGCGGAACGTGCGACGATGCGCTGAAACTGCGGCCCATGAACGACGTTCGGAACCCTGTCCGCGGCACGACGAGCGCTGACGCCCGGTGCTCTGACCGCGACCGCGCGGGGGACGTCCCCCGATGAGCGCTCACTTCGCGCCCGGTGAGCCCCATCCGCTCGGCGCGACCGTGGGCGAGGGCGGCGTGAACTTCTCGGTGTTCTCGAAGCACGCCACCGTCGTCGAGCTGCTGTTGTTCGCGTCCATCGACGACGAGGACCCGCGCGTGATCCGGCTCGACGCGCGTACACACCGGACGTTCGACTACTGGCACGTCTGGGTGGACGGCCTGGCCGCCGGCCAGCTCTACGGCTATCGCGTGCACGGCCCGTGGCAGCCCGAGGCCGGTCACCGCTTCGACGGCCACAAGGTGCTGGTCGATCCCTACGCGCGCGCCATCGCGTACGGCGACGCGGCCGCGGCCCACGACGACGCCTCGCGGGCCGGATCGAATCTACGCTCGGCGATGAAGGGCGTCGTCGTGGACCCCACGACGTACGACTGGGAGGGCGTGACCCCGCCGAAGATCGATCCCGGCCGCCGGGTGATCTACGAGCTGCACGTCCGCGGCTTCACCAATCACCCGTCGTCGAACACCGCGCACCCCGGGACCTTCGACGCGCTCATCGAGAAGATCCCGTACCTCGTCGACCTCGGCATCACCACGGTCGAGCTGCTCCCGGTCTTCCAGTTCAACGAGACCGACAACGCCTTCACCGACCCGGCCACGGGCAAGCGGCTGACCAACTACTGGGGCTACGCTCCGCTCGGCTTCTTCGCGCCGCACCGCGGTTACTACATCGAGGGCTGGGAGCGGATGCGGTACCTGACCGGGTTCCGCGATCTGGTCAAGGCGCTGCATCGCGCGGGCATCGAGGTCTTCCTCGACGTCGTCTTCAACCACACCGGCGAGGGCGACGACCGCGGCCCCACGATGTGCTTCCGCGGCATCGAGAACTCGATGTACTACCTGCTGGATCCGGCGGACCGCTCGCGCTACGCCGACTTCTCGGGCACCGGCAACACCGTGAGCTGCAACCACCCGATGGTGCGGCGGCTGATCCTCGACTGCCTGCGCTACTGGGTCGAGGTGATGCACGTCGACGGGTTCCGCTTCGACCTCGCGTCCGTGCTCGCGCGCGACGAGCAGGGCAAGCCGATGATCAACCCGCCGCTGCCGTGGGAGATCGAGATGGATCCGACGCTCGCCCGCACGCGCCTCGTGGCGGAGGCCTGGGACGCAGCCGGGCTCTACCAGGTCGGTACGTTCCCCGGCGAGCAGTGGTACGAGTGGAACGGGGTCTTCCGCGACGACATGCGTCGGTTCCTCCGCGGCGATCGGGGCATGGTGGGCCTCGTCGCCGCGCGCGTGCTCGGCAGCCCGGACATCTACGAGCGTCGCGGTCGCGAGGCCCTGCAGAGCGTGAACTTCGTGACGTGCCACGACGGGTTCACGATGCTCGACCTGGTCAGCTACGAGCGGCGGCACAACGAGGCCAACGGCGAGGGCGGCCGCGACGGCACCGACGCCAACTGGAGCGCGAACTACGGCGAGGAGGGCGACAGCGCGGACCCGGCCATCGCCGCCGTCCGCATCCGCCAGGTGAAGAACGCCTTCGCGCTGCTCCTCCTGGCCCAGGGCACGCCGATGATCCTGGCGGGCGACGAGTTCTGCCGCACGCAGGGCGGCAACAACAACGCCTACTGCCAGGACAACGCGACCTCGTGGATCGACTGGCGGCTCCTGCAGCAGCACGCCGAGGTGCATCGCTTCGTCCGCGCACTGATCCACTTCCGCCAGCGCCACCCCATGCTCCGGCGCCGACGGTTCGTCCTCGGGGTCGACGTGCCGATCACGAACGGAGACAGCACGCGCGTGCGCTGGCACGGGGCCGAGCCCGATCACCCCGACTGGAGCGAGGCGGCGCGGACCCTCAGCTTCACGTTGACCGGGGCGGTCGACGACGCGCCGCTGCACATCGTGCTCAACATGGACACCGCGCCCGTGCGGCAGCGGATCCCCGCGCCGCGGCCCGGCTCGTGGTGGTGCCGAGCGATCGACACGTCGGCGTCGGCGCCGTTCGATCTGCCCGAGGCCGACGACGCGCGGGCGTGCGCCTCGCTCGATCAGGTGATTGCGCCGCGGACGGTGCTCGTGCTGGTCGAGCGCTGCCGCTAGTCCAAGAAGCTCCCCGTCACGACGCCGCACCACCCCGGCGAGACGACGTCGCCGGGCACGTAGAAGGGCTCGCAGTGGCCGTCCGGGTGGAAGTCCGGGTGCCAGTGGATCGTGCCCGCGTAGCCGTCGGCGTTGCACTGCCCATACTGGAGGCCGCTGTACCCGCCGGGGATGAGGCAGCACGCGCCGACGCCGAAGTGCGACTCGCAGGCCTTCTGCGCCCGGGTCTCGGTGCTGTCCCCGGCGTCGTAGCAGTAGAGCGTGCCCGTGCCGACGCCGTTCTCGGCCGTCAGCGCGCCGCCGCCGGGATTGCCACATTCGTTCGTGCACAGCGCGCTGCAGCCGTCGCCGCCCGCGGCTCCGCCGTCGTCGCATTGCTCGACCCCTGCGTACACGAAGCCGTCGCCGCACGATGCGTTGCTGCAGCTGCCGGGGCAGGCGTCGGAGTTGTCGCCGTTGCCGTCGTCGCACTGCTCGGTGCCGATGCGGACGAACCCGTCGCCGCACACCGCCGCGACGCAGCTGCCGACGCACGCGTCGGCGTTGTCGACGTTGCCGTCGTCGCACTGCTCGACGCCGGCGTACACGAAGCCGTCGCCGCACACCGCCGCCTGGCAGCTGCTCGGGCACTCGTCCCCGTCGTCGTCATCGCCATCGTCGCAGCCCTCACCGGGATCGACGACGCCGTCACCGCACGTCACCGGGGGTCCCGAGGCCGTGCCCGTCGTCGCGCTGTCGGTCGTCTCGCCGCTGCTGTCGCTGACCGATGTCGGCCCCGTCATCGAGGGATCGGTCGCGGCGCTGTCCTCGGAGCCGATCGACGTCGCACTCGGATCGCCGCTGCTGTCGCCCGGGTCCATCGTCGTCGGGGCAGTGGCGCTCGCCTCGGCGCCCGATCCCAGGGACGCCGAGCCGATCGTCGCGCCGCTCCCACCCTCGCCGACGGCACACGCGACGCTCGCTGCGAGCCACGGCACGACCAGGACCACACCGCGGAACTTCGCCCCCATCATCGCGCACCCCATCGGATCCCGAGGATACCGGACGTGGGGCGTGCGCAGGGATTTCCGACCACGCCGCGCGGGTCCCCGCGTATCGTCGGACGGTGCTGCGCCTGGTCCGAGTCCTCCTGCCCGTCGCGGCGTGTGTGCTCGGGTGTGCAGCGCCCGACGATTCCGAGCCGAGCACGGACACCGACGGCTGGGAGGTCGCGCGGACCTGCCTTCCGCCGCCGGGGCTCGGCCGGCCCGAGCACATCGACGGGGTCGTCGCGCTCGTCAACGCGCTGCCGATGCCGGTGACGCTGCCGTGCGTGCTCGAGGCGCTCGAGCGTCCGCTCGCAGTGCTCGGCGCGACCTCGCCCTTCTCGGCGCAGGCGACCACCGAGCAGGACAGCCCGCGGCTGTTCGTGTTCTCGGGCGACCTCGTGCTGAGCGTCGTGACGACCGGCGAGGCCCGCGAGCTGCTCGAGCTCGGCGAGTACGTCGAGCCGGGCCGCACCCTCAAGGCGGAGATCGAGTTCCCCGTCGAGGCCCCCCTGCCCGCCTCGGCGCCCTTCGAGCACGCCCTGCTCGGCGAGTCGACCAGCTGCGGCCTGTGCCACGGCTCCGAGCGCTACGCCGGCAAGGTCGGCGAGATCTCGACGTACACGTCCGATGCGCTCGCCGCCGAGGCCGACCGCGTGATCCCGATCGGGCTCGTCGAGCAGCACGCCCGCGACTGCGACCCGACCCGCGATCCGGCACGCTGCGACCTGTTCGAAGGGATCTTCGCCCACGGCGACGTCGTCGCCGGGCGCTTCGACGACCAGACGCGGATCTGCGTGACGCCGTAGGGCCGCGTCAGCGCGCCACGGGGAGCTTCACCGACCAGCCCGCCGGCAGCTCGGCGCTGCGCTCGACCCCGTTGAGCACCGCGAGCGTCGCCGCATCGACCGGCGTCGCCTTGCTCGCTGCGAGCGCGTCGATCGTGGTCGCGCGCTCGAGCACGACGGTGTGGATCCGCAGCGGTCCGACCTTCGCGAGCTTGGGATCCGAGATGCGTCCGAAGCTGGCGAAGCTCTGGGCGAGCAGCTCGGAGCGCGCCGCCCAGGTCGCCTCGGGGCCGAGGGCGACCATCGCGATGACGGTCTGCTCGTACTCGACGAAGGCGACCAGGCCCATCAGCGTCGAGCCGTCGTCGTCGGCCAGGGCGAAGGCGCGCGACGCCATCGCGAAGCCGCCGACGACGCCCTCGTACGCGGCGCCGCCGGTGAGCGCACCGTCGGCGAAGAAGTCGGTGATCGCGGCCTTGCGATCGGTGAACTTGGTCGGCATCGCGACGAACACCGCCCGCTCGTCCTCGCTGATCGCCAGCACTTGATCGCGATCGTGCGCGACCTTCCACTTGGGCGGCAGCTCCAGCATGAAGCCGCGTCGCGGCTGCACGAACACGTTGCCGACGAGGTAGCCGTCGCGCGGGTCGTCGCCGTACGCGAGGCCCTCGATCGCCGCGAGGTACTCGGGCTCGGCCGTGGGCGCCTGGGCCTCGGGGATCCCCAGCGCCGCCGCAGTCCGGGCCCGGCGCAGCGCGGGGTCGGGGTGCGTCGAGAGCCACGGCGGGGCCTTGTCGCCATCGGCCGGCAGCGACGCGAGCACCGCGAACACGCGGACCAACGCCGCGGTGTTCCACCCGCCAGCGGTCACGTAGCGCACCGCGAGATCGTCGGCCTCGTGCTCGTCCTCCCGCGAGTACCGGAGCAGCGCGAGGCCGGCGGTGCGGGCCGCGATGCCCCCGACGTGGCGCAGCTGCGGATCGATGACGCGGAACAACCCGACGCTGCGCCGCGCCGTGTTCTGCTTGCGCAGCTGGACGACCCCGTGGCGCGCCGTCACGTGCCCGGCCTCGTGGGCGAGCACGGCGGCGAGCTCGTCGTCGCTGCCGAGGTGCGCGAGCAGTCCCCGGGTGACGTAGACGAAACCACCCGGCACCGCGAAGGCGTTCACCGCGGGATCGTCGACGAGCGTGAACGTCCACGGCAGCTCGGGTCGCTCGCTCGCGGCCGCGATCCGTGCCCCCGTCGCCGCCACGAGCTTCGCGGCGGCCGGCACCTCGTCGTACGGCGGCATCTGGGCGCGCACCTGGGCGTCGGCCTCGCGACCCAGGACGATCTCCTCGTCGTCGGACGGCAGCCCGAACTGCAGCTGCCCGGTCGCCGGGTTGCGCGAGCACGCCGACGCGCCCAGCAGCAGGAGCACCGCGGCGCGTCGCAGCCGAGCCGGCATCACCGCGGGACTCAGCCCTTCTTCTTGCGGCGCTTGCCGAACCCGAACAGGCCCTTGGCGGGCGCCGACACGGCCTCACCACGCTCCTCGGCGATCTCGCGCAGCACGTCCTCGTGCTCCTCGCTCAGATCTTCGGGGACCACGACCTCGAGGTGGATGTGGTGATCGCCGCGACCGCGGCCGCCGAGCACCGGGATGCCCTTGCCGCGCCGCACGACCGTGTACCCCGGCTGTGCGCCGGGCTCGATCTCGATGGTCTCGGTGCCCTCGAGGGTGTCCGCGGTGACCTTGCAGCCGAGCGCCGCCTGGAACATCGACACCTTCGCGCGGCTGTGCACGTCGAACCCGTCGCGGACGAACCGCTCGTCGGCGTCCACGCGGATGACGACGTAGAGGTTGCCCGGCGGACCGCCGCGCCCCCCCGGGTGACCGCGGCCCTGGATGCGCAGCGTCTGGCCCTCGTCGACGCCCGCCGGCACGTTGATCGTGATGGTGGACTCGCGCTGGATCACGCCGGTGCCGCTGCAACCACTGCACGGGTGGACGATGAGCTTGCCCTCGCCGCGGCACACCGGGCACGTCGTCTGCAGCGTGAAGAAACCCTGGCGGTGGATGACCTGCCCCTGGCCGTTGCACTGCCGACAGGTCTCTGCGGTGGTGCCGGTCTGCGCGCCCGTGCCACCGCAGTCGCCACAGCGATCGCGACGGGGCACCACGATGTCGTGATCGCCACCCTCGACGACGTCCCCGAGCCCGAGGTGGAGCTCGACCTTGACGTCGCCACCGCGCTGCGGACCACCGGAGCGGCGCGAGCCGAAGCCGAGGTTCTCGAACAGGTCTCCGAACAGATCACCGAAGTGGCTGAAGATCTCGTCGGTGCCGGAGAACCCGGAGAAGCCCGCGCGCGAGGGCCCCTCGTGCCCGAACTGATCGTAGAGCTTGCGCTTCTCGGGGTCGCTCAAGACCTCGAAGGCCTCGGCCGCCTCCTTGAAGCGCTCCTCGGCCTGCGCGTCGTCCGGATTCCGATCCGGGTGATACTGCATGGCCATCTTGCGGTACGCCCGCTTGATGTCGGGCGCGGGCGCATCGCGCCCAACGCCCAGCACTTCGTAGTAGTCGCGCTTCGCGGGCACCGCGCGCGCAAGCTAAGCATCGGCGCGAACGGTGTCAACCGAGCCAAGCGGCGCTTCGGCCGGCGCGCGGAGGCATGGGTGTCAGGCCCCGCGGACGCCCAGCGGCCCGAGAGCACAGGCGAGCTCGGGCGCGGGGTCGGACCGACGGGCGGCCCGCGCGTTCGCGCCGTACCGACGCGTGTCCGGGGCGGCCGGCTCGAAAACCATCGGCGGCTCCGCGCCACCGCAGGGTTGTGCTAGCGTGCTCGGCGCGCCCGTCCCTTCGGCCGTCGTCATCATGCAAGCACGCCTGACTTCCTGGCACCTCGTCTCGATCCTGGCCCTGGGCAGCGCGATTCCGGCCTGCTCCGATCCACCGCCCGGCAAGCTCTTCGACGAGGAGGGCGCGTGGTCGGTCGTGCAGTACCAGCTCGAGGACGGCCTCGAGGACATCTTCGCGATGTCGCGCAAGGACGCGTTCATGCTCTCGTTCGACTCGAAGGCGAACGTCATGACGACCGCGGCCTGCGGCAACGAGATGACGGGCTTCGAGCCGACGAACTCGCCGTGTCGTGCCTCGCCGTCGACGACCGAGTGGCAGTGCCGCTGCTTCTCGTACGCGTTCCAGGAGGACGTCATGCAGATGATCGAGTTCGACGCGGGCAAGACCCCGCCCGAGGTCGAGTTCGACTCCGATCTGATGCCGGGCCAGAGCAGTGGCACCGGCTCGGCCGAGTCGGGCAGCGGCAGCGGCAGCGGCACCGACGGGGGCAGCGGCGGTGCGCCCATGGGCGGCCCCGTCACGGCGATCAAGATCTCGCCGATCCCGGACCGCATGGACACCTACGACTTCGCCCCGCTGCCGGTCGGCGTCTTCGGTGGCAACGGCGCCAACCATCACTTCATCCTCGAGGCCCGCTCGACGACGAAGTTCAACGAGGTCTACGACGATCCGATGGGTCGCCCCGGCTGCGAGCGCTGCTACACGGCGCCCGGCGGCTGACCGCGATCCCTCGCGCCGCCGCGACCATGGGGTGCGACGGCGCGACGTCGATGCTATGGTCGCGCCGCACGGAGGCGCTCGACGTGCTGGTGCTGTCCCCGGTCTTCAAAACCGGTGTGGGGTGCGAGGAGCATCTTGGGCAGGTTCGATTCCTGTGCGCCTCCGCTGCGGAGGGCTCCGTCGGCCGGCGATGCGCCGTTCGGCGAGGTGCTGTTGCTCGCGCGCATGGACGACACCGCGACGACCAACCGCGGCGGCGAGTTCCTCTACGACGGCGACGCGACTACGCCGTCGAGGAGCTCTGAGCATCCGTCGCCCCCGAGTGAGCGCGCGCACGGGTGGGCCACGCACGAATCCCCGCTACGGTCCGCCGCACGCGGCGTCTGCATCGGCGACATGCGCCGCGCCCACGCCCTCCTCCCGTCCCTCGTCCTCGCGCTCGCCTGCGGGGACGACGATGCCGGCGCCCCCGGCAGCGAGCTCGCTCCCTGCCTCCAGGGCCAGTTCTGTACGAGCCCGCTGCAGTGCGTCGACGATCTGTGCGTGCACCCGGATCAGCTCGACGACACCGGCGGCGCCGGGTCCATCTCCACCACCGCGGCGACCTCGGTGACCGACAGCACCACCAACCCGGGCAGCACGGCGGGTGACGGCACCGCGACCTCGGGCGCCGCGACGGGGGCCGACACCGGCGGCAGCCCCGAGATCCACTGCACCACCGATACGAGCGTCGGCTGCTACTGCTCCCACAACGCGGACTACGGGCCCACCGGCGTCGCCTGCTCGGCGGCGGTGCTGCCCCCACCCGCCTCGTGCTGCGCGAACGAGGGCTGGCCGAGCTACGGCGGGTGCAGCTGCTGGACGTATTCGTGCCGCATGATCGCGCACGACATCTGCTACTGCGGCCCGGGACAGCCGGACGGCATGGACACGCCGGTCGAGTCGTGCACGCCACCGGTCAACGGGGCGGGCAGCGGCAGCGGCGTGTGCTGCAACGACCCCGGGCTCGGCACGTGCTCGTGCTACGCGGATCTCACGGCGTGCCTCGAGGGCGAACTGCAGGTGAGCGGGTGCTCGACCGGCAGCATCCTGTGCAACGAGGGGAGCTCGGCGGTCTCGGCGTGCAACTAGTCCGCCGGGACTAGCCGATCACGCGGAGGTGCAGGCGCGCGCCCCAGGCCACCAACAGGTAGCCCGACGCGAAGGTGAGGTCGAGCAGAGGATCGAGCTGCGCCAGGCCGAACACCGAGACGAACGCGAACGCGACGTCGCCCGCCGCCAGCGCGATCACACCGACCACGATGGCGAGCCACCCGCGCCACAGGGCACCGCCGCGCAGGTGCCCGATCTGCCGCATCACCACCACCGCCGGGGCGAGCAGCGCCACGTCGAGCAGCGGATAGAGGCCGGCGAGCAGGCGCTGCCCGAGGGGATCGGAGGTCCCGAGGACGACGGACAGCGGGAACGCGAGGACGCCGAGGGACACCGCCACCACGATCGCCGCCGTGCGGCGGGCCTGCGCGCGCGAGCCGAGATCGAACCCGCCCTCGACGTGCGCCGCCGCGAAGTCGGTGAGCGCCGCGGCGAGGACGAGCGTCGCGACCACGAAGCACGCGTCCGCCGGTGACGGGAACGGGGCCGCAGTGGCCGCGCCGATGTGCCAGCGGGCGAGCACGAGCTGCCCCGCGGCCATCATCGCCATGCCATGACCGAGCCAGCGCCAGGCGCGACGCGTGCGATCGCCGGGGTCGAACCGGCGCGCGCACGCCCAGGCACCGGTCGCCGCGAGCAGCTGCAGCACGAGCTTCAGCACCGCGGACAACGGGAACATCACCGCGTCGGGGAACAGCTCGCGATACACCCACGCGTGCGGCCACGCGAGCTCGGGCAGCAGCCACGCCGCGAGGACCACCAGCGCGACGGCGTGGGGATCGCGGACCCACGATCGCGTCGGCGTCACGCGCTCAGGCACCGTGCCCTCCGATCGCCGCACGGACCTCGGCCAGCAACGCCGCCGCCTTGGGCGAGCCGACGAACACACGCAGGGCCTTCTCGAGGGCGCCGAGGACCGCCTCGAGCTGGGCAGCGTCGAGCTCGTCGCCGTGGATCCCGAGGCGCTCGAGGTGCGCCCGCAGTGCCCCGCGAGCCAGCGCGACGCCCAGCACCGGCGCGAGCGTGTCCTCGATCATCTGCCCGAGGGCGTGTCGCTGCAGGGTCCTGGGCCTCCACCCCGGTGTGCCGACTCCTACGGGGCGACGAGCCGCGATTTGACCATTCGGCCAATTTCGCGGACCCGCCGCGGCTCAGCGCGGGGGCGGAGCCGCGCCCGCGAGCAGGTTCTGCGCCTGCTCGACCATCCGCACGCGCGCCTCCGGCTCGGTCGCGATCGCCTCGAGCACCCCGCGGGCGAGCGTCGCGACGCGCTCTGGATCCTGCCCGGCGTGATCCAGGGTCGCGGCGAGCTGTAGCTCGATCAGTTGCTGTTCCAGTCCTCGTCGCTCTGGTGGTTGTGGTTCTCGCCCTCGGTGCCGTGACAGCTGCCCGTGCACGACTTCGAGGCGGCGTTCCAGGTGATGTTCGGCGCGTTCTCGGAGAACGCGATCTCCGGCGAGCCGTTGACGTGCAGCGTCGCGGTCGCGATGTTGCCACCGGCGTCGGTGTCGACGTGACAGTCGCGGCACGCGACGCCCTCACCCGAGTGCTTGGCGTGGCGCCCCGAGAGCGCCTGGATGTTCGGCTGCTCGGTGCCCGGGTAGGCATGGCAGCCGCCACAGCTCGGCGTCGGCTGGTCGTGCATGTAGCTGCCGTTGTCCTGCCGCCCGTTGCCGTGGCAGTACAGGGATCCGCAGGTCGACGAGCCGTCCCAGACGCCCGCGGGGCTGAGGCCCGCGGTGAAGTCGAGCTCCGACGCGCCGTGCGTGGTGTCGAAGATGTGGTTCATGCTGAGCACGTCGGTCGGCTTGACGTGGCACTGGTCGCAGTCGTACGCGGGGTGGTTCTGCTCGATGACGTGCTTGGGATGGGCGATGAACGTCAGCAGCGAGACGTCGGTCGTCTCGTCGAGATCGCGCGGCGGCGCGCCGGTTTGATCCGCGGTGCCGCCGTGGCAGTACACGCAGTCCTCGCGCCAGCCTTCTTGGTGACACGAGTCGCAGCTCGGCACCGCGCCGACGCCCGCGAGATCGGTTCCGTGACAGCCGCGGCAATCCTCGGCCTGCAGCTTCAGCGCGGGCCCGTGCATCGCCGCGTCCGCGAAGCCCACCGGGTGATGGCGGCCGCTGGGATCGCCGGTGCTGTCGTCGGCGCCGCCGCCCGAGCTCCCGACGCCGCCGGAGGAGCCCGACGGATCCTCGGTCGCGTTGGAGCCCGTCCCGGCGTCGGAGGTCGTGCCGCTGCCGGACGGCGGCTGACCGCTGACGCAGCCGAAGAGCACGAGCGCGAGCGACAGTCCCACGCGAGGATCCAGGATCGGCGAGCGGGCGGGGCGATGGTCGTGGTGGTGCATGGTCGTGCGTGCCTTGGCGTTCGGGGTCGAGTCCTCAAGGGGCGATGATCCGGCCGGGGGCCATCACGAGGCCCTGCTGCGTGTGGCACGACGCGCAGTTGGTGATGAGCTGCTCGCCGACCATCTCGCGGCGCTGATCGCCGTCGACGACCGCGGCCGTGTACGGGAGCATCAGCTCGAATTCACCGACCTCGGCGAAGAAGTTGCCGGAGCTGCGGGTCGTCAGGGTGTGCACCGCCCCGTCGGCGCCGACGAGCTCGACGGTGAGTCCGCCGACCCCGTTGCAGTCGTCGGGCTCGTGCGGCGCCGAGTAGACCGTGCCGGCGACGAGGAAGGTGGGGCCTTCGTGCTCGTCTGCGTGGCAGCCGATGCAGTCTCCACCGGGCCGCATGTCCGGCGATTCCTCGTTGCCCATCGTCCACCACATGTCCGAGACGCACGCGTTCGGATCGCTGCCGCCAGAGCTCGAGCTGGTGTCCACGCCGCCGTCATCCTGCGCGCCGCTGCTCGAGTCCTCGGCCGCAGTCGTTGCGCCCCCAGTGGACGCCGACTCGGTGGTCGTCGTTTCGATCGGATCATCCGACGGGCTGGTGCACGCGGCGACCGCGAGCGCGAGGCCGACTCCCCATCGAAGACATGGACGCGTCATGGCGGTGGTCAGTCCGACTCGACCGCCCCGCGTTACGCGGCGTGTGCCGCGACGGCAGCCAGAACATCACGTCGAACCCGAGCGCCCACTCGAAGCCGCCCACGCGGAAGCCGGGGATCGGCAGGCCGTTGGCGTCGGGCACCGAGATCCGCGCGACGCCGCCCCGCGCCATCGCAGCGCCCGACAGCGCCGTGAACACGCCCACGCGGGCGTGCAGCCGCCCGCGCTCGATCCGATAGCCGGGCGCGAGGCGGGCGCCTGCGCCCAGCAACCACGGGGATCCGCTCTCCTCGGGGACGAGGGTATCGAGCGCCGCCGCGCCGCCGTCGCGACGCAGGATCCACCGCTCGATCGAGGCGAACGCCGTGAGCTGGAGCTCGGCGTGCCCGCGGCGCCAGGTGTAGCCGGCATGGGGGAGCACACCGAAGCGACCGAGCACGTAGTCGAGTCGCGCCCGCGGCGCGGCGCGCAGTTCGATCGCAAACGTCGCGCCGCGGCGCAGGCGTGCCGCGACGAGGACCGCGACGGTCCCGGCGGCGAGGGCATCGACGTCCCGCGGCGCGCCGAACCCCGCGAGCAACCCGCCCGCGATCGCGACGCCGAGCTCGACGCGCGGTGGCGGTGCCGGTGGCTCGCCGAGCGCGGGCGCCTCGGTCGGCGCGGGCTCGACGGCCGGCGGTGCAGTGGCGGCGGGCCCGAGCTGCGCGAGCGCCGGGCCGTGCAGCAGGCCGATCACCATCGTCGCGGTGACGCGGGCCGCCTCGGCGTCACTGGCCTCGAACTCGCGGAAGTACGCCGCGCCGTTCGAGAGGAACAACGCGAGCTCCCAGCGATCCTTCGCGTCGGCGCGCGGGTGCACGACCACGTGGGCGAAGGGCGGGGGCTGATCGACGATGTCGCCGTCGGCCGCGAGCACGACGTCGAGGCCGGGCGCGCGCAGCTGGAGGTGCTCGCGCACGCTCGCCCCGGCGACGCCATCGCTGCGCAGCAGCACGCGCGTGACGGCGAGCGGCACGGGGCCCGAATCCTGGACCGCGGCGCTCGGCGGTTCGGGCAGCGACGGAGGGGCGGCGGCGGCGGCAGTGGGCGAGAGACCCGCGACGACCGCGAGCACGCCCAGCACGCCCATGGCTCGCCAGCTCACTGCGCGACGCACTGCCCCGCGACGCAGCTCTCCTGCGCCGAGCAGATCAGACCGCACTGGCCACAGTTCGCGGGATCGATCGACTGGTTCACGCAGACATCGTCGCACGATCGCAGGCCGACGCGGCACGCACACGCGCCGTCATGGCAGAACTCGTCGTCGCCGCAGACGACATCGCAGTCCCCGCAGTTGTCGGGGTTCTCGTGGACGTCGATGCAGCGACCGTCGCAGTACGCGTGCTCCTCCTCGCAGTCCTGGACATGCGCCCCGTCCGCGACGATGTCCGTCACGCAACCGCACAGGATTCCGAGCAACAGGAGGTGCTTCACGGCGTGGTCGACTCCCGCGCCTCTCCACGGTGCGCGCCCTCGGGCCAGTCGTCCAGGTAGTCGCGCCAACACGCCCCGCGCGTCGCCGCGGCGCCCGTCCGGCACAGCCCCGCGCGCGCGTCGTCGGCGTAGCGCCCCCGGGGGAAGCGGCCCAGGTACTTCGACCACGCCGCGCGGACACGCCCCGGGTCCTTGCTGCGCAGCGCGAGGGTGATGAGATCGCCGAAGGCGAGCTCTGCGATCGACGAGCGACCACCGCGGGCGGTGATCGCCTCGAACCGCTCGCGGGCGCCCGCGAGGTCGCCCTGTCGCCACCGCCGCTGGGCCTCCTGCTCGAGCTCCTCGAGCGTGGGATCGGGCGCAGCGGGTGCGGGCGTCGGCGCGGCGACCGATCGATCGCGGCGCGGCGATGGTCGGACGATCGGCGCCGGACTCGGGGCCGCGGGGACCTCGGGCGTCGGGAGCTCGGCCGCAGACGCGTGGGCCGTCGCCGACTTCGGCGCGACCTCGTGGGCCTCGCGCCCCTCGACGACGTCGCCGGCGACCTCGCGCGGCGCGTCGGCGACCTCGGGCTGCGCGAGCCACCGCTGCGATGCGACCGCGAGACCGAGCACGGCGATCGCCGCCGCGGCGAGGAGCGCCGCACCCCACCGACGACGCGCCACACTCGGCGGGGCGACGGCCGTGCGCGGAAGGGCTGCGCCGCGCGCGGCCACGGCCGCGGCCTGCTCGTCGATCAGACCGCGGACCTCGTCGAGGAAGAAGCGCAGCTCGGCGGCCGTCTGCGGCGTGGCGGAGCTCGACGTGGACTCCGGCGCGACCGGGGCCAGATCGCGCGCCGCCTCGGCCCACGCACGGGGCACGGCCACCGGATCCAGGGCGTGCGCGCGCGCGACCGCGTCCGCGAGATCCGGCTGCGCGCGCGCGGCGATGCGCTCGTCGTCGAGGCCGTCGCACGCCGACGCGAGGAAGTCGTCGAGCGCCATGCCCTGCGCCTCGGTCATGGCGTGCCTCCCGTCGGTGGGCGAGCGTCGATCCAACCCGCCGTGACCAGCTCGTCGTGCACGCGGCCGCGGGCCCGATGCGCGCGCACGCGGAGGTTCTCCTCGGTGATGTCGAGCTGCGCGGCGGCCTCGGCGGCCGACAGCCCCAGCAGGTCGCGCAGGACGAACGCGTCGCGGAGGTGGTTCGGGAGCCGCTCGAGGATCTGATACAGCGCCTGCATCCGCGCCTGACGCAGGGTGCGGCGATCGAGCTCGTCGTCGACGGCCGTCGCCGCGACCACCCCGGCGGCGCGCTCGCGGACGCGGTGCTGACGGAGCTGGGTCTCGCGGTGCTTGCGGACCGTGTTGATCACGATGCCGTGCAACCACGTCGAGAAGCTCGAGCGCCCGGCGAAGGTGGCCAGCGACGCGAGGGCGCGGGCGAACGCCTCCTGGGCGAGGTCCTCGGCGGCGGCCGCGTCACCGCTGAGGAAGCACGCGTGGCGCGTGACGCCGGCGAAGTGGCGCTGGTAGAGGATCCCCCACGCGCCCATGTCGCCCACGAGCGCGCGGGCCACGAGCGCGTCGACGTCCCCGGGCTCGGACCGGGCGGGCGCCGGGGCCGGGACCACGACGCGGAGGTTGGGCGAGCTGACCATCGGGGACCACGACCAGGATAGGCCGCGTCGTGAGTCCGATCCGGGGCGGCGCCGTTACACCGCCCCGCAACGGCTGCGGCCCCCGGCACCACGCGGCCGGGCGCCGGCCCGTCACTCGGTGACGGGCACCATGAACGCGCCGAGCAGGCACATCTCGTTGCCCGTGCCCCAGCCCGGCAGCACCGCCGCGGTGGCCTTGCGCGTGTCGTACGTGCAGGTCACCCGCACGCGGTCGCCGGGCCCGAGGCGGATCGGCTCCGCGTAGAAGTAGTAGAGCTGCCAGTCGAAGTCCCACCGCGGGACATCGATCCCGCACTGCTCGGAGCCGTCGGCGTGGACGACGTCGAAGCGCAGGCTCCTGCCGTAACCGTGCATGTGCGGCAAGACGCCGTGGAGCTCGAGGCCCGGGAGCACGCCGCCGAGCAGGTCGTCGACCGCGAGCTCCCAGGTGTACTCGACCGCCTCCTCGCCCGGCGCGAGCACGGCGGGCTCGCCCTCGAAGAGGCTGTCGAGGAACGGGTCGGGCAGATCGAAGAAGCCCTCGCGCTCCACCGCGTCGGTGAACCGCGCCCGCACCGTCGTGCGCACCGGCGGGGCGTCGCCCGCCACCGACGCGAGGTTGTAGTGGATCTGCGCGACGAGGACGGAGCCCTCCGGGATGCGATACCCGGTGCCCGCCGGGTAGCGCGTCACGCCCTGCCCCGGCGCCCACGACACGGGCACGCCGCTCGGCTCCGTGCCGTCACCGGCCGCGCCGAAGCACGGCCAGCCCTCGCGATCGGGCGACGCGGCATCGAGCGCCGCGAGGACCTCTGCGTTGGTCTGCCCGCCTTGGACCACGAGCGTCGGATCGAGGTCGAACACCAGCACGTGGTGGACGAGGGCGTCGTTGCCGGGGACGACCTCGTAGCCGGTCATCACCGCGTCGGGCCCGACCGCGGGATCGAGGACGAAGCAGCGGTACTCGTCGGTGGCCGCGTCGTCGGTGCCCACGGCCACCGGCGCGAACGCGGGGCTCTCGAGCTCGACGGCGTCCTCGAGGCGATCGACCTCGGGCAGCACGAGATCGTCGCGCACCGTACCCTCCGGCGCACCGCCGTCGGCCCACGCCACGATGGTGTCGATCGACGACTCGGGCAGCGCGCGCGAGCCGACGAAGCTGCCGCAGGTGCCGTCGTCGGTGGCGAGCCACGGCGGCATCGTGCGCTGGGCGACCGCGGTCGCCGAGGCGTTGGCCCAGATCTTCGCCGTCGCGTAGTCGTCGAGGACGAACGGCGCGACGCCGCCGGCGCGGTGACAGCCGACGCACTGCTCGTAGTAGATCGGCGCGACGTCCTGCCAGAAGCGCGGCACGTCGCCGCCGCCGTCCGTGGTGTCCGCACCCGAGGAGCTCGCGTCCTGCGCGACGCCATCGTCGCCGTCGTCGTCGCGGCAGCCACCGATCGAGGCGGCGAGGGCACACAGGATCAGCGCGAGGGGCCAGGCGGTGCGGCAGTGCAGGTGGTTCATGCGCAGGTCCAACACCGACGCTGCGTCCCCGCGTCACCGCTTGCCCGCGATCGCTCCCCGCCGCTAGAACCGTACGCCCGCGACGAAGCCCGGCCACATGCGCACGCGGACGTCGCCGTCGGTGCGCTCGTACGCGACCCAGCCGTAGCCGGGGCGCTCGACGTGGCCCGCGCTCACACCCTTGCCGCCGCGGAGCGGGACGTCGGGCACCTCGGCGCGATCGGTGAGCACGTTGAAGGTCGGGCCGCCGAAGATGGCGACGTGCGGCGCGGCCTGCCAGCCGACCATCAGCCGCGCCTTGCTCAGGCCGCCGAGCTTCGACCCGGCGCGCAGGCCCGAGGTCACGCCCCAGCCCGACACGTCGATGTCGATGAAGATCTCGTCGGTCACCGGGATGTGGCCGCCGAAGCCGCCGCCGAACTCCCAGGCCTTGCCCTTCTCGAGGTTGGTGCCCGTGTGCCCGCGCTCGGTGCCGAACGGGTGGATGCCCGCGCCCGCGAAGGCATAGGTGTACTTCGCCGGCAGGCGGATGCCGACGTTGAGCAGCGCGGTGTCGCTGCTCGAGATCTCGACGCGCACGCCGCCCTCGCGCGTGATCGGCAGCAGCGCGAACGAGGCGTCGGCGCTGCGGGCCCAGTTGACCAGGCCGATCTGGGCGCCCTGGACGTTGCCGCCGATGTTGATGAGGCCGACCTGCAGGCCGCGCACGGTCGGCGCGTGGTTGATGCTGCCCATCTGCACGCCGCGCAGGTCGGTGGCGTGGTTGTAGCCGTGGGTGAACTGCACGCCGCGATGGGTCCCGCGGGTGATGTTCGCGCCGATCGACGCCGCGATGCCCTGCATGTCCTCATCGACGACGGTCGCGCCGAGCCCGGCCGCGATGCCGTCGACCCGCGCCGCGCGGGTCCAGCCGAAGCCGATCGAGAAGTTGTTGCGCACGCGCTTGCCCTCGTGGCGACCGTTGATCGAGAGCCCCGGCACGAGCCCGATGTCGAAGGGCACGTGCTGGTACTCCGGCAGCGCGTCGGCCGGCTTCGCGGCGGCCGACTTCGCGGCGGCCGGGGACGCGACGGCCGCTGCGGCCACGACGGGCGCCGCTGCAGCGGCAGGCGCTGCTGCAACGGCAGGCGCATCACCAGCAGGCGCTGCGGCGGCGGCGGGCGCAGCAGCAGCAGGCGCTGCGGCGGCGGCGGGCGCAGCAGCAGCAGGCGCCGCAGCAGCGGGCGCTGCAGCGGGCACATCAGCGGTCGGTGCTGCGGCGGTCGGTGCCGCGGCGACCGGCGCTGCGGCGGGCGGCGCCGCGACGGCGCTCGGCCCCGGTGCGGCGCTCGGTCCCTCGGCGTGGGCCGTGTTCGCCAGTGCCATCCCCGTCAACAGCGTCATCCACCAGGTCGCGTGCTCGTTCATCGCCCGGTGCAACACCGCGGCTCGGCGCGCGTGTCACCGCGCTGGGACGCGCGAGGTCTCGCCCGACTTCTCGAGCAGCACCGCCGTCGACTCGTAGCCCGCGGGCAGCGACAGCTCGCCGCGCTCCGCGTCGGGGGCCGCCGCGAGGCGCTCGGCCGCGCGCACCACGGCCGCGACGTCGAAGCGCGTGCCAGGGATCGCGGTGACGAAGAAGAACCGCTCGAAGCGCGGCGCCTCGTCGAGCTCGTACGAGTGATCGAGCGGCACCAAGCCGCCCTCCTGCAGATCGGCCGACGCATCGACGCTCGCGGGGAAGTGCAGCGTCGTGACCCCGCGCCCGTCGATCGACACGATCGCCCCGTGGTCGCGATCGGCGGCGCGGTACTGCAGCTGCAGTCGATCGCCGGCGCGCACGGTGGCCCCGGCCACGAGGCGCTCGGGGCCCTTCGCGCCGAGGCGATCGATGGTGAGGGTCGCGTCGCCCTTGATCCGGACGACGTCGCCGGGATCGGGATCGCCGGGGAACCTCCCGCCGCCCCCGCCGGAGTCGACGCCGAGCTCGCCCGGGGATCCGGGACGCACCGCGCACCAGACCACGAGGCTGGCCGCGACGCCGGCCGCAGCCAGGCCCATCGCCGGATTCCACCACGTCGATGCGCGCTCGGGCGCCGCCCTCGCCGCGAGGCGGCGACGCACGGTCGCTGCGACGCGCTCCGGCGGCAGCCGGGTGAGCACGGCCGCGTCATCCTCGGCGATCGCCCGCAGGCGCGCCTCGGCGTCGGGACCGAGCGCCTCGCGGACGGCCGCCGCCTCGCTCGGGGACAGCTCGCCACGGGCGAGCCGCTCGATCAGGAGTTCCGGAACTTCACGGGTCATGGCCCAGCCTCCAACTCGGCGAGGGTGGCCTGCATGCGGCGCAGGCGCTTGCGGACGCCCGAGACCGACAGGCCGACGATCTCGGCGGTCTGCTCCAGCGTGAGGCCGTCGTGCAGGTGCAGGACGGCGATCGTCGCCGACGACTCGGGCTCGCGGCCGAGCAGTCGGTCGAGCAGGGAACGCGCCTCGGCCTGGCCCACCGACGCGTCGGCATCGGCGATCCGGGCGAGGAGGTCGCCGGCCGGTTCGCTCGGTCGGCGACGCGCGCTGCGCATGCGGTTGAGGCAGACGTTGGTGGCGGTGCGGTACATGAGGCTCGACAACCCGGCATCGACCAGCGTGGTGTGGCGGCGGCAGATCTCGACGAACACGTCGTGCATCGCATCGTCGGCCGCGTCGGGATCCCCGAGCAGTCGCCGGCAGCGCCGCAGGACCATGGGTCCGAAGCGGCGGTAGAGGTCTTCGACGTCGAGGGCCACGCTTGGGTCGCGTCGGATGAAACACCGGCGCCGCGGCGGAGCGTCACTCGACCGGGGCCGAGTTTGCAAACCGCCCCAGGCTGGGATGACGTGCCCTGCGTCCCAACTCCGCGTGCGAGCGAACAATGTGCGGTGGATCTCACGCCCGAGGGCGCCCCGCTCCCCCGAAGACAATTCTCCGGACACCGGTGACACTCTGTGCCGCCGCCGGTGTTCCAAGGCCGGCCCGCCCGATGCCCCGCTCATCCTTCTCCTCCGCGGGTGTCCGCCACGCGCGTGTCCGCTCCGCACGCGCGGGGGCGCTCGCGATCGCGGCCTGCCTCCTCGTGTGGCTGCTCGAGCTCTCGCCGGTCCGCGCGGCCCCGAGCCCGGCCGACAACGCCCCGCTGCGCCGCTTCGCGCTGCTCGTCGGGGCCAACGACGGCGGCAGCGAGCGGGCGCGCCTGCGCTACGCGAACAGCGACGCGGACGCCCTCGCCGAGGTGCTCCGCGATCTCGGCGGCGTCGGGGCCGGCGACCTGGTGCACCTGCGCGACCCCACACCCGACGAGATCGACGCGGCCTTCGACGACCTCGAGCGCAAGTTGCAGGCCGCGGCGAACGCCGGCGAGCGCACGCAGCTCCTCTTCTATTACTCGGGGCACTCCGACGAACGCGGCCTGCTGCTCGCGGGCGAGCGGGTCGAGTACGCCCGCCTGCGCAAGCGGGTGCAGGCCGTGCCCGCCGACGTGCGCATCGCGATCCTCGACTCGTGCGCGTCGGGTGCGTTCACCCGCAGCAAGGGCGGCACCAAGCGACCACCGTTCCTCGTCGGCAGCGCGACGGACGTCGAGGGCCACGCGTTCCTCACCTCGAGCTCCGCCGACGAGGCCGCGCAGGAATCCGATCGCGTCGGCGGCTCGTTCTTCACCCACTTCCTCAACTCGGGCCTGCGCGGCGCCGCGGACATCGACGGCGATCGCTTCGTCACCCTGACCGAGGCCTACCGCTACGCCTTCGAGGCCACGCTCGCGCGCACCGAGTCGACCCGTGGCGGGCCGCAGCACGCGGCCTACGACATCCAGCTCGCCGGCTCCGGCGATCTCGTGATGACCGATCTGCGCAAGCCCTCGGCGGTGCTCGTGCTCGGCACCGACCTCGCCGGGCGGATCTCGGTGCGCGCCAGCTCGGGTCGGCTCGCCGCCGAGGTCGACAAGGCCAAGGGCTCGGGCCTGCTCGCGCTCGCGATCGAGCCGGGCAAGTACCAGATCCTCGTCGACGACGGCACGACGCCGCGGCGCGCGAGCGTCGAGGTCGGTCGCGGCGGGCGGGTCGCCGTCGTTGCCGCCGACCTGCGCGCGGTCCCCATCGAGTACGCGACGCTGCGCGGCGGCGCCAGCGACGGGGTCATCGAGGTCCCGTTCGACATCGGCATCGTGCCGCCCGCGAGCCTCAACGGCCGCGCGGCCCGGCGGGCGAAGGACCCCGAGGCCCGGATCCGCAACCGCGTGAGCCTCTCCTTCGGGTGGAGCCGCGCGGCGAAGATCGAGGGCATGAGCCTCGCGCTCGGCGCGAGCATCGTCGACGAGCGCATGCGCGGGGTCCAGGCCTCCCTCGGCGCCAGCATCGCGCGCGGCGACCTCGAGGGCCTGCAGTTCTCCTCCACGTTCGCGCGGGCGCGCCGGGTCGTGGGGGTGCAGAGCGCGATGATCAACCACGCCGACACGATCGAGCGCGGCGCCCAGCTCGGCCTGGTGAACGCGACCCGGGGGCTCCGCGGGGCGCAGATCGGCCTGGTCAACGTGGCCAAGGACGTGCGCGGCGTGCAGGTCGGCCTGTTCAACTGGGCCGACCGCGCGGACGCGGCCGTCGGCCTGCTGTCGATCACCCGCGAGGGCGGCGTGCACCCCGAGATCTGGACCTCCGACACGGCGGCCTTCAACCTCGGGCTGCGCTTCCCCGCGCGGTACACCTACTCGATGCTCGCGATCGGCGTGCACCCCTTCGGCAACGGGGCGAACTGGCAGTTCGGCATCGGCTTCGGCGGCCACGTGCCGATCGGGGCCAAGGGCGCGTTCATGGACATCGACCTCGGCACGTACCTCGTGCTCGACGGGATGACGAACCCGAAGAAGGCCGCGATGAACCAGCTGCGGCTGCTGTTCGGCTGGCAGGCCTTCCGCCGGCTGTCGATGTTCGCGGGGCCGACGCTTTCGGTGCTCACGAACGACGAGCCCAAGAAAGTGGACGCGCTGCAGGTCGATGAGCCGCGCGTCCATCGGCCCGGCTACGGCTGGACCGTCTACGAGAGCCGCGGCACCGTCAGCCGCCTCCGCGTGTGGCCGGGGTTCGCCGCGGGCCTCCGGTTCTGATCCGCCTCGCGACTTCGCACATCCGCGTCGGTGACTCGAGGTGCCGCGCGCTCGCACCCGGCCTTTGACGGCACTCGCCCTCGACGCGGGGCGATCGAACCCCGACAATCCTGTGCGATGCGTCGCCTCGCCCTGGTCGTCCTGGCCTCGATCGTCGGTTGTGGAGATGACGTCGGCGGCGCCGCCGAGACCTCGACGAGCACGGCCCCCCAGGCCGAGACGACCGCGCCCGGCGACACATCGTCGACCCCTCCGAGCACGACCGACGCGGGCAGCAGCGGGGGCGAGGTCGCGACCGAGTCCTCGAGCGGCGACGTCTCGACGGGCCCGGCGTGCCCGGGCAACGCGGCCCCCGAGGCGCCCACGATCGTCGATCCGCCCACGGGTCGCATCGACGTGATCGCCGAGACGCTCTCGATCACCGTCTCTGACTTCGTCGACCCCGACGCCGACGACACGGCCGGCGCCCTCGCGATCGAGATCTGGACGATGAAGGACGGCGCGATCGACGATCGGGTGTGGTCGGCCGAGACCAACGGCGCCACGACGGTCGACCTCTCCGACGGCGCGCTGGATCCCGGCGAGGTCTTCGAGCCGTGGGTCGACTACGCGATCCGAGCCCGCTGGTCCGATGCCCACGCCGAGTGCAGCGCGTGGGGCGAGTGGAGCGAGCCGCTCGCGTTCCGCACCGACGACGGCAGCACCGCGCTCTTCGACGAGTCGGTCGTGCGCGACTTCTACCTCGACATCCCGCCCGAGAGCTGGGACGCCATCAACGCCCAGGCCTACCCGCCCGGCTGCGTGCCGCACGTCCGCGAGTACCACACCGGCACGCTGCGCTTCGAGGATCAGGTGTTCGAGGGCGTCGGCATCAAGATCAAGGGCGGCTGCGGCAGCTCGCGGGATCTCGGCGGCAAGGCGTCGTTCAAGGTCAACCTCGAGTGGGACGATCCCGAGGTCGCGGGCTGCCCCGCCGAGCGACGCCTGCTCGGCGAGAAGAGCTTCGGGTTCCACAACGGGGTGCAGGACCAGAGCGCCAGCCACGAGCGGCTCGGCTACGCGTTCTTCCGCGAGCTCGGCATCCCGGCGCCCCGCGCCGCGAGCGTGCGGATCTTCGTCAACGACGACCTGTGGGGCCTGTACACCCACGTCGAGACCATCGACCGGCGGTTCCTGTCGCGGTGGTTCGACTCGAAGGAGGGCATGCTGTACGAGGGCACGTACTGGTGCGATCTCGTGCCCGAGAACATCGGCCCCAGCGACGAGGACGACTCGTACTGCCTCACGCGCGAGTTCTCGCCCGACGCCTGCTCGGTGCCCGATCCCGAGGGCGATCCGATCGACTACGCCAAGCTGCACGAGCTGATCGGCCAGATCGAGGCGCTCGACGGCGGCGACTTCTACCCCGCGGTCGCGGACTTCATGGAGTTCGATCGCTTCCTCACCACGTGGGCGATCGAGAGCGTGCTGTCGCACTGGGACAACTACGCCTTCCACATCCGCAACAACTACCGCGTCTACCACGACCCCTCGACGCTGCACTGGACGCTGCTGTCGACCGGCATCGATCAGACCTTCGGCTCCGACGAGGATCCGTGGAGCGTGACCGGCGTGCTCGCGGTGCGCTGCCTCGAGGACCCCGAGTGCGAGGCGGCCTTCGCGGCGCGCCTCGCCGAGGTCAACGACGCGTTCACCAACTCGGACCTCGTCGACCGCGCCGACGCGATGTTCGACCAGCTGGTGCCCTTCGTCCAAGAGGACCCGCGGCGCGAGTACAACTTCTCGACCTTCGTCGATCTGCACGACGATCTGGGGTGGTTCATCGAGCAGCGGCCGGCCCGCATCGAGCAGTACCTCGACGCGCACGGCTTCTAGCCGGGCCGTGGTCCCCCGCGGCGCGGCCGTGCTAGCTTCCCAGCGTGCACCTCGCCGCTGGGTTCCGTGCCGTCGCCCTCGCACTCGGATCGATCGGGGTCGTCGCGACCGCCGCGTGCAAGCCCACGGTCGCGCACAACCAGGTGGGCCCGGCCGGCGGCGTCGTCACCTCCGACGACGACGTCCTCACCCTGGTGCTGTGGCCGGGCGCGCTCGGCTCGTGGGAGGACTTCGAGGTGACGGCCACCGAGGACGCGCCCGAGTCCTACGGCCAGGCGTACGCCGTGTCCCCCAACCCGACCCTCGGCATCGACGTCGAGGTGATCCTCCGCGGCGAGCTGCCGGAGATGACGAAGCTCGCGCGCGTCGGGGTGATCACCGACGGCGCCGAGGCGTGGCGCACGCTGCCCCTCGAGCCCGGGGCGATCAACGGCGCGGATGACACGGTGCGCGGCCACCACGGCGAGATCGCCCAGGTCTACGCGATGCTCGACATGGGCGACATCGGCGGCGGGACCACGGGCGAGCCGGGGACGACGGGGGATACGACGGAGACCGGCGATCCGACCAACGTGCCGGTGTCGTTCGCCGCGGACGTCCAGCCGATCTTCGACGCCAGCTGCGTCAACCCAGCCTCTTGCCACGGCGTCATGCCGTCCGGGAGCCTCTCCCTCGACACGGACGCCTACGCAAACCTCGTCGGGGTGCAGGCGCACATCGACGGGAGCCTCACGCGGGTCATCGCCGGGGACGCGGACGACAGCCTGCTGATGAACAAGCTCGACTACGAGCCGCCGCCGACCGGGGGGATTCCGATGCCGACCGGCGGGATGCTGCCCGAGGAGACGCGGGCGATCGTCCGGGCGTGGATCGACCAGGGCTGCCCGCCCTAGCGGGGCGGGCACGGGCGCGGGCACGGGCACGGGCACGGGCACGGAGCCGGTTCAGGGGAGCGCCTTCGGCGTTCCCCTGGAACCGGCTAGCTCTCGCAGCGGGCCTGATCCCGCGGGCACTGCACGCGGACGTGGATGTGGATCAGGTGGCCCTCGGCGTGGCGGACCACGCCGTTGTTCGTGCTGCGCGAGCGGGGGTACTGGATCGCCTTCTCGATCGTGTCGGCGCTGGCGCCCGCGCGCTTGGCCGCCTCGAGCAGGCGCCGCTGCCGGCTGTAGTCGAGGAAGATGTACTCGGCGTCGCCCTGCGCGATGAAGGCCTCGACGAGCTTCCACGCCGCGTCCCAGTCGATGTCGCCCGGATCGTTGCTCTTCGGGTCGGCGCCGCGGCGCTTGGGCAGGCGGATGTCGACGTCCCGGCCCGACTGGTGCGACCGGTGGGGCCGGAAGCGGCCGCCGTGCTCGAGGCTGATCGCGCCGATCACGAGCTCGCCGTCAAAGCCCGAGGCGTCCCGGAAGCCCGCGATCGCCTCCTGGATCTCCCGGATGGTGTGGCTGCTGCCCCACGCCTCCTCGGGGCGGCGGACCTTGTATAGGTCGCTCTCGGGGAGCTGCACCCCGCCCGACAGGCGGCCGCGGTTGGGGGTGCCGATCGAGACGCCGCCCGCCGGCACGTCGAAGACCCGCGGGGTGACCGAGACGCCCAGGCCCTCGCCCGAGGGATCGATCGGCTCGACGCTGGCGACCTTCCGCGCGGCGACCGGCCGGGGGTTGGTGTAGACGACCAGCTTCTGCCCGGCCTTGAACTGGCGGGCAACCCCGCGGTTCCACCGGTGCAGGTCGCCCTCGGGCACGTTGTGCTTGGCCGCGATCTCCTGCCAGGTGTCGCCCGAGCGGACCACGTAGGTGATCTTCCGGCGCGGGGGCGGGACGACGCGGGCCCGGACCTTCAGCTCCCAGCCGGCCTTCAGGGTCCCGGGCTGGCGCTTGAGGACCTTGTTCCACGCCTCGAGCTCCTTGACCGTCACGCCGTAGCGGTCGGCGATCTCATCCAAGGTCTCGTACGGGACGACCCGATGCTCGACGACGGTCCGCTCGGCGGCGGACTTGCCGGGGTCGGGGGTCGCCGCGTCGTTCGCGGCTGCGAGGCCCTCGGCCTGGGCGGCCGCGGCGGGGAGCAGGCCGTAGGCCAGGATCCACCCGAGCACCCGGGGGAGGCGTCGGTTCGTGGGGCGCGTCATGGCGAAACTCCGATCACGGGACGCCCCACGCTAGCCCACGATCGCGGACCCGGGCAACCCGGGGCTGGGGCAAAACGTGCCCCAAACCGGCGGAATTCCCCTGCGAAAAGCGTTTGGGCCGCTACATCGGGCCCACGTTGGAGCACATCTCGGGCCTGCGGGCCCGCTGTTTGGGCTACGGGGCGGCCTCGACCCCGAGGATGCCCAGGACCTCGGGCAGGACCTTGTCCGCGAAGTACTCGGAGCCCGACATCGTGAAGTGGATGCGGTCCTCGGCGCGGATCGCCTGGGGCTTCTTCGAGCCGCCGACCTTGGCCTCGGCGAGGAGCGAGCCATCCTCGGCGGTGACGAACGGCGCGGTGTCGACGTAGCGGGCGCGATCGCCGAGGGCGTCGACCGCCTCGCGCTGGATCTGGCGGATGGTCTCGAGCTTGGTCTCGAGGGAGCGCATGCCCATGGTCGGCAGCCCCAGCCACAGCACCTTGCGGTCGTCGGCGACCAGCGAGGCGAGGAACTCGTCCATGCGGGTGCGGTAGTCGGCCTTCCACGCGTCGGGCTCGGACCACGAGACGCGCTTGCCCTTCTTGCGGGTCAGATCCTGGCCGTCGTTGCCGCCCATGATCACGACGACGAGGTCGGGCTTGCGGAACTCGAGCTGCTTGCCGGCCTCGGTCGGCCAGTCGAAGAAGTCGGGCCGGGCGAGGCCCGAGGCGCTCTTGCCCTTGCGGAAGCACTCGACGTCGGCGTGGGCGTCGAGCTTCTTCTCGAGCAGCGCGCCGAAGCCGGTGGCCGCGAGGCTGTCGCCGAGGATGAGGACGCGGTGCGGCGTCTTGGGCTCGTCGGCGACCGGCGGGGTCGGGGTCGCGGGCTCGGGCGTCGGCTCGACCGCGGGGGTGCCGGGCTCCGGGGTCGGTGTGGGGGCGATCCCCTTCGCGAGGGTGCTGGGCTCGGGCGCCGGCTGCTCCTGCGCGACCGGAGCCGCGGCCGCGACCGGAGCCGCCGCCGGCGTCTCGGCCTCGGGGGCCGCGGCGGGCTCGGCCCGGCAGGCGGCGAAGATCATCGGACCCACCGTGCACGCCCCGAGGAACAGGGGCAGGGTGAACAGCACCTTGGCGCTGCGGTTGCGGTCGAGGGCGGAGGGGGTGCGGTGCGTCGGTGCCATGGGACGAGCCGTGACGCTAACCGGTCATCGGGCGAGGGGCGAGATATCCGAGAAAAGCCCGGCCGCCAACCCGGAGCCCGCCGGCCCCCGCGCCCCTGCCCGGCTCGCGGCTCCAGGGACCCCGCAGCCGCTGGCCCTCGCACGGCCCACCGAGGCCCAATTCGAGGCCGCGGGCCGTCAACCGCGCAGGTGGCAAAGCCAGAGGTCTATGGGAAACTGGCCTGGCCCATCATGCGCGCCCCGACCTCATCCACTCTCACCCGTTGGCGGACTGCTCGACGTGCCGTGCTCGGCGCGATCGTCCTCGCCGGCGCCGTCGCCACCTCGACCGCCGTCATCCGGCAGACCGCGTACTCCGGCTGTCACGGCCACCGCGTCGATCGAGCGTACACGTACAGCGGCATCGGCGTGGTGATCGAGCGCGACGCCGACGAGGGTGCGACGGTCAAGCGCGTGCTGCCGGGCTCGCCGGCCGATGGTCGTCTCCACGCGGGCGCCCGCCTGCTGTCGGTCGACGGCGAGGTCCCGGCCGACGTCGAGGGCTGGGCCTCCGCGATCCGCGGGGCGCCGGGCACCACGGTCGAGCTCGAGGTCGCGTACCCGTGCGGCGGGCACAAGACGATCGAGATCGGCCGCGACGTCATCCGCATGGACTACTAGCCCGTCCGCGCCCGGGCAACCGCGCAAGGCCGCGTCGGCGACTCGCCGGGGCGGCCTTCGCCATTGGTTCTCCGTGGTCGCCGGATCGGCTCCGGGTCACTGCACCCAGACGTCGTCGAGCAGCACCGCGCCGGCCGGATCGTCGTCGCGCACGCGCAGGGTGATCTCGGCCGCGGTCGGGGCGGTCCACGTGAACTCGGTGAACACCGCCTCGGCGTCGGGCAGCGCGATGGCGGCGAGCTCGGTGCCCGCGGCGTCGACGATCGCGACCGACAGCTTCGCGCGCGCGCCGATCACCGCGACGTGGCCGACGATCGTCGAGCCGGCCGCGAGCGCGACGGGCCCGAGGCTCGCGTCGCCGCGCTCCTCGACGCGACCGGTTGCGCCGGCGCTGGACAGCCAGAACGCGCCGCCGGCCCCCGCGGGCTGCGGGAGGTCGCCGGTGAACCCGCCCACCGGACGACGGCCGAAGCCCCCGTGCACCACCGTGCCCTGCACGGTGCCGTCCTCGAAGTCCGCGACGACGCGCCACGTCGCCGGCACGACCGCGCGGCGGACCGGCTCCATTCGGATCTGATCGGCGGTGTACGCCGTCACCATCCCGGCCTCGGACATCCAGCCCGACATCGGCCGCACGCGCGCGTCGCCCTGCCGCCGCTCGGCGACCTGGTAGCGGCCGCGCAGCGACGGGCGCAGCCACGCCGGCGGCTCGCCCTCGAACCAGATCTCGTCGTAGCGCAGCGCCTTCACCTCGGCCGCGATCGCCGACTCGATGCGCTTGCGATCCTCGGGCGCGACGTCGGACAACCCCATGCTGCCGACGTGCCCCTCGCCGCCGGCGAGGATCGACCACCACGGCCGATGCAGCGCGAGGACCTCGGGCCGGTCGCGCTCGAGGTGACCGCGGAGCTCGGCCGCGGCCGCGCGCGCCGACGCCGACGGCACCGTGCGCGCGGGATCCTGCCAGCCGTAGCTCTCGCCGATCGCGGACCAGCCGCGGCTCTGGATCGGCTGGTACCGCGGCTCGACGAGCAGCGAGAACCCGAGCTGCGCGACGACGAAGCCGAGGGCGACGGCCTCGGCCCGGCCCTCGCGTGGCAGCGCGACGCCGATCCACACCGCCGCGAGCGCGACGCCGGGGAGGAACGCGTTGGGCTCGGCCCACTGCGTGCTGTACCCCAGCGCGCTCACCAGGGCGCCGGCCAGCGCCATCACCGTCCAAAACAGCAGGCCGCGGTGCGCGGCCAGGCGCGCGCGCAGGGCCGCGTCCTCGCGGCTGGCGAGCTTGCGCTTGCGCAGCACCCACGGTCCGAGGAAGCGCGCGGTCAGCCACACGACCAGCACGGTCAGCCACGGCGCGGCGTGGAGGAACATGCCCCACGTCTTGCGGGTGAACCGCTCGTCGTTGAACGCGTGGGCTTGATGGAGCTCGAAGACGTAGTTCCACAGCCGACCGTCGGTGCGCGCGTCGAACAACAGCATGCCGCCGCCGTCGATCGCCGCGATCACCACGACGTAGATCCACAGCTGGCGAGGTGCGACCACGAGACCGCCTATCCCGCTGGCGAGGATGAGCACCGCGGCGGTCTGCTTGGTCCAGAACGCCAGCGCCATCAGCACGCCCGCCGCGGCGGCCTTGCGCCAATCGCCCCACGCCTCGCGCAGCAGCACCAGGGCCCACAGCGCCAGCGCGAGGAACATCGTGTCGGGCCGCGCGAGGTCGATCCATCGGAACGCGAACACGTAGCCCGAGCACCACAGGCCGACGGTCACGAGCGCGTGTACGGGGGACTTGCCCTCGCGGGCGACCGCGCGGCGCAGCGCGAGGCCGATCGCGACCCAGCACAGGATGCTGACCACGCGCCCGAGCGCGAAGTCGAGGCCGAACACGTGGCCCAACGCGCCGAGGGTGATCGCGAAGAGCGGTGTATAGAGGAACGGGACGAAGGCCTCGGACGGTGCGGGATAGATCGGCTCGCCGTGCATGAAGCGGCGGGCTTGGTGCAGCACGCCGCCTTCCATCCACTCGAGCTCGAGGGGGAAGCCCACGCGCAGGGCGAAGACGACGGCCAGCGCGGCGATCCACAGGATCGAGAGGCCCGCGGCGACGCGGCCGAGCAGCGCGGCGCGGGCCGTCCACGGATCGTCAGTCATGGTCGACCTCCGCGCCGAACGGACCCACGACGCGCGCCAGCGGTCGGCGACAGCAGTACACGCCGGGATCGAACGGCGCACCGTCGGCCTCCTGCGCCGATCCGGGGCCCGGGCTCACGCAGGCCCACGCGTAGCCGCGGCGGAACGGCGGCCGCGCGTCGGCCTCGCGCGGCGGTGCGGCACCGCGGAAGCCGACGTGGCACAGCAGATCCGGATCGCGCGACAGGATGTACGACGGTGGCGCGAACAGCTGATGGCCCGGGCGCACACCGCCGCCCTCGCGCACCGGCGCTGGATCCATCATCGGGAGCACCGGGTCGACGAGGCCGAAGGCGTCGATCGTCGGCAGACCGGACGCGTACGGCACCGCCCCCGCGGCCCCGACCGTGATGAGCGTGTCGGCCGGGACGTGCTCGCCGAGCCACTGCCCGGCGGCGCGGCCGACCTCGGCGAAGCGATGCATCGCGGTGACGCCCTCCCACTTGCCGTCGATCCAGCCCTCGGGCTTGGCGCGATCGGCCGAGTGTCGGGCGTGGGCGTCGAACGACAGCGCGAGCGCACCGGCGACGCCGATCGCGATCCCGACCGGCGCGAGCGCGGGCCGCCGCGCGCCGAGCCATGCGCCGAGGGCGTGCAGCCCGATCCCCACCGCGATCGCGAGGCCGACGGTGGCCGCGAGGTAGAACCGGCTGTAGGCCATGAAGTCGCCGCCGACCGTCCAGCCGTACGCGACCACCGCGACGACCACCGCGAGGTGCGGCAGCGCGGCGCGTCGCACCACGACGAGCATCGGTGCGAGGTACGGCAGCCACATCGCGGAGATCCACTGCCACACGTACGCAATCCCCCAGGTGTCGCGCAAGGCGGCGCCGTGGGCCTTCACGGCCCACGTGTTGGGCAACCACGTCCCGTAGTAGGACCGTCGCCACAGCAGGTGGACGGCGAGCGGGACGACGAGGCACGCGGCGGCCTCGACGAGTCGACGCGCGCTCGGGCGTGTGGCGCCCCGCCACCACGCACGACCGTGCACGGCGAGCCACGTCGTCCCCCACACGCCGAGCACCATCACGGCGTCGGGCCGGGTGAGCGCCGCTACGGCGCCGAGCAGCGCCGCGGTGCGGGCCCGATCGCGCCCCCACGCGACCATCGCCCCGAGCGCGAGCGCGACCGCGGCAGCGGTCTCGAGGCCGCCGCTCGCCCAGACCACGGCCTCGGGGCTCGCGGCCAGCAGCGCGACCGTCGGCACCGGGGCCCACGCCGCGAACCCCCGCGCGCCCACGGCCTGCCGCACGAGGATCGCCGCGAGCACGAGGATCGCCGCGAACGCGATGAACCCCAGCACCGCCGCGCTGCGCTCGGGTGGGATCCCGATCCCCGCGCCGGCGGCGAGCAGCACGACCCAACCGAAGTTGGTGTAGCCCTCGACGCGCTCGAGCGGCACGACGTTGAACGCGAGCTCGCCGTGCTCCGCGAGGTTGGCCGCGTAGCGGAACGAGATGTACGCGTCGTCGCAGAGGAACGACCAGCGCGAGGCGTGCCACAGGCCCAGGACCACGAGCCCGAGCACGGCGAGCGTCGCGGGCTCGCGCAGACGGGCGAGCGTGGTCCGGGTTGGACCGGGCACGCCGGCGTTACCCGCACCCGCCGTTGGCCGTCCCCGGGGTGCCCAGATCGCCCATGAAGTAGATGTCCCCCGCAGCGCACCAGTTCGACCCGTCGTCGTTGGCGACCGCGTCGGTGCTGAGGGGATCGAGCTCCATCGACGCGCCGACCGGGGCCGGGAACGTCGCGTTGGTCCACGCCACCCGATCGATCGTGACGCCGCCGCACACGAGCTCGAGCTCGTCGTCGGCGTTGCCGAGCACCATGACGCCGTAGACGAAGTTCGGCACGAACCCGGGGCTGATGCTGCGCCCGAACGTCAGCCGCGCGCCGGGCTCGATCGTCAGGTCGGAGCCGACGTCGAAGCTCTCGCCGCCGTCGTCCTGCACGGTGCAGCCGAACAGCTGGTAGGTGACGTCGTCGCTGGGGTTGAACAGCTCGAACCACTCGCCGTTCGGATCGCCGATCGCGATCGGGTCGCGCATGATCTCGGTGATGACGAGGTCGTCGGTGCCCGGCGGCGGGAAATCGGTGCACAGCGACTCGTCGTAGCTGCAATCGGCGGCGCAGCCGAGCAGGCCGCCGGTGTGCCCGAGCGAGAGGCAGTCGCCGACGCCCAGATCCTCGTCGTCGCAGTCCTCGCCCGCGTCGACCAGGTTGTTGCCGCAGTAGTTGCACCCCGAGGTGTCGAGCTGACAGTCGGCGCCGCACACCAGCACGCCGCCGACGAAGCCGCCGGGGACCGTCGTGCAGCTGTTGCCGAGCAGATCCGCCGCGTCGCAGCCCTCGTTGCCCTCGGCCGCCCCGTCGCCGCACAGCGTGCAGCCCGAGGTGTCGATCGCGTCGCACGTCGGGGCGCACACCAGCACGCCGTCGTCGAAGTCACCGAGATCGGCGCAGGTCTGCCCGCCGAAGTCGACGTCGTCGCACAGCTCGGCCCCGCCTTGGTTCAGGTCGCCGCAGCAGCCGGTGAAATCCAGGGTGCAGCGATCCGAGCAGGTGACCGTGCCGTCGCCGAAGCCGCCGTCGGCGCAGACGGTCCCGGCCAGGTCGACGCCGTCGCACTCCTCGTTGTCGTCGTTGATCGCATCGTCGCCGCAGACGTACGTGATGCAGCCCGTCTCGTCGAAGCTGCAGTCGGCGGCGCAGGCCAGCGTGCCCTCGTCGTAGCCGAGATCGAGGCAGGTGGTGTCGGCCAGATCGGCGCCCTCGCACGACTCGGTGCGCTCGATGATGTCGTTGCCGCAGATGTTGGGCTCGCACATCGAGGTATCGAAGCTGTTGCACGCGGCGTCGCACGCCAGCGTGCCCGCGAGGAACCCCTGGGTGATGCACGTCTCCTCGCCGAGGTCGGTGCCGTCGCACAGCTCCTCGCCGTCGATCGCGTCGTCGCCACAGACCGAGAGCACGCACATCGAGGTGCCGAAGTTGAGGCAGTTGGGCGCGCACTCGAGCTCGCCGGACAGGAAGCCCTGGGTCACGCACGTCAGGTCGCCGTCGAACACGGTGCCGTCGCAGACCTCGCCGGGATCGAGCTCGCCGTTCCCGCAGGGCTCGGGCTCGGTCGTGCCGCTGCTCGTGTCGGGATCGCCCGTCTCGGGGCCACCCGACGTTCCGGAGGTGTCGCCGGTCGCCCCCGTGGAGTCGGCCTCGGTGTCGCCGGTCTCCGACGTCGAGTCGGAGCACCCCGGCGTCGACGCCAGGACCCACCCCGCAACCAACCTCGCGCGCGCGCTGAACCCTCGATGCATGGACGATCTCCCCACGGCGCCCGGTCCGGCGTCGCCGCGACCACGGGTCGTCCGCGCCGACACGGTATCACGGCTCGCTGGTTTCGCGCCGATCCAGACCCCGTTGGGGCGGCACCGCGCCGAGGCCGGGTCGGCGCGGCCTGCCGCGGCGATCGTCGAGTTCCGATTCACCCGATCGCCGCGGGCGCCGTATCGGAGTCGCGGCACCCCGATGACCGTCCACCGCAAGCCCGTCGTCCCCGTCGCGAGCGTGGCCATGCTCGCCCTCGTTTCCGCTTGCTACTCCGGGGCCGGGGGCACGGGCGATCCCGACGGCGGCGGCTCGACCGGGGGCGCAGGCACCGGGGCCGACGACGCCGACACCGGCGGCGACCCCTCCGATCCGGACGAGCCGTTCCAGACCAGCATCTTCGAGTGCGACCCGACCCAGGTGCCGACCGATCTCCCGCTGCGTCGGCTGTCGCGGCGGCAGTACACCAACGCGCTCGGGGATCTCGTCGCGCGGCTCGTACCGGGCGACGCCGAGGCTGTGCTCGCGGCGGCCGGTCCGCGCCTCGGGCTCATCCCCGAGGACGCGCGTTCCGGCCCCGACCCGACCTACGGCGGCTTCACGCGGCTCGATCAGTCGATCTTCCAGGAGACCGTCGAGGGCTCGTACTACGTCGGCGCCGCGATCGGCAAGGCGATCGCCGACGACCCCGCGCGCCTCGGCGCGGCCGCGGGCAGCTGCGCCACCGATGGCGACGCGGGCAACGACGGCGCGTGCCTCGACGCGTTCGTCCGCAGCTTCGCGCCGCGGGTGCTGCGACGCCCGCTCACCGAGGAGGACGTCGCGTTCTACGTCGACGTCGCCGGCGACACGCTCGAGCGCGAGGACTACGCGGACGTCATCGCGGTCCTGCTCGCAGCCCCGGGCTTCCTCTACTTCGTCGAGCAGGGCGACCTGGGCACCGACGGGCCGCGTACACCGCTGGACTCCTACGAGCTCGCGTCGCGGCTGTCGTTCCACTTCTGGCAGTCGATCCCCGACGACGCGCTCGTCGGGGCGGCCGAGCGCGGCGATCTGTTGGATGACGAGCTGTACGCGGCGCAGGTCGAGCGGATGTTCCGCGACCCCCGGACCGAGCTGGCGGTGGCCGAGTTCTACGGCGAGTGGCTCGATCCTCCGCACCTCGCCGAGCTCGACGCGGGCGTTGGCATGCCCGACTACGACGCCTTCCTCGGCGGCTTCGTCCCCGACGGCGAGACCCGGGCGCACATGCTCGACGAGATCGAGCAGATGGGCGCGTACTACACCCTCGGCGTCGACGCGCCGTTCGTCGACTGGTTCCGCTCGGATCGTTCGTTCGCGCGCACCGAGGACCTCGCGTCGATCTATGGCGTGGCGGTGTGGTCGGACGGCGAACCGCCCCAGCTCCCGCCCGAGCGCGACGGCGTGCTCACCCGCGCGGCGGTGCTCGCCACCGGCAGTGCGATGACCCACCCGGTGATCAAGGGCGTGTTCACCCGCAAGACCCTGATGTGCGATCCGGTGCCCGACCCGCCGGCCGACGCGATGGCCGTCGCGATGGAGATCGAGGACGCAGCCCTGGGTGCCCGCGCGCGCGCCGAGGCGATCAGCGAGGCGCGGGCCGACTGCGCCGGCTGCCACACGGGCCTCATCAACCCGCTCGGCTACGTCACCGAGAACTTCGACGCCCTGGGCCGGCTGCGTCAGACCGAGACGGTCTTCGACAAGGCCACGGGGGCGGTCATCGCCGAGGTGCCGATCGACACGCTGGCCACGCCCAACGTCGACGGCGCCGACGATCGCACCGCCTCGAACGCCGCCGAGCTCAACGCGCTGATGCTCGAGAGCGACAAGCCGCAGGCATGCTTCGCCCGCCGCTACTTCCGGTTCACGTTCGGCCGCGTCGAGGACGACACGACCGACGGCTGCACGCTGGCGGTGATGCACCAGGCGCTGCTCGACGGCGACGACCTCGGCACGGTCGTCCGCGACGTCGCGATGCGCCCCGATTTCCGCACCAAGACCTTCGAAGGGGGAGAGTGATCATGCGCCCACGGTCCACCAACGGCGCGACCCGCCGCATGTTCCTGCGCGGCACGGGCGGCGCCCTGCTCGCGATCCCGTTCCTCGACTCGCTCGCGCCGCGCGGCGCCCAGGCCGGGGGCACGCCGGGCTTGCCCCGCCGCTTCGCCGCGTTCTCGACCGGCCACGGGGGCATCCGCGGCGCCAACATGTTCCCCGCCGCCGAGACGCTGACCGGCGGACAGGCCTACGCGGGCCACCAGATCCGCCGCGGGCCGCTGTCGCTCGCCGTCGACGGCGGCGTCGCGAGCCTGTCGCCGGTGCTGAGCGCGAGCTCGTCGGTGTTCACCGCGTCGCTGGCGGCCAAGCTCAACGTCATGCGCGGCCTCGATGCCGGGTTCTACGTCGCGCACACCCGCGGCATCCACCTCGGCAACCTCGCCGGCCACGACGAGGCGCTCGCGCCGGTGAGCGAGCGCCGACCGACGATCGATCAGGTGCTGGCGTACTCGACGAAGTTCTACCCCGCGGTGCCGTCGGTGCGGTCGATCCAGATCGGGCCCAACTACTCGATCTCGGTCGGTCGCGAGAACCCGTTCGATCCGGCGAGTCCGCTGCAGGATCTACCGACGTCGCAGCGGTCGATCGATCTGTTCAACCAGATCTACACGCCGCCGGACCCGAGCGTCATGCCGCGCGAGCCCGTCGTCGATCGCGTGCTCGCCGACTACCAGCGCGTGCGCCAGAGCGCCCGCATCTCGGCGCAGGACCGCACTCGGCTCGACGCCCACATCGCGCGGCTCGTCGACTTCCAGGCCAAGCTGTCGGCGGTGCAGAGCTGCGGGACCGTCGAGCCGCCCTCGGCCGAGGCGCAGGACATCCTGTTCCAGCCCGGCTTCGGCACCGACCCCTCGGCGCAGGCGCAGTACTGGCAGCTGTTCAACGACGTGGTCGCGATCGCCTTCAGCTGCGACACGTGCCGCATCGCGACGTTCGCCTCCGACGCGCTGACCGACTACTCCGGGCCCGACTACCACCAGGATGTCGCCCACCGCGCCGGCGTCGACGCGCCGATCGAGCCGGTCGGCGATCCCCTCGCGCAGGTGTTCGCCCAGGATCTCGTGCGGCAGGGGCACCAGCGGTTCTTCGAGTCGGTGTACCTCGACTTCGTCGCGAAGCTCGACGCGATCGACGACGGCGCCGGCGGCACGCTGCTCGACTCGTGCCTGGTCGCGTGGACGCAGGAGTCCGGCATCTACACGCACGACGCCGTCGACTGGGGCGTGGTGCTCGCCGGCGGCGCGGCGGGCAGCGTGACGACGGGCAACTTCTGCGATTACCGGAACACGTCGGTGATGGGCAACCAGTTCGGCGAGGCGCACCCGGGCCCGTGGCCGATGTATCCGGACGACAACACGCCGGAGTACAGCTGGTTCGGGCTGATGCTGCCGCAGTACTACGGGACGATCCTGCAGGCGATGGGGCTGGACCCGGAGGACTACGAGGAGACGTCGTACGGCGGGTACGGGCCGATGCACGTCGACGATGGGTATGCGGCGCACTCGGAGGCGGTGCTCGCGGCGGCGCACGAGATGCTGCCGTTCCTCGGGGCGTGAGGGCCGGGGGGCTCTTGCTGCGCTGCGGCGACCGGCAGGCGGCTAACCGCGCCAGCGGTACGCCCACGTCCGGCGCCCGCTCGGCCCGTCGGCGAGGAACACGTAGACGGTGTCGATGGGGTCGTAGTCGAGGGCGTGGAACGCCACGGTCCCCACCTGCGCCCGCTCCTCGGAGACGGCGAGCATCGGGTCCGTGCACCATGTCTCGGTCGTCGGGTCGAAGACGTGGAAGGTGCCGTCGGCGACGGCACCGCCGATGACCTGATTGCGACTGTCGTACGCGTAGCCGGTTTCGCCGTCCGGGGGTGCGAGACCGTCCGCCGCGAGGAGCGAGCTGGCCGATGCCCCCCAGTTCGCACGGTCGAGGACCAGCTCGCGGACGCTCCCGTCGGTCATGGACAG
>LNFM01004416.1_pt1 | contig 43740 bp, 34 predicted proteins | sample 596031 | NCBI WGS metagenome assembly LNFM01 (sample SAMN04254537, study PRJNA301005) | activated carbon metagenome | isolation source: dual media filters at the Ann Arbor, Michigan drinking water treatment plant | place: USA: Ann Arbor
GCACAGTCTATGTCACGGTGGCAGGCCGGCTTCTGGCCCTCGCCGAAATTGGCAATGGCGAACTCATCCCCAAGCGCGTGTTCAACCTGACCGGGCTGACTGCCAGTCCCGATCGCAGCAACAAGAGAGTTTGACGATGTCGATTACCGCCGAACGCAAAGCGGAAGTCATCAAGACCAATGCCAACAAGGCCGGCGACACCGGCTCGCCCGAGGTCCAGGTTGCGATCCTGTCGGAACGCATCAACAATCTCACCGGCCATTTCAAGACCCACGTGAAGGACAACCATTCGCGCCGCGGCCTCCTGAAGCTCGTGTCGACGCGCCGTTCCCTACTCGACTACATCAAGAAGAAGGACGAGGCGCGTTACAAGGCGCTGCTCGAGAAGCACAACATTCGTCGTTGATTTGATAATACACGCGCGCGGCTTGCGCGCGTTTTCGCATGATTTTCCGAAGCAACGGACTCCGAATTTTTCGGAGACGATCATGTGCAAGAGCATCGTCCCGAAAGGATCGTGCTCGCCAACGTCCAGCGGCAATCCGGCCGCTGGGCAGGGCAAGGTGCCCGTGACTGCCGAGAGGATGGACGCCATCCGAAATATGAAGACCATGGCAGGATCGCCGGCCGCTGATCGCCCATTGCGATCAGCGTCCCGCAATCTTGCGCATGGTCTTTGTGTTTCCAGGCTTCACCCTCCCGGGAACCCATGAAAGAAACCGAAATGTTCAATAAGCATTCCGTAGAGATCGACTGGGGTGGACGTCCCCTCAGGCTGGAAACCGGCAAGATCGCCCGCCAGGCCGACGGCGCCGTGCTGGCGACCTATGGCGAGACCATCGTGCTCGCAACCGTCGTCGCCGCCAAGACACCGCGCGAAGGCGTCGACTTCCTGCCGCTGACCGTCGATTATCAGGAGAAAACCTATGCTGCGGGCCGCATTCCCGGCGGCTATTTCAAGCGCGAGGGACGGCCGACCGAAAAGGAAACACTGGTTTCCCGCCTGATCGACCGCCCGATCCGTCCCTTGTTCGTGAACGGCTGGCGCAACGAAACCCAGGTGATCGTGACGACGCTGTCGCACGACATGGAGAACGATCCCGACATCCTGGCGCTGGTCGCCTCGTCGGCCGCGCTGACGATATCGGGAGCGCCGTTCAAGGGTCCGATCGGCGCCGCCCGCGTCGGCTTCATCAATGACGAATACGTCCTCAATCCGACGCTGGACGAAATGGTCGAGACCCAGCTCGACCTGGTCGTCGCCGGCACCGCCGACGCCGTGCTGATGGTGGAATCGGAAGCCAAGGAGCTCAACGAGGACATCATGCTCGGCGCCGTGATGTTCGGACATCGTCACTTCCAGCCGGTGATCAAGGCGATCATCGAACTGGCCGAGAAAGCCGCCAGGGAGCCGCGCGACGTCAAGGTCGTCGACGAAAGCGTGCTGGAGAAGGAAATCCTCGAGCTGATCGAGCGCGACCTGCGCGCCGCCTACGCGATCCCGGTCAAGCAGGACCGCTACGCCGCGGTCGGCAAGGCCAAGGAAAAGGTGATGGCCCACTACTTCCCGGAAGGGCAGGAGCCGAAATACGACAAGCTGCGGATCGCCGCCGTGTTCAAGGAGCTCGAGGCCAAGATCGTTCGCTGGAACATCCTCGACACCGGCAAGCGGATCGACGGCCGCGACCCCAAGACCGTGCGCAACATCATCGCGGAAGTCGGCGTGCTGCCGCGCGCCCACGGTTCGGCGCTGTTCACCCGCGGTGAAACCCAGGCGATGGTCGTTACCACGCTCGGCACCGGCGAAGACGAGCAGTATATCGACGCGCTGTCGGGAACGTATAAAGAGACGTTCCTGCTGCACTACAATTTCCCTCCCTACTCGGTAGGCGAAACCGGCCGGCTCGGCGGCACCAAGCGCCGCGAGATCGGCCACGGCAAATTGGCATGGCGGGCGATCCATCCGGTGCTGCCACCGCACCACGAATTCCCCTACACGGTGCGCGTGGTCTCCGAGATCACCGAATCCAACGGCTCGTCGTCGATGGCCTCGGTGTGCGGCGCGTCGCTGGCGCTGATGGATGCGGGCGTTCCGTTGAAGCGGCCGACCGCCGGCATCGCGATGGGCCTGATCCTGGAGGGTTCGCGCTTTGCGGTCCTGTCCGACATTCTCGGCGACGAGGATCATCTCGGCGACATGGACTTCAAGGTGGCCGGCACAGAGGCGGGCATCACTTCGTTGCAGATGGATATCAAGATCGAGGGTATCACCGAGGAGATCATGAAGGTCGCGCTCGGGCAGGCCAGGGACGGGCGCATCCACATCCTTGGCGAAATGGCCAAGGCGCTCACCAACGCCCGCGCCGAACTCGGCGAATACGCGCCGCGCATCGAGACCTTCAAGATCGCGACCGACAAGATCCGTGAAGTGATCGGCACCGGCGGCAAGGTGATCCGCGAGATCGTCGAGAAGACCGGCGCCAAGGTCAATATCGACGACGACGGCACCGTGAAGGTCGCTTCCAACGACGGGGAGGCGATGAAGGCCGCGATCAAGTGGATCAAGTCGATCGCCTCCGACCCGGAGATCGGCCAGATCTACGAGGGCACCGTGGTCAAGGTGATGGAGTTCGGCGCGTTCGTGAACTTCTTTGGCGCCAAGGACGGCCTCGTCCACATCAGCCAGCTCGCGGTCAACCGCGTGCAGAAGACCTCCGACGTCGTCAAAGAGGGCGACAAGGTCAAGGTCAAGCTGCTCGGATTCGACGACCGCGGCAAGACGCGGTTGTCGATGAAGGTGGTCGATCAGGCCACCGGCGAGGACCTCGAGGCGAAGCAGAAGGCGGAAGCCCCGGCCCCGCGCGAGGCAGCCGGCGAGTAGTCCATCGCCGGAAAGTGAATGAGGGGCGGCTGAAAGGTCGCCCCTTCTTGCTGCTCGCGCGGTAAAAGTTCGAACCGGGAGGCCCTGTGCTATTCCGCCGCAGCCCTGCAACGAAACCCGGCTCCAGCCTTTTGTCGTAGCTTGCTGTGCGGCCGCGTGCGGCGACCCACGGCCCATCGTCACGTCACAGATAAAGAAGCAACAGCCAAGGAGAAATCGATGTCATTCATGTCCCGGCGCCATCTGATGCTTGCGGCAACCAGCATCGCCGCCGTCGCAGCGGCCCCGCGCCTCGGCTTCGCGCAAGCCGCGGCACCCGCGCCTGCTGCGGCCGCACCAACCGGACCCTTCACGCTGCCACCGCTGGCCTACCCGACGGCGGCGCTGGAGCCGCATATCGACGCCAGGACGATGGAGATTCATCACACCCGGCATCATCAGGCCTTCATCACCAACCTCAACAACCTTGTCAAAACCAATCCGCAGCTTGGAACGGCGGCGGTGCAGGACGTGCTCGGCAATCTGAACGCGCTTGATGAGAGCGTCAAATTCGCCGTCCGCAACAACCTCGGCGGCCATGCCAACCACACCATGTTCTGGGAAATCATGGGCCCGAACGGCGGCAAGCCCGAAGGCGAGGTGCTGGCCGCGATCGACCGCGATCTCGGCGGCATGGAGAAGTTCCAGAACGACTTCAACGCCGCCGGCTTGCGCCAGTTCGGCTCCGGCTGGGTGTTCGTCACGGTCGCCAAGGACGGCAAGCTCGCAATCGAGACCCGCCCGAACCAGGATAATCCGATGATGGACGGCAAGCGCGCGCTGATGGGCAACGACGTCTGGGAGCACGCCTATTACCTCAACTACCAGAACCGACGCGCCGACTATCTCAAGGCGTGGTGGAACACGGTGAACTGGAGCAAGGTCGCGCAGCGCTACGCCGCAGCGAAGACGGGAACACTGGGTGTGTAACGCCAGGTGTTCAAAGGCGATCTGACAAGGAAAAAGGGCGGCCTTTCGGTCGCCCTTTTTTGTGTCTTGTGCTGTCGTGGAGCTCAGGCGAGTTCGAAGCGATCGAGGTTCATCACCTTGTTCCATGCCGCCACGAAGTCCCGGGCGAACTTCTCCTTCGAATCCGCACAGGCATAGACCTCCGCGAAGGCGCGGAGCTGCGAGTGCGAACCGAAAATCAGGTCGACGCGGGTGCCGGTCCACTTGACCGCGCTGGTCTTGCGGTCGCGCGCCTCGTAGATTCCCTCGGCCCCGGCCGGCTGCCATTGCGCGCTCATGTCGAGCAGGTTGACGAAGAAGTCGTTGGTCAACTTCTCGGGCCGGTTGGTAAACACGCCATGCTTGGAATTCGCCGTATTGGCGCCAAGGACACGCAGTCCGCCAAGGAGAACCGTCATCTCGGGCCCCGTCAACGTCAGCAATTGCGCCCGGTCCACCAACGCCTCCTCCGGCTTCATGAACTGATGCTTCTTGCCGTTGATGTAGTTGCGGAAGCCGTCGGCGCGCGGTTCGAGCGGGGCAAAGGACTCCGCATCCGTTTGATCCTGCGATGCATCCATGCGTCCCGGCGTGAACGGGACCTTGACGTTCACGCCGGCATCCCCGGCGGCTTTTTCGACCGCCGCGCAGCCGCCGAGCACGATCAGGTCGGCCAGCGACACCTTCTTGCCGAACTCCTTCTGGATGGCTTCGAGCTTCTGCAGGACCGTCTTGAGTTCGGCCGGCTGGTTGACCTCCCAGTCCTTCTGGGGACTCAGGCGAATACGCGCGCCATTCGCACCGCCGCGCTTGTCAGAGCCGCGGAACGTCGATGCCGACGCCCACGCGGTCGAGACCAGCTGGGAAACCGAGAGGCCGGAGGCGAGAATTTTCGCCTTCAGCGCGGCAATGTCCTGCTCGCCGATCAGCGGGTGATCCACGGCCGGGATCGGGTCCTGCCAGATCAGCGTTTCCTTCGGCACCAGCGGGCCGAGATAGCGCGCGACGGGCCCCATGTCGCGATGCGTGAGCTTGTACCAGGCGCGCGCAAAGGCATCAGCGAACTGGTCCGGATGCTCGTGGAAGCGCCGCGAGATCTTCTCGTAGGCGGGATCAAAGCGCAGCGACAGGTCGGTGGTGAGCATGGTCGGTACATGCTTCTTCGACTTGTCGAAGGCGTCAGGAATCGTCGCTTCGGCGTTCTTGGCCCGCCATTGCTTTGCCCCGGCCGGGCTTTTGGTCAGCTCCCATTCGTTCTCGAACAGGTTCTTGAAGAACAGGTTGCTCCACTTGGTCGGCGTCTGCGTCCAGGTGACTTCCGGGCCGCCGGTGATGGCGTCGGCTCCGATACCGGTGCCATGCTTGCTCTTCCAGCCAAGGCCCTGGTCTTCAAGCGCACCGCTTTCCGGTTCCGGGCCGACCAGCGACGGATCGCCGGCGCCATGGGTCTTGCCGAAGCTATGGCCCCCGGCAATCAGGGCGACGGTTTCCTCGTCGTTCATCGCCATACGGGAGAAGGTTTCGCGGATGTCCTTCGCCGCCGCGAGCGGGTCCGGATTGCCGTTCGGCCCCTCGGGATTGACGTAGATAAGGCCCATCTGCACGGCGCCCAACGGCTCCGCGAGCTGGCGTTCGCCGCTGTAGCGCTCGTCGCCAAGCCAGGTACCCTCAGGACCCCAGAACAATTCTTCCGGCTCCCAGACGTCGGCGCGGCCGCCGGCAAAGCCAAACGTCTTGAAGCCCATCGACTCCAGGGCGACGTTGCCCGCCAGAACCATCAGGTCGGCCCACGAGATTTTTTGACCATACTTCTGCTTGATCGGCCACAGCAGCCGGCGCGCCTTGTCGAGGTTGGCGTTGTCGGGCCAGCTGTTCAGCGGCGCAAAGCGCTGCTGACCCGCGCCGGCGCCGCCGCGGCCGTCCGTGGTGCGGTAGGTCCCGGCGCTGTGCCACGCCAGGCGGATCATCAGGCCGCCATAGTGCCCAAAGTCCGCCGGCCACCATGGCTGCGAGTCCGTCATCAACGCATGCAGGTCCTTGATCACCGCATTGAGGTCGAGCGACTTGAATTCCTTGGCGTAGTCGAACGTCCTGCCCATCGGATCGGACAGCGTTGACCGCTGGTGAAGAACCGAAATATCAAGCGCGTCCGGCCACCAGTCGCGATTGCCGCGTCGGCGCGCGCCGCCCGAGAACGGGCATTTGGTTACATCGTCCATGGTCGTCTCCTGATGGTTCCTGTCGGATTGGGCGCAATCTAATCACAGCCTTCCATCAGGTAAAGTTGATTTTTTTGATCGATCGGATAAGATAATCTGATGATACAGACGACGCTCAGACAGCTTCGCTACTTCGATGCGCTGGCACGCCATCGCCATTTCGGGCGCGCGGCGGAGTCATGTTCAATTTCGCAGCCGGCCCTGTCGATGCAGATCAAGGAAATGGAACAAATCCTCGGCGGCGTGCTGCTGGAGCGAAGCGCGCGGCAGGTCACGCTGACGAAATTCGGGGAAGAGATCGTCCAACGCATCGGCGAGATCCTGCGCTCGGTCGACGAACTCGGCGACTTTGCGCGCGCCTCGCAGGACCGGCTCGCGGGGCGGCTGCGCATCGGTATGATTCCGACGATTGCTCCCTATTTGCTGCCCAAGGTCATCGAGAATCTCGCGCGCATGCATCCCGAGCTGGACATTCACGTGCGTGAGACGCTGACGCCGAGGCTGATCAAGGAAGTCGTGGAAGGCCGGCTCGACACCGCCATCGTGGCGCTGCCGGTGTCCGAACCGTCGCTGACCGAGGTCAGATGTTTTTCAGAGAACTTCCTGCTGGTCCGGCCGGGCGCGGACAAGGGAATGCCGGTGCCGAGCCACGAGACACTGCGCGAAATGAGGCTGCTGCTGCTGGAGGAAGGGCACTGCTTCCGCGATCAGGCGCTGTCGTTTTGCAACATGCAAGCATCGCCGCCGCGGGAGGTGCTGGACGCCAGTTCGCTGTCGACCCTCGTTCAGATGGTTGGCGCCGGCATCGGCGTCACTCTGATCCCGGAAATGGCAGTCGCAGTGGAGACGCGATCGGCGCCGGTCTGCGTCGCGCGCTTCAGGAACCCGCAACCGGCGCGAACGATCGGCATGGTGTGGCGCAAGACAAGCCCGCTGGCCGGGCAGCTCAAGCAGATCTCCGAGGTGGTTTGCGTCTCGGCCGATGCGTTGCGCAAGGAGCACAAGGCGGGACCGTCAGCGCGGAAATCGCCGGACCGACGCGCATGAACGCGTGGTTTCCCAGCGGCTCAATCCGTCACGACGCGGGGGTCGACGTCCCTGGCGTAGTCGACGCCGGCGATGCCAAATCCGAACAGGCGCAGGAACTGGCTCCGGTATTCCGGAAGGTCCGCCAGTTCCCCGAGCGTTTCGGTTGATAGCAGCGGCCACCGTCGCAACACCTCGGCCTGGACTTCCGGCGAGAGCTCCCGGTCGTCGAGCCGGATGCGCTGCGCCTCGTCGACTTCGGCGCCCGGGCCAAGGCGCGTCCGGAACAGGCGATCGATCTGTTCGATGCAGCCTTCGTGGAGCCCGAGTTGCTTCATGACCTTGAACAGCACCGTGCCATAAAGCGGCACCACCGGAATCGCCGAACTCGCCTGGGTGACCACCGCCTTCAGCGCCACCACGCGGGCCGAGTCAGCGCCGAGCCGGCTTCGGATGTCTGCCGCCTTGCGGTCGAGATCGACTTTGGCGCGACCCAGCGTGCCTTTCCAGTAGATCGGCCAGGTCAGTTCGCTGCCGATATAGGTGTAGTTCAGCGTCCGGAAGCCCGGCGCCAGCACGCCGGCGTCGGCGAGCCGGTCGATCCAGCGCTTCCAGTCTTCGCCCCCCATCACCGCGACCGTGGCGGCCGCTTCGTCCTCACTCGCCGGCGCAATGGTGGTCTCGAAGACCTCGCCGCTTTCGGTGTTGAGGGTCTTGATGTCAACGGGAACGCCGAGCGGCTTGATCGCCGAGCGATAGGTCTGGCCGGTGTCCGGGTCGGTGCGGACCGGCGCAGCCATGCTGTAGACCAGCAGGTCCAGCTGTCCGAACTTTTCGCGGACACGGTCGATGAAGGTTTTTTTCAAATCGTTGGAGAAGGCGTCGCCCTCGAGCGTGAGAGGAGAGCGTCCAATCTTCTTCGCCTCAAGCTCGAAGGCGCGGTTGTTGTACCAGCCGGCGCTGCCGCTCTTGGTAGCCGAAGGCTCGCGCTCCAGCGACACGCCGATGGTTTCCGCGCCTCCGGCGAAAGTCGCGACAATGCGGCTCGCCAGACCGTACCCCGTCGAACACCCCAGCACGGCGACGCGCTTGGGACACTCGGGAATGGGCCCCTGGCGGAGAACGTAAGCGATCTGCTCGCGGACATTGGTGGCGCAGCCGACAGGATGCGCCGTCGTGCAGATGAAGCCCCGCACGCGCGGTTCGATAATCATGCCTACCCCGTTTCGGACCGTTGCAAACTCACCATCGGCGACCTGCCGATACCGCCCCGCGAAAACAACCGAGGCAAGATCAAGCATCCATCCGCTTGAACACCAGCGTCGCGTTGGTGCCGCCGAAGCCGAAGGAATTCGACAGCACGGTGCCGAGCCTGGCGTTGTCGATGCGCTTGCGCACGATCGGCATGTCGGCGAACACAGGGTCGAGCTCGGTGATGTTGGCGCTCTCGCAGATGAAGCCGTTGTTCATCATCAACAGCGAATAGATCGCTTCCTGGACGCCGGTGGCGCCGAGCGAGTGACCGGTCAGCGCCTTGGTCGCCGAGATCGGCGGGCACTTGTCGCCGGTGCCGAACACCTTTCGGATCGCCTCGATTTCCGGGGGATCACCGGCCGGCGTCGAGGTCGCGTGCGGATTGATGTAGTCGACCGGCGTCTTCACGGTCGCCATCGCCATGCGCATGCAGCGCTCGGCGCCTTCGCCCGAGGGAGCGACCATGTCGTAGCCATCCGAGGTCGCGCCGTAGCCGACCACTTCGGCGTAGATGCGCGCGCCGCGCGCCTGGGCGTGTTCGAGTTCTTCCAGCACCACCACGCCGGCGCCGCCGGCGATCACGAAACCGTCGCGGCTGACATCGTAGGGGCGGGAAGCGGTAGCGGGCGTATCGTTGTATTTCGAGGACATCGCGCCCATCGCGTCGAACAGCACCGAAAGCGACCAGTCGAGTTCCTCGCAGCCGCCGGCGAAGATCACGTCCTGCTTGCCGATCTGGATGGTTTCATAGGCGTTGCCGATGCAATGGTTCGAGGTGGCGCAGGCCGACGAGATCGAATAGTTCACGCCCTTGATCTTGAACCAGGTCGCCAGTGTGGCCGATGCCGTCGACGACATCGCCTTCGGCACCGCGAACGGCCCGACGCGTTTGGGTCCCTTGGTCCGGGTGATGTCGGCGGCTTCGACGATGGTGCGCGCGGAAGGTCCGCCCGAGCCCATGATGATGCCGGTGCGGACGTCGGACACTTCGGAAGGCTGCAGACCGGAGTCCTGGATCGCCTGCTCCATGGCGATGTGGTTCCACGCCGCGCCCTCGCCAAGGAACCGCATCGCGCGCCGGTCGATGACCTCGGCCGGATTGAGCGTCGGGGCGCCCTGCACCTGGGAGCGAAAGCCAAGCTCGGCGTATTTTTCCGCGCGCGTGATTCCGGATCGCGCCTCATGGAGGCTCGCCAGTACTTCCTGGGTGTTGTTTCCGATGGAGGAGACGATGCCCATCCCCGTGATGACAACCCGCCTCATGATCGCCTCGCCTGCCGTTAGGTTTTGTGTGGATAGGTTCTGGTGTGAGGTGTGCCGGTGTTTGATCGCGCCGATCAGGTGGGCTCGGAGCCCTGCTTGAACAGTCCGACCTTCAGGTCCTTCGCGCGATAGATAATCTCGCCGTCCATGGAAAGCCAGCCGTCGGCAACGCCGAGCACCAGCTTTGAGCGCATCACGCGTTTCATGTCGACGTTGTACACAACCTTGCGGACGTTCGGCAGCACCTGGCCGGAGAACTTCAGTTCACCAAGCCCCAGCGCCCGGCCGCGCCCCTCGCCGCCGATCCAGCCGAGATAGAAACCAACCATTTGCCACATGGCGTCCAGGCCGAGACAGCCCGGCATGACCGGATCGTTCTTGAAGTGGCAGCCGAAAAACCAGAGGTCCGCCTTCACATCGAGTTCCGCCCGGATCAGGCCCTTGCCATACTCGCCGCCCTTCTCGGTAATTTCGGTGATGCGGTCGAACATCAGCATCGGCGGCAGCGGCAACTGCGCATTGCCGGGGCCAAACATCTCACCGCGTCCGCAGGCCAGCAAATCCTCGTATTCGTAACCGCTGCGACGTTCCAGCATGGTATCCGGCCTCTCTGAGATGTCCCGATGGAGCGCTTTGGAGCGAACCGGACCCATTAGTACCTGCGGGAGGACGCTTCCCCGCACGCAGACGCGCTTTCGATCGCAAGGGCTTTAACCCCCGCCAAAATCACATATGTGATCCTCGCATTGTCTAACATAGGGCTTCGGGCCCGGCAAAGCGCGCGAAATGGCCAAGAAGGTGCGCTCTCGCGCCTCGATTCCTCTGCAACGAGGGATCGCCTGGTAACCTTGGGTTCGTTCTAGTTGCGAAAAACTTGCATCTAACTGATTTCCTTTTATATTAGGCAGAGTTATTGCCGGAGCGCGGTGGCCGCAGTGGATATCAACGACCCAGCTTCAACCTTGAACGACGACGGCGTCGATGCCGCGCGCGCTGCCGGGCATCAGCCGGCGCTGACCGGCTGTCCGTGGCACGACGTCAACGAAATGTTGCAGGCCGCCGGGTTGCGGCCGACCCGCCAGCGCATGGCGCTGGGATGGCTGCTGTTCGGCAAGGGCGCCCGCCACCTGACCGCGGAAATGCTGTACGAGGAGGCGACGCTCGCCAAGGTTCCGGTGTCGCTTGCCACCGTCTACAACACCCTCAATCAGCTCACGGACGCGGGCCTGCTGCGTCAGGTCTCGGTCGACGGCACCAAGACGTATTTCGACACCAATGTCACGGCGCACCACCATTTCTATCTCGAGAACAACCACGAACTGGTCGATATCCCCGATCCGCATCTGGTGCTGTCGCGGATGCCGGAGGTGCCCGAAGGCTACGAGATCGCGCGCATCGACATGGTCGTGCGGCTGCGCCGGAAGCGCTGAACTTTTCCGAAAAATGGATTGTCATTCCGGGGCACGCGGAGCGTGAACCTCAGGTGCGCCATGGCGGACCGGGGAATCTCGAGGTTACGGGTTCGATGCTGACGCATCGCCCCGGAATGACGCTGCAGCGTCAATCCACCTTCTCGTCGGCGTAAACGCCCCAGAGCCGCCGCTGTTCGATCCAGCCGTCAAAGCCGTTGCCGGTGACGCGGCACCAGCCCGCGGCGCATTTCTTGACCTGGGCGACGACGCCGGCCTGCAGGCGGGCCGCGATGGCGCCCTTCGGATCGGCGCTCTCGTAGAGCGGCGCCAGCTCTTCCTTGGTCTTCATGGTGACGACCGCGGTGCGGCGGCCGGACAACAGCGAGTGATAGACCCAGCCCTCCGCGCCCTCGGAGTCGCGGACGCGGCGCCAGTTCTCGAATTCGGCCGTGACCTCGACCGGCAGGCCGGAGCGGGTATAGACCCAGGCAACATCATTGTCCTTGGTTGGACCGGCCCTGACATTCACATGGTCCGATTTCAGGCTGACATATCGCGGCACCGGAAGGCCGCTGGTGGTGATGGCCGAATCCTTGGCGGAGAGCCCCGTGCTGACCGATGCGACAAGCCAGCAACCCGCCAGCACCGCCACCGAACACACACGTCCCAACGCCATCAACCCGTCTCCCGCCGAGATGCCCGCAACCCGAATGTTTCGGGTTGAATCCGTCTGCCGACGCTCAAAAAACCCCAGACCCCTGCGCCGCGCTTTAGGACCCCCGGATGGTGGTTTCCGAGGGGTTCTTGTCTTGGCCCGGCCTTCTGATAGAGAGGACGGAACGTCGCGAACAAGAACACCCGAATTTTCCGCTGAGCATCCGCGGCAAGTATTTGGGAACCCAAGAACTTACCTGAGGAAACAGCGGGGCGCCGGGACCGCTTGGCGTCTGCAGTGTCGAACAACCGGGTTAACGAGGTCTGAACAGCGAGCTCCGGCGAGCCGTCGCTGCGTGAGAGCAGAGAATGTCGGTTAAGAAAAAGCCTCTCGTCGTCGTCACCCGCAAGCTGCCGGACTCGATCGAGACCCGGATGCGCGAGCTGTTCGACGCAAGGCTTAATCTTGACGATACGCCGATGACGCCGGAGCAGATTGCCCACGCCGCGCGTACCGCCGACGTGCTGGTGCCGACGGTCACCGACGTGGTCAGCGAGGACATCCTCAAGCACCCCGACTGCAGGCTGCGTCTGATCGCCAATTTCGGCAATGGCGTCGACAATATCGACGTTGCGGCTGCGCATGCGCGCGGCATCACTGTCACCAATACGCCGAAGGTCTTGACCGAAGACACCGCCGACATGACCATGGCGCTGATTCTTGCGGTGCCGCGCCGGCTGATCGAGGGCGCGACGATCCTGACCGAAGGCAAGAACTGGCCGGGCTGGTCGCCGACCTGGATGCTCGGCCATCGCATCGGCGGCAAGCGCCTCGGAATCATCGGCATGGGACGCATCGGCCAAGCCGTCGCGCGCCGGGCGCGCGCGTTTGGCCTGCAGATCCACTACCACAACCGCCGTCCGGTGGCCCCTGTCATCGCCGAAGAACTGGGCGCGACCTATTGGGAAAGCCTCGACCAGATGCTGACGCGGATGGACATCATCTCGGTGAATTGTCCGCATACGCCCGCGACCTACCATCTGCTATCGGCGCGGCGGCTCAAGCTCATTCGGAAAGACGCCTACATCGTCAACACCGCCCGCGGCGAAGTGATCGACGAGGACATGCTGATCAAGCTGATCGAGAGCGGCGACATCGGCGGCGCCGGCCTCGACGTCTACGAGCACGAGCCCGCGGTCAACCCGAAGCTGGTGCGCCTCGCCAGGGCCGGCAAGGCGACGCTGCTGCCGCATATGGGCTCGGCCACCATCGAAGGCCGTGTCGAGATGGGCGAGAAGGTCATCATCAACATCCGCACCTTCCTCGACAATCACAAGCCGCCGGACCGCGTGCTGCCCAGCATGCTGTGAGCGCGAGACGGCAAGCGCTATCCGGACGCGCTGCTGGCGCACATGGACAGCGAGAAGCGGTGAGGGCGAGCGGGAAAAGCTCGTCCTGTTATCGGCGATTGCCCTCGTGGCGAGACCCCCACCCCGACCCTCCCCCGCAAGCGGAGGAGGGAGAGCAGCACGTCGCGTGGCGTCCGCTGCGCTCGATCGCCTGATTTGTTTGGCGGTTGAAGTTCAGTCCGTCCCGCAAACGCTGGACGACTCCCTCTCCCGCTTGCGGGGGAGGGCCGGGGTGGGGGCAACCACGCGGGGGACCCTACGCCGCATAGCCGCTCAAATCGGTGATCGTGGGCGCATCGCCATTGAGCGGGTTGGCCGGGTCGCGCGCATAGCGCAAGGTCTCGAACCGCATCGCGCGGGCGTCCACCATCACCAGCCGCCCGACCAGACTCTCGCCGAAGCCGACGATTTCGCGGATCGCCTCCAGCGCCATCATCGAGCCCAGGATGCCCGCCAGCGCACCCATCACGCCGGCCTCGGCGCAGGCCGGCACGGTGCCCGACGGCGGCGGTTCGGGGAACAGGCAGCGATAGGTCGGATTGAACTTGCCGTCGTCGCCACGCTCATGGGCGCGAATCGTGGTCAGAGATCCGTCGAACTGGCCCAGCGCCGCCGAGATCAGCGGCTTGCCGGCGAAGAAACAAGCGTCGGAAACCAGGTAGCGGGTTTCGAAATTGTCGGAGCCGTCGAGCACGAGATCGTAGTCGGCGATCAGCGACATCACGTTCGTGGCGCCCACGCGAACCGCATGCGTCTGGAATTGAACGTGGGGATTGAGCGCGCCAATCCGCTCGGCCGCGCTGTCAACCTTGCGCCGTCCGATGTCGGGCGTTGCATGAATGATCTGGCGCTGCAGATTGGACAGCGAGACGATGTCGTCATCCACGGCGCCGAGCGTGCCGACGCCGGCGGCCGCCAGATACATCAGAGCCGGCGCGCCGAGGCCGCCGGCGCCGACCACCAGCACCGACGCCTGCTTCAGCGCGGCCTGGCCGGGGCCGCCGACCTCGCGCAGCACGATATGGCGGGCGTAGCGTTCAAGTTCGTCGACCGTCAGCATAGTCGCAATTCTTTCTCCCCCGACATCACCCTATCAAACCTTCATGGTGAGGAGCGCGGAACGCGCGTCTCGAACCCTGCGGCCCCGATCGCGCCCGCGGCCATCCTTCGAGACGCCGCTTCGCGGCTCCTCAGGATGAGGGATAACGAGATTCCCTGAACCGGGGCGCGGCTGTCGCCGACCAAGCAGATGTGCTTGATTGGGCGCACGTCAATGACCCCTTCGCCATTCCACGCCTGCATCCTGCTGGATATGTCATGAGATCGCTGATTTCGGCAACATTGGTGATGGCAGGCGTAGTGGCGGCGGTGGCGGGAGCCTCCGCGCAGCCGGCGGCGCCGGCCCGTCCCGCGCTGCAAAAGCCGGAGGAAACGGCGAATACGATGGGCCAGGCCGAACGACTGGCGCTGCAGTCGGACCTCGCCTGGGTCGGCCTGTACAACGGCGCGATCACGGGCGACGCCAGCGCGCGCATGGTCGCCGCCATCAAGGAATTCCAGAAAGGACGCGGCGCCAAGCCAACCGGCGTGCTCAATCCGCAGGAGCGCGGGGTGCTCGCCGACACCGCGAAGCGAAAGCAGGAGAGCGTCGGCTGGAAGATCGTCACCGACTCCGGCAGCGGCGCGCGGCTCGGCATCCCCACCAAACTGGCGCCGCAGCAGACCAGCGACGCCAAAGGCGCCAGATGGACGTCTGCGACCGGAACGGTCCAGATCGTGTTGGAGCGGCGCAAGGAGAGCAACGCCACGACGGCAGGGATCGCCGAGCGCGAGAAGAAGGAGGCCGGGCGCCGCATCGACTACACCGTGGTCAAGCCCGACTTCTTCGTGCTGTCCGGTCTGCAGGGCCTGAAGAAGTTCTACCTGCGCGGCGCCCTCAGGGGCGACGAGGTTCGCATCCTCACCATCCTCTACGACCCGGCGGTCGAGACTGCCGTGGGGCGGGTGGTGATCGCGATGTCGAGCGCGTTCAACCCGTTTGCGGCTGCCGTGCAAACCGCGGGGCCGCCGCCACGCAAGGCCGTGGAATACGGCACCGGGATCGTGGTCAGCGACGACGGCGCGATCATTGCCGACCGCCAGATCACCGACGGCTGCCTCGCGGTCGCGATCGCAGGCTTTGGCAACGCGGATCGCGTCGCCGAGGACAAGGCGCATGAACTCGCGCTGTTGCGCATCTATGGCGCACGCGGGCTGAAGGCGCTCAACCTCGCCACCAACGCCGCGAAAACCGCGCTCGACCTTACCGGCATTGCCGATCCGCTGAGCCAGGGCGGCGGCGCCGCGGTCAGCAGCGTCAAGGCGTCGGTGGCCCAGTTCGACGGCGGCAAAGATGTGGCGCTTTCGCCGGCGCCGACGCCCGGCTTCTCCGGTTCTGCCGCGCTCGACGGCGACGGCAAGTTCGCCGGCGTCGCGCTGCTGAAGCCGGCGCAAATGGCCGGGCCGGCGAACACGGGATCGGCGACCCAGGCCGTCCTGGTGACGGCAGACACCGTGCGCAATTTCCTCAAAGCCCATGACGTCAAGACGTCAGGCGCATCGACGGACGCAAGAGCATCGGTGGTTCGTGTGATCTGCGTGCGGAAGTAGGCACGACCCGGCGCTGTATTCCAGGGACGTTCGCGACAATATCCATAGGCCGTGGCGTACTGGATACCCGCTTTCGCGGGTATGACCGTCTTTGGTGCAGCTAGCTCAACCCGAACCTCACGCCGGCGCGCGCCAGGCCGCCGGCGATTCCGATCGGGGTGCCGTCGGCGCGCCAGCAGGCCGCGCCCGACATCGTCCCATCCGCATGAAACTGGATCGCATTCATGCCCCCTGCGACCGTCGGCACCGCCTGCACGGTGTGGCCGATCGCGGCGAGCCTGGCGCGGACGCTTTCCGGCACCGCCAGTTCGACCTCGAGCGCGTTGCCCTCGGTCCAGACCCGCGGCGCCTCCACCGCCTCCTGCAGGCTCATGCCGTGATCGATCAAATTGATCAGCGCCTGCATCGCGCTTGGAAAGATCCGCTTTCCGCCGGGCAGACCGAGCGCATAGACGAGCTTGCCGCCGCGCAGCGCCATGACAGGCGACATCGAGGTGGTGACGCGTTTGCCCGGCGCCAGCGACAGCGCGTGTCCGGGACGCGGATCATACAGGTTCATGTAATTGTTCGGCACCGTGCCAAGGCCCGGAATCAGTATCCTGGCGCCGAACAGATTGTTGATGGTCTGCGTGGTCGCGACCACGTTGCCGAACGCGTCGGCGGCGGTCATGTGCGTGGTATCGGCGCTCTCGAGCTGCGTCACGCCGGCGCCCCAGGCCTGCGCGCGGCCGGGATTGATCATGCGGCGGCGTTCGTCGGCATAAGCCTTCGAGGTTAGGCGCTCGACCGGCACATTGATGAAATCAGGATCACCGCTGGCGGCGGCGCGGTCGGCAAAGGCGATCTTGAGCGCTTCGGCGAGATAGTGGATCGTCGCGGCGGAGCCGAAGCCGAGTCCGGCGATGTCATAGCCTTCGAGAATGTTGAGCATCTGCGTGATATGCACGCCGGAGGCCGCGGGCGGCGGCGGGCCCAGGATTTCCCAGCCGCGATAGTCGCCGCGGATAGGCTGGCGCTCGACAGTCTTGTAGCTCGTGAGGTCCTTGCTGGTGATGAAGCCGCCATGCTTCTTCATGTAGTCGACGAGGATATCGCCGAGCGGGCCGTGATAAAGCGCCGCCTCGCCATGCTGCGCGATATAGGTCAGCGTCTCCGCATATTCCGGCTGCACCACGCGCTCACCGGCCTGCAGCGGCGTCCCCTTCGGCAGATAGATCGCCGAGATCGCCTTGTCCTTCAGCATCTCGCCGGCGCCGTCGGCAATGCATTCGTGCAGATAGGGCGTGACCGCAAAGCCGCGCGCGGCGTGCCTGATCGCGGGCTGCATGACGTCAGCAAGCGGCATGGTGCCGAACCGCTGCAGCGTCTCGCACCAGGCCTTCAGTGAGCCCGGCACCGCGACCGCTTTCGGCCCATTCAGGTTTTCATCGCCCACGGTATCGAACACGTCATGCGCCGAGCCGGGTTTGGATTTGTAGGTGTCGGGCTTGACCGCCAGCGGCACCGTGCTCTGGCCGTCGATGAAGCGATGGCTGCCGTCGGCGAGCCGGATATGGGCCATGCCGCCGCCGATGATGCCGACCATCATCGGCTCGACTACCGTCAGCGTGAACAGCGTCGCGATCGCTGCATCGATGGCGTTGCCGCCGGCGGCGAGCATTTCGGCACCCGCACTGGACGCCAGCGGATGATTGCTGACCACCACGCCGCGGCTGCCGGAGGCCGGCTGCTTCAGGCATTGAAAGCTGGTGGCTGCGCGATCCCGCCAATGGCCCGTCATGGTTTTTCCCCGCTTGTTGTCACTTCTGGCATTTCGCGCACCAGAATGTCGAGCGCCCGTTCTGGACGAAGCGGCGCACGACGCCGCCGCAGCGCGCCGTCTGGCACTTTTCGCCGGCGCGGTCATAGACCGTAAACGCGTGCTGGAAATAGCCGAGTTCGCCCGAGGTCTGGCGGTGATCGCTGATCGAGGAGCCGCCGGCCCTGATCGCCTGGTTGAGCACGGCGTGGATCGACGTCACCAGCCGCCCGGCGTGATCGGTGGGCTCTCCCTTTTTCGTCGACAGCGTCGCGGCCAGCCGGCGCGGCGACAGATGCGAACGGTACAGCGCCTCGCAGACATAGATGTTGCCGAGACCGGCGACCACGCGCTGGTCGAGCAGCGCCGCCTTCAGGCTGGTCTTCTTGTTGGCGCGTTCGGGGCCAAGGCCCTTCAGCAGCGGTTCGTGCTCCAGCGCATTGCGGGCGATGACCTTCATGTAGCCGAAGCGGCGCGGATCGTTGAACACGACGGAGGCGCCCGACGACATGTGAAACACCACGTGATCATGCGCGCGTTCCTCGCCGCGCGGATGGTGGAACCGGCCCGGCGCGGCGGCGGCGCTATCGTGCAGCACCCGGAACGATCCGGACATGCCCAGGTGCATCAGCAGCACGTCGCCGGAGCCAAGATCCGCCATCAGGTACTTGGCGCGGCGGCCGAGGCCGGTCACGGTCTGGCCCTCCAGCCGCGCGATAAAGTCCTTTTGAAAGGGAAACCGCAGGTCCTTGCGCCGGGCTTCGGCCTTGAGGATTGTCGACCCCTCCATGGCGGGCTGCAGGCCGCGGCGGACGGTCTCGACTTCGGGCAATTCAGGCATGCGGGCATTCACCTTATGGAGGTGACGTGATAGCGCCATTGCGGCGGGCGCGCTATGGTCGGCGGACGGAGTATGAGTTGATGGATCGGCCGGATCAAACCACCCATTTTGGCTTCCGGGATGTGCCCCTGGGGGACAAGCAGACGCTGGTGAACGAGGTGTTTCACAGCGTGGCGGCGCGCTACGACCTGATGAACGATCTGATGTCGGCGGGACTGCACCGGGTCTGGAAGGGCATCATGATCAATGCGCTCAACCCGCCGAAGGGGGATGCGCCGTTTGCGCTGCTCGACCTCGCCGGCGGCACCGGCGATATCGCCTTCCGCGCGGCCGAGGCGGCCGGAGCCGGCTTCCACGCCACCGTCTGCGACATCAACGCCGACATGCTCGAGGTCGGCCGCAACCGGGCCTTGGCGCGACATCTCGACCGGCAGGTTTCGTTCGTCGAGGGCAATGCCGAGGCGCTGGCTTTTCCCGATCGCAGCTTCGACGCCTGCACCATTGCATTCGGCATCCGCAACGTGCCGCGGATCGACGCCGCGCTACGCGAGGCCTACCGCGTGCTCCGGCCCGGCGGCCGGTTCCTCTGCCTCGAATTCTCCACCGTCGACATTCCCGGGCTCGACCGGTTGTACGATTTTTTCTCGTTCAACGTGATTCCGCCGCTCGGCCGCGCCGTGACCGGGGATGCGCAATCCTATCAGTACCTCGTCGAATCGATCCGGAAGTTTCCCAGGCCCAATGAGTTTGCCGAGATGATCCGCGCCGCCGGGTTTTCCCGGGTGAAATGGGAGAGCCTCTCCGGCGGCGTGGTGGCGCTGCATTCGGGCTGGCGTTTGTGATCTCTGCGGCGACCCACATCGCGCGGCTGGTGCGTGCCGCCTTCGTGTTCGCGCGCGAGGGCGTGTTCGGCGTCGTCGATCCAAGTCTGGTGCCGCCGCCCGCCCAGTTAGCGCTGCGGCTGGCGCGGCTGATTGAGCGCCCCGGCGTCAAATCCGGGCCGCGGCTGTCGCGCGCGCTGACGCGGCTTGGCCCTGCCTACCTCAAGCTCGGACAGTTTCTGGCGACCCGGCCCGACGTCGTTGGCGTGGCGATGGCGCGCGACCTCGAGAGCCTGCAGGACCGGCTGCCGCCGTTCTCGCAGGCCGAGGCCGAGGCCGTGATCGCGCTGTCGCTGGAACGCCCTGTGGCGCAGTCGTTTGTCAGCTTTGGCCCGCCGGTCGCCGCAGCTTCGATCGCGCAGGTGCATCGCGGCGAGACCGAGCGCGATGGCATCCGCAAATCGGTCGCGGTGAAAGTGCTGCGGCCCAATGTCGCCGCGCGTTTCCGCCGCGACCTCGCCGATTTCTTTTTTGTCGCCCACAATGCGGAGGCGCATTCGGCCGAAGCGCGGCGGCTGCGGCTGATCGAGGTCATCAACACGATGTCGCGGTCGGTGGCGATGGAGATGGACCTGCGGCTGGAAGCGGCCGCGCTGTCGGAGATGGCGGAGAACACACGGGACGACCCGGATTTTCGCGTGCCGGCCGTCGACTGGGACCGCACCACCCATAACGTGCTGACGATGGAATGGATCGACGGCATCGCGCTGAACGACCATGCCCGCCTCGAAGCCTCGAACGTCGACCTGCCCGACCTCGGCCGCAAGGTGATCCAGAGCTTCCTGCGCCACGCGCTGCGCGACGGTTTCTTCCATGCCGACATGCATCCGGGAAACCTGTTCCTCGACGATGCCGGCCGGCTGGTCGCCGTCGATTTCGGCATCATGGGCCGCCTCGGGCCGAAGGAGCGGCGCTTCCTGGCCGAAATCCTGCTCGGCTTCATCACCCGCGACTACCGCCGTGTCGCCGAGGTGCATTTCGAGGCCGGCTACGTGCCCGGTCATCACTCGGTCGACAATTTCGCGCAAGCGATCCGCGCCATCGGCGAGCCGATCCACAACCGCACCGCCGAAGAAATCTCGATGGCGAAGCTGCTGACCCTGCTGCTCGAGGTCACCGGACTGTTCGACATGCAGACCCGGCCCGAATTGATCCTGCTGCAGAAGACCATGGTGGTTGTGGAAGGCGTGGCGCGCGGTTTCGACCCGAAGCTCGATATCTGGAAGATCGCCGACCCCGTGGTGCGCGAATGGATCGAGCGCAATCTCGGCCCGGTGGGACGGATCGAGGGCGCGGTGTCGGGGGCGGGCGAACTCGGCCGGGTGATGGCGAGCCTGCCGTCGATCGCGTCGCGCGCGGTTGCGGTGCTCGAGAACATGGAGAAGATGACCCGGGAAGGCCTGACCTTGTCGCCGGAGACGATTGCGGCGCTGGGCCGTGCCGAGGGCCGCAAGAGCCGCTGGCGGACGGTGGCGCTCTGGATCATTGCGATCACCTTCCTCGGAATTCTGGTTGCCGTTCGACAGTTATGATTGCATTGATAGCATACATGTGATATCATTGATTTCATGACTTCGGAGATTGCCCGTGGCCAGCCTGACCATCCGAAAGCTCGACGACGCCATCAAGTCGCATCTGCGGCTTCGCTCCGCCAGCAATGGCCGTTCGGTCGAGGAGGAGGTGCGGGTCATCCTGCGCGATTATTGCGAGGGTCGGCCGGCGACGGCCGCCCCGGCGTCGACCGCCGCCCCGGCTCAATCTGAACGGCCCACCGCGCCGCAGGCCGTCCATGGTGAGGCCCGCGTCACCTTGATCATCGGCGGCGGCATTGCCGCCTACAAGGCGCTCGACCTGATCCGGCGCCTGAAGGAGCGGCACATCGACGTCCGCTGCGTGCTGACCAGGGCCGCGCAGCAATTCGTCACGCCGCTCGCCGCCAGCGCGCTGTCGCACCAGCGCGTCCATACCGACCTGTTCGACGCCGGCAGCGAGTTCGACGCCGGGCATATCCGGCTCGCCCGCGAATGCGACCTGATCGTGGTGGCGCCCGCAACCGCAGACCTGATGGCGAAGATGGCGCAGGGCCATGCCGACGATCTCGCCAGCGCGATCCTGCTGGCGACGAACCGGCGGATCCTGCTGGCGCCCGCCATGAACCCGCTGATGTGGAACAACGCGGCCACCCGCCGCAACGTGCTGCAGCTGCGTCGCGACGGCGTCGCCATGACCGGACCCAATGCCGGCGAAATGGCCGAAGCCGGCGAAGCCGGCGTCGGGCGGATGTCAGAACCCACCGAGATTGCCGCCGCCGCCATCGACATGCTGCGGCCGCCCAAACCGAGGCCGCTCGCCGGCAAGCACGTCTTGATCACGGCGGGGCCGACCCATGAGCCGATCGATCCCGTGCGCTACATCGCCAATCGCTCGTCGGGCAAGCAGGGATTTGCCATCGCCGCGGCCGCGCAGGCGGCAGGCGCGGATGTCACGCTGGTCTCCGGCCCGGTGGGCTTGCGCGATCCCGCCGGGGTGACGGTAATCCGGGTGGAATCGGCGCGCGACATGCTCGATCAGGTCGAAGCCGCGCTGCCGGCGGACATCGCCATCTTCGCTGCCGCCGTCGCCGACTGGCGCGTCGCCAGCGAAGGCGCGCAGAAGCTGAAGAAGACCGCGGCCGGCATGCCGCAGCTCGCACTGGTGGAGAACCCGGATATTCTCGCGACCATCTCGAGGCTGAAGGACGAGCGGCCGCCGCTGGTGATCGGCTTTGCCGCCGAGACCGAGCATCTCATAGACAATGCCAAGGCCAAGATCGCGCGCAAGGGCTGCGACTGGATCCTCGCCAATGACGTCTCGCCGGCGACAGGCGTGATGGGCGGTGATCGCAACACCGTCCATCTGCTGACGCGCAAGGGCAAGGATATCGACGTCGATTCATGGCCGGTCATGACCAAGGAACAGGTCGCGGACAAACTGGTAGCGGCGATCGCCAAAGCACTGGAGGAGTCTTCGTGAACGCGACCATAAAGGTCGATATCCGCCAACTGCCGCACGGCGAGGGTCTCGCTTTGCCGGCCTACCAGAGCGCAGACGCAGCCGGCCTCGATCTGCTGGCCGCGGTGCCCGCAGACACGCCCTTGATTCTAGCGCCCGGCAGATACGCTGCCGTACCGACCGGGCTTTCGATCGCGCTGCCCTCCGGCTACGAGGCCCAGGTGCGGCCCCGCTCCGGCCTCGCCGCCAAACACGGCGTCACCGTGCTGAATTCGCCCGGCACGGTGGATGCGGATTATCGCGGCGAGATCAGCGTGCTGCTGATCAACCATGGCAATGAGGCCTTTGCCGTTCGGCGCGGTGAACGCATCGCGCAGCTCGTGATCGCGGCGGTGGTGCGGGCGCAACTGGTTGAGGTGGGGACGCTTTCGGCCACCGGGCGCGGCAGCGGCGGCTTCGGATCGACCGGCCGCTGATCGAATCCCCGACCGGTAAGGATCGACCCGGCAGGTCGGGATGCGGCCCGGCTTGGCGAGATTCGCCGCGATTGTTCAATGCAGCATTTTTTCACAACCGGCTTTCACGTTCACGGTCTGGACTCTTACCGCCCGACTCCCCAAGGGGATACTCTCAACCGATTCGTGCGGAGCGCGACCCGCGAAGGTGGGGACCGGTTTGGCGTCCGGGCACGCTCCAAACCTGAGCCGGCGTTTGATCCCATCGCCAGACCGCTCATACTTGGCGGATTGCGCGCGGGGGGCAGCGCCAAGCTTAAGTCGTGCGTTTTGGGGCAAGGAATGTCGGGCGTGGTCGCGGCGATGCGTGGAACCCTGCTGTCGCGCACCTCACTGGCGCGCCACGGTCTGATTGTGCTTGCCGCCGCGCTGTTCACCGCGCCGGAGCCGGCGCTTGCCAGCGACATGGCCTTCACGCAGGCAATTTCGGACTGGCTTGAGCTCTATCATCAGGAATTCGCGGCCCTGACGACGGCGCTCGCGCTGCTCGGCTTCACCGTCCTCGCCGCGATCCTACTGATGCGTACCCGCATTCGGGCCACCCGAAACGAACTACGGCTCCGCTCCGACATCGCCGAATTGCAAGTTCAGGCCGACCGGCTTCGCGCGCTCCTGTTCGCCGAACCCCAGATCCTGATCGCCTGGGCTGCCGGCGATAGCCGGCCCCAGATCAGCGGCGACACCACGCTGCTGATCTCCCAGGACACCTCGGCGAACTCGCCGCAACGCATCCTCGCCTTTGGAACCTGGCTGCCGCCGGAACCGGCGCGGCAGATGGACCATGCCGTCGTCGCCCTGCGTGAGGCCGGCGAAGGCTTCCTGCTCAATCTCTTTACCGCGAACGGCCGCGCATTCGAAGCGATGGGCCGCGCCATCGGCGGCCAGGCCGTTGTCAGGATTCGCGAACTCGGCGGACTTCGCCGCGACCTCGCCGAATCAAACCTCCGCTACAGGACGCTGCAGGAAGAAACCGAACTGCTGCGCGACTTCGCCGCTGCCACGCCCTGGCCGATGTGGGCCAGAAGCGCGGACGGTCAGCTGCGCTACGCCAATGCCGCCTATGTTCAGGCCACCGAAGGCGCAAGCATCACCGATACCGTCGAGCGCAACCTCGAACTGCTGGAGAACGACCAGCGCGCCGAGATGAGCCGGGCGCTGAACGACAATTCCAGCTTCAGCGCCCGGCTGCCGATCGTGGTCGGCGGCGAACGGCGGATCTACGATGTGCAGGCGCTGAAGCTGGCCGCCGGCAGCGCCGGCATCGCCATCGACGCCAGCGAGGCAACCGCGTTGCGCGACGCCATGGACCGGATGGCGGAAGCCCATCGCCGTACCCTTGACCAGCTGTCGTCGGGCGTGGCCGTGTTCGACGCTCAGCGGCGGCTCGCCTTCTACAATGAATCCTACCGGCGGCTGTGGAGCCTCGATCAGGCCTTCCTCGACTCCCATCCCGACGATTCCAGCGTCCTCGACCGCCTTCGCGCGGCGCGCAAGCTTCCGGAGCAGCCGGACTTCCGGGTCTGGAAAGCCAAGCTGCACGAAGCCTATCGCGCCATCGAACCGGAAAGTTACACCTGGTTCCTGCCGGACGGCCGGGCGCTCAGCGTGGTCACCACGCCGAACCTCGAAGGCGGCGTCACCTATCTGTTCGACAACGTCACCGAAAGCCTCGATCTGGCGCGAAGGTTCGACCGGCTGACACGCGTCCAGCACGAGACGCTCGACAATCTCGCCGAGGCGGTGGCGGTGTTCGGCAGCAACGGCCGGGTAGAGTTGTTCAACCCGGCCTTTGCGAAGATGTGGAGGCTGTCGGCTGACTCGCTGAAGGAGCAGCCGCACATCGAAACCGTGGAGGCATGGTGCAAGCCGCTGTTCGATGACGAACGCGCCTGGCGCGCGCTGCGTGAGGCGATCACCGCCATCGATAACCGCGCGCAGGAATCGCTCAAGCTCGATCGCAAGGACGGCAGCGTGCTTGACTGCATGACCATGCCGCTGCCCGACGGCGCGACCATGCTGACATTCCAGGACATCACGGACACCGAGAATGTCGAGCGGGCGCTCCGCGAACGAAACGAGGCGCTGGAAGCCGCCGATCAGATGAAGGTCGATTTCGTCCACCACGTGTCCTACGAATTGCGCGCGCCCCTCACCACGATCATCGGCTTCGCGCATTTCCTCAGCGATCCCTCGACCGGGCCGCTGACGCCAAAACAGGCGGAATATCTCGACTACGTCACCAAATCGACCAATGCATTGCTGGCGCTCACCAACAACATCCTCGATCTCGCCACCATCGACGCCGGCGCCATGAAACTCGAGATCGGACCCGTCGATATCGGGAAAGCCATCCAGGCCGCCGCCGAAGGCATCCAGGACCGGTTGGCGACCGACCGCATCGAACTCAAGGTTGAGATCGACCCCGACGCCGGAAACTTCATCGGCGACGAGCGGCGCGTGGTGCAGGTGCTGTTCAACCTGCTCGCCAACGCCGTCGGCTTCTCGCCGCACGACGCCACGGTCACGATCCGCGCCCGGCGGATCGATCACCGCGTCCTGTTCTCCGTTACCGATTCCGGTCCCGGCATCCCCCCCGACGTCAAGGACAAGGTGTTCGACTGGTTTGAAAGCCACTCCAACGGCTCGCGGCACCGCGGCGCCGGCCTCGGCCTGTCACTGGTGCGCTCCTTTGTCGAACTGCATGGCGGCAAGGTGCGGGTCGATTCGACGGTCGGCATTGGCACGACGGTCACCTGCGAGTTTCCGATCGACCAGAACGCGCATCGCAACGCCGCCGAATGACCCCGCCCGCGACATTCTCGGCGACGCTGGCGGACGAGACGGCCACGGCGCATTTGATGGCCGACCTTGCGCTGCTGGTCGGTCCGGGCGACACCATCACGCTTTCGGGCGATCTCGGCGCCGGCAAGACCGCCGCTGCTCGGGCCATGATCCGCTATCTCGCCAACGATCCGGCGCTGGAGGTGCCAAGCCCGACGTTCACCCTGGCGCAGAGCTACGAGCTGCCGCTTCCGGTCGTTCATGCCGATCTCTACCGCATCAACGATTCGAGCGAACTGGAGGAAATCGGGCTGTCGCCGCTGCCCGAGGCCACGCTGGCGCTGATCGAATGGCCGGAACGCGCGCCGGATGCGCTGCCCGCAGACCACATCAACGTCGCGTTCAGCCATCTTCCGGAGAGCGGATCCACCGCCCGCACCGCTGACATCACCGGCTACGGCAAGGCTGCGGCGCAGGTCGCGCGGCTCGCTGCATTGCGTGGTTTCCTGGAGAGCGCGGGCTTTTTGGACGCGCAGCGTGAGCGCATGCCGGGCGACGCTTCGACGCGCTCCTATGCGCGGCTCGCTCGCGACGAAGGCACCTCGATCCTGATGAACGCGCCGCGCCGCCCGGACGGCCCGGCGATCTACGACGGGAAATCCTACAGCGCTGCGGTTCATCTCGCCGAGGACGTCAAACCGTTCGTCGCCATCGCCGATGGACTGCGCGCGCACGGCTTTTCCGCACCCGAGATCCGCCACGCCGACCTCGATACCGGCTTCCTGATCACCGAGGATTTCGGCAGCGACGGTATCGTCGAAGGTGATCCGCCGCGGCCGATCGCCGAGCGCTATGAAGCAGCGATCGACATGCTTACGGCGCTGCACCGCCAGGCCATGCCGGCGACGGTGCCGCTGGCGCCCCGTCTCACCTACGACATCCCGGTTTTCGATATCGAGGCCTGGCTGGTCGAGATCGGACTTATGCTCGAATGGTACCTGCCGCAGCGCGGCGCCGCGGCAAGCCAGGAACAGCGCGCGGAATTCATCGCAATGTGGCGCAAGCTGCTGGCAAAGCCTGCGGCCGCGCCGCGTACCTGGGTGATGCGGGATTTTCATTCGCCCAACATTCTTTGGCTGGGTGATCGCCCCGGGGTGTTGCGCGTCGGCCTGATCGACTTTCAGGATGCGGTGCTGGGCCCGGCGGCCTACGATCTGGTTTCCTTGCTGCAGGATGCGCGCATCGACATCCCGGAACAGCTCGAGCTGTCGCTGCTGACCCGCTACATCAGGGCCCGGCGCACCACCGAGGCCGATTTCAATGCTGCCGGCTTTGCCGAGATCTACGCCATCATGTCGGCGCAGCGGAACACCCGCCTGCTCGGAACCTTTGCCCGGCTGAGCCAGCGCGACGGAAAGCGCCAATATTTGCGTCACCAGCCTCGAATCTGGACCTATCTGAACCGCTCGCTGGCGCATCCGGCGCTGGGCGCGCTTCGCCGCTGGTATGCCGCCAACGTCCCACCGCCCGCCCGCTGATTTACCTTCCGTTAGCATCTCCGCCGCTACTCTGGCACCGGCTATGCGGGAAGGCGCGGCCAGCCCCTTAAAAGCGGGATTGTGACCATGGGCTTCGGAGAACGACGCAAAGGAGATCGGGTTGTGTTCGAGCGCGGCCTTGCCGCGCACATGATGGGTATCGACGGTACCTGGCGGCGCAACTGCGTGTTGGAAGACGTCTCGGAGACCGGAGGCAAGCTGACCGTGGAGGGCTCGGTCGAGGGCCTGCACCTGAAGGAATTCTTCCTGCTGCTGTCCTCGACGGGGCTGGCTTACCGCCGCTGCGAACTGGCCTGGGTCCATGGCGATCAGATCGGCGTCAATTTTCTCCTGCGAGGCGATAAGAAGAAGAACAAGAAGAAGACCGCCACAAGCGAGGCCACCGCGGCCGAAGCCTGAGGATGGGTCGGGGCGAAGCCGTCTTACAGCCGTCACAGGCGACGACTATGGCCTCAACGTCGCTGTCGCCGGCGGACCGCCGTGGTATCATCCACGACGCAATTTCAATGGTTCGAGAACAGCGATGCCGGTTACGCCCACCAAAGCCATGGTCCTTGCCGCCGGCCTCGGCCTGCGGATGCGCCCGTTGACCGAGCATTTGCCGAAGCCGCTGGTGCGGGTTGCCGGACAGCCGCTGCTCGACCACGTGCTGGACAAGCTCGCCGGGGCCGGTGTCGCCGAAGCCGTGGTCAACGTCCATTATCTGCCGGACCAGATCATTCAGCACGCGGCGTCCCGCGCGCGGCCTCGCGTCGTAATCTCCGACGAACGCAGCCATGTGCTCGGCACCGGGGGCGCCGTGGTGAAGGCGTTGCCGCTGCTGGGCAAGGAGCCGTTCTTCCTTGTGAACGCCGACACGATGTGGATCGACGGGGTAAGACCCAATATGACGCGGCTGGCCGAAACCTTCGATCCTGACCTGATGGACATTCTGCTGCTGATGGCGCCGACGACGAGCAGCATCGGCTATGGCGGCCGTGGCGATTACGCGATGCTGCCGGACGGCGCGTTGCGCAAGCGCCGGGAACACCAGGTGGTGCCGTTCGTCTATGCCGGCGCGGCGATCATGTCGCCGTCGCTGTTTGCCGACATGCCGGCGGGCGAGTTCTCCCTGACCATGATCTTCGACCGCGCCAACGAACAGGAACGGCTGTTCGGCCTGCGGCTCGACGGCGTCTGGATGCATGTCGGGACCCCGGACGCGGTCGAGGCCGCGGAAGAGGCGTTCCTGGAAAGCGTGGCGTAGCTCCGGATTCGGCATCCAATTAGGTTGTCATGCCCCGCCAGCGGGTCCTGTGGGGAACGGCTGGCCTCTCCACCCATGACCTGTTCCTAATACCTCCCTATATTGCCCTGACCTCGAATCAGGAAGTCCATGCGCGTTTTCAGCGTTCCCGTTTCCGCGCCGTTCCTGCGCACCGTGATTGCTGCGCTGGTCAACGGCCGGGTGGTGGAGGGATTCGAGGCACGCAAGGATCCCCTGAATCTCGCGCGGGCGACGCTGTACCTGCCGACCCGACGCGCCGGCCGGCTGGCGCGGGAAATCTTTCTCGACGAATTGAATACGAACGCAGCCATCCTGCCGCGCATTGTCGCGCTTGGCGATATCGACGAAGACGAACTGGCGTTTTCCGAAGGCTCCGAGCCATTCGGCGACGTCGCGCCGCTGGACCTTCCGCCACGGCTCGGCGAACTCGAACGCCGGCTGACGCTGGCGCATCTGGTAGCGGCGTGGGCGAAAGGTCCGGTGCTGGCGCCGCTGGTGGTCGGCGGCCCGGCATCGACGCTGGCGCTGGCCGGTGACCTGGCGCGGCTGATGGACGACATGGTCACCCGTGGCGTCGCCTGGGAAACGCTCGACAGCCTGGTGCCGGACCAGTTCGACAAATACTGGCAGCACTCGCTGGATTTCCTGCGCATCGCGCGCAAGGCGTGGCCCGACCACCTCAAGGAGATCGGCCGGATCGAGCCTGCGGACCGGCGCGACCGCCTGATCGAAGCGGAAGCCGTCCGGCTGGCCGCGCATCATGAAGGGCCGGTCATCGCAGCGGGTTCGACCGGCTCGATGCCGGCGACCGCGAAATTCCTGACCGTGGTGGCCGCCCTGAAGCACGGCGCCGTGGTGTTACCGGGGCTCGATACCGATCTCGACGACGAGGCCTGGCAGACAATCGGTGGCGTCAGGGACGCGCAAGGCAGGTTCACCACGCAGCCCTCCTCGAACCACCCGCAATACGCGATGCAGGCGCTGCTCGATCGTTTCGGCCTCAAGCGAGGCGATGTCGAAATTCTGGCGACGCCGGCGCCGCAGGGCCGCGACGTGCTGGTGTCGGAGGCGATGCGCCCTTCCGCCGCGACCGGGCAGTGGCATGACCGGTTGGCGCAGCCGGATGTCTCGCGAAAGATCGACGGCGGCATGACCAACCTTGCGGTCGTCGAAGCGCCCAATCCGGAACTGGAGGCGCTGGCGATCGCGGTGGCGATGCGCGAAGCGCGGCATCTCGACAGATCAGCCGCGCTGGTGACGCCGGACCGCGCACTGGCGCGGCGGGTGATGGCGGCGCTGACCCGTTGGGATCTCGAGTTCGACGATTCCGGCGGCGACGCGCTGATGGATACGCCGGCCGGAATTTTCGCCCGTCTCGCCGCCGAAGCCGCCACCCATGGACTGGAGCCGGCAACCCTGCTGGCATTGCTGAAGCATCCGCTGTTACGGCTTGGCGGCGCGGCTGGCGCGTTCAGGCGCGCGATCGAATCGCTCGAGCTTGCGATCTTGCGCGGCACCCGGCCGCAGGCCGGAAGCCACGGGCTTGCGCGCGATTTCGACCGCTTCTGCGCCGAACTCGGCAAGCTCAAACGCAAAAAAGAGGTATCATCACTTCACGCCTCCGAACCGCGCGCGAGATTGACGGACGACGAGCTGGACCAGGCCCGATCGTTGATTGCAGCGTTGCAGCAGGCGTTGTCGCCGCTGGAAGGCGTCGCGGTCGCAACGCCGCATGACTTCGCCGAACTGGCGCACCGTCATCGCGAGGCGCTGATCGCATTGTCGTCCGATGATATGGGAGTTGCGGTCGTGTTCGAGGGCGGACAGGGATCGGCGCTTGCCGCGGCATTCGACGATCTCCTGTCCGAACAGAAGCCAAGTGGCCTGATGGTCCAGCCCGGCGACTACCCCGACGTGTTCCGGACCGCGTTTGCCGAGCGCATGGTTCGGCGCCCCGAAGCGGCCAGCGCGCGCCTGCACATCTACGGTCAACTGGAAGCGCGGCTGACCGAAACCGACCGCGTCATTCTCGGCGGCCTGGTCGAGGGCGTGTGGCCACCGGCGCCGCGGGTGGATCCGTGGCTGAGCCGGCCGATGCGCCATGAACTCGGCCTCGACCTGCCGGAGCGGCGCATCGGCCTCGCCGCACACGACTTCGCGCAATTGCTGGGAGCGGGCGAGGTCATCCTGACCCATTCGGCCAAGGTCGGCGGCGCGCCCGCCGTGGCCTCGCGCTTCCTGCACCGGTTAGAGGCCGTCGCCGGCCAGGCGCGCTGGGACGCGGCCCGGTGCGCCGGCGAGCGCTATGTCCGCTTCGCCGCTGAACTCGACCGGCCAGACAAGGTCGAACCAGCCAAACAACCCGCGCCGAAACCGACGCGCGCGGCGCGGCCGCTGAAGCTATCGGTTACCGCGATCGAGGATTGGTTGCGCGATCCCTACACGATCTATGCGCGGCACATTCTGCGGCTTGACCCGCTCGACGCCGTCGATATGCCGCTGTCGGCGGCCGACCGCGGCTCCGCGATCCATGGCGCGCTCGGCGAGTTCACGCAGAAGTCTGCCACCGCCCTCCCCGAGCAACCCGCGCTGGTGCTGCGCGGGATCGGCGAGAAATATTTCGAACCGCTGATGGAACGGCCCGAGGCGCGCGCGCTGTGGTGGCCGCGGTTTCACCGCATCGCCGGATGGTTTGCGGAATGGGAGCTGGCGCGACGCGGTAACATCAGCAGGATTCTGGCCGAAATCCGCGGCGAGATCGGCATCCCGCTTGACCATGGCCGCACCTTCATCCTCTCCGCGCGCGCCGACCGGATCGAGCAGCGCCGCGATGGCAGCTTTGCAATCCTCGATTACAAGACGGGACAACCGCCGACCAACAAGCAGGTGCGCATGGGGCTGTCGCCGCAGCTGACGCTGGAGGCTGCGATCCTGCGCGAAGGCGGCTTTGCGGATATCGACGCCGGCTCGTCTGTCGGCGAACTCGTCTATGTCAGGCTGAGCGGCAACAATCCGCCGGGCGAGCAGCGTTCGCTGGAGCTGAAGATCAGAAACAGCGATACGCCGCAGCCGCCCGACGAGGCCGCCGCCTACGCCCGCGCCGCGCTCGAAGCCCTGATTCGCAAGTTCGAGGACGAGGACACAGCCTATACGTCCCTGAACCTGTCGATGTGGTCGACCCGCTACGGCGCCTATGACGACCTCGCCCGCATCAAGGAATGGTCGGCGGCCGGCGGCCTCGGAATCGAGGAGCGATGAAGGCTCCCCGCATCATTCCCGACATCGTTCGCGCGGCGCAGGCGCGCGCATCCGACCCGGCGGCATCCGCCTTCGTGTCGGCGAACGCGGGGGCCGGAAAGACCCACGTGCTGGTGCAGCGGGTGATCCGGCTGCTGCTGGCGGGTGTGCCGCCGGAAAAAATCCTCTGCATCACCTTCACCAAGGCCGCCGCCGCCAACATGGCGGAACGCGTGTTCTCCACGCTTGGCGATTGGGTAACGCTCCACAACGCCGCGCTGGACAGGGCGATCCGGGAGACCGGGATTCCGCATCCCGATGCCCGGCTGCGAAAGGCGGCGCGCAAGCTGTTCGCCGGCGCGCTGGAGACGCCGGGCGGGCTGAAAGTGCAGACCATCCACGCGCTGTGTACACGGCTGCTGCAGCAATTTCCGTTCGAGGCCAATGTCCCGGCGCGTTTCACCGTGCTCGACGACCGCGACCAGAACGAGATGATGGAGCGCGCCAATCTCCAGGTTTTTCTCGACGCCGCGCGCAACCCCGAAAGCGCCACCGGGCAGGCGCTGACGACGGCGATGGCGAGCGCCGCCGACGTCACCTTCAAGGACGTGGTGCGCGAGGCCTGCCTCAGCCGCAATTTCCTGGCCTGGACCGACGCCGTCGGCAGCGCGCATGCCGCCGCCGCGCAGATTTCGGCGGCGCTCGGCGTCGATCCCGACGATCGGATCGAGGATGTCGAGCGCGAGATTGTGGATGGGGCGCACCTGCCGCGGTCGCGATGGTCGGATGCCGCAATCGCGCTGGATAGCGGCAACAAATCCGATCAGGACCGGGCGATGAAGCTTCGTGCGGCGCTGGCTTTCTCCGGCGCCGCCCAGGTGGAAGAATATCTCGGCGTCTTCTTGACCGACGAGCGCGCCCCCCGCAAATCCGTACTGACGAAAAAATTCGTCGACAACAACCCTGAACTTGGCCGGCAATTCGAGCAAGAAGCGCTCCGCCTCACGCCGCTGATCGCAAAGCGCCGCGCGGTCATTGCCCGCGACCGTACCGGGGCGCTGCTGCATATCGCCACCGCCGCGTCGGCGAACTACCGGCGCGAGAAGCAGGCGCGCGGCCTGCTCGACTATGACGATCTGATCGACAAGACGCTGGCGATGCTCGACAACGTCGCCGCCGGCTGGGTGCATTACAAGCTCGACCGCGGCGTCGACCATGTGCTGATTGACGAGGCGCAGGACACCAGCCCACGACAATGGGACATTGTCAGCCATATCATTTCGGAATTCACGTCGGGCTCCGGCGCCCGCGACGGCGTGATCCGAACAGTGTTCGCGGTCGGTGACGAAAAGCAGTCGATCTTTTCGTTTCAGGGCGCCGCGCCCCGCGAGTTCGATCTGCGCCGCCGGACGCTGAAGAAACGGTTCGAGAACGCCGGGCTGAAGTTCGATCCGGTCACTTTCACCTATTCGTTCCGCTCCGGGCCGGAAATCCTGCACGCGGTCGACCATGTCTTCCGCAAGGAGGATGTGTTCCGAAGCATCCACGCGGTCGAGACCGGATATCCGATCCATCATGCGCTGGAAGACGCCGGCCCCGGCGCGATCGACCTCTGGGAACTCGCCGTGAGCGACGACAAGCAGGATATCGAGGGCTGGCGCGCGCCGTTCGATGGCCTGTCCATGACCAGCCCCGAAGTGAAGCTGGCGCGGCGCATCCAGGCCGAGATCAAGGCGCTGGTCGAAGCCGGCACGCTGACGGGCAGCAGGGACGACCGTCGCCGGCTGCGCTACGGCGACGTGCTGGTGCTGGTGCGACGGCGCGGCAGCGCGTTCGACGCCGTGATCCAGGCATTGAAGCACGCGGGCATCCCGGTCGCCGGCGCCGACCGCCTCAAGCTGACCGAGCACATCGCCGTTGTCGACCTGATGAACCTGGCTGACGCCCTGCTGCTGCCGCAGGACGACCTGGCGCTGGCGGTGGCGCTGAAGAGCCCGCTGTTCGGGCTCACCGAGGACGACCTGTACGAGATCGCCTGGCAGCGCAAGGGGACGTTGCGCGCCGCGCTGGCCGCCCATGAGGCTTCGGGAGGCCGATTGAGGGATGCGCTGCGGCGGCTCGAAGCCTGCGAACGCCGCTTCGCCGGCGAGACGCCGTTTGCCTTCTATGCCTGGCTGCTCGGCGGCGACGGCGGCCGGGCGCGGATCCTGCGACGACTGGGCCATGAGGCCAACGATGCGCTCGACGAGTTTCTCGAACTGGCGCTGAGCTACGAGCGCAAGGCGCCGGCCTCGCTGCAGGGGTTCATGGCATGGCTGCGCGCGGCCGACCTCGAAGTGAAGCGCGACCTGGAAATCTCGCGCAACGAAGTCCGGGTCATGACCGTGCATGGCGCCAAGGGGCTGGAGGCGTCCGTGGTGTTCCTGGTGGACACCACGACGTCGCCCTCGGATACGCAGCGGCTGAAACTGATTCATCTGCCGCAGGGCAATGCCGGTCCGCATGCCCCTGGCGTCGTGGTCTGGGCCGGCCGCAAGGCCGAGGATCCATCCGCCGTCGCCGCGGCGCGCGCCGCCATGCTCGACGATACCGAGGATGAATACCGCCGCCTGCTGTATGTCGCGATGACCCGCGCGGCCGACCGGCTGATCGTCGGCGGCTGCATGCCCGGCAACATGAAGAATGTCCGGCCGGACTGCTGGTACGATCTGATCACCAAGGGCCTCGCCGAGTCGGACTTGCGGCTTCAGGAGATCGAAACCGCGGCGGGGGTGGTGAAGCGCTACACGCGGGCGGAGGAGGCGTCGGCGTTGGCGGCGCCGGTTTTCACGGTCGCGACAACCACGCCGGCCGAGCGCCCATCCTGGCTGCTGACACCCGCACGATCACTGCCATCGACGGAAAGCGTTTTGCGACCTTCCGACCCCGCCGAGAGCGACGGCCGCCCGGTGCGGCCGTCCGAATCCCCCGGGCAGCGCGCCCGCGCCCTGCAACGCGGCTCGCTGACGCATCGGCTGCTGCAATCGCTGCCCGACATCCCCGACGGCCAGCGCCGCGCGGCCGCCCTCGCCTACCTCGCCCGCAACGCGGACGGCTGGACCGGGGAAGAACAGCAGGCGCTGGCGGACGGCCTGCTCGCCCTGATCGCGGATGCGCGCTTCGCGCCGGTGTTCGCCGCCGGCAGCCGCGCTGAAGTGCCGATCGTCGGACGGCTGCGGCGCGCCGACGGGCAGCCGGTGCTGGTGTCAGGGCAAGTCGATCGCCTCGTAGTCACCGGTCGGGAAGTCCTGATCGTCGATTTCAAGACCAGCCAAGCGCCGCCCGGCCGGCCCGAGGAGGCCCCCGGCGCCTATGTCCGCCAGCTCGCGCTGTATCGGGCAGTGCTCGCCAGGCTTTATCCCCAGCTGCCGGTCCGTGCGGCGCTGCTGTGGACCGAAACCCCTGAATTGACGGAGGCTTCCGCCCACGCGCTGGAGGCGGAGCTGGCATCTCATCATCTTGGCGTGAGCCCGCTTGACCCGGCGGTACCGCGTTCATAGGTTGGCCCCTATCGTGCCGGACGCGATTCTCTCCCGTCCGCCAATTCCCAACCGAACGAGGTATTCCATGGCCGTTGGCAAGGTTTCCGACGCCGATTTCGAAGCCGAAGTGCTCAACGCGACCGGCCCGGTGGTAGTTGATTTCTGGGCCGAATGGTGCGGCCCTTGCCGAATGATCGCACCCGCGCTGGACGAGATTTCCGGGGCGATGGGCGACAAGGTCAAGATCGTGAAGCTGAATGTCGACGAGAGCCCGAAGACGGCGTCGAAATACGGCGTGATGTCGATCCCGACATTGATGATCTTCAAGGGCGGCGAGATGGCCTCGCGTCAGGTCGGCGCCGCGCCGAAGCAGAAGCTGCAGCAGTGGATCTCCGCCGCGGTTTGATCCGCCCCAACTGTCGATGAAAGAACGGCCGGCGCGCAGCCGGCCGTTTGCGTTGAGCGATGCTTCTCACGGGAACTACGCCGGCGGCGTTCCGTTGGCGGCCAGCACATGGCCGGCGAGGTAGAGCGAGCCGGTAATCAGAATCCGCGGCGGCGCCTCATAGGCCAGCCGCGACAAGGTCTGCAGCGCGGCTTCGACGCTTGCGGCGTTTTCCACCCGCATGCCGAGCGCGCGCGCCGCATCCGCCAGCCGGTCCGGCGGCATCGCGTTGTCATGGCCGGGGATCGGCACCGCCACGATATGGCGCGTCAGGCCGACGAAATTGGCGAGGAACGCGCCCGCGTCCTTGTTGGCCATCATGCCCGCGATCACCACCAGCGGCCGCGACACCCGTTCCTCGAGATCGCCGAGCGCCGCGGCGGCGACGCGGCCGCCTTCGGCGTTGTGTCCGCCGTCGAGCCAGATTTCGGAGCCCGGGGGAGCCTGTTCGACCAGCGCGCCCGCGACCAGCCGCTGCATCCGCGCCGGCCATTCGGCGTTGACGATTCCGGCCTCGAACGCGGCGGCCTCGATCCTGAACGCCTCGACCGCGCGCAAGGTCGCAATCGCCAGCCCGGCATTGTCGAACTGATGACGCCCGAACAGTTTTGGCGCCGCGAGGTCCATCAGGCCGCGCTCGTCCTGGTAAACCAGCCGCCCACGCTCGACGCCGACATGCCATTGCTGCCCGGCGGCATGCAGCGGCGCCCGCATGCGGCCAGCCTGCGCCTCGATCACCGCCATCGCCTCCGGCGACTGCTCGGCGCAGATCGCCGGCGCGCCGCGCTTGATGATGGCGGCCTTTTCTCCAGCGATCGCCGCCAGTGAGTTGCCGAGAAACTCCATGTGATCCATGCTGACAGGCGTAATGACGACGGCGACCGGCCGTTCGATGACGTTGGTGGCGTCGAGCCGGCCGCCGAGGCCGGTTTCAAGCAACACCACATCGGCTTCCTGCTGCGCGAACAGGCAGAACGCCGCGGCGGTCTTGATCTCGAAAATCGTGATCGGCCCGCCCTGGTTGACCCGCTCGCAATGCTCCAGCACCCGGCGCAGTTCGTCATCGCTGACCAGCCGGCCGCCGAGGCGAAAGCATTCGTTGATCCGCACCAGATAGGGCGAGGTATAGACGTGGACGCGCAGTCCGGCGGCTTCCAGGATCGCGCGCAGATAGGCGATGGTCGAGCCCTTGCCATTGGTTCCCGCGACATGGATCACGGGCGGCAGCAGGCGTTCGGGATGGTCGAGCCGCGCCAGCAGGCGCTGCGTGCGCTCCAGGCCGAGCTCGATCCGCTCCGGATGCAAGGCCGACAGCCGCGCGATCAATTTCCCGAGCGACTCGGGATGGGCGGCAGGCAGGTTCATGCCTGAGGTGCGGCCGGCGCGGCATCCGGCGCCGCTGCGACCGCGGCCGGGACCGCCTCCTCCGGCGCAGGCTTCGCGGCGGCCTCGAGCGCCGGCGATCTGGTCAACAGCCGGCACAGCCGCGCCAGGGTCGGGCGCATCTGGTGGCGATGCACGACCATGTCGACCATGCCGTGGTCGAGCAGATATTCGGCGCGCTGGAAACCTTCCGGCAGTTTCTCGCGGATCGTCTGCTCGATGACGCGCGCCCCGGCGAAGCCGATCAGCGCGCCGGGCTCGGCGATCTGCACGTCGCCGAGCATCGCGTAGGACGCGGTGACGCCGCCGGTGGTCGGATTGGTCAGCACCACGATGTAGGGCAATTTCGCCTCACGCAGCATCTGCACGCCGACGGTGGTGCGCGGCATCTGCATCAGCGACAGAATGCCTTCCTGCATCCGCGCGCCGCCCGAGGCCGCAAACACGATGAAGGGCGATGCCTTTTCGACCGCGAGTTCCAGCCCACGCACGATCGCTTCGCCGGCAGCCATGCCGAGCGAGCCGCCCATGAAGTCGAAGTCCTGTACCGCGACCACGACGCCGGCGCCCTCGAGCTTGCCATAGCCGACCTTGATGGCGTCGTTCAGCCCGGTCTTGGCGCGCGCGTCCTTGATGCGATCGGCGTATTTCCGCTCGTCGCGGAACTTCAGCGGATCGGCCGTCACCTCAGGCAGCGCGATGTCATACCAAGTCTCGTTGTCGAAGATCGACTTCAGCCGCGCCACCGCGCCCATGCGCATGTGGTAGTTCGAACCGGGAATGACGAACTGATTGGCCTCGACGTCCTTGTAGAACACGAGCTGCCCGGAATCCGGGCACTTGATCCACAGATTCTCCGGCGTCTCGCGGCGCAGGATGCTGCGGATCTTCGGCCGGACGACATTGGTGAGCCAGTTCATGCTTCGCTCCGGGTGCGCTCAGTCACGCATATAGTCAGACTATATGGCGGCGCGGGCCAAGCCCGGCAAGGCGCGTTGTCCACCGCAATCGCGGCTTATTCCGCGGCCTGGCGGGCGCTACGGACGCCTTCGGCCAGCGAAGACACCAGATCGGCTACCGCGGTCACAGTGCCCGCGGTCGCCCGCCCCTCGGCGTCAAGGCTGGCCTTCAAGGCATCGACCAGCGCGGTTCCGACCACGGCGCCGTTGGCGTTCTGTGCAATCGCGCGCGCCGCGTCCGGGGTGCGGATTCCGAAGCCGACGCAAACCGGCAATTTTGTATGGCGCTTGATGCGGGCGACGGCTTCGCCGACCGCGGTGGAATCGGCGCCGGCGCTGCCGGTGATGCCGGTGATCGACACATAGTAGACGAAGCCCGAGGTGTTCGCGAGCACCGCGGGCAGGCGCTTGTCGTCAGTGGTCGGCGTCGCCAGGCGGATGAAGTTGAGCCCTGCCTTCATCGCCGGCAGACAGAGTTCGCCGTCTTCCTCCGGCGGCAGGTCAACGATGATCAGGCCGTCGACGCCCGCGGTCTTCGCATCGGCGAGGAATCGATCGACGCCGTAGATGTAGATCGGATTGTAATAGCCCATCAGCACCAGCGGCGTCGTGGTGTCGTCGTTGCGGAAGCCGCGGACCATCTCCAGCGTCTTCTTCAGCGTCATCCCGGCCTTCAGCGCGCGCAGGCCCGCCGCCTGGATCGAGGGTCCGTCCGCCATCGGATCGGTAAAGGGCATGCCGATCTCGATGATGTCGGCGCCGGCCTTCGGCAGCGCCTTGATGATGTCGAGCGACGTCTTCGGATCGGGATCGCCGGCCATCAGGAAGGTGACAAACGCCGAGCGGCCCTGCCTGGCGAGTTCGGCGAATGTCGCGTCGATCCGGGTGGTCATGGCGCGAGCCTCGCAGCGGCATGCCCCTTACCGAAACTTGCGCTCGCGGCGACACCCCCACCCCAGCCCTCCCCCGCAAGCGGGAGAGGGAGCGGAGTTCGCCCGGTCGATCGTTCGTTCAAGCCAAGGCGATGGAGAAGGCGACGCGGTGCAGGCGATTTTCGCGCCGCCACGGCCGTCGATTCCCTCTCCCGCCTGCGGGGGAGGGCTGGGGTGGGGGCTCTCTCCCGGGATTCGATGCCCGCAATCATCACGGCTTCTTCCTGCCCTTCAGGATATCGCCGACCTGCGGCACGTCCTTGTCGCCGCGGCCGGAGAGGTTGACCACCATCAGGTGGTCGCTCGGCCGCTTCGGCGCCAGTTCCATCACCTTGGCAATCGCATGCGCCGGCTCGAGCGCGGGGATGATGCCCTCGAGCCGCGACAGCAACTGGAACGCGGCGAGCGCCTCCTCGTCGGTCGCCGACAAATAGGTGACGCGGCCGGTTTCGTGCAGCCAGGAATGCTCGGGGCCGATGCCGGGGTAATCGAGCCCCGCCGAGATCGAATGCGCGTCCTGGATCTGGCCGTCGTCGTCCATCAGCAAATAGGTACGGTTGCCATGCAGCACGCCGGGCCGGCCGCCGGCGATCGAGGCCGCATGCAACTGCGTCAGGCCGTGCCCTGCCGCTTCGACGCCGAAGATTTCGATGCTGGGATCGTCGAGGAACGGATGAAACAGGCCCATCGCGTTGGAGCCGCCGCCGATGCAGGCGATCAGCGAATCCGGCAGCCGGCCTTCGGCCTCCTGCATCTGCTTGCGGGTTTCGATGCCGATGATCGACTGGAAGTCGCGCACCATCATCGGATAGGGATGCGGCCCCGCCACCGTGCCGATGCAGTAGAACGTGTTGTGCACGTTGGTGACCCAGTCGCGCAGCGCGTCGTTCATCGCGTCCTTGAGCGTGCGCGAACCCGACTGCACCGGGACAACCCTGGCGCCCAGCATTTCCATGCGGATCACGTTGGGCTGTTGCCGCTCGACGTCCACCGCGCCCATATAGACGATGCATTCCAGCCCGAACCGCGCGCACAGCGTCGCGGTAGCGACGCCGTGCTGGCCGGCGCCGGTTTCGGCGATGATGCGCTTCTTGCCCATGCGGCGCGCGACCATGATCTGGCCGAGCACGTTGTTGACCTTGTGCGAGCCGGTGTGATTGAGCTCCTCGCGCTTGAAGTAGATCTTGGCGCCGCCGAGATGCTCGGTCAGACGCTCGGCGAAATACAGCGGCGACGGCCGGCCGACATAGTCCTTGAGATAGCCGTTCATTTCGATCTGAAATTCCGGATCGGCCTTGGCGTCGGCATAGGCCTTTTCAAGGTCGAGGATCAGCGGCATCAGGGTTTCGGCGACGAAGCGCCCGCCGAAAATGCCGAAATGGCCGCGCTCGTCGGGGCCGGTGCGGAATGAATTTGGCAGGTTCGGATTCATCGGGCCATCAGCTCTTCGGTGGCGCGCGCGGCGCGAACGAACCTTTGGATCATTTCGGGATCCTTGATACCGGGCGCGCGCTCGACGCCGGAGGAAACATCGACGCCGCCGGCGCGGGTGACGGCAAGCGCCTCCGCGACATTGTCGGCAGTGAGCCCGCCTGAAACCAGATACGGCAAATCGAGTTCGAGTTTCGCCAGCAAGCCCCAGTCGAACACGGCGCCGAGGCCGCCCGGGCGGGTGGCGTCGCCGGGGGCGCGGGCGTCGAACAGGATGCGATCGGCGACGTCCGCATAGCCCGGCAGGATGGCAAGGTCGGCCGGCGTCTCGACCGCGATCACCTTCATGACCGGCAATCCGAACTTCGCCTTGATGTCGCGGACCCGGGCGGTGGTTTCCTTGCCGTGCAGTTGCAGCAGGTCCGGCTGCAGGGACTCGACGATGTTTTCAAGCGTGGCATCGTCGGCATCGACGGACAGCGCCACCTTGGCGGCGCGGCCCTTGGCCAGCCGGCCCAGGTCGCGCGCGATTTCGAGGCTGAGATGGCGCGGCGACGGCGGAAAGAACACGAACCCCACCATGTCGGCGCCTGCCGCAAGCGCGGCGTCGAGCGTCTCGCGCGTGGACAGGCCACAGATTTTGACAAGCAGGGACATGGTCTCTCAAGGGCCTTTTCGGCCGCAATCGGGTCAAGACAGGCTGACGCGGCGGGTTCTACAACGTCGCGCTCTGCTTGTCTCGCCCGGCGGATGCAAAGATTCCGGGCTGCGCCGGGGCCGGAAGCCGCAGTCGATCGTCCCTGGAAACCGCCGCGGCCGCCCGCAGATCGGCGGTTTCGGCCCGCGCCCGGCGGGCGTCCGCCTCATGGCGGCGCGCGGCGCGACGCCAATGGCGCTGGCGGAACCAGGTCGCCACACCGCCGGCCGCCACGCCCAGAATGGCGGCCACGATGATCAAGACGAAGAGCGGCAGCGCCACCGCGACCGCCGGATCGACCGAATTGAAGGGGTCGAACGACACCGTCACGAAATGACGGTTGGCGACGGCGAAGACGACAAAGATGAGGCCGAGAGGAATAACGACCAGCGCCGTGACAAGCTTTCGCATGACCATCTCTCGAATTGGATGGAGATCGGCGGGCACCAACCCGCCACGCGGTTACCAGATCGTTAAAACCCAAAAACGGGCTTAGGCGCCTGCTTCGGGCGAGCCGCCCTCGCGGTTCAGCCGCTCGCGCATTTCCTTGCCGGTCTTGAAGAACGGCACGCTCTTCTGGTCGACCGGAACATGGGCGCCGGTACGCGGATTGCGTCCGGCGCGCGCCGGGCGGTGCTTGACCGAAAAAGCGCCGAATCCGCGCAACTCGACCCGATCGCCACGCGCCAAGGCTGCGACGATCTCATCGAGGATCGCGTTTACGATGTTTTCGACGTCCCGCTGATAGAGGTGCGGGTTGTGCTCGGCGATGCGCTGAACAAGTTCGGATTTGATCATGGGAGTTGGGATCCGGGGTCGGGCGGATATCCATTTCCGTGAAAATACCTTGGACTGTCAAGACGCTAAATCAATCTCGCCCCCCGCGAAATGACGTGACAAACCGCCCGCGAGGGGGTTGTAACGCATCCCGGCGCGCGGCGTCCGGACGCGGCGATCCGGCCCGCAGGGCTCAATTGGGGAGCGCGGGCCGCCACAAGGCCAGCATGCCATCGAGCCCGAACTGATCGACCGCCTGCGCCACGCCGGCCTGCTCGATCTGCCGCGCGATGGACCCGAGGCCGAGCGCATCAAGTGCGATCGAAGCCGCCGTGCGCAGAAACGTCATGTCGCCGAATCGCGGGGTCAGCTTGTAGTCCCGCACCGGCAGATCGCTCTTGATCTTCTTCTCGGCGACGAGCCAGGCGATCGCCACCTTTTCATCGCCGAGCTGATCCACCAGTTTCAGTTCGATCGCCTGGCGACCGGTGAAGACCCGGCCATCCGCGACTTTTTCGAGCAAAACGTCGTCCATGCCGCGCCGCGCCTTCACGAGGCCGCGGAACCAGGCATATGAATCCTTCACCAGCGCGTCGAGCGCTGCGCGGGCTTCCGGGCTGGTTGGCTCGAAACCGTTCGGCGCAGCCTTCAATGGCGAGGACTTCACTTCCTCGACCTTGACGCCGACGGTCTTCATCAGCTCGGTGAAGTTCGGAAACTGGAACAGCACGCCGATCGAGCCTACCAGCGAACTCTGCCTGGCGACAATGTGATCGGCGGCGAGCGCCGTGATGTAGCCGCCGGACGCCGCCAGTCCCTCGACGACCACGACCAGTGGTTTCCTGGCCTTGAGCCGAACCAGTGCGTCATAGAGCTGTTCGGAGCCGGCCGTGGTGCCGCCCGGCGAGTTGATGTGCACGATGACAGCCGCGGCCTGCGACTTTTCCAGCCGCTCAAGCGCCTCGACGCGGCTCTGGTCGCTGCGGATCAGCCCGTCGATATTGACGCGCGCGATCGATCCCGACGCGGTCAGCGATGCGCGGCTGCCGGGCGCGGCGATCAGGCCCAGGGCGACGATCGCGCCGATCGCAACCACGACGGCCACGACCCGCCAGAAGGTCAGCTTGCGACGGATCCTGCGGCGATCGACGATCACATCCGAATCGAGCGACATCGAATTTCTCCTGAAGGTGACCCGCGCTTTTTTGCATTCTCAGCGTGACCTGAGCGTTACCTGATTACATCAATTGCGATGCAATATGAAGAAAACAAGGCCCGGCTTCCTCTCCCCTTCTCCCCTTGTGGGAGAAGGTGGCGCAAAGCGCCGGATGAGGGGTCTCTATCCGTGGAGACGGACCCCTCACCCGTCTCGCCCCCGCTTGCGCGGCGCCGATCCACCCTCTCCCACAAGGGGAGAGGGAAGAAAAACAACAAAAGGCCCCGGTCGAAACCGGGGCCTGATGCGTATGAAAGCGCTAGAGCGCGAGTCTACTTGTCGCGATTCTTCAGCGCGGTGCCGAGAATGTCGCCCAGCGTCGCTCCCGAATCCGAGGAGCCGTATTGCGCGATGGCTTCCTTCTCTTCGGCGACTTCCAGCGCCTTGATCGAGACCTGCACCTTGCGGGCCTTCTTGTCGAACTGGATCACGCGGGCATCGACCTTCTCGCCGACGGCGAACCGTTCGGCGCGCTGATCGTTGCGGTCACGGGCGAGCTCGGAGCGCTTGATGAAGGCGGTGAAGTCGGTACCCGAGATCTTCACCTCGATGCCGGCGTCCTTCACTTCGAGCACTTCGCAGGTCACCACCGCGCCCTTCTTGACGTCGCCCGGCTCGGCGAAGGGGTCGCCCTCGAGCTGCTTGACGCCAAGCGAGATACGCTCCTTTTCGACATCGACGTCGAGCACCACGGCCTTGACCATGTCGCCCTTCTTGAAGTTGTCGATGACCTGCTCGCCCGGAAGCTTCCAGT
>LNFM01002030.1_pt1 | contig 43735 bp, 28 predicted proteins | sample 596031 | NCBI WGS metagenome assembly LNFM01 (sample SAMN04254537, study PRJNA301005) | activated carbon metagenome | isolation source: dual media filters at the Ann Arbor, Michigan drinking water treatment plant | place: USA: Ann Arbor
ACAAAGGCACTGGTGGTTCCCGTCAAAGTAACGTTTGTTCCCGCTCCGGCGGTGGTGGTCGCAAAACCAATGCGTTGATATTGCGCAGAGGGGTTGTGTGCCACCGTAGTACTACTAATAGTAATACCAGTTCGTCCCGGCACTACCGTAAAGAATCCATCACTAAATGTGGCCAGTGTCGTTGAGGCATTAAGTTGTAGTCCACTAGCGTTCGTACCAGCCACGGTAAAGTTTGAGGCGGTAATTGTGGTGTTGGTGGCACTGAGGGTAAACGCTCCTGATTGAGCATCAATAGTAGTTGAGGCCGTAGCTCCACCTACCATGTTGAGTGACGCACTCACAAAGCCCACTCGTGAACTAGTCGCAACCCGCACATCTACCTGACGACTGGTACTACCGGTAAGTGCCGTACCATCAAAATCAGTGGCGAAACTCCAGAACTCTGTGCCGGTGGTACGGACATAATCACCATAAATGTTAAGGTCACCATCAACGCCAGCATGATCAGCAGAATAAATTGATGAAGTACTCGCCGTGCTGTAGGTGGTAGCCGTACTATTCCACATCGTCATATCCGTGTCACCATTGGTGAGAATGGTGCCGTAGGAATCACCTGCATGTGATTTAAGATTGATTGCTCCATCCGGACCACTTAAGCTGAGTGTCGAACCGGTCCAGGTGGTATTAGCGGGCACAGCGGCGTTTGTGAAGGTACCAAGGGTAGCCAAGGTCAGTCCACTTTGTACCGTAAAGGCCGAAGCACTGGTGAGATTTATCGCAATAGTCGCGGTTGCGTTTTCAATGACCGTAAAGTCCCCAGTCGCACTATTAAACTCAAGGGTGGCAAAATTAGACGATGTTCCCATAGCAATCGTTTCCGAACCTGAGGTAGAGTTGAAGCGGACCGTTCCACTACTGTTTGTAAATACCGCATTGTTATCAAACGATCCACCGATACTAAGGACACCAGTTGGGAACGTACTATCGCCTCCTATATCGAGGATGTAGTTACCGAGGATGGTCGCATTGGTATCAGTGAAGGTGCGGACAGTGCGATTTTGTGGAGCCGATACTGTGTAAAAGGCAGTTGAGCTCGCTTGGTTATTACGTTCAGTTGCTATCCAGCCCGCCGTCCGAACAACCGAAGCAATACGGAACTCATCGATTCGCCCATCATGATACTGACTGGCACCAAGACTACCAAGAGAGAATCCAGTAAGTGTCACATTTGGATCACTCGCGGTACTGCCTGCTATAAATGTGCCGTCGAAATAGATATTCATATTGCCACCACCAGCGCCCGGTGACGTTAATCCAATATGCGTCCACTTATTTCGGTACGAAGCATACGAAGTCTGAACTCGACCTGGCACTACAGCGAGACCAAAGTCCCAGTACAATATGGCATCGCTCCATGGTCCATGAGTGGCAAAACGTTGTCCACCTGACTCTGTGAATCCAAATAGATTTCCGGCTTTCGTCTCTGCTGTAGTGACATTATTCCAAGCAGTAACGGTTACCGTATTTGAAGCGTTTGGCCAGGCAAAACCAGCATTAGTAAGGTAGTCATTAACACCATCAAAATCAATACCGTTTCCAAGCACACCAGCTACACTGTTGCCAGCGCCCATACCACCCACTGAAGTCAAGTTGCGACCGAAACGAGTACTGTCAGTCATCACAGCTGTTGGATTAGTGCCCAAGTGGTAGACTGCTTCATATCCATTAGTCCATACATTGTTACTACCAAACGTCGAACTACTAGCATAGGCACTTGCGCCACTATTACCGTAGTAAATGTAAAACGTAGTATTGGTGGTTGAACTAACCGTTGGTGCCCTAAAGTGAAGTTCACCCGTTTTAGCTCCCGTATTTATCGACACTACTTCATGAGGCACCTCTGTTATTCCATCTCCGGTAGTGACACGAATATCAGTACCTGAAGCATTCACCGTACTAAAGAAACCGTCAGGTAAATTTGCCAAGTTAACATACACCGGAAAATCTGTAACTGTGGTTGGCACCTGAGAACTATTAATGACTATTGGTTGCCGAGCACTCCATGAAGTCGAGTACCATGACGTAGCGGCTGCTCCTCTGGTGCGAAGATTATTAAAGCTTGAACCATTGGTGCGAACTGTATTGGAATCTTGCACTAACAACACAACTTCACCGTTATTATGAGCAAAGGCACCTGAACCAGTGACATTAAAGTTACCACCTACGGTCAGTGTACTCGACGCGAGAGTTACGGTACCACTTTGAATATTGTAGTTACGAGTTGTGGTCGCGGCACCTTCGGTGTAACTCCACGCTCCGGAACCTGCGAACGTCAGGTCGTAAAACGCATTAAGGAACGCGGTTGCACGTTGCGTAATTGTTCGACCAGCACTGGCACTCGTCATACGCACTTCCCCGTTATTGTGCAAGAACGTTCCGCCAGAGTTGTTGAAATTACCACCAACAGTTGTGGTTCCAGTAGGAAGCGTCACGGTACCAGTGGCAATCGTAAGGTTGTTGTTAATTGAAAGTGTTGAAGTTGAGAATGACCAATTACCCCCAACACCCGTAAAGGTAAGATTGTTAAAGGCTGATGTTCCGCGGGCAATCGTGCCGGTTGTGGTTCCCACAAAGGTCACCGTACCAGACTGTGGAATAAATGAGTTATTGTTCGTCCAGTTGTTTACAACATTAATATTAAATCCTGAGCCTGACGCATTAAGAGTGTCGTCCGTACCGATGGTTACCGATTGGGCCGCCACGTTGCCGCCAAGAGTTACTGTTTTAGCTACACCATCAATGACCACGTACCCAACGTTGGTTGAAGACGCTGACGTATCAGTCCAGGTATGACTACCGCTGCCATCAAACGTAGTGGTACCAAGCCCACTCATAAAGCCACCCGCGCCAATACGGAGGTTTTGCTCAAGGTTAATAGTGGAGGTACCCCGCACCAACGTTCCGTAATCTACGGCGAGTGTTCCGGTAATATCAAGTGGCTTACTAAGTGTCCATGAGGCAGTCCCTGAAGTTTCACCAAAGGTGACATTATGGAACAGTGAACTAGTGGCTGAAGAACTAGAGGTAATCGTACGAGCTGAGGTAGTGGCGGTAAATATTACCGTTGATAGTTCAGGAACAAAAGTACCAGTACTAGTCCATGAGCCACCAACTCGTATAGTATTACTTTCTGGCCAGAAGCGTCCTTGGTTTTCAAATTCAAACGTAGTAACGTTTCCGGCCGGTCGATAAATGGCATTAGATTTAATTTTTAGTTTGGCGTCACTACAAGCACCAGCTCCACAGACTACCAAACTTGAGCTACCAGTGACACTAAAGAACACGTCTTCGTCGTCACTCGTGTCGTACGCTCCGAACATACTGTTGGTGGTAGTCGCACTGTCACTTGAACCAAACGTGATATTGCGTTTACTCAATTCCATCTGGGTCACATCTCCAATTCCATCATAGGTAGTAATACCAACCGCTTCGTCACTATCGGCAGCGCCATCAATAAATACCATAATAGCATCACCGGTAAACGCGGTGACGTTAGGAATAGTCCAGGTTCCCCCGCCGCCAATGACCGCTGTCTTGCCCGCTTGCAATACACCGTTAACGGCTACTGCCACCGTACCAGTTGCAACCGTGGTGGTGCCGTTATATTCATAGGCTGTACCTGAGACATTAATACCCTGTGACCACTCGAGTGACCAATCCTGCACACTTGGACAGGTACCACTATCACAAATAAGTTCTGCTTCCATTTTCAAAACCGCATAGACCGTTCGATCGAGGCCAGCTATGCTCACTGGTGATGTCGTAAACCCAGCCGCATTACCCGATAGTGCCGAATCAGGCACCAGAGCGTAGCTACTACTTGATGTTTGGTAATACAAACGATACCGAATATCACTACCACCCGGCGTCGAGTCGTTCCAAAGGAAACGTTCCCATCGCGGACCAGACCCATCAGCAAAATTAATCGGTGTAGAGAGTATGGTACCACTCGTGAAATTAGGGTAAATCTGAGCCGCTGCCGCGATTGAGCCATCAAACGGAGAGGCAGTGATGGATGGGTTAGTACTGAAGTTCAGTAATGCTGACCACGTACTTCCATCCCACTGACTGACACTATAGCGGTCAGGTGCTGACCCATCATCAAAGGCAAAGAGATGGATCATGCCGTCACCACCACGGACTGTTTGGAACCGATGACTGTCGTTGATGTTCGTTCCAGAAATCAACGTGAATTCCCCAGAGTACGTACCAGTTGCAGTTTCAAAGGTTTGATATTTGGCATCGGTAGTATCAGAGTATGGAACAATAAAATCACCATCAGTACCCATGAGGGTCTGGTATTCACAATCAACGGGCAATCCCGCTTTTCCGTTACCGAGTGCTGTCATGATGTTAGCAGTGCTCCAAGCTGAACCGTTCCAGCGCACTACCCCGATATCACTACCATCGTCAATATAACAAAGCACCATATTATCAGTCCCGACGTCACGCTTGAGTGAACCCCATTCAAAGTCGTTGGCAATAGTAGTGGCGGTAGCCGTGGTCCAGGCTGAACCATTCCACGCTGACCACAAGAAACTAGCGGCGGTGTTGTTTGAAGCTACCGCAATCGCTTGTCCCCCAGAGGCTTCATAATTGAGAGCCATAGCTTCATACGCATTTTCTTGCAAGTTACCAAAAGTAGTCGAATTACCCCAACTTGAACCATTCCACACCAACGCTTGATAGTCGGTCCCCGCCGTGTTCGTATGCCGAAACATCGCGATAATTTCATCTGACGTCGGGTCAGCAGCCATGGTGACCCATTCACAGTTCGTACCAGCAGAGAGCGTTATAGTAGAGGTTGCTGACCAACTCGAACCATTCCAAATACTGTAGCGGGCATTGTTGCCATCACAGGCTACTGCTACTAAATCACCCGAGGTAGTTTCGTACTCAATATCAAAGCGGCGCTTGGTGGCTTCCGTGGCATTATTGAAAATCTCGTAAATGTTGCCCCACGCTTCTGACACACCGTCATAAATCTGAATATTAATATCGAGGTCAGTACCGAGGGTAGCGAGCGCGTACTCTGGCCGGGTCGGTGAAGCATCGACTCTGATCCAGCGAATTTGGGCATCCACGGTATCAGCTGATGCAGCAGCACTCCAACTTGAACCATTCCAGATACGATATTGAGGAGCTTGCCCCGTACCCTCACCGTAGACAGACATCACACCGCTCACGAGCGAGGTAATCTGAGCGCCACCGGCGGTTGTTTCGATATCTTGATTAGTGTTCGTGTCAAATTGATCACCGGTTGTTTGATGCCATACTGATACCAGAATTGAAGTATCTACGGTGAAGCTCCTGGTGGGAGAATAATTTGACCAGATATTTGACCCAAGCGGATCACGAGCCCGTACCCGCCACCAGTAAGTATTGCCGTTGGTAAGAGCTGACTGCAACGTATACCGCACTGTCTGACCTGACGTAAATGGTGTGAGGTCACTGGTGGAGGCAGTATTCACAAAACCGGGATCAATATCAGATCTAAAGGTGGTCGAAGATACGAAGTCAGAATCGCTTGAGTATTGGAACTCATACTCCAAACTGTCACTTTGCGGATCACTGGTAAAGAAGGTAAACGATGGGCTCGTCGTCGCTACTTTCGCATTATCAAACGCCGTCACCAAGGTAGGCACATCAATAGTCTGACCCCAGACAATAGTCATTGATTGTAAGCGAGGTAAGGTGGAGTTCCCCGAGAACACTGACGTAACGCGCAATACGTTTTGCACGCTCGTATCAAGAGCAGATAACGAAACTGGTGAACTTGTAAGTCCTGAACTATTACCTGGAATGAGGCTATCGGGTACCAGTGCAAAGACTCCAGATGTGACCTCGTACTCAACATAGTGCCGAATCGAACCAGAGGTCACATTTTGAGTGAAGCTCAAACTGCCCCAGGCATTCCCCACATCACGATCATCAAAATCAATCACCGTTGTGGTGGTGGTGGCATTGCTAAATCCACTCTCGATACCAACGTCGTTAGTACTGGTACTCGCTACTGCATCCACCAGACTGTTAGTACTAAATTGATCCCCTGTCGTTTGGAACCAGGTAGTAATTACGGTACCAGAACTTACGGTAAAACTATTTGGAGCTGACCACTCACCATACGCTCCGGAACCATTATCGTCCTTGGCCCGTACTCGCCACCAGTAGGTATTGCCGTTGGAGAGTGGTGACGCTGGAATAAACCGAATGGTCTGACCAGTAGTGTAGATACCTCGCTCCGATGGAGCTGCTAAGTTTGTAAAGAGGGCAAAGTTTGCTTGCGATTCATTAGTAATATCAGGTGAACCGAAATTGTAATCAGTATCAACCATAATTTCGTACGAAACTTCATCACCTACTTCATCTTCAGCTGAGAATTCAAACCATGGTGTCGTCGAAGCGAACTGCTCATTATCAAACGGTGCGGTCAGGATTGGAGCCAGCGGTGGTGAGTTGGTTATCAGTCGAGGATATTCTGAGTAGGTATTAAGTGTTGACCCATCAGCATAAACCATCCGGAAACAGTAGTTGGTATTTGGGATAGCTGCATTATTTTGCACCACAAAATCCCATTCCGAGGCATTACCAACCGGAATTGCAAATCTATTTAATTCTGTAGGATTATTTTCTTCATATGTTTCTGGATACTCTGAATCCGCCAATACCGTTGAGGGAATCGCCCGACCATCACCAATGAGCTCTTCAGCCGATACGGCATAGAATCCGGTAGGGTTAGATTGGTTGGTCCGTTCTGTAGCAATCCAGCCGCTCGAGCGAGCAACTGAGGCAATTCTAAATTCGTCGATCCGACCGTTATGATACGCTCCACCATTTCCGCTACCGAGAGCAAAGTTAGTAAGTGTTACGTTTGGATCGTCAGAACTGGTAGAGCTTGAAACAAGGGCCCCATCAAGATAAATACCCATAAATGCTCCCGCACCACCTTGGGAAACTAATCCTACGTGGGTCCATTTATTTCTAAAGGCAGCATAGTTCGTTGTTATACGTCCGGGTAAAGCGCAACAGGTACCATAATCCCAGTAAAGCACAGCATCGCCCCACGGTCCGTGCGTAGCAAACCGTTCATTCCCGTTAGCGATAAACCCAAAGAGGTTAGCATTTTGCGTTTCGGCAGTAGAAACATTATTCCAGGCAGTCACGGTTACCGGATTTGCGGTCCACGCAAAACCAGCATTGGCAAACTGATCGTTAACGCCATCAAAATCAACACCATTACCAAGGACACTACTGGTACTGTTTCCAGCAGTCATACCACCTGACATGGTCAATGTCCGACCGTTACTCGTACTATCAGTCATTGAACTTGCCGGACTGGTACCTAGGTGGTAGACCGCTTCATAACCATTAGTCCAAACGTTGTTACGACCGTAGGTAGCAGTTGGAGCGTATCCACTAGCACTGGCATTACCATAATAGATATAAAATTCAGTATCAGTAGTTGAGGCAAGGTTAGCTTTAAAATGCAACTCTCCTGTTCTGGCACCTGTATTTATAGACACTAACTCATACGGCAACTCGGTAAGCCCATCACTTTGCGTCACTCTAATATCATCTCCGTCAGATTGGACATTAGTAAAGAAACTGTCTGGTAAATCATCTAAGTTTACATACACCGGGAAATCCGTTTGCGCACCATTAACCAATGTACCTTCCACGGTAATTTTTGTACGACGCAACCATGAGGCGTTATACCAATCTGAACCAACAATTGAGTTAGCAAACCCCCGCCACACCGCGGTTGAACTACTGGTTGTCGCGACATCATTCCAATTTGAAAGCAGATTACACGAGAGACCTTCTGCATACTGCAGCTTAAATGCAGAGGTGTTTGTCGCCAAGGTAACGTTCGTTCCTTCAAGGGCCAAGCGCAACCTGACCACATCATTGATATTCACTGATTCTGATGAAGTTATAGGTGAATTTTCACCAATATCAATAACGCCCATCGGCCACGGATCTGTTGGCGTCAAGAAACTACCATTGTCATACCACCGATACGCACTTTGGATTAACTTTGGTTTTCGTTGCCATGATAATGACCACTCGTCCAGACTGGCACTCGCCGAACCAAAGGTGCCCAACGTCGCCTCTAGACAAATCTGACTATAGGTAGTGGTTGATAGTCCTGACAGAACAACCGGCAATAAATCTGACGTAAAGCCAGCTGTATTACCCGGCAGCGCACCGTTTGGAACATAGGCATCACAGGTTGTGGTACTGGTATACCGCAAACGGACAACTACTTCTGTTCCAAATGGTTCGGTTGACGCAAACGACAAATCGCCCCAGGTTGGTTGGCCGGGAACAAAGTTAAAGCTAATTGGCGTAGACCTAACCACCCCCTCAGTAAATTGGAATCGTTTAGCAGCCATTTCAAACGTCTCGTACGGAGTACCGAGCACCGATGATGGGTTCGGCACAATTGATTGTTTGGTTGACCAACTTGTTCCATTCCAGTATGACGATTCAATTTCATCACCAGCGACACTATCGTCATGCCAAACACTGACAATTGTGCCGTCAGCCGCTCGCTCGGTCTGACCCCAGAATAATCCAGCTGTACCAATACCGGTAATTGTTTGTTCTGCAGTCCAGGAGGTACTGGCGTAGCTAAAGACTTGGTACCGAGCACTTACCGTATCAGAATACACCGCCATAATATTACCAGCTCGTCCTGCTACCGTTTCGTATTCACAATCCACCGGCCTACCCGCTTGGGAGTTACCGTTAATATCAAGTTCAACAAACGTACTCCAAACTCCCCCGTTCCACCGCAGGGCACCAATGTCAGAGTCTTCGTCAATATAACAGAGGGCAATATTATCAGAGGCCGGATCAGCAGCAATCCCTGTAAATTCAAAGTCATCACCCGTTGGTTGCGTCGCATTCGGAGTAAAAGCTGTGCCAGACCAAGTGGTGTATATCATACTGCTGTTAGCACCATTGGTCACCGCAATAATGGCCTGATCCCCTGATGACTCATAAATAACTCCAATACCAGCTCGCCCTTCGTTACCAGCTTGAATCGAACCGAGTGTTTGATTAGCTACCCATGCACCCCCGTCCCACACGAGAGCCTGATAGGCTCCGCCTGCTCCCCGAACAACGAGCATCATTTCATCAGACGCTGGGTCCGAGGCAATTTCGAGATAGTTACAGGCAGTGGCTGAAGTTACCGTAATACTGGTAGTAGCAGTCCAACTAGAACCGTTCCAGATACGGTACACAGGATTGGCTCCCGTATCACACGACACCACCATAGCGTCACCCGACATACTCTCATACCCCACGGCGATTCCTTTGCGGGTGGTGTTGGTCGCAGCATCAGTCAAAAGCGTTTGATTGCCCCAGGTATCAGTGGTGCCATTAAATACTTGCGCAAACACGTCAGCAGCACTATCGAGCGTGACCATAATATACTCATCACGATTAATACCAGCTTCAGTGCGCACCCAGTTAATTGTGCCGCTGACGTTTAGAGCATTTTGTTCAGCGCCCCATGAGGTTCCGTTCCAAAGTCGGTACCGTGGAGTCACACTGGTACTATCACCATATCCAATCATAATTTCAGAACTCACCGTTGCATCTACTTGCACGTTATTATTAGATCCAGCAGACACTGCGCCAATGAGCATGTTTGTACTAAATTGCCCGCTGAGCGTCTGATACCAATTTGGGACGGTATCGGCGGCATTAATAGTCAAACTTTGCGTCGTTGAGTAGTCACCAAATTCACCCGAACCACTAACGTCACGAGCCCGCACACGCCAGTAGTACGTTGTTAAGTCAGACAACGCATCTCCTGGTTGCAGTTGGAAACGAATACGATTATTTTCGACAAACGGTGAAGTGTCAGTGGTGGACGCGGTATTAGAGAATCCAGCATCAGTCCCCGATACCCGAATAGTAGCGGTAGCAAAATCTGATGAAGTAGAGATTGAAAACTCGTACTGAATATCGGACGCACCATCAGGATCGTTACTTTGGAAATCAAAATATGGTGTCGTAGAGGCAAACCGAATGTTATCAAATGGTGTATCAAACATTGACGGAGCAGGAGCGCGGAAATTAAGAGTGGCCTTTTTCCATAACAATAACGTCGCGTCGGTAGTACTACTAATAGTTCCCGCCACCGCTTCTTGTTGCGTGTTGACCGTTACAATTTGTCCAGCCGTTACTCCCTCGAGCAAGAAGACTAGGTTGGTTGACGCTTGGTTGGCACCATTGAGGTTTCGCAGGAAGTTAGATTTAGATTGTGCCCCAGTGATTGTAGTACTACCGACCGTGACCGTAATGCGGTTGTTTATGTTAGCAGTACCCGACGTAACCGCATCAGTAAAGTTCAAAATGTAATCGCCACTTTCATTAACGGTAATTTGATGGCTATTGGTGGTGGTTGAGTGTGTAAATACCACGTTGTCGTATGCAAGTTGAGTATTAAAACGAGTTGACGATGCCGTCGCTGAGTTCCAGTTTGTTCCCGTAGGATTCATGTCCCCGCGACTACGTAGCGCAATCAATCCCGTAGATGGCAGTCTTTGAATCACAATTGAACCAGTAAACCCAGCCGGCACAGATGAGGTTCCGGTGTTTCCTTCTCGAGCGGTCGTGACAGTCAAAACCTGATTAGTGCCAGCAGCATTAATTACACCCGAGAAGTGGATACTCGAGTCACCATCACTTTCGTTAGCATTACCATCAGAAAATCCCTGCTGGAAATGACCTCCCACCACTTCTACTCCGTTTAACAATATACGACCCGCAATATTCTGTTGAGCATTAGTGTGATTAAGCGGAACGTTCACATGCACCATATAGGTACCAGTTGCTGAGAGGGTGATATTTTGTGGGTTAACGGTGTTTGAGTGCACAAACCCAGTGTCTTGTCGCGTCTCGGTCCACTCTAATGGGAAGGCTGTTACTTGGTTAAAGTTGGTTGAGTTAGTAGTTCTCGTGGTGGTGGCCGCAAAGACTGTTTCTGTTGGCCTAAGGTACTCCACATACATCGAAGCACGACCGGTCACGTTCACAACGTCACCGACGTCAATGGTGGTGAGGTTTTCAACAAATACCTCAATGTAATCATTTGGCTGTACTTCAGTCATTAAAAACGACACGTTCGAAGAAGACTCGGAATTGACTGCGCCGTTACCGCCGATAATGTACCCGTTTCTCCCCAGACCCTCTGGCACAGGAACACCATTTTTACGTACTTCAATCCCCGCTCGTGTTCGACTCACGTTAATATCTCCGCGCTGCAGCGGTAGGTTTACCGCAACCAAATAATCACCAGCCTGCCGTAATGTTACCCGTTGCGAGTCTGAGCTAGTAGAATGTGTGAAGTAATAATTATCAACTGAGCTCGTTGACCACTGCATTGGGCTTGGTACGTCATTAAGGTTTGTTCCCGCTACCGTTCGAGTACCCGTAAACCACCCAATATTATTTAGGGCGTCAGAGGCAATTTGCCACTGTCGTAATTCTGCAAAGCCATCCATATCAAGTGGACCCAAAAGATACATGTACGGACTAATGTCCGGCGCATCAAAATTGTAGGAGAAGGTACGCTCATCACCCTCTTTCATGGTGACATCTTTCCAGGTGATGAGGGTGTATTCAGGCAGAGTGCTAATCACCGCTCCTTCAAGGCCAGCAATAATAAATCCGCGTGGCACTCGTTCATTGATATCACCCGTAAAATCACGATAAGCCTTAACTTTGAGTGTCACATCGTACGGAGCGGGTGGGTAAATACGAGTTGGAGCAGTTCGTTCAATATCAAATGGAATGTAGTCACGCACCTCAAATGAATCAGCGATTTTATGCACGACTTCGCCAGCTGCATTTTTATGTTGCAGCTGTACGGTGTAGACACCCCATTCTCCAGTTTCCGTAAACTTCGCAATATAGTCAGGAATATCCGTAACGTTGTTTGGTCCACAGGCACCTGATTGCTCAACCGGTACTTCAAAAATATTATTTTTCGGGTCAATAATTTTAAGTTCTAGATTGGCATTACAAATAGTGTCACCTTTATCAGTCAAAGCAGCCAGGTTGAGAGTGACATCCTCATTAGGGAAGTACATACTCTTTTTGGTATTAACTGCCAAGACTCCCCAATAAAATTCAAAGGTGTCAGTGTACCGCTCTTCATTCTCTAGAATATCTACCGTTACTAAATATTTACCGGGACGTAATTTTTGCGGCATCGCCTGGGCTCGCATGGTCCACGTGTTGTCGTCATGGTAGTCAATCGCAAACGGCACTTCAATACTGTCCCCATTATTATCAGTTAAATTAATAGACTCAACCACAAAAGTATTCTCCGAGAATAGAGAACGGAATATTCGGTTAAAGAATCCTTGTTGCGGATCATATGACAAGGTAAATGAAGGCAGGGTGCCGAGTGAAGGATCAAGCTCAGCATTATCGAGCGTGTTTAACTCTGGCGCCAGCAAATCTCGCCCGTAAGTCAGAGCATCAGTGTACGGGTCTCCTGTTCCCTCCTCAAAGAATTTACCTGATGTCACTTCGAGCCACATACCCTCAACGTAGGCAGTTTCCAAATCACTCACGTCACCCTGGTACGAAACTTTAATACGTAAGTTGGCAATCTCTCCAGGTGTTGGCGGTGTAACTAATGAGAGGAGGTAGTAGCCCCCATTGATACTGTTACTAATCTCATCATCAATATCCAAGACTGACGCAGTAATCCAAGCAGGAGCTGACGTACTCGTGTCGTAGGTATATTCAATCAAGAATCGTTGTGGTCCATCCCCTCGATTAGATTTAGTTTGGGCTGCGAGCGACAAACGGAGCTGAATTGAATCAAGCACAGTTCCCCCATCAAAATCGGGCATCAAGAAATCAGAGAACAGCATACTGTGGGTTGCACAGCCACTTGCCGGGTCACATGGTGCCATCACGTAATCATTGGTGGTATCTTCTTCAACCACAACTTCTGATTGAGATGGAGATTCAGATGTAGGCTCAGATGAACTACCAGCCACTTCATCTGGCACCGTTTCGGGTTCACCGGCTTCAGCTGGTGATTGTGTGCCTTCGGTTGCTTCTTCAGTTGTTTCCACCGGAGGAACTTCTTCATCTACAGGTTGAGGTTCTGGTTCCTCGTTTACAACTTCAGTTTCTGCAGCAGCTGGTTCTTCTGTTACTTCGGGTGTTGGCTCTGGCTCAGGTTCTGTTACAGGAGTCTCTTCAGTTACAATTGCCTGCGCCAACAAAAAGCGACTATCAGTTTTAGTGAAAACACCCCATACCGGATCAGCAGGATTTGTGAGAGATGATACTGATTCTGCTGCAGGCTCAGTCTCTGGTTCTGGCTGAGGTTCTGGCTCTGACACAGGTTCTGGTTCTGGCTCAGCCGGAGCTTCTGGTTCAGGTTCTGTTGTTTCAGGTGCGGGACTGCTCACCTCACCATTCCCCACAGTCTCACCATCACTATTTTGTTCAGTGGTATTTTCAGTTGTGTCGTCACTCGTCGTAGACGTAGGGTTATCTACCGATACTTCGTTCGGGTCATCAGGTGTTGGTGCGTCTTCACTTTCTTGTGCCGAAAATAATCCGAGTTCAGAAATATAGGCAGAGTTTTTTTGCGTAAAGTCTTGGTAGAGTGAGTACTCAGAAATATCTTGCACGAGTACCGACTCCAATCCAAGCCACGAGTCAGACGTTACTTTACCAGGAATAATAACCAACTGTTCGGTGGTATAGACGGTACGATCAACGTAGGCTCCATACACAACAAAACCACCAATAACAAGAATTGTTAGTAGTCCTCCAAGAGTTGATTTCTTTAGTAACTTAAACGGTCGTATCACAACTTTTAAAAACCCACGCACATAGAAAACGGGGCTCATTATAGTATAACGCCCAGGCAGTAATGCCTGGGCGTTATAAGTTGCAACTCTGGGGATTGGTAGCTCGTTTTACTTCAATATCGTCTTTACATCATTGATTTCTTTTTCAATCAAGGTCTCTGAAACTTCGAGTGCCTGGTTGAGTCCTTCTACCGCTTCTTTTTCTTTCTGCGAGAGTCTCGGTCGCTTCGTGATCAAGTTAATCTGATCGTAGATTTCGTCGCGCAGGGCAGAGAAGATTTTTTCCATCTGATCTTGAATCTCTCGAGTTTCGCGTCGCAACTTCTCTTCTTTAATTTTATTTTGCTTGCGGTCGTACCATAGGTAGCTGAGCATCATGCCAATCACGGTGAGCAAGAACAATATAAACAAGTTCGTTGCAGTGAGGAAATCAAACAGTGTCTTTTCTTCAATTACTTCAGCAGGCTTAATCCAACCGGCTGTAATCAAAACGGCGACTGTACTTTCTCGTGAGTTACCCGCTTTGTCGTAGGCTACTACTTTAATAGTGTACGTTCCATCTTCGAGCTCTTTGAGTAAGTATCCAATTTTAGCTTCGTCAGGAGTAACTTTAAATGGCTCCTTGTCAGCAATCGTCATTTCGTAGTAATCAATACCAGACGTTGCATCCTTCGCTTCAAAGTTTAGTTGTGGGAAGCCAGTGGTTGAATTGGCTGCTCGTACATCTATCACAAATGTTTCAGGTGCAGTAGTATCGATTTGAATCTTTCGATTTAACACCGCTCCCCATCCTACTTGGTTTTTATATTTAATACTCAAGTATTGGATACCATCAATAAGATTTTCTCGACTAACAATGAACTCATCTATAGGGGGATCGTAAACAGCATCTTTGTTAAGATCCGGCTGATTGTCTGAACTACTCGACAACTCTACTGCTACGACGTTTACGTCAAACGGTAGTGTCCACGAGAACGTCCCTTCCGTATTTTTATACCAGAGCTCTGGATCCAAAAATGCAGGTGAACCAACTTCTGGTGCTCGTGGTGGATCTCCGAACACAATTGCTTCTTCATCATCTTCGTCGTCAGCAGCTGGAGTTGGGGTAGGTGTCGGAGTTGGGGTTGGAGTAGGAGTTGGTGTAGGTGGTGGCACTGTTCCGGCAGCTACGGTGTATGTTCCTGGTGAACCATTCTGATACACATCAGTACCGCGACCATCAGCAGCGAGAATTGAAGCGTTCGCAACCGTGAGTGACCCTGAACCAGCAGCAATCGTTCGGAAAGTAATCGTCAAAATATTTGACTGTGCGGTAAATGGAGCTGGACTACCTCCACCAAAGGTAAAGGTTCCGGCAGTGTTTGAAAATGTTGGCTCGGTGGTCCAGAGAGAAAATGTCGAGGCCTTAGTGAAACTCACCACTGACAAGACTGCAGGATTGAACTTCAGTCCCGCTTCAACTGCATTCACACTTGAACCGGCGGGAGACACCAAGACATTAACGGTAAATGTTTGACCAACCGCAAAGTTACCCGTTGCTGGTGACATCAAGAGATCCGCCGCGAGAGCCGGTGTCGCACAAACCAAAAAACCAAATGCCAATACAAGGGCAATAGAGTATTTGGTTATGAGGTTGTGTGTGAGTGAGAACATAGGAACATTTTTACTAATTCGTGGGTGCAGCATACCGGTACCTGATTATAACCGCGAACGTTTGCGATCCGGAGTTATTTTTAATTTTACTTTTTCTTTCTCTTCTGGTTTCAGTAATGGCAAAATAAGAATCAGCACACCGTTTTTAATTTTTGCTTCTGCCTTTTCAATTTCGACACTCTCAGGCAATATAATGCGTCGGTAGAAATCACCCCAGATACATTCCTCAGTAAAATACGCGCCGTGCGGTTTACTCTTGGGGAACACAATGAACTCCGGTCTAATTCGTCTGCCTTCAATCAATACAATATCTGCATCACCTTCAATAGAAACGTGCACGTCATTCATGTCGGCCCCCGCCGCTTGTGCGTAGATAACAATAGTGCGTTCAGTTTGGAACACATCAACATCGAGCTGGGCAACTTTATCAACTGCCGTTTCTTCTTCACTCGATTGTAGTGCCTCGTCTGACTTGACGCCACGACCTTTGAGACGTTGTAAAAATGACATACTTTTAATTATTATAGTACATATATATGTATGACTGTGTAGTTTCCCACAACAAATTCTCTGCTTGTAAGTTTAATATAATTAGTAGAAGGATATCACTAACTTAATTTTAAAAAGTTATTTTGTAGTCAGACACCTTCTGGTTTCAAAAAGAAGTGCAATTCAAGGCAGGCAAGGAAAATTTTTCGAGCCGTACTTAATGTACGGTGAGGAAAATTTTGCCGCAGCCTAACGCAGAAGTGTGCTGTTTTTGGAAGCAGAAGTTAGCCGGTCCAGTTAAAGAGGAGTATCGAGAAATCTGTCAAATTCACTCTCGTATCCCCGTTAATATCCGCTGGCGGATTTGAATCTCCACCCGCTGTTCCCCACCAGAAAAGTAGAATAGAAAAGTCAACCAGGTTCACTTTTCCGTCCCGATTTAAGTCAGTGTTTAATCCCCGATTGGCCGCCTCACCCACTCCATAGAGGGTGTAGTTTGAGAAGTTGGTTTGTTGTCCGGAAGCTTGAGTTGCTTTGGCACGGACTTTATAGGTGCCATTAGTAAATCCATTACTATCAACTGAGATACTCCAGGCACCGTTAGCATTTGAAGTGCCAGTCAGCACTCTTCTTGAGGCAGCACTTCCCTCCTTTTCATTTTCAATAGTGACTGTTGCATTTGGCAACGTGTACCCAGAAATAGTAATTGGGGAACCAGGAGTAACTGGATCGGGGGATACCAAAATTGATGGTGGGATCATAATGTTTGAGAGGGTTGAAGCACGCGCACCGGTCACTGTAAATGAGGTACTAAAAGTAGACGTTTTCACTCGAGCCGCATCGGTTGAATACACACCAAAGGTGTACGCACCACGCGCAATTAAATCAAGTACCACGGTGTACTCACCGTTACTCCCCGCAGTGGCGGTTTTTGCAATTTTTCCATCAACCAAAAATGTCACGGCACTGCGCGGTGCTGTAAATCCGGTAATGGTAACTTGTCCGTCACCACTACGGTACGGACCATCGGTGCCTTCAAAGCCACCGCCACCTTCACTCCCACGATCACCTCCACTACCACCGCCGCCTCCACCACCGGTACCCCCAGAACCGGTAGTATTACCCGGGGTACCGCCTGAGCCATTAGAGCCACTTGAAGTATTTCCTGAACCTGAACCTGAACCAGTACCACCGGTACCAGTACCAGAACCGGATCCTGAGTTTGTAGTTGAACCAGTAGTTCCTGGCGTTCCGGTTGGAATAGCCAAGACTATAAATTCAATGAGGTAGTCATCGATATTAAAGTTCATTTCATCATCTTGGCAACGCACATAATACCGATACGTTGTGTCTGGCGTCACTGTAAATTGTCGAGTATGAAAAACCGTTCCTGTATTAGTAAAGGTATTGGTCATAGAATTATAGTCAACTCCAGGTGAGAGTGAGTACTTACAGGTGGCAAACTCATCAGTCTCGAGTGACAACTCAACTGACTGGGTAGTACCACCAACAAATCCAGTTGGTGCCCCGTTAAATCGAAGTGGGGGAATTTCCTCGGTAGTATCAATCGGCCCAACCCCAACTGTCTCAACTAAGGCAATCAAGAAACCGGCGTTCGCTACCACACCACCATCATAGATTTTAAAATCAACTTCATGTGTCCCAACATCAGGACCATTTTTTATCGGCTTAATATCAAGCGGTGACGATGAGGTTCCAAACCCCGGCACAAAGGTAAACACCAGTGGTACTGCGTTGGTAGTATGGTTTCCAACCTTGAACTGAACTGACGAACCAGTACTAATACCGTCAGTGGTATTAAGTGTGTAACGAATCATTCCGGGAGTACCGGGAAATATTTCCACCATATCGTCTGACGCTGTTTGTACTGCACCAGCCGTACGAGGCACACCGTTTATAATTAATTCTACATTCCGTTCAGTAAAATTAGCTGAGTTAAGTGTCTCAAACCCAGCCGGTGGAATAAATTCCATATACGCACCGGGGTTCACGTTCGTGTTAAGTGTAAACGACAATGTGTGATTACTTGCTTGTTCTGGTTTGGAGTTAGAAATGGTATCTTTGTATTCATTTATATTTCGTGCCCATAATAAATCAGGCACTACAATCACGGCACAAAAAAGCACACTTACGAGAAGACCTACTTTAATAAACCACGCATACGGACTGGCGCTCATTACCTCTATTGTACCGTGTCAAAACCTCTAAAACCCGTTTTGTATACATGGTATTTGCCAACATACTTATCACAACTGATACCTTAACATCCTAAAGCTCTATCATATATGATAGAGCTTGTATCTTGCTTTGTTGGTTATAGTCAAAATCCACCTGAAGTACACTCTGACGGCTGACCTTCCTGTTAACAGAAAGGTCAGCTCACTTAAAACCAAAGGCATCTGAAAATGTAATCATACGATTAATCGTATGATTACTCAATGAAACCTTCCATTCAAATGAAAGGTTTCATTGGGTAATACAAGCTGAAAGTTGAAAACTTGTTTTAGATATTTTCATTAATAAACCCTCCGGCCTGGTGACTCCACAGTTTGGCATAGGTGCCACCGGCGCCTTTTAAAGTCTCGTGGGTACCATCTTCGATAATCCGACCGCTTTCGAGCACAATAATTCGATCCATTTCACGTAGTGTCGACAAACGGTGTGCTACCGCAATCACGGTTTTGCCATTCATTAATATATGAAGAGCTTTTTGGATTTCAACCTCACTTTCACTATCAAGAGCTGAAGTTGCCTCATCTAAAACTAGTATCGGTGAGTCTTTGAGCATTGCCCGCGCAATTGCTACTCTTTGTTTTTGACCACCAGACAATTTAACCCCGCGCTCACCCACCAGTGTTGCGTACCCTTCGGGCAACGCCACAATAAAATCATGAGCTTGGGCTTTACGTGCCACTGCTTCAATTTCTTCTTGAGTGGCGTCCGGTTTACCGTAGGCAATATTTTCCCAGATTGAACGGTGGAATAACGCCGGTTCTTGAGGAACAACGGCAATAGCATTACGGAGCGAATCTTGGGTTACTTCTGCAATATTTTGTCCGTCAATCATAATCGCCCCCGCAGTAACGTCATGTTGCCGTAGTAACAGCGACACAAATGTAGACTTCCCCGCCCCTGAGGCACCCACCAAACCAACCCGCTGCCCTGGTTCGATACGAAGTGTAAAATCATTAAATACTGCCGCGGTATTTCCTTCAAAATTGAATCCAACCTTGTCCCAGACAATCGCTCCGCCGTCAGTAACGGTGAGCGCTTTTGCATCTTTTGCATCCAAGATTTCAAAGGGAACTGTTAATTCTTCGAGACCTTCTTTCATTTCACCTAACGTTCGAGCAGTGCTATTAAACGCCCGACCAACAAACAAAAGTGTTCCTGATAATTGGGTAATCAATGAAGCCACGAGTACAAATTGACCAGTTGTAACCAATCCTTCTTCCCATCTTTGAATCAGAACGTAAAACATCCCGAAGCTAAACAGAAAAAGTATAAAAGTATTAACAAGCAACATGATTTCCGTCATGCCCCAGGAATTTTGGTTTGTATTCTTATATTTTGAAGTGAGGGTAGCAATAAAAGTTTTTTCCTTTAGTGCACCAGAATATTGTCGAGCCGCACTAATATTAGAGAGTACATCTATCATATTGGCATGAAGCGTTGATGAGGCCTCGGCATTCAATTTTGATAAGGCTTGTTTTTTAGGCGCCAATGAATTATTTACTACCAACAGAACAGCAACTAATACCAAAAAGATAATAGACGACAGAACGTCTACGGAAAAGATAAAACCAAACGTGACAAACATGGCCACAAATGAGTAGGTATACGTCCACAACACTTCAGGAATGAGTTGATCGAGACCATCGACAACATTTTTAATTTTATTATGGATCGAACCTGCAAATCGATTACTATAATATGAATGACTGTGATTCAAAACATGACCAAACAGGAAATCAAATCCATCCTTGCGGACAAGAACCGACCATTTCATCCCTAAATAGCCACTTAATCTAAATATCAGCTGTGAGAAAAACAACACAACCGGAAAACATAAACCAAGCCAAAATACGCGCTCTGTATTACCAGATTCAACACTGTCTACTATCAACTTAAAGAGATAACTGATGCTTTGATCGATTACGGCACCAATCATAACAATAAGAAATGCAGCAAACATCCACCATTTATGTGGTTTTGTTACACGCCAAAAGTACCCTGTGGGTGTTTTTGGTATATCACTATTATGTTGTATCGTTTGCTTGTCCATAAGAATACAGCCGTACGGTACCATATCCGCCTCATAGAAACCACTTTTTATCACTTCACTCTCCTATCCTCGAACTAACGTTTGGCCGCCTCCTTGCCTCATTTTATTTTCACGATAGCGCAGGTAATCCAACGCGTAATTTAATACCAATAGCAACACTACAATAAATAATACTAGTCCCAGAATAAACGTGGTCATATCTCGTGTCGCTCCGCCTTGGTCAATACCAACCGCAATCTCGCGCTGCCTCAGTTCATTCTCTCGGGCATCCAGAACTAGTTTTTGTTCAGTCAGTCCCGCAGTAATGGTATTTAGTTCCGTTGGTTCTACTCCTACAAACACTCCCACAGAATTTGCGAGATACGATTGCGTCTGCGTTGCCATAATAGCCGTGGTGCTGGAGTATAATCCAGATTGAAACACCAACATAGTCGCTAACACGACTGAACTAACACGTAGTAATTTGTGATACAGAGTGAACTCCATCATATATATGTATATATATATTATACATTAGTTGTCCTTATAGTTTAATTATCATTCTGTGAGGAGTTTCAAAATTGAGTAGAGTTCAAGGCGGGCAAGGAAAAGTTTGCGAGCCGTATTTAATATACGGTGAGAAAACTTTTACCGTAGCCCAACGCAGAAATCTGCCAATTTTGGAAGTCCTAGGCGAAGAGGGCTAGGAGGATTAGTAGAAATAGAGCCGTCACCGACACCATCACCACCAGAATCAGCAACAGTGGTGTTGAACTATTGTTAGTTCGGCGGCGTACTAACTTACGAGTTCCTGAGGTTGCTCCGTAGTATGCGAGCTGTCGATTCACATAGACTCGAATACTGATGTAGGCTATAAGTAACAAAACTGCCAATACTCCAGCTGCTGGCAGAATGATATTCATTGGTAAAATCCAGAACGTTGCCGTACTAAAGGCTGTTTGTTTAAAACCTTCCTCGCCGTAGCTTGGACTCACCATCGCTTCATACCGACCAAAACCAGTTTGGTCGCTCGTCCAACTAAACAAAAACTCACGCGTCACACCCGGAAATACTCCCGCCTGTTCTTCATTAAAGGTTAAGTTCGCTACTTCCTTACCAAACATGTTTGTGATAGTAAGCGGACCAGTGGGACGCAAGAGTGTGTTTCCACTATTTTCAAACTTAAGATTAAAATCTACGTTGGAAGAGCCATACAGATAATTGTCTGTTGAAAACTGTCGAATCTGAGCCTTTTCAATACAATCACCAGCCACCCGGATATTTACAATGTTGGCTACTTGGTAACCAATTGCGGCTCCACTTGATTCAAGTTCTGGTGGTTCGGCTGATACAAAGATTCCACCAAAGTGATCACATGGTGAGGCATTTTGTGGTACCGTCATTACAAATGACATCGGTCGTTCTTCCCCCGCCTTTACCTCAAGTCTGTCTGACTCTAACTGAATCCAATCACTTAAGGCAAATCCACCAGTATCCAAGTTGTTGTCTGCAAAAATCGGTACGCCGCCATCACGCACTCCAGAGATATCTCGCTTAAAGATATAGTAGTTTTGGTCTTGTCCACTTACGTTCTCCACCAGAACGGTAAATTGTCGAGTTTCGCCCGGGTCCATATTTTCTGCAATGTTGGCTGGCTTGAGGCCGATTCCTGCATCATTCTGCGCAAATAAGACCGCAGGTGCAAAAATAAAGGCAAACAAAAGGGCAGGAAAAAGAGTGCGAAACATGCAAACAAACTTAAAGAATAATTACCTCATCATAGCATTTCATCTATTCATCAGGTGTATTTTTATAAACAGAATACATGTCATATATATGTATAACTAACACATACAACAAAACCTCCTGAGAGGAGGTTTTGTTGTATGTGCGTGCCTACTACTATTTTATGAGTAGTATTTTAATTTCACAAATTTGCTTGATAGCGAGGCGCCGAAACTTCTGGATGCGAGCCGTACACATGCTTCTTACAGAAGCTGTTCAGGTTGTCGCTATTTTTACAAAATAGCTGGCAACCTCTTGCGAAAGTCTACTAGACTTTCTCACGGTGAGAATTCAGAATGTTGAGAGCAACAAAGCTAACGAGTGAATTTTGGAATTAAAATGTAGGAGTAGCAATATATGTTAGCGTCGTTGAGTAGTCATCTCCCGCTTCCTGGAGTGGACTGATCTGTATTGAGTAAGCAACTGAAGTTGACCCAATATCGTTTGTCACTCCATCAGATGGACCTGTGTGCATAAACACTTGGCGAGGTGTGGTACTCGCAGCTACATAGAGTGCTGTACCAAACTCATCTCCGGCAGTAAGTGTCGTATCGTCTGAAGTAAGACCCCAGTGACCCCAGGTGTTTTCTAGTGCAATGTTATTGTCTGGTGCATTCCAAACTTCCGGAACGTTAACATAAGTTCCATCATAGAAACCGTCAATGTCAGCTCCAGTTGATGAGAGCAAGTTCTGGTCTTGTTCTACGGTGACTACGAAGCCGTTTCGGGCATTAGTTGTTACGTTAAGTCGTTGACCAAGTGTTTTAATTTCACCAGCGTTAAGTACTCCGAAAGGAATAGCTGTTGCTGTTGTTTGACCAGTAGTTGAAGTTCCGTTAATTGAAGTTGAAGTAGCAACTCCAGCAACAGTGAATGTAAATGATGTATTTACAATAGCAGTAACATCTACGTTATCGAGAATTGCGACTCGTGTGCGACCTGAGTCAGCGGCCCCCGCGGTAACTATAAACTCATATGAGTCAGTTGTACCAGGATTCGTTACTCTGTTCGTACCGGTTGTTCCGAACGTGGCGTTAGTACCTACTTCAACTCGAACCACTTGACCAGCAGTTACAGTTGCAGCAGCAGAACCAGAAGTCAAAGTAATTACTTGACCAGAGATACCAAATCCCCAGTCAGTAGTGGCACCTGGTGCTCCGTTAACAATTGTTAAATCAGTTCCGTTAACGCTAAGGTCAACATCTCCGAACGCAACCGATCCCATGTTGAATCCTGCTGGGAAGGTCACCACGATGGTGCCTCCAGCAATCACGCCTGGTGAACTGGTTGGAATAGTGAATTGAATCGTATGATTTGATAACGCACTACGATCTGAGTCTGATAAAGTGTTGCTGATTACTGCAAGGTTCGCAGCTTGTGCATTATTGAATACACCAACCGACAGAGCCAATACAGCTGTTGCAACGAGCATCGCGACCACTCGGTGCAAAGATTCAACAGTAATAGTTGAATGTTTGAACATATTTATTTTTTATTTTATTAAATAACTTTGTGTAGTCGCAACTTGCGTTGCAATGAACACTTCTCGATTGAATGTTTGTGGAGCGGTTTGTATGTACTTAGTGAAAAAAATTCAGCCTGTACACACGCACCTAATTCAATCGATCTACTCACAGTATATAAATGTTCTTGATAGCTGTCTCTGTTACAGTTGTTGATAACCTTTTTGTCCTAACTGAAGTACTGATAGGAAACGTATATTTTACTCATTATAGTTTCGACAAGAACATTTTTTCAACTTCAAGACATCAAGTACATCTGTCGATTATCAAATTGTTATGTCTTAACGACCGCGAGATCACTCCAGCGTGTCGTGTAGGCAGGTGACTTTTGTTCGGATTTTGATTGCCACTTTCGATCTTTTGTTTGGGTACCAATTGTCACCATATCAGCCCCATAGCGAGCGTTAAAACTATCCAAGAGGTCGTTAATGGGGCTATAGGTTACATCATCAGTATCAGCAAATAACGACTGCTGCGTGACCGTTTTAGGACTAAAACCACTGATGTATGCCCCGGCTTTTTTATAGGGTACTTCAGGATCATAGAGCGTATCCACCAATACAAAAGCCTGTTTCAGTAAAAACACCAGATCATCGGTTGGTACCATGTTTTCAACCGCAAGCGAACCACCACGCAGTAAATAATCACCATGCCGACTGGTACCTAAAAATATCGAGAGGTTCTTGGTTTTAAGATGTAAATGTCGTAACTCAGCTACTACTTGGCGAACGTGGTAGGCAATAGCATCTTTTACTACCGCTATCTCGGTAACGTTCTTTTCAAACGAACGTGAACTCATGATGCTCTTTTGTGGTTCATGCACTTCAGAAACAGAATACATAGGCGTACCCGAGAGCTCAGCCTGCAGGCGCACCCCCACAACTCCGAACAGGTTCGCAATTTGTGACTTGGGGCAATTAATGACATCTGCTACCGTCTGCAGTCCTGCCGTCTTGTACCGCATCTCCAACTTCCCACCCACACCCCAAATATTCTGTAGGGGGATGTTTGGTGCCAACACTTCCCAATCACCCGGCTCAAGGACAGACACACCCCCTGATTTTTTAGCCAACCGATTGGCATACTTAGCCTGGGTTTTGGTAGCCGCAACCCCGAGCGAAACCGGGATGCCAACCTGCCGCTCGATCTCAATTTTCATGGCGCGTAACCGGGCTTCTAGTTCAGCCTTCGAATCAGCACTGATAGTAAAGAACGCTTCATCAATTGAGTAGATCTCTCGCGTAGGGAGAAGTGTTTTTACCACGGTAAATACCCGACTCGAAATATCACGATAGAGTGCAAAGTGTGAAGAAAACGTCACAATCCTTTTGTCCTTTATCATGTCCTTTATCTGGAAAATTGGAATACCCATCGGCACCCCCATGTCCTTTACTTCTTGTGAGCGCGCTACCACACATCCGTCGTTGGATGATAGCACCACCACCGGCTTCCCCACCAAATCCGGCCGAAATAACCGCTCACACGAAACAAAGAAATTATTACAATCGATAACGCCGATGTACTTCATTGAAACAGTATAGCAATACAAAATTGTACCGTCACCCTTATTCGTCTACTAAAAAGATGTGGAGTAAAAAATCCCTTTTAAGGGATTTTTAATTAATCTGTGCAAACTCTTTATCATACTTTGATAAAATAGACATTTGATCTTCTGAAGCACTGCGCAGAGCTTTTTTATAGGCTTTTGTTTTTACAGTTGCGTCAGCTTCAGCAAAAAAGACGTAGACGGGACTTTTAATACCCGAGCGTTTCTTTCCCTCTCTTCCTAGAAATTTAAGGATATATTTCATAATAGTTCACTCAATATATCTTTAGAATACCTTGTATTTAAATACCCGTCAACACTACTAATATTGAACTCGAATTTATAGTCAGTAATAAGCGGCTTTTGTAAATTTGGCACAGCCAGTTGCACTAAATCGATTTGTATTCTGTTTCCATATTCTTTTTTTAATTGATTAATAGTCTCAATTGAACCGAAATACTGGTTGATAAAACTCTCTTTAGGAATATTACGTCCTTCGATTTTCTCTCTCTTTTGAGTAAAATCCCACGCAACTACCGGATCTTTATACACAAAATAGATTAGTACTTTTCTACCACGATCTAAAGCTCTTTCGATATTTCTTCTTGCAACTTCACAGTTACTTAATGTGCCATCCAACAAGAAACTTTTATCTAAATTTCTGTCGTAGCAATGATCAACTAGTATCTCTACACCTTTTGTAGTGGCTCGATTAAACAACTCCGCTTTGCCTTTTATATATGTAGGGATTAGCATCCTAATTTCATCAGGGTCAATTCTTACGATAAGTGTTGTGTCTAGACCGAACGTGTCTCGAATAAGACATCGTGAAAATTCTGTCTTTCCAGCTCCTGGAGCACCAGCCATAAAAACTGCTACCCGACCCTCTTCTAAATCTTTATACCTGCCAGCAATAGTCTCAATCAGGACTGTGGGATTATCCTTAACCCACTCATATGCTTCTGTTGAAATATCCTCATTTGTCATAGTAATATTCCATATTATATCATTGATTATATTCAAGTTTGAAAAAAGTCTTAAGGATTTAATCCTTAAGACTTTTTTTGAACTTCGTTGATTAATTTTCTTTAAAACAACTTCCAAATATCCGGATCTTCTTCACCGTCAATTTTGAAGAAAGCTACTCCACGCACATCGTATTTTTTGATTAACTCTAGCTTGTCTTTGGCGGAAACAGCGTCATTGTAGGTGATAAAACGCACCTTCACTTCGGTCTTGGCTAAATTTGCAAACAACAGGGCACGAGCGGCATTTTCATACCCCTTAGGAGTGTTTGCGGGGACCGGGAGGGCAGTGAGAACTTTGTATGGCGAATCTTCGGGAAAGTAACTCATCACTGCTTCTCCACCAGTACTGTAGCCAATTGGTGTTTTATAGATTTTTTTTGAGAGCTCAAGAATACGTGGCTCATTTAGAGTCGCTACCCGGGTATAGTCCTTGTACCAGCCTGGAGCCACGGTAACGTCCCAGGCACGACCGTAAGTAGCTACTCCGACCATTACTTTATCTTTAGGAAAATCTTCCAAAGCGAGCTTAATTACCTTTTCCACCCACTCTTTGTCTGCGACCGGTGTGTACGGCAAGCCGGCGCGCTTGGCATTGAGGGTCAAGTCTGCTCGTTGCTGGTCATAGGTCATCAGTTCAATCCGGTCACAGTGTTTAGCAATTTCTTTATAATCATTGGCGTAGGTGAGGGGATTAGGCACTACTTTATACAAGTCTACGGCCGGTGTTCGTGCTTCAATCGCACAAGTCAGTAGTTTACTCCCTAATTCTTTATTTAATTCTTCAAGGAACCGAGAGAAATCATTAATATTTTCGGAATTCTTTCCCTCGTAGTCGATATTAATACCATCGTACTTCCCTTTTTTCACAATACTGACGATTTGGTCAATGTGGTTTTCACGTCGATTTCTATCACTCAACATCGCTCCAATTTGATCACCATCAAACCACGCAACCGACGGGATAATTTCTACCTTATTTTTTCGAGCCAGTTTAATAAAATCCCGCCACTGTTTATCACCGAGACCAGCTTTGTCGGTAATATTTCCATACGCGTCTACTTCAAAGGCAAATGGGTAGACCGTATCGAGTTTTTTGATGTTTTTAGAGGCACTTTTCAAACCCGCGGTATCTTGCCACCACGGAATCCAACCAGCTACCTCCCCATCAAAATCAGCAGCGGCCGAGGTTCTGCTCGTTGCAGCTGAGACCGGATAGGCTGACAGTAATAAACTGGCAAGAATGATACTGGTAATACAAGAATTAATAAGGGTTTTAGGATATGTTACAGAAGTGATAGTCATAATTTTTAAGACGACTCAGAGGGCCTTGTCTTACTTGTCTGTCCAACATGGACAATTCATAATGTTTCGACAATGAGACGTGATTCAACATCACGTCTCACCATCTGTATATGCTAGCACACTACCCCTGGTACCGTAGTTTACCTCGAAACTGTGGTTACTTTTTAATAGTCGTTATAGTTATATTACGTGAAATAGCACAAAGAACCAATATGTAGAGAAGGGAATACTATGGCCTGGGTTGCGCCGCCACCGCCAACACTCGAGGAACGGGCTCACACATTAGTAGAGCTACGGAAAATACACCATGAACGCCATGGGGCTGAATACCCGCTCCTTAGTTTTGAAGAAGCACTTACGCTGATACGGGAAATATTAGGAGAGTATGAGCGTACGAAATAGTTTTATAAGTACACAATACCAAACGTATCCGCTGGTTACTTTTTAATAAGTTAAGTAGTTGCAAAAGAAGGACAGTCCCAAGGAGGAAGAAAAATGGCAAATCCAGATCCTGATGATCGAGTTCTTGAACACAACATGCGCATGACACAAGAAGGAATTGTGCCCCAACCTTACGACCCCACATTCAATCCAAACCCTGGGGCCCAGCCACAACCAATCGTTCCATATGACCCCAACCAGGTTTTCAACGGAAAAGACTTTGGTCGACCGGCCACCGGCGACGGAAAATAGACGACGAAGGCGCCCACTAACCTGGGCGCCTGTTTTTAATACAATATCAAAATTTAATTTTCTTGTACCAGGAAAGAGAATTCGATAAACTGCCTTAGATACAAGGCGACAAGGAGAAAAATTGCGAGCCGTATTCAATATACGGTGAGAAATTTTTAAACGTAGGCAACGCCGTAGATGAGGTAGTTTTTCGGATTCTCTTAGAAGTGGCGGACACTGCCAGTGACCACCCCCCACACAAAACATTCCTCATCCCCCGTTACGGTAATAGGTGCGTACGCCTCGTTTTCTGACATCAACACCATCACCCCATCTAGTTTCGCCAGTCGCTTCACTACCAACCCGCCACCAACGGCAGCCACCACAATCCGGCCCGCTTTTGCCTCCACACTCCTATCCACTACTAAAATATCTCCCGAGAAAATCCCCGCCCCCTCCATCGAATCCCCTTCTACTCGTACAAAAAACGTAGATACTGGATGTTTGACCAAATAGTCATGCACATTAAGCGACTTTTCAACCATGTCATCACCCGGCGCCGGAAAACCTGCCGCTGGCGCAGAAGTGTAGAGGGGAGTGAGGGTACGCGGTGAACTACTATTGTCGGCCATGAAAATGCCCGTGATGCTGGTGTCTGTCATAGAAGTTACTGGATGATAGCACCCGCTACAATCGTCGTGTGCACATAAAACAATCCGGCCATAATCATCAAGAGTACGATGCCATAGGCCGTCTGCACCGGACGATGGTGTCGCCATTCAAGAAGTACTGATAGCAGCAGCACCAAGGCGGTAATACCACCGAGTATTAAATAAATGAGTTGCAAGAGCTTGCTCGGTTCGGTCGCGAGCACCGCTACTTTTGGCGCCGCTTCAGCTTCAAGATCAACTGTTGTGTATGGTGCCGGCTGGAGGTTACTCGATGAAGCAGCCATCCCTGAGTATAAGCTGATGGCTTCAGCAGCACCCATCACGGTCCGCGCTTCTTCTGCAAAGGCCGCAGCTGGTGTGGCATTTTCCATTGGCATGGTCACCTCATCCATGGTGCCAGTTACAGATGATGCTGCTGCGCCGGTTGTCATCGTGTCTGTTTCCGAATTATTTGATATCACCGCTTCATCTGATTCTGGGGTATCGCTCATTTCACCGGCTACAAGCGGAGCTGAGGGTGTCGTCTCGGTAGCTACCGTTGCTAAATTAGATTGTTCTGTTGCAATTGCTAGAGGAACAGGAGATTCAGTGGCTACCGGTAACGTGGCTACTATTTCACGAGCCGCTGGAACTGCAGCCGGGGTACCAAACATTTGCACCACAAATACGGTATCAAATCCATCATACGTACCACGGGCGACGCCCACACCAATTTCTCGGTACTGATTACCCACAATATTCGCTCGGTGCGTAGGTGAATTCATCCAGGCATCAACCACTTCACTCGAGTCACTAAAATACACTGCGAGATTTTCACCCGCATGAGCAAAAGTATACCCAGCCTCTTTAAACCAATGCCATGGCGTCACACCACTCGGACTATCATGGGAAAAGTAGCTATTGCGCGCCATGTCTTGCGCTTTTAAGGTCGCCGCCTCATCAAGTACCGGATTGCGGATTAATTTTGGTAACGCCAGATCAGCTCGTTCCGAATTTGTTAAATCAACTACGACCGCAGGCAAAACCGCTCCCACGAGCCAATCAGATGATTGCCACAACAACGCCTGAAAATTCGCCGCCAAGAAAGACAGTGAAATCAAAAACAACATCAAAATCATCGCGCCACGTTGTAGCAAATGCGGCCGATAATCATTTCCTTCATGCGGAACCAAATGATTAATGAGTGAGTGCAAGATATCGTGAATAGTATCCATAGGTGCCTTTATTATAGCAAACTTCAGCCTGACACTCCCCGGTTATTCGCTTTTCTCACCGTGATACAATTTAGTTTAATGCCTGAAGATCAATTTATCTCTGCACTTGCTATCTCCAACCTCTCAAAAAAGGACACACTGCGCCGTATTAGTGACTATATAGAGCGCAACCAAAATCCTAGCTGCAAACATCTCAAGGGACGCAAAGTAAAACTATCAAAATATTTAGAAGCAACAATTCCCAGGAAAGACGCTACTGCGAGGATGCGGACATTTTTCGTTGGAATAGATGTTATTAAAAAGTCCCATATTGTGTCATTTCGTATACATAAAAAACTAAACGAATATGAATTTATGGGTTTTGATAAACACGGCAAACAAATACGAGTTCATATTCGCGAGGAAATTGAAAAATCAAACAAGACTTTGTATTTTATCTCCAGCTTTCAGGCTTAGACAAAAGGAAAACCCCCTTCCATAGCATTCTGGAAGCGGGTTTTCAGATTCTTTTCGGAAATAAAGGAGATTTACCAGACGCTCCCGAGGGAACCGAACCTAAATTGCGTACTCAGACGTACTTTTATAATACGTGCATAATACTGGTCTGTCAAATTTTATCCCCAACCAAAAAGCTCCCTGACGGAAGCTTTTTGTATCTTCAATAGTCACTCTCTTCTTTTCTCAACGTTAGTTTAGAACTGGGTAGGCTTCACTACCTGGGCACACAATGTTGTTAATTTTCCATCGTGTAAGTTGATATACCCATCCTGTTGGATTTTCGTGAGGCACAATCTTTGCGAGGTACCATGGTGTCAGTACTTCTGCCTTGTGTTGTGCTTGGAACTTGCGTACCGCCTCATCAGTAGCTGAGTCAAAGATTCCAGTTAGCGGAGCTGTGAAGCTGGAGCAGTGCCTGAGATCATTGAAGTAAATGGCGCCACCACTATTGTTTGGGAAGGATCAACAAACGCAGTAGCAGCAAAGCTCACTCCAACTGGATCAAGCTACGTAATTGCGAACGTTACCCCAAGTGGTTCATGGTATCTCTCAGGCATCTCAAATACTCGTAGTTACTCAGTAACTGTACGAACAGGCACTGGACGTGAATACACCTGTGACGCCCCGGTAACAGTAGTTGAAGCTGCAGTCTAAGACAGCACACACAACCGTGTTAATTCAGCAAAAATGCCCCTCTACGGGGTTTTTTGTTGCCTAGATTACAAATACTGTATAAGCAGTAAAGTGAGGTTATCTATAATAAATTTCCCCGCCAAGTATATCTGGCGGGGGGATTCATCTTTAGGCAGTTTTTCGCAATCGAACGACTGCTGGTTCTTGGAACTGTTGCAGATACTGCTGCCATGCTGCGTAATCTTGGGTTCGGACTAACGCCAGCAGCTGGTCATGCAGACAATCACTGTTCACAAAGACCCGGTTATCACTTCTGACTCCCAGAGCATTCGGCATACAGCCCAATTCAAAATACGTACAGGGCCTGAGGTATTTACCACTATCGTAGACATACAAAATGGTAAACTCTTCATCGCAGTGTGGAAACTCCAAGGCCATGATATTTGCCAACATCATGATGCCATGCTCGGAAACATGGAGCCACAAATACTTCTGCTTAGGTTCGAGCTCAGCCCGAGACAATGGCTTATATTCATGCAACATCGCACCACTCCATCTAGTTACTATTTCCCCACTTTGATACCATTAATACACTAAAAAGTCAATGTTCATGCGTACACCCAAATTTACTTACGATTCGTATAGAGCGCAGTCGCGTACTCGGCCCACCAAGTCCCGGCTCCTGGTCCCCCATTACACGTACCGTCTGACTCCCCAGGGAATTTTATCCATAATAGTGCGTCGAGTGCGCCTTTGTTGCCGGGATATATTGTTCCTGACTGTCCAAGAGCGCGTCCACTTGGGTTACACCATTCACCATTTGATGCACGACCGTTTCCATTACGACTTGTATCTATAACATACTGTTTTCCACCAAGCAGATTACTTAGGTACGTTCCAAACGTAACGTTATCCTGGGTACTAGCATAACTCGATACGTTAATCGCAAACCCTCGAGCAGAGCCGACACCTGCGCTTTTGAGGCGAGTAGCCATTTCTTCGGCATTAACCCAAAATGGATGACCAGCATCAATGTATACAAGTAACTTTGGTGACGCCTGAGTCAAAGTAGTAACTGCATAGCGAATCATTTCAAGACGTTCAGTTTTTTGAGTACCCGAAACACAGTTAAGCATCGAGAGTGCATCTGGTTCAACAACAATTATTGCCGCTGAATTTTTAAAGACGTTACTTAAACGGTTAATCCAAGCTTTATAGTCAGCCATGGTTTTGGCTCCGCCAGATGAATACGAATTACAATCACGCTGCACTATGTTATATAACACAAAACTAGGGACGGTATTTTTAGCAACAGCACTAGCAATAATTCCTTGAATATAGGCATCCGTTTCATAACTATCACCATTGAGCCATACAGCACTCGGTTGATTTAATATATAGGTGTGGGCATTTTTTTGGGTAGCATCAGTCAACTTTGTCAGCGTGTTTACCACAGCTGGTTTGGTTGGTATATATAGATTAGTTTTACCTAATATCGTTGTGGCAGCGAGTACTTTAGTTAGTGGTGCGTCAACCACCGTCGTGGCTGGTGGAGTGCTGTTAGGTTTAACGGTTGGAATAACACTTGTTGGTGTCGCTGGCGGTGTTTTAATGGTACTAGTGCTCGGAGTAGCAGCGAGAACAACAGGTGGAGTGGCGGCAGGGACTTTTATATTAACACCACGGCTACGGAATTCGATTCCGCTTTCGCCGGGCTTGCCTTTCCAATACAAATCCAAGACTTCACTGGCTATTTCAGCCGAGGTGTTTTTATCAGTGATAGAGAATGTTATTGGATAAGGACCAACTCCCTTCCATAACCAACCACCTACATTTAATGCCGCGGTAAAGACTTTAGCATTAGCATCTTTAAAGACTAGATTTTTATGTCCGCCTTCGGCACTCCAAAAGGCACTAATGTCACGACCAACATAGCCTTCGGTATGGAAAATGAACTGTTGATTACCTCGTTCAGGGCCAGGCACCCACTCAACACGAAACTTTTGTGCTGGTGCTAGATTAGACACTGCCGGTGCAGTCACGACAGCCCCCATTTGAGTATTTGGTACAACAAACGTATCGATAAAATCTGCCTCTGTTCGTTCGGTGCTCGTTGTTGCTGAACTATCTGGTTGCTCAGCAATAGTCGCAATGGCTTGTCCAACTGTTACCACAACGCTTGAGGTTGCGAGAACATCACCATTCCTGTTCAACGCCGTAAACTGTATAGCGTATTGGCTGTCACGCTTCCAATCCCATATAGCAGTATTTACATCAGCCACAAAGACCGAACCATCAAATGCCAGCTCCCCTGTTTGCCTATTGTCTTCTACCGACCAGATGACACGAACATCTGAGAGCTTATAGTCTGAAGTAACTGCTACCCGAAAAGTCTGGATCTCTGTTAATGTGGCTTTAGGTTGCGGCCACTCAACCGTTAGTTTGTCTACGATTGATTCTGACGATGTAAACAAGCTGACATAGGCGAAAATTCCGATCAATACTACTGTGACAATACTGATGAGTTTCAGTACTAGGTGTGCTGTTTTTGAGCGGGGTTCCATAATAGTTAGTATACAATATTTAGCTCAAAATAGTCCCGCGTATTACGGATTACTTTGATATAGTTGCCAAATATTAGGAAAATTATCGTTAAATAGCGCCATACCAAACCACGTCCAGTTAGCAGAATAATAATTGGTAGGATCTCCCCAGTAGGCATATTCCTTTTCTTCTTCTACCACCAATGAGTCGACAAACACCGTATTGTAGATATCTGACGATACTTGGGAGTCTGTAGAAATCCGTAAGGCCGCTAAAATACCCGAGGCCACTGCTAGATTAGGATTATTGGTGATACGTTGCCCCGAAGTGAAGTACACATCCCCAAAAGAAGCTCGCTGTTGCCACTCTTGTGCAAATACAGGAGACACCGACTTTAAGTACGCCACACTTTGTGGAGTCTCATACCAGGCAGCATCAAGTCCCACACGCCAGAACGTACGGAACGCATCATACCCAAAGTAATCGGCAGAACCCTGTGCAATGTATTGATTGGCAGATGAAAGTTCACCAGTTCGGTCATTGATAAACACCCAGTTTGCTGGCAAGCCCGCACCACCTCGAGCACGAAGACGATTGAGTGTTTCGTACGTATCATCTGCAAGCGCATTCCACTCGGTCGCTCGCGCGGTATCAACCTGTGCAAAGACTCTGTAGTGTGCTGGTGAAAAGTACGACGGATTCATTACATACCCTCCATCGCGAGCAGCTAGAGTTTTTTCAACCGGCAGCAAATAGTATGTTCCATTGATGGAAACTACTGTCTCGTTCCAAATATCGCCAATTATCTTTTTTGCATCCTCAAGGTAAGCTGGATTATCAAACTGCTGAGACGCAAATATAAGCGCGAGTGCAATATCCAAATCGGCATCAGTGGCGTTGGCACTATCGGTTTGCTTGTCATCTTTCCACTGCCACGACAGTAACGAATCATTTACTCGATGTTGCATATGGTGCTGAGTCCACAACCATACACCCTTAAATGCATCTTGGTCGTTCATTTGCACTGCCTGTAACATGGCATATGACTGACCCTCCGAAGTTGTGTACCCAGATTGTGGATCAACTATCTGACCGTAAGAAACGATAAAATTATCTCGGTAGTGATTCCAAGCATACAAAAGCTGCGTACGAGTGTTGTTGTTTATGCGATGTAGAGCCACCCAATCACCGTTAGTTGTTCTAAAATTTTGAATATCAGTAAACGATGTACTGTTCTTGTCCCACTTGGTCACCGGTACGGAGTTACGGATAGCATCGTATACAATCGGCATTTTGTTTAAATCAGCTTGGTACAACATTTCGTGCGAAATCAAAACGTAGTCAAAGTTACGCCAGTCATCTCGATATTTTGTATATCGAATGGCGGGGTCCATAGCCACTTTAAAGTACCAATCAGCATTATTAAATACTTTACTATTCTCGTAATCTGGGTTACGTAATTCTGTTAGTCCATAAATATCAGTGATGATCTTGGCGTCTGCAGGCAGATTTTGTTTGACCCAACTTAAGGCAGCTATTTGATTACTCGTTTCGTCTACCGTTAAGTATTTATAAGCTTTTGGAGTGTAATGAACCGCAAATGAGATGACCAACACGGTAAAAAGAATTGTTGATATGTATTGCGGAACTTTAAAACGATCAAGTACATCTGTTTTAAAGGCGCTCATTAACATCACTATCGACATTGCAATAAATGGTATGAGCGGGAGAATATAGAACCCAATTACTACCCCACCGCGAATTAAAAACAAGAAATACCACAGTGCTGCTAAACCAAAGAAGCGGTATTGGGGTTTAAAGATGGCAATAATAAGGGCAGCACCTAATCCAAACGCACCAATATATATGTAGGTACTATCAAGAATGAGCCAGTGCACAATATTGTCACGAAATGAACTGGTGGCTTCCCAGAAGTGAGCTCCTGTCCCCCGTGACGCCTGGTACTGTAGTGAACCGAGCAAGCTCACTCGATCCGGAGCGGGAAATAGTTCTGTTTTAATTAACGCAAAAATTAACCAGAGACTCACTATAGCTCCTGAAGTTAACAACCAACCGAACGTTCTAAATCCTTTGTGGACAGACCATTTTGCGGTTAATAGCAATAAGAGGAAAGCTGGCCCAAACATCACCGCGGTGATTTTTGTCACGACTGCACATCCATAGAAGACTCCACTTAACAGCACATGTCGTAACTTAACCTTCGGTATATACAACATCAGTACTGATAGCAATACAAAGGTCGCTTGAATGTTGTCGAGTAGAATTCGACGCTGAAAATATGCAGTTAAGGGCGACACTGAAAAGAGTAATATGGCAAAAGCAGCCAGCCATGGCGATTTTGTTACTCGTTTTACTACGTAGAAAATAATCCCGGCTTGCAGTAAATGCAAAAGCCACATAAATACTCGTCCGGTATACAAAGAGTTGCCAAATACATTCCAGTCACCACCAAGAGCCGTTACCCAACTCGCCAATACAAACCAGCCAAACGGAGGATGGTCATACCAATACACATATGGTGTCAGTTCGGCATTTTCTTTAACCGAAAAAGCTTGGGCCATGTATGTTCCTTCATCACTTTCAAAATACGGATAATAGAACATGTTATGCCCGTGCAAAAAAGCCACAAACAACATCATGGTTACAAAGATAACTTTCGTTTTGTGACGAACGAGGTTATGAAATATTATTTGTATTTTAGTAAAAAGTTGAGCCATGAATTATTCTAAAACAGTTGAGGCAGACAACGGAACCTCCATCATCGCAATTTTACTTGCTTCACGGTGCTTATTAATGTGCTCCGTTTTTTCCCAAACAGTTATATTAGCGATATTTCGATAGAGAGCTCGAATACTGGCAATCACTAGTAGTAACGTGTATGGATAAAAGAAAACAATAATGATTAGAACATAGTAGAGTGAGAATTTGCATTTATACTCTTTAGTAAACTCATAAAAACCAATAATCAAAGTAATCAAGAATCCAAAGAATAGTAGCAGTGGCACATTTGAAAGAAGCGCTAATGCTGGCGGTAGTGTTACAAACTCCATCATTATAATTCCAAACGGCAACAATAATGCAGCAAACGGAATAATTAATGGCCATGACAAGATGTACAGCGCTAAGAATCTTTGTTTAAACGTAGGAAACTTTTTGAATGAACCTCGGGCTAATATCTGCAGAAATCCCTGAGCCCAACGAGTCCGTTGTTTAATAAAACTTATGAGTGTAGGTGGGGTTTCTTCACGAGTGGCATATTCAGCACTATAAATAACAGAAACTTTTGCACCCATTTGCGACAAGCGAATACCGACTTCGGCATCTTCAGTTAAACAACTCATGTCCCAGCCACCTACTTTCTGCAACATCACTCTACGGAAAAATACACTCACTCCACCGAGTGGGGCTACTCGGCTTTTGGCATAAAAATGAAGACTTGATTTGAACCAGAAGTAGTATTCGAGTACATTAAATATTGAATACCAATTGCTATCGTAGTTCATTAACTGCACCCCACTCTGCATAACATCAGCGTTGGTTTCAATGAGAGCAGTGTTCACCACATGGAGCAGATCAACATGAGGCTCATCTTCTGCATCAAATATCGCGACAAAATCTCCGGTGGCTTGAGCCAGAGCTTTGTTTAACCCGTGAGGTTTATTTACAGGGGTTTCGTTGTAGGTTACCAGCTGGATATTTGAAGCACCTAATTCAGCAATGGTTTCATTTACAATTTGTATAGTTCCATCATCAGTTCCTTCATGGATTACCACCAGAATTTGTTTTTTATCAGCAGGATATTGCAGTAAATTCATTGCCTTAATAGTGTCAGCAATTGTATTCTTTTCATGCTTGCATGGAACAATTGCAGTAAAAGAAAATTTGGGATTAGCAAACGTTCCATCACTTTTTCCGGCCTTGGTATTATCTTCATTTTCCCAGGCGTAAATCATGAGATACAACGCAAACAAGCCTTGAGCTACTACTAGGGAATAAATTGCTAGGAGCACAGAATTCCACCAGATACCAAAATTTAAAAAGTAAGTAAAGAGAGATAGTATAAAAGCAATAACCACCGCTACCATTACTATTTCTAATTTTAAAATATTATGTTGTCGTAGCCAATGACCGGCTTGAAAAATGCTAAACACAGTAATGAGCACCACAAACAGAACTAGGGAGTTTGGAACAAGTATTGCCTGAGGTATAGAATCTAGTGTGTATAAAAAGATAACTAGTGATGCAAACACTATTGCGAGTGATACGTTTTTTATGGTCAACGTATTATATGCGTACTTAGCTAACGCAAAACGAAACATCGCCACTGTACTCGCAATGATTAACGCCAAGAAAGCTATGTTGGAAATTAATGAATCCGATACAGCACTCACTATTTGCACGAGGAAACTAAATACCGAGCCGAGCATATGCAGATACGTGGCTACCGAAGCAACAATTAAACCCTTAACAAAAACACTACCTCGTGACTGAGTGAGAAACAGACTAAAAATATCCCGATACGCTACAATACCCTGGGTTATTGTTGCTTTACTCTCTTCTTCTTTACGTTTTTGAAATGCGAATGGTATATCAATCACCTTTGGATTATCAAGCGCTGCGAGCAGCTCTACCAGAATTTTAAAGCCGAGGGATGAGAATTGAATTCGAGATAATAGATTTTTTCTAAACGCAAAAAATCCAGTCATTGGATCAGTTGTATTGCGAGTAGCTGGCAACAAAACCCACACATACATGTTACTGGCACGTGATACAAACTTTCGGAAAAAACCATTCAAACCTTCGGCACTTCCGCCTTTTGTATAGCGACTCGCTACTACGACATCACAATTATTTTCATTAACTTTTTCTACGAGTTTACTAATGGTTGCGGGAGGATGTTGCAAATCAGTATCCATACACACAATTACTTCACCACGAGCCTCCATAAAGCCGCGTTTAAAAGCCATCGTTAAACCAGATTTTGCGTTACTGCCTGTCCGTTTTACAAATGTAATTAATCCTGGGTATGCTTGTGCTGCTCTCGCAATAACTTCTGGAGTATTGTCATAACTATCATCAACAAATATACATTCGTAGCTAATATTTGCCGAAACCATTGTTGAACTAATGAGCGACAACAGCTCAACTATATTTTTTGATTCATTGAATGTAGGGAGAATAATTGAGACATGAGGATTACCACTGGCCTTAATAGTGACCAAATCATTACTACTGTCGGTTGTGGTAACAGATACGTTCATGAATAAACTATTGATTTTTTGAGTTTAAATTTCCTTCAATTAATTCAGCGATTTTGACACCTTCTGCTACAGCATAGTTAGTACCTCGATCTTCAGGGAAAATTTGAGTGTAATTAGCTAAATACACATTTGGTAATTCACTTTGATATGGAGGGATTTTTGCTGCATAACCCGGCTCAACAATGTGTTGGGCATTCTTGAACTTAAAGATATGATTTGCCGTAATTGTTGACTCGTCAAAATCAGGAAAGATATTTTTGATTCCTTGCACCCACAGAGCTTTGATTTCTTCATCAGACATCTGATAGTAAGCATGGTCATGTGGGACATACGAACCAATGTAGTACACATTTTTGCCGTTTAATTTTTCAGTACCAATTAAAGCTGACAAACTAAGTAGAACTAGAAATGGCTGATTTGGATCATTAACGTTATGCCAGTAGTAATCAGTAAATTTTTTGTCTGTCGTAAATACCATTAAAATTGCCCCAAGGTATTCAATGGCAGTAAGTTTTTCCAAAAAAGCTTCCGATACATTATTTGCTGATTGATTAATCAAATGTTTGAAAACATGTGAAGGTGTAGTAGCCAGTACTGCGTCATATACTTGTTCAGCACCATTTACCACAACAGTTGCGCTATTTTCTCCCTGCAGGATTGCTGAGGGTTTGGTACCTAGAACAAATTTAACTCCATTTTGTTTACATTTCTCCACCATCGCTTCGGTAAAAGTTCGAAAACCACCATCAAAGTAACCCAGTTTTTCGGTGACATCACCTTTATCTTTCGAGTTGGCACGAACAGCTACTCGTCCCCATACATATGACATGGCAATTTTGTCATAGTAATCAAAAAACTTACCTCGTAAAACTGGTTCCCAAATAATTCTCGTAACTTCTTTACCTCCCCATCGACGCATCCACTCTATTGCTGTAACGTTGGCAAATTTTTCCCATTTAGTTGCTTTTGAGAGATAAAGTGCTACTACACCTGCCCGAATTCGGTTGAAAAAACTGAGTGGTGTGAATCGTAGCAAATCCACAGGAGTCATAAAAGGATATAGTTTTCCACCATAGGCAAGCCCTGTCGAACTAGCATGAAAATTAAGAGTATCAGCAATACCCAATTCTTTGGCCATATTAATAATATGACTATCAGTTTTATATAGGAAGTGATATGCCTTTTCGAGCGGTACTCCATCAATATTAAATCCAGCAACCAGACCACCTAATACTTGCTCAGCCTCATATAGTGTTACTGAATGACCTTTTTTAGAAAGAGTGTATGCAGCTGTTAAACCAGTAAACCCACCACCGATGATTGCGATATTTTTTACAGAATTTGGATTAGATACAACCTCTGAAGCAATAGTAGACATAAAGTTTTTAATTAACTTTTTTAAACGTGACTGTTTTGTTAAAAAGGTACTGAAGAACCACAATAGGTGGCAGGGAAAGAACTTTAGCTATATTTGGATCAATATCCATATACACGAGCACTTGGATGATACCCGCACTTGCTAGCATGCCGAAACCACTTACCACTGCATAGGAGAAAAAGCGGGCGTGCAAGAAGTCGCTCGTCTTAAAGTTAAAAACAGCATTTAATGTAAATGCGTAAAACATAGCTATAGTGACTGAAATAAAGGTTGAAGCGATCGGAGATATTTCAAAAACATTGAAAAACAACATGAAAAAGGCGACATCTACCACCATGGCAGACACACCAATAGCTCCATACATAAGGATATTTCGGTGCTTTTTTAAAAGAGTTACAGATTCCATAGATAAAAGGCTATTATTATTAATACCAGCAAGCGACTATACTAACGTACAAAAAGCAGCGAGGAGAGTATTTGAAAAATACTCTAGCACACTATTTTACATTTTGCAAGTAAATAAAGTTTATTATATTTTATATCTAGGGCTTATTTAAACACTTCCTTAGAACAAAAAACTACTCTCCTAATGTACCAACTCTGCAAAAACAATTAAGTTATGACTGTATCTTTGTTCACCTTTGTTGAATATACCGGTACATGTCACGAGACGTAACATTGCTTCATCTGTAGGGCCGTAGACGTCTAATGTGGGAAAATTTGATTGCGGAAAACGTTGTAGTTTTGTTACCTTAAATTTCGCTATGGTGCCGTCTTCTCGAGTGATTTCTATATCATCCCCCTCTTTAAGTTGGCCGAGTGAGTAAAATACCGCCGGACCCTCTTTGGAATCTACATGTCCCAATATTACTGACGGACCAATTTCACCTGGTGTTACTCCCCCGCTGTACCAGCCTACCTGCGTATAACTATTTGGAACTGACACTGTTTGATCGGGTAAAAGTCCTAGTGGAGTAACAAAAGTGGTATCTAGATTTATTTTAGAAATCACTAATCTCGTCGGAGCAGACCGGTTGTATTCATTTTTGAGTACTGACTTGTTTTCACCAGCACCGACCGATTCGAGTGAGGGGTCTGTGAAATAGTGACGAATGTATGGTTCAACCGTATAGATCAATAGTCCTAGCAAAATGGCAAACGCCATTACGAATACGTAATGACGTTTGCTATATGCTCTGGTTTTAAATAAACCAGCCAACATACTTATTTAATCTTTTCAGCTTTCGGAAGTATCGCTACAATAGTTGGAAGTGTCACAACCACTTGTGATGCACCTCCTGCTCCGGTATTTGGCGCTCCTACTGGTAGAGTAGACGTCGCTTCACCGAGCACGATTCCTGGAGGTGTTGAAGTTGAAGCACCAAGGACTTCACCTGCTGGAGCACGTTTAATGCGTGTACCGCCCCCATTCCCACCTCGCTTAACAGTTACTTCCTCGTCTCCATCTCCGCCATCTCCATTATCTTTTTGACAAGAAACACCTGAAATTTCAATTACAATATCGTTGTAGTCTCCATCACCAAGATTTTCGAAATCTTCAAACGCAAGCAAATAGAGATTTTGACTTGGGTTATATACAGCAACATGGTCCTCATCATCAGAATTGAGTGAAATTTCACTAAACCATGTTTTATCAGCAGATTTTAGAGCAAAACCAAACGAATTAGCGAATGTTGCAGGGATAGTAACTGAAACACTAGTTTCTCCATCAGTATCAAGTGTCTGTGTTAATACTTCGGTAAAAGTCAAAGTATCACCAGCTTTATAGTAGCCAACAATTTGAGTGTTGCCAGCTCGTTTGCCCAAGACGCGCATTGAGAATGTTACCGACTCAGCAGTCATGTCAGTTAAATTCCATACTTGGTAGTTCATTTGATCAGCTGTAGTATCGATAGCAGAGTAGCCATGATCTGCCAACATTTGCCCGATAGTTTTCTCACCTGAATTGTTAAGCACAAATTCACTGGTATCACCTAAAGAGTTAGGGATGAGGCAGGTGTTCACTACTGGCTTTGGTTCTTCCTCCTCAATTATGCGTGAAGCTAATTGTTTGGCTTTAGGTTCCTCAATAATCTCAGGATCCACAACATCATTTTCCGCTTCTTCGGTTGAGGTAGCAGTGGCTTCCTGTGAAACATACTCACAATCTCCTTCTGCTTCAAAATTTATTGCAGTTGGATCAGCACACGTAGTAGCTGTAATGATTACATTTTCAGCTTCAGGAGTAGCAGGAGCTGCTTCTTCTTCAGCAAATATGGTGGCGGGTAAAAGACTAGTAATAAGGGTAATGAGAGTCAAAATTGCAATAGATTTTGCTGTCCCTGCCCCAAAAACTGTTGTTATATTCATAAATAACTGGCTAAAATAATAATACTGCACAAAACTACGCTTCTTACTTTTGTATGGTATACCTTTCTCTATAAATTGCAAGGCTACACGATGGGATTTTGATTTTGTCTAGTCGCTGGTCTAGATTGATTGACTGTGCTCATTATTCATGGCATTATTGGCGATAGAGTTCACATTTTCGTGAGGAAGCGCCGATGCAAATTACTACACGAGTCAAACTTTTGTGGCACGCGACCGGTATCGGGGTGGGTGGTTCGGTCTTTCCCCTCGTTGGCTGGTTTTGGAGCCCCGACCGGCAACAGTTCTATGCAGGCTGGTTCCTGTTGTGCTTGGTGATAGCCATCCTGGGCTATATCCTCCGGAACTACGTCGTGAAGAACGCCACTGCGTCAGAGCGCAAGACGCTGCGCCAAGCGGGTCTCATCACCTGACATATATATGAACATAATGGGCGACACTGCGGTGTCGCCCTCGTTTTTATTACTCATGAGTCCCCTATTTACTCTAAACATATTTATGATATGATGGTTCTCACATGGAAATCATACAAACAGTGCAACCGGCGCTGCCGTTCGTACAGATAATTCTCTCTGTCCTACTCATTGCCGCTATTTTACTTCAACAACGAGGATCAAGCTTAGGTGGAGCCTTTGGTGGTGACAACTTTAGTTCTGCTTTTCACAAGCGCCGTGGCGCCGAGCTTTTCTTGTTCAAGTTTTCTGTTGGTATTGCGATTCTCTTTGTCCTATCTGCACTTTTAAACATCCTCGTGTAATAAACGACGATGAGCACGGTATAATACGTGCCACTACACAAAGTACCTATTGGTAAGTCTGCACGACGAAAGCTTTTGCTTTGAGTATCTATTTAGTATGAAATTGCGCTTTACGCACCCTACACGACCCCGAATTAGTCTCTTTGGCCACCTGATTGGAACTAT
>LNFM01007235.1_pt1 | contig 43735 bp, 40 predicted proteins | sample 596031 | NCBI WGS metagenome assembly LNFM01 (sample SAMN04254537, study PRJNA301005) | activated carbon metagenome | isolation source: dual media filters at the Ann Arbor, Michigan drinking water treatment plant | place: USA: Ann Arbor
TGCGCAGGTTGCGCACCGCCACATGGTAGATGAGTTCGAGGATCTCGAATGCGCCGCGCAACCGTGTCTTGCGTTTGACCTGCGGTCGGAACATCTGCGATTCCCTGTGGCGCCCGGCTTCGATTACACCGGCAATTCTTGCCGTTCCGTTACAAGCGAAGGATAAGGGCGGCCAGTAATTTATACAACGACCGCCACGTGCGGCAGGAGCGGCGATGGATTTTGCAGACCTTGTTCCCGTAATGCGCCGCTTGGCGCTGGAAGCCGGCGACCGTATCATGGCGGTTTATGACGGCCCGGACTTCGAAGTGCGTGCCAAGGGCGACGCAAGCCCGGTGACCGAGGCCGACGAGGCGGCGGATGCGCTGATCTCGGCCGGGTTGCGGGCCGCTTTTCCGGACGTGCCGCTGATCACCGAGGAGCAGGCCGACAGCCATGCACTGCGGACGCAGACGTTCCTGATCGTCGACCCGCTGGACGGAACCAAGGAATTCGTCCAGCGCCGCGGCGATTTCACCGTGAACATCGCCTATGTCGAGGCCGGTGTGCCGCTGCGAGGCATTGTCTATGCGCCGGCGCAGGGCCGGCTGTTTTACACCCTGCCCGATGGCCGGTCAGTCGAGGAAACCGGCGAGTTTGCCAAGGACCGGGCCGGGCCTTGCCGTCCGATCGGGGTGTCAGAGCCCGACAACGCCGGCCTCAGGGTGGTGGCGTCGAAATCGCACCGCGACGCAGCAACGGATGCCTACATTTCCAGCTATGCCGTGGCTGACATGAAAAGCGCGGGCAGCAGCCTGAAGTTCTGCCTGGTGGCGACCGGCGAGGCGGACCTTTACCCTCGGCTTGGGCGGACGATGGAATGGGATACGGCAGCCGGTGATGCGGTGTTGCGCGGTGCCGGCGGCCATGTCGTGCGGTTCGATGACCACACGCCGCTTGGCTATGGCAAGCCCGGCTGGGACAACCCGTTCTTCATCGCCTATGCCCCCGGCGTGGAGTTGCAGCCATGAGCGTTCTGATCGCGATTCCCGCCCGCCACGCAAGCACGCGCTACCCCGGCAAGCCGCTTGTCACCTTGCGTGGACCGGACGGGGACAAGTCCCTGATCCGCCGCAGCTGGGAAGCGGCCAAGGCCGTGCGGGGCGTGGACCGTGTGGTGGTTGCAACCGACGATGACCGGATCGCCGACCATGCCACCGGTTTTGGCGCCGAGGTCGTGATGACGTCGTCCGACTGCAGCAACGGCACCGAACGCTGCGGCGAGGTGGCGACGAAGCTGCCGGGTTACGAAATTGTCGTGAATTTGCAAGGCGATGCGCCGCTGACACCGGCATGGTTCGTCGAAGACCTGGTCAAGGGCTTGCGCGCTTCGTCGGACGCGGACGTGGCGACGCCTGTGCTGCGTTGCGACGGGCGCGCGTTGAACGGCTTTCTGGCGGATCGGCGGGCGGGCCGCGTTGGCGGAACGACAGCGGTTTTCGGTGCAGGCGGACGGGCGCTTTATTTCTCGAAGGAGGTGATTCCCTTCACCGGCCAGAGTTTCACCGACGAACAACCCACGCCGGTGTTTCACCACGTCGGTGTCTACGCCTATCGCCCGCGGGCATTGCGGGCCTATGCGGGCTGGCCGATCGGGCCTTTGGAAACCCTTGAAGGGCTGGAACAGTTGCGGTTCCTTGAACAGGGACGGCAGGTTCTGTGTGTGGAGGTCGAGGCGCGCGGCCGGCAGTTCTGGGAATTGAACAATCCGTCCGACGTGGCGGTGATCGAAGCGATGCTGGCCGCTGGGGGATTCGCCTGAAATCGTCATTCTGCTGAGGATAACTTCATTTTCCCCCGTGCAAGACGGCCCGCATGGGTGCAGATTACGAAAAGAAGTCGTCAACCTGCCTGCTTGCGGACAGATTCTGTTGTCACGCTAGAGGGGACCGCCGACTCTGGCAGAACCATTTTCAAGAGTGCGATGATGAAACCCAAAAAGGTTACCAAGGCTGTCTTTCCAGTGGCCGGGTTGGGAACGCGTTTCCTGCCTGCCACCAAATCCATTCCAAAAGAAATCATGACGCTCGTCGATCGACCGCTGATCCAGTACGCCATCGACGAGGCGCGCGCGGCCGGGATCAAGGAGTTCATCTTCGTGACGTCGCGCGGGAAATCCGCGCTGGAAGATTATTTCGACCACGCGCCCGAACTGGAAAGCGCGCTGCGCAGGTCGGGCAAGGACGACTTGCTGGAGGTTCTTAAGGACACCAACATGGACAGCGGCGCGATTGCCTATGTCCGGCAGAACCGGGCGCTGGGCCTTGGCCATGCGGTGTGGTGCGCGCGGCGGCTGATCGGCAACGAGCCGTTTGCGGTGCTGCTGCCCGACGACGTGATCGCGGCGGAGCGTCCCTGCCTGCAACAGATGGTCGAAGCCTACGAGCAGACTGGCGGCTGTATGGTGGCGGCGATGGAAGTGTCGCCCGACAAGATCTCGAGTTATGGGGTTCTGGATGTCGATACCGACGTCGGCAATGTGATGAAGGTCAAGGGGATGGTCGAAAAGCCCAAGGCAAAGGACGCGCCGTCCAACCTTGCGGTGATCGGTCGCTACATCCTGACGCCAAAGGTGCTGACCAACCTCAACCGGATGAAGCAGGGCGCAGGGGGCGAGATTCAGTTGACCGACGCGATCGCCGAGGAGACAGGCGGCAAGGCTGGCGTCTTCGCGCTGCGCTTCCGCGGCCAGCGCTACGACTGCGGCTCCAAGATCGGCTTCCTGCAGGCGACCGTGGCCTTCGGGCTGGCGCGCCCCGACCTGTGCAACGAGTTCGCGGCCTATCTGCACGAGGTGATGGCGATGCAGAAGGCCGCGCAGTGAGCCGTGACAAGACCTGATACCCGAAGCGGCCAAGCAGCACATGCTTGCCGCATCGGGGAGTTGCCGGAGCCGGAAATTTCGCCGGCTTCGCTGTGGCGGGACTACAAACTGCGGCTGAGGCGGCGGCGGCTGTTGTGGCGCGCGCTGCGCAAGCGGTCCGAGCTGTCGGTCGTGGCCGACCGGACCCGGTCGATCCGCGCTGGTGACATCCTGTGCTTCATGACAATTCGCGACGAGACCGCCCGGCTGCCCTACTTTCTTCAGCATTACCGGGCGCTGGGCGTCACACATTTCCTGATCGTCGACAATGGCAGCAGCGACGGCAGTTCCGGCTTTCTGACGGGCCAACCGGATGTGTCGCTGTGGTTCACCGCGTCCAGCTACAAGGCGTCGCGTTTCGGTGTCGACTGGCTGACCTGGCTGCAGATGCGCCATGCCCACGGCCACTGGAGCCTGACCGTGGATGCCGACGAGATGCTGATCTACCCGCATTGGGAAACCCGCCCGCTGCCTGCGTTGGTGGATTGGCTGGACACGCTGGGCCGCCAGTCCTTCGGGGCGATGACGATCGACATGTATCCCGAAGGGTCGGTCGCTGAGGCCGAGATCGATCCCGGCGCGACACCCTTCGAACGGCTGTGCTGGTTCGATGCCGGGAATTACAGTGTTCAGGTGCAGCCCAAGCTGGCCAACCTGTGGATACAAGGCGGCCCGCGCGCCCGCGCGTTCTTTGCCGACACCCCGCGCCAGGCGCCAACGCTGAACAAGACGCCGCTGGTGCGTTGGAACCGGCGCTACGTCTACACCAACTCCGCCCATGCGCTGCTGCCAAGGCGGCTGAACGAGGTTTACGACATCAGGGGCGGCGAGTTTACGTCGGGGGTGCTTTTGCACACCAAGTTCCTGTCGTCGATCATCGACCGCTCGCGGATCGAGAAGGAGCGCAAGGAGCATTTCGCCGACGCCACGCAATACACGGCGTATTACGATGGCCTGATCGCGAACCCGGTGCTGCACTGCGAGGCGTCGACCCGCTTTGTCGGCTGGCGACAGATGGTTTCACTGGGTTTGATGTCGACTGGTGGCTGGCTGTGAAGTGGCGTCTGCTTGCCACACTTGCCGAAACGTTAACGCCCTCAGTGCCGGATCGTTTACAAACGCGGCGCACCGCACTAATTCTCGAAAAAGATCAATTGCCGGGCGGTTATACAGGCCGGATCGGCCTCGGTTCGGTCAGGATGCGCGAAAGCAATCGTCAACACTTGGGCGCTATGGTCTATGTCGGCGGGCGAAGCTTCGGTGAACCGAGATGAGCATATTCGAAGCCTACGGCATGCGACTTCGGCGTCGGCGTCTTCTGGCGCGGGCTTTCCTGAAGCGTCGCCAGTTGACCTGCATCGCCGACCGCACGCGGTCGCTGCGCAACTCACCTATCCTGCTGTTCTCGACGATCCGGAACGAGCGTGTGCGCCTGCCTTACTTTCTTGATTACTACCGCAAGCTTGGCGTCGACCATTTTCTGATCATCGACAACGGCTCCGACGACGGGGGACGCGAGTATCTGGCCCTGCAACCGGACGTGTCACTGTGGTCGACCGGGGCAGGTTACCGGCAGTCCCGCTTCGGGATGGACTGGATGATGCACCTTCTGCGCCGCCATGGCACCGGAAACTGGTGCCTGACGGTCGATGTGGACGAGTTTCTCGTCTACCCGTTTTCCGAAGCCCGGCCGCTGCGTGCCTTGACCGACTGGCTTGACGCGTCGCGCTGCCGGGCGTTTTCGGCAATGATTCTCGACATGTATCCCAAGGGTCCGACTACCCAACAGCCCTACCGCGAGGGGCAGAATCCGTTCGAGATCGCGCAGTTCTTCGACAGCGGCAACTACACGATTTCCCGCAACTGGAAATACCGCAACCTCTGGATTCAGGGTGGACCCCGGGCCCGGATGTATTTTTCCGACGCGCCGGAAAATGCGCCGGCGATGAACAAGATCCCGCTGGTCAAGTGGGAGGCCGGCTTTGCCTATGTCAGCTCCACCCACATGATGCTGCCGCGCGGACTGAACCTTGTCTATGACGAGGGCGGCGGCGAGAAACCTTCCGGGTGCCTGCTGCACGCGAAGTTCCTCGATATGTTCGACGCCAAGGTGGGCGAAGAACAACTGCGCCGCCAGCACTATGCAGAAGGCGGGGAATATCGTTCATATCGTGGCAATAAGACCCAAGATCACGATATGTGGTGCAAATTGAGTGAGAAATATGTCAACTGGCGTCAGCTTGAGATTTTGGGGCTGATGTCGAAGGGAAACTGGGCGTGACACTCGGGTTTGTCATGTTGTGCCATACAGCGCTTGACCGTGCCGGTCAGGTTGCGCGGCACTGGGCGGTTGCCGGCAGTCCTGTCGTCATCCACGTCGACCGGCGGGTTCCGGAACCGGAAGTGCAGGGGTTGCAGGCCTCGCTTGCCGATCTGGACAACGTGCGGTTTTCGCAGCGGTTCACCTGCAACTGGGGCACCTGGGGCATCGTTCAGGCCACGCAGGAGGCCGCCAAGCTGATGCTGGATGAATTCCCGGCGGTTCGGCATGTCTACCTTGCGTCCGGCTCCTGCCTTCCCTTGCGCCCGACCGAAGAACTGCGCAGCTTTCTCGACGCCCGGCCGCGGACCGATTTCATTGAAAGCGTCACCACGGCCGATGTCGGCTGGACAGTCGGCGGCCTGGATCAGGAGCGGTTCACGCTCAGTTTTCCGTTCTCGTGGCGCACCCAGCGGCGGTTGTTCGACCGTTACGTCAAGCTGCAGCGCCGCCTCGGTATCCGCCGCAAGGTTCCCGATACGATCGTGCCGCACATGGGCAGTCAGTGGTGGTGCCTGACCCGGCAGACCCTTTCGGCCATCCTCGAGGCGCCGGATCGCAAGGCGACAGACCGCTACTTCCGTCGGGTCTGGATTCCGGATGAAAGCTACTTCCAGACGCTTGTGCGGCGCTATTCGACACAAGTGGAAAGCCGGTCGCTGACCTTGGCGAAGTTCGATTTTCAGGGTCGGCCGCACATCTTTTATGATGATCACCTGCAACTGCTGCGACGGACTGACTCCTTCGTGGCGCGAAAGATCTGGCCGCAGGCAGACCGGCTTTATTCCGCCTTCCTCGCCACCGACCAACGCAGGGACCCGCGCCCCGATCCGAACCATGGCAAGATCGACCGCCTGTTCGCCCGGGCGATGGAGCGGCGCACCAAGGGCCGTGCCGGGCTTTACATGCAAAGCCGGTTCCCGACGGTGCATCGCGGAGGCAACCGGTGCGCCGCGCCCTATTCGGTGTTTCACGGCTTTTCGGAACTGTTCGACGATTTTGATCGCTGGCTTTCCCGCACCCTGGATTGCCGGGCACACGGGCATCTTTTCGCGCCCGATGGGGCGCATTTTCAGGACGGGGAGACGGTTTTCAAGGGTGGCCTGTCGGCAAACGCGACATTGCGCGACTACAATCCCCGCAGTTTCCTGACCAACCTGATCTGGAATACCCGCGGCGAACGGCAGGCGTTCCAGTTTGGCCCCGGCGACACGCAGGACATCAGCGATTTCCTGGCCGACGACCCGAACGCGCATATCTCGGTCGTGACTGGCGCCTTCGCAGTGCCGTTGTTCCATTCCAACCGCAACTTCAGCGATATCCGGGCCGAAGCTGCGCGCCTGCAGCGGATCGAGGCGGAGTTTCTGGCCACGCTGACGCGGAGCGAGACCAAGGCACAGGTCCGGATCTGGTCACTGGCCCAGTTCGTCGAAAGCCCGATGGAGCCGCTGCAAGCCATCATCGATGATATCAACCCGCGCGCGGCGCACCGTCTGACCGAGGTGCCACGGATGGTCGATCTTGCAGGCTTCGGGCAATTCCTGCAGAACCTGCGCAATCAGGGCATGCAGCCGATGCTGATGGGCGATTTCCCGGTCAATCCGCAGCAGTATGCGCCCGGCCGGGGGCGTATCAAGCCATATGCCGTGAAGTGAGGCCGGGTCATGCGCCGGTTTGAAAGCTTCGTGCTGCTTGCCGGAATGCGGACCGGATCGAATTTTCTAGAAGCGAACCTAAACGCGCTGCCGGGCGTCACCTGCTATGGCGAAGCGTTCAACCCAGTCTTCATCGGCAAGAAGGATCAAACGACGCTTCTGGGTGTGTCGCTGGATGAACGCGACGCCGATCCACAGGTTCTGCTTGGCCGGATGCGCGGGGCGGGCGGGCTGTGGGGCTTTCGGTTCTTTCATGACCACGACGCCCGGGTGTTGGAGGCGTCGCTCGCGGACCCGGCCTGCGCCAAGATCATCCTGTCCCGCAACCCGGTGGAAAGCTACGTCAGCCTGAAGATCGCGCGGGCCACGGGCCAGTGGAAGCTGACGGATGCAAAGCGGTTGAAGACCGCGAGCGTTGTCTTCGATCCGGCCGAATTCGAGACGCATTTGACCAGTCAGCAGGATTTTTACCTGCGTCTCTTGCGCCACTTGCAGACCACGGGCCAGACGGCCTTCTACCTCGATTACGACGATCTGGCCGACCTTTCGGTGCTGAACGGCCTGGCAGCGTTTCTGGGCGTCGAGGCGCGGCTGCAAGCGGTGGATGACACGCTGAAGAAGCAGAACCCCCAGGACCTGGAGGCAAAGGTCGAAAATATCGACGAGATGCGCGGTGCACTGGCCCGGCTGGACCGGTTCAACCTGTCGCGTACGCCGAACTTTGAACCGCGCCGCGCCGCAGGTGTGCCGACGGCGGTGGCAGCGGCGGGGGCGCCGCTGATGTTCTTTCCAGTGCGGTCGGGCCCGGAAAGCAACGTGCGGGCCTGGTTGTCGCTGCTGGGTTCGGGCGGGTTGACTGATGGCTTTGCGCACAAGTCGTTGCGCCAGTGGAAGCGGGAAAACCCCACCAACCGCAGCTTCAGCGTGGTTCGTCACCCTTTGCTTCGGGCCTACGGTGCGTTTCGGGGGTTGATAGTATCGGGCAAACTGGCCGAACAGCGCCGCCAGCTGATCCGCAATTACAAGGCGACGTTGCCAGAGCCGGGCGCAGAGTTCGACAATGCCGATGCCGAACGTGCCGCTTTTCTGGTGTTCCTGCATGTGGCCAAGCTGAACGCGGCCGGTCAGACAGGTGTTCGGGTCGATCCCAACCTGGCCAGCCAGTCCTCCATTCTGCAAGGAGTGTCGGGATTTCATCCACTGGATCTGGTGATCCGCGAGGACCGTCTGCAGGAAGGGCTGTCCTACCTTGCAGGCGAGGTCGGGGTCGCAACCGCGGTGGTGGAGACGGATGCAAAATGGCGCGAGGGTCTGTGGCGCATTCACGACGCGGCGCTGGAGAAGGCCGCGGCGAACGCCTACCCGCGCGACTATGCCGGCTTTGGCTTCGGGGCCTACCGCCCGTAACCTCAGGCTGCCTGTGGCGCGCGGCTTTCGGTCAGGATGGCATGCAGCTTGCCCGGGTCCGAGTTCGCCCGCAGCTTGGTCACGATGGCCTGGTCGCGCATGGTGCGCGAGACAAGTGCCAGCGCCTTGAGATGATCGACGCCTGAATCCTTTGGAGCGAACAGGCCGAACACCAGATCGACCGGCTGGCGATCGACGCTGTCATAATCCAGCGGTTTTTCCAGCCGGATGAACACACCGACGATCTTTGACAGATCTTCGAGCCGGGCATGCGGCAGCGCGATGCCGTGGCCCACGCCGGTCGGGCCAAGGCTTTCGCGTTCCTGCAGCCCGTCAATCGCGACTGCGGCATTCAGCCCATAGGCTTGCGAGGCGATTTCGCCCAGTTCCTGAAACAACCGCTTCTTGGACGTCAATTGCCCGACGATCCGGACGGCGCCTGGCATTAGTAGCTTGGATAGTTCCATGAGCGGTCGATGATCCTGCGCCGCGCGTGGCGACCATTACTTGCTGTTGCGGGGGTCGATCCAGCCGATGTTGCCGTCATCCCGACGGTACACGACATTCACGCCACCATGGCCTTCGTTCCGGAATACAAGCATCCGCTGCCCGGCAAGTTCCAACTGCATCACGGCTTCGCCGACGGTGATCGAAGGAATCTTCGTCTCCATCTCGGCGATCACGACTGGCTGGAGCGTATCGGGCTCTGCGTCCTCTGCACTCTCGGATCCGGCGAGGATATACGTGGCGCTTTCGCTGAATTCAACCGGTGCCGTGCGGTGATTGTGGTGGTTGCGGATGCGCCGTTTGTAGCGCCGCAATTGCTTGTCCATCTTTTCGCGGCAGGATTCGAAGGCAGCGTAAATCTCGGGCGCGTGGCCCTTGGCCTGTGCGGTCAGGCCAGTGGACAGGTGAATCGTCGTCTCGCAGACGTGCTCATGCGCGGCGCGGGAGAACACGACGATGCATTCGGTCGGGCGCTGGGCATATTTTTCAATGACTTCGCCTATCTCGGCCTTTACGTGCGTCTGGAGAGCCTCGCCAATGTCGATCTGTTTTCCGCTGATCTGGTAGCGCATGGTTTCTCCTTTGCTCATGCTTCCCGACGCCTGCCGATTGCGGCAAGTCGGACGGGCCTTCTTGGTTCAGATCGAAAAGACGTTGCGTCACGCGGCTTTGGACGGACGGAGAAGCCGCTGCAGGTAAAAACCGGGTAAGGTCCAGATACGCACGCATTGAGGGTATTTGGTGACACGCCGGGCCACCTGTCAACCGAGTCGATTGCGGCGGATGCGGTGGCGGTCAGATGATGCGAAAATTCTCGCCCAGATAGACCCGGCGGACGGTCTCGTCACGCACGACTTCGTCGGTGGTGCCCGACATCAATACCTTGCCGTCGTGCAGGATATAGGCACGGTCGACGATATCGAGTGTTTCACGGACGTTGTGGTCGGTGATCAGTACGCCGATGCCGCGCGATTTGAGATCATGCACGAGATGGCGTATTTCACCGACGGCGATCGGGTCGACGCCTGCGAAGGGTTCGTCCAAGAGCAGGTACTTCGGATCGGCGGCAAGGCAGCGCGCAATCTCCACCCGCCGCCGTTCGCCGCCTGACAGGGCAAGCGCCGGGGTACGCCGCAGGTGGGTGATGGAAAACTCGCTGAGCAATTCCTCCAGCCGTTCACGGCGCTTGTGGCGGTCGTCCACGGCGATCTCGAGCACGGCAAGGATGTTGTCCTCGACATTGAGGCCGCGAAAAATCGACACTTCCTGCGGCAGGTAGCCGATGCCAAGTCGGGCGCGGCGATACATGGGCAGCAGGGTGACATCCCGCCCGTCGATCAGCACCTGACCGCCTTCCGGCGTCACCAGCCCCGCGATCGAATAAAAGCAGGTGGTCTTGCCCGACCCGTTCGGCCCCAGCAGGGCGACAACCTCGCCGCGGCGCAGATCCATCGACACGTCGCGGATCACCGGGCGCTTCTTGTAGCTTTTGCGCAGCGACCGGATCTGCAGCCCGGCATCGCCCGCCGTGACGGTCAACTCGGGGCGGGTGGCCGCCATCAGTTGCCCCCCGGAACGAAGGTGGTGGAGACACGACCTTCCATGATGCCGGTGCCCGCCTTGAGGTCGATCGTCAGCTTCTGGCCGGCAATTGCCGAGGCGCCTTGGGTCAGCAGCACGTCGCCGCTCATCACTATGATGCCGGTGTCGATGGAATAAACGGCCTCGCGCGCTTCGGCGGCGTCAGCGAGGTTACTGATGGTGACCCCGCCGGTTGCAACAAGCTGTTCGATGGCCTTGCCGTCGGGCGAGTATTTCACCCGCACCTCGCCGGCACCGAGCCGCATTTCGCCCTGGCCGACAAGCACGTTGCCGCTAAAAACCGCCGTCCCGTCGGCGTTGTTGACGGCAAGCTGATCGGCCTGCACCTCGACGGGAAGCGTGGTGTCCTGTTTCAGCCCGCCAAAAGCGACCGTGGCATCCTGCGCAGACGCCAAATGCGCCACCGCGCCGAGTGCGGCGGCCAGAACCAAAGCGCGAAAAGGAAATGTCATCGTCAATGAGCCTTCACGGAGAACCGGTGCCGCCGGGTTGGTATACCAGTTTCACGGCGCCGTTGAAAACCAGAACATATGCACCCTGCGCCCTGGCATCGGGGCGCAGCGAAAAGCGGTCTGCGGTCAGCGTGCCGGCCGGGGTGGCCGCAGTGACCGGGCCGGTGCTTTCCAGCCCCGAACGATCGAGGTTCGCGGTGATCCCCTCGGTGCTGATCCGGTAGCCGGAAGAGGTCGTGGCCTCGACCCCGCCGGACAGATGCAGCTGCCGCGCCTCGTTGTTGATCTGGGCGTTGGCTGCGGTCAGTTCGGTGCGCGCGCCGTCCGGGGTTTCCAATGACAGGGTCAGGCCCAGCGCCAACGCGAGGTTGGAGTCGGATGCCGGCCGCGCCTGATCGGCCGAGAGAGTGAGCGCCCCGCCATCCGAAGTCACCCCGGCATAGGTCGGCGCAGTCATCCGCGGGGTGCGGGCGCGGTCTTCGACGTCAACTTCGGCGTAAGGCAGGGCGTCGTCCGGGTCGATCCGGTCTGCCAGCAGAAAGAGGGTCGCAAGAATCGCAAGCGCGGCCAGAGGCAGGGCGATCTTCAGCCAGGCGACGACGCGCGAATGCGTGTCGGCCCCCGCCATCACGCCACACCAGCCCTGAGGCAATCGTGGATGTGCACGATGCCGGTCGCGGCCCGACTGTCCTTGTCAGTCACCAGCAGGCAGGTAATCTTGCGGTCGTTCATCAAGGCCAGTGCCTCGCCCGCAAGCGCATCGGGGCTGATGGTCCTTGGCGAAGCGGTCATCACCTGGCCAGCGGTCAGCGACAGGAGCCCGTCCATGTGTCGCCGCAGGTCGCCGTCGGTGACGATGCCGGTCAGCAAACCTTCGGCGTCGGTGACCCCGACCACCCCGAAGCCGCGCTGCGTGATCACCAGAAGGGCATCGCCCATTGCGGTGTCAGCCGGCACCAGCGGCGGGTTGTCGTGCATCAGGTCGCGGACCTTCAAGAGCCGCGCGCCAAGCTTGCCGCCGGGATGGAACATGCGGAAATGTTCCGGCGTGAAGGCGCGGTGTTCCATCAGCGCAATCGCCAGCGCATCGCCCAGAGCCAACGTCATCGTGGTCGAGGTGGTGGGGACGATGCCGGTTTCGCAGGCCTCGGGTGCGTCGGGCAACAAGATCGCCGCATCCGACTGCCGCAGCAGCGTGGAGCCCGCCCGCCCCGCCACGCCGATCAGGGGGATGCCGAAGCGCTTGGCGTGGGCCAAAATGTCGGCCAGTTCTGGCGTCTCGCCCGAGTTTGACAGCACGATCAGCACGTCACCCTTTGCCACCATGCCAAGATCGCCATGGCTGGCTTCGGCGGGGTGGACGAAATGTGCCGGTGTGCCCGTCGAGGCGAAGGTCGCGGCAATCTTCCGGGCGATATGGCCTGACTTGCCCATGCCGGACACGATCACCCGGCCCGTGCTGGCGATCAGCAGGTCGACCGCCTGCCGAAAGCTGTCGCCCAGCCCGTCGGCTAGGATATCCAGCGCATCGGCTTCGCGGCGAATGACGCGGCGGCCGGTGGCGAGGGTGTCAGTGGCTGAAGATGTCATTCAGGTCCCCCCAGCCAAGCAGATCAAGCTCGGCCCGCGTGGGCAGGAAGTCAAAGCAGCGCTGCGCGAGGTCGAGCCGGCCTTCGCGGATCAGCCGAGCTTCGAGTTCGGCCTTCAGCGCGTGCAGATACAGCACATCTGACGCGGCATATTCCTTTTGCGCGTCGCTAAGCACCTCGGCACCCCAGTCGCTGGTCTGCTGCTGCTTTGACACATCGACCCCGACCAGATCGGCGAGCAGATACTTCAGCCCATGTCGGTCGGTGAAGGTGCGCACCAGTTTCGATGCGATCTTGGTGCACCAGACCGGCTGTGTCGTCACCCCGAAGGCACGCTTCAGGGCGGCGATGTCGAAGCGGCCAAAGTGAAAGAGCTTCAGCCTGGATGGATCGGTCAGAAGCCGTTCGAGGTTGGGCGCGCCGGTCTGGCCCTTGTCGATCTGCACCAGATGCACGTCGCCCGATCCATCAGAAAGCTGCACGAGGCAAAGCCGATCACGGCGTGGATCAAGGCCCATTGTCTCGGTATCGATCGCGACCACGGGGCCAAGGTCGAGGCCATCGGGAAGGTCGGACTTGTGAAGATGAATGGGCACGGTGCTGCTTTCCTGTCGGGTGTTCAGCCGGATTATCGGCCCCATCCCTTCGGGTCAACCACGGGGCGCCGCGATCGGCATCCGGCTGTCATCGGGCCGCCCGGGCGCCGGGCTGGATTCTCGTCGCATTCCGCTCGACAGGGCATCGCGCCTGCGGTCATGTTACCGCCATCTGTCTTGTCAGCGAACGAGCCCCGCCACATGACCAAGCCAAAGGTACTTCAGATCGGCAGCTATCCCGAGGCCGATCAGGCCGCGCTCGATGCGAGCTTTGAGATGTGCAAGCTGTTCGAGGCGCCAGACAAGGCCGCATTCCTGGCCGCGGAAGGGCCGGGCATTCGCGGCATCGCCACGCGCGGCGATCTTGGCGCAAGCGCCGATATCATCGCAGCCTGCCCTCAGCTTGAAATCATCGCCGTCTTTGGCGTGGGATTCGACGCGGTGGACCTGCCTGCCGCCAGGGCGCGTGGCATCCGGGTGACCAATACGCCCGACGTGCTGACCGATGATGTGGCGGACCTTGCCGTCGGCATGTTGCTTGCCCTGTCGCGCGGGATTGCGGGCGCCGACGCCTTTGTGCGGGACGGCGCCTGGGGCACGAAAGCCAGCTTTCCGCTGCAGCGCAAGGTCACTGGCAAACGTGCAGGCATCCTTGGGCTGGGCCGGATCGGGCATCAGATCGCGCATCGTCTGGAGGCGTTCGGCATGGAGATCGCCTATTGCAGCCGGCAGCCCAAGCCCGATGCTGGCCGGTGGAAACACGTCGCCGATCCGGTCGAGCTTGCAAAGCAGTCGGATTTCTATGTCGTTGCGCTGGCCGCGACGCCCGAGACGCGCCATGTCGTTGGCCGCGAGGTATTGTCGGCGCTGGGCCCGACGGGAATGCTGATCAACATCAGCCGCGCCGCCAACGTGGACGAGACGGCACTGCTTGATGCGCTGGAAAGCGGGGCCCTTGGTGGTGCCGCGCTGGATGTGTTCGAGGGCGAGCCGGCGCTGAACCCGCGGTTTCTGACCGCGCCGAACGTCTTGCTGCAACCCCACCACGGCAGCGGCACGCAGGAGACGCGCAAGGCGATGGGCAAACTGATGCGCGACAATCTGACGGCGCATTTTGCCGGAAAGCCGCTGCTGACGCCCGTTTGACGGCACCGCGGGCCCCTCGCCGCCAAAGACAAAGCCCCGCAGCTTGCGCTGCGGGGCTTTTGTAGAATGGTGCCCAGAAGAGGACTCGAACCTCCACGCCTTGCGGCACTGGTACCTGAAACCAGCGCGTCTACCAATTCCGCCATCTGGGCGATGTCGTGTGTCAACGGGGCGCGGTGAAAATTCGAAAGCCCGCCCCGGCCGCGGGCCTGCGGCGCCAATTGCGGCTTGTTTGCCCCACCGGTCGCCGCTATTCACTCTGGCCAAGCGGAAGCTTCAGACATCAGGGGAACGGGCAGTTGAGCAAGCTTGTCACCATCTTCGGCGGATCTGGCTTTGTCGGCCGCTATATCGCCCGTCGCATGGCCAAGGAGGGTTGGCGTGTCCGGGTTGCCGTCAGGCGTCCGAACGACGCGATCTTCGTCAAGCCTTATGGCAACGTCGGCCAGGTTGAACCGCTGCCCTGCAACATCCGGGATGATGCTTCGGTCCGCGCGATGCTGCACGGGGCGGATGCGGTGGTGAACTGCGTCGGCACGTTTGACCGTGGCGGCAAGAACAATTTCGATGCCGTGCAGGCGCAGGGTGCCGCACGCATCGCGCGACTTGCGGCCGAAGAAGGCGTCGCGCGGCTGGTCCATATTTCGGCCATCGGTGCCGATCCGCAGGGCCCCAGCCTTTATGCGCAAAGCAAGGCCGAAGGCGAGCGTGCGGTGCTGGAAGCCTTTCCCGGCGCGGTAATCCTGCGGCCATCGGTCATCTTCGGGACTGAAGACCAGTTCTTCAACCGGTTCGCGGCGATGTCGCGGCTTGGCCCGCTGCTGCCGATTGCCGGGGGCCAGACGCGGTTCCAGCCGGTCTATGTCGATGATGTGGCGCAGGCAGCCGTCAAGGGTGTCCTGGGGCAGGCGGCGCCGGGCGTCTATGAACTTGGCGGGCCCGATGTGGACAGTTTTGCCGGGCTGATGCACCGGATGCTTGCGGTGATCCGTCGGCGGCGGCTGGTGGTCACCATGCCGTTCTGGCTGATGCGGATCGTCGCCTTTGTCTTTGACATGCTGAGTGCGGTGACGCTGGGCCTGATCCCCAACAAGATCATCACCCGCGACCAGCTTTCCGGCCTGACCGTCGACAATATCGTCAGCCCCGGAGCGAAGGGTTTTGCCGAGCTTGGTATCAATCCGACGGCGATGGAGGCGATGCTGCCGGAGTATCTGTGGCGCTATCGCCCGTCGGGGCAATATGCCGCGATCAAGGAATCGGCCAAAAACCTGCGGAAGGCGTGATGGCCCGACCCACCGCGCTTGGCGCGCGCGCTCGTTTCAGGATTGGCGCGGCGCGGACCGGTTGGGGCGACGGCAGGTAGGGCATGGACAACACGACACTCACCGCCGTCGCCCTTGGCGTCCTTGAGGGGCTGACCGAGTTCCTGCCCGTTTCCTCGACCGGGCATCTGTTGCTGGCAGGGCATTTCCTGGGCTTTGAATCCAGCGGCAAGACCTTCGAGGTGGTAATCCAGTTGGGCGCGATCCTGGCGCTGACATCGGTTTACGCCACGCTCTTGCTGCGCCTTGCGATCAGGGCGGGCCACGATGTGGCGGCAAGACGGACGATCCTGTCGCTGCTGATCGCCTTCATGCCGGCGGTGGTCATCGGCCTTCTGGCGCATGACTTCATCAAGACGGTGCTGTTTGAGACGCCGATGCTGATTGCCGTGATGCTGGTGCTGGGCGGCTTTGTGCTGCTGGTGATTGACAAGATTGCGCCGGTTCCCACCCATCACGATCCGCAGGCGTTGCCGTTCGGCACGTCGCTGGCGATCGGCTTTTGTCAGTGCGTGGCGATGATACCGGGTGTCAGCCGGTCCGGGGCGACCATCGTGGGGGCGCTTTTGCTGGGCGTTGAAAAGCGCGCGGCTGCGGAATTTTCGTTCCTGTTGTCGCTGCCGACTGTTGGGGCGGCGGTCGCATATGACCTCTTCAGCAACCGTGACGTGCTGGATTTCGGCGAGGTCTGGCAGATTGCCATCGGCTTTGGTGCCGCCTTCTTGACGGCGATTCTCGTGGTGCGCTGGGCGCTTGGGTTCATTGGACGCAATGGCTACGCCCTGTTCGGTTGGTGGCGAATCATTATCGGATCCGTCGCCGGAGCGTTTCTCTGGCTTGGTTATTGAGCCGATAGGTAAAGAACACTTACCTAAATTTTGATGATTTGCCGATCTGTGGCCGGCGAAATCGAGTTTTTGGTGAATTTAGGTCAGTATTACTGCCTTTTCATCGTTTCCGTTCGGTTGTAGCAAGGCGGTCCCGGCGCAGTTCATGGGAGACGGAGCCTTGGCCACGCAAAAGATGCTGAAGTTCGTGACGGTGGCGAAGGCTATGCCTGAAAAGCGCGCTGCCACCTTGCGCTCGCAGGATTTCGACGAGATTTACCGCGAGTACGCGGCAGAGAAGGCCGCCGAACAGGCCGGGCGCTGCAGCCAGTGTGGCGTGCCTTACTGCCAGTCGCATTGCCCGCTGCACAACAACATTCCCGATTGGCTGAAGCTGACCGCCGAGGGCCGCCTGCAGGAAGCCTATGAGCTGAGCCAGGCAACCAACACCTTCCCCGAAATCTGTGGCCGGATCTGCCCGCAGGACCGGCTGTGCGAAGGCAACTGCGTCATCGAACAGTCTGGCCACGGCACGGTGACCATCGGTTCGGTCGAGAAATACCTGACCGACAAGGCGTGGGAGATGGGCTGGGTGCAGCCGATTCGCCCGCATGCCGAACGCAGCGAAAGCGTGGCGATCATCGGTGCCGGGCCGGGTGGCCTTGCCGCCGCAGACGTGCTGCGCCGCGCCGGCGTGCAGGTGACAGTCTATGACCGCTATGACCGCGCGGGCGGGCTGATGACCTATGGTATCCCCGGCTTCAAGCTGGAAAAGCCGGTGGTGATGCAGCGGATCGAGCAGCTGGAGTTGGGCGGCGTGCAGTTCGTGCTGAACTGCACGGTGGGCGAGGACATCACCTTTGACGCCATTCGCGGCCGGCACGATGCGGTGCTGATCGCCACCGGCGTCTACAAGTCCCGCGACATCGAAGCGCCGGGCGTGGGCGCGCAGGGCGTGGTGAAGGCGCTGGATTACCTGACCGCCTCAAACCGCAAATGCTTTGGCGACGAGGTGCCGGAGTTCGACAGCGGCGCATTGAATGCCAGCGGCAAGCGGGTCGTGGTGATCGGTGGTGGCGACACGGCGATGGACTGCGTCCGCACGGCTATCCGGCAGGGCGCCTTGAGCGTGAAGTGCCTTTATCGCCGTGACCGCGCCAACATGCCGGGCAGCCAGCGCGAAGTCGCCAACGCCGAGGAAGAAGGCGTTGAATTCGTTTGGCTTTCGGCACCCAAGGGGTTCACCGGTGGGCCGGATGTGGAAGGCGTGATGGTGCAGAAAATGCGCCTTGGCGCGCCGGACGCGACCGGGCGGCAAGCCCCCGAGGTGATCGAGGGTGCCGACTATGTCGAACCAGCCGATCTGGTGGTGCAGGCGCTGGGCTTCGAGCCCGAAGACCTGCCGACGCTGTGGAATGTGCCGGAGTTGAAGGTGACCCGCTGGGGCACGATCAAGGCCGACTTCCGCACCCATGAAACCAATCTTCCGGGCGTCTATGCAGCGGGCGACATCGTGCGCGGCGCGAGCCTTGTGGTCTGGGCGATCCGTGACGGGCGCGAGGCGGCGGATGCGATCATGGCCTACCTGAAACAGGCCGAAGCGGTGGCGGCGGAGTAAGGCTGCAAAGCGTCTGGCATGTGTATGGCAGGCGTATGGCAACCTTGGCCGACCGCGAAAGACGAAACGTCAGAAGATGTGACCCATCACACAGGTATACCAGCGATGCGGAAAATTCTGATCCTTGCCTGTCTGGCAACCCCGGCTGCCCCCGCGCTGGCTGGTGCATGGACCGCGCCGGAAGGCTGCGAAGTGTTCATGACCGTGCAGGCCAAGGCGTGCCGCGTGTCGCAGTACTATCGCTGCGTCGCGGACCCGGACGGCGACCAGTGGCGCGCGGATTTCGATCAGGAAGGCCCCTACTTTCTGTCGCACATCGATGGCGAGGGGCAGTGGATCGAAAGCTTCGATCTGAACCCGACGGTGCGCCAGACGCTGGACCCGAACCCGGCCGACCGTGCCTCGTTCAGCGAACTGCTTTCCTCGGGCGTCGACACCTTTGCCTTCGGCCTGAGCAAGAACGATGGCAGCGCATCACAGGTCTCGGGGTTTGACCGGCTGACCGGCAAGACCGTCGTGATCGACGATATCCCGCTGAGCCAGACCGAGTTCGATTATACCGAGACCGGCCCCGACGGTTCAATCCTGCGCCGGTCGCGCGGCTATGAATACGTCCACCCCGAATGGCGGCTGTTCTTTGCCGGCCCCTCGGAGTGGGACCCCGGCGACGGCACCTGGCTGCCGATGGACGGGAGCCCGGTCCAGTTCATCTTTCCGGGCGAGCCGGGATTCCTGAAAACCCAACCGATCTATGACTGCGACGCGATCATGTCGTTCGCCCCCGCACCGCAAGAGGAGCCGCTTTATGACAACCTTTGACGCCGCCTGGCAAGCGCGCCTGGCTGGACGCGAACGGGCTGTACAAGGCCGAAGACGAACATTCGTCCTGCGGCGTGGGTCTTGTGGTGTCGATTTCCGGCAAGCCGAGCCGCAAGGTGGTGGAGAACGGGATCAACGCCCTGAAGGCGGTGTGGCACCGGGGCGCGGTCGATGCCGATGGCAAGACCGGTGATGGTGCGGGCATCCATGTGCAGATCCCGGTCAAGTTCTTCTACGACCAGATCCGCCGCACCGGGCATGAGCCCGACATGCAGAAACTGGTGGCCGTGGGGCAGGTGTTCCTGCCGCGCACCGATTTCGGCGCGCAGGAGCGGTGCCGGACCATCGTGGAAACCGAAGTGCTGCGGATGGGCCATTACATCTACGGCTGGCGGCATGTGCCGGTGAACACCGAGGTCCTGGGCGACAAGGCCAACGCGACGCGCCCCGAGATCGAGCAGATCCTGATCCGCTGCGAAAAAGACATCGACGCCGAGGCATTCGAGCGGGAATTGTACATCATCCGCCGCCGGATCGAGAAGGCAGCGCTCGCCGCGCATATTCAGGGAATGTATCTGTGCAGCCTGTCGTGCCGCAGCATCATCTACAAGGGCATGATGCTGGCCGAGCAGGTGGCGGTGTTCTACCCCGACCTGATGGACGAGCGGTTTGAAAGCGCGTTCGCGATCTATCACCAGCGCTATTCCACCAACACCTTCCCGCAGTGGTGGCTGGCGCAGCCGTTCCGGATGCTGGCCCACAACGGCGAGATCAACACGCTGAAGGGCAACGTCAACTGGATGCGGAGCCACGAGATTCGTATGGCGTCGAACAACTTTGGCGACGCCGCCGAGGATATCAAGCCGATCATCCCGGCGGGCACCTCGGATTCGGGCGCGCTGGACGCGGTGTTCGAGGTGCTGGTGCGGTCGGGGCGGTCTGCCCCCTTGGCCAAGACGATGCTGGTGCCGGAGGCGTGGTCGAAGGCCACCACTGACATGCCGCAGGCCTGGGCTGACATGTATTCCTATTGCAACTCGGTGATCGAGCCGTGGGACGGGCCTGCCGCGCTCGCGATGACGGACGGGCGCTGGGTTTGCGGCGGCCTTGACCGCAACGGTCTGCGGCCGATGCGCTATGTGGTGACCGGCGACGGCATGCTGATCGCCGGGTCGGAAGCCGGGATGGTGCCGGTGGATGAAAGCACGATCCGCGAAAAAGGCGCGCTGGGGCCGGGGCAGATGATCTCGGTCGATATGGTGGAGGGGCGGCTTTATCACGACGTCGAGATGAAGAACAAACTGGCTGCGGCCCAGCCTTATGGCGAATGGGTGGGCAAGATCGTCGACCTGAACGCGCTTTTAAAGGACGTGCCGGAAACGGCGACCTTCTCGGGTGCGGAGCTGCGCAAGCGGCAGATCGCTGCGGGCTTTACCATCGAGGAACTGGAGCAGGTGCTTGCCCCGATGGCCGAGGACGGCAAGGAAATGGTCGCCTCGATGGGCGATGACACGCCGGCAGCGGTACTGTCGTCGGTCTACCGGCCCTTGAGCCATTTCTTCCGGCAGAACTTCAGCCAGGTCACGAACCCGCCGATCGACTCGCTTCGTGAAGGCCGGGTGATGTCGTTGAAGACGCGCTTCGGCAACCTGCGCAACGTGCTGGACGAAAACAACAGCCAGACCGAGATTCTGGTTCTGGAAAGCCCGTTCCTCGGCAACGCCGAGTTCGACGTGCTGGTAAAGCGCTTCGGCGATCAGGTGGCGTTCATTGACTGCACCTTCCCGGTCTCGCCGGGGCTGGATGACCTGCGCGTCGGGCTGGAGCGGATCCGCGCCGAAGCCGAGGATGCCGTGCGGTCGGGTGCCGGGCAACTGGTGCTGACGGACGAACATCAGGGCGCCGACAAGGTGCCGATGCCGATGATTCTGGCAACGAGCGCGGTGCATTCGTGGCTGACGCGGAAGGGGCTGCGCACCTTCTGTTCGATCAACGTGCGGTCGGCGGAGTGCATCGACCCGCATTATTTTGCCGTGCTGATCGGGTCGGGTGCCACCACGGTGAACGCCTATCTGGCACAGGATTCGATTGCCGACCGGATCAACCGGGGCCTGATCGAAGGCAGCCTGACCGATGCGATGCGGCGGTATCGCGATGCCATCGACGCGGGCCTGCTGAAGATCATGTCGAAGATGGGAATTTCGGTCGTCTCGTCCTATCGCGGCGGGTTGAACTTCGAGGCGGTCGGCCTCAGCCGGGCGATGGTGGCGGAATATTTCCCGGGTATGCACAGCCGGATTTCCGGGATCGGCCTTACCGGCATCGAGCAGAAGCTGGAGGAAGTTCACGCGCGCGGCTGGCTGGGCGGGTCTGACGTCCTGCCCATCGGCGGCTTCTACAAGGCGCGGCGGTCGGGTGAAAAGCACGCCTGGGAAGCGCAGACGATGCACATGCTGCAAGCGGCCTGCGACCGCGCGTCCTATGACCTGTGGAAGCAGTATTCTGCTGCGATGCGGGCCAACCCGCCGATCCATCTGCGGGATTTGCTGGACATCAAGACGCTTGGGAAGCCGGTGCCGATCGAGGAGGTGGAAAGCATCACCTCGATCCGCAAGCGGTTCGTGACGCCGGGCATGTCGCTGGGGGCGCTGTCGCCCGAGGCGCACAAGACGCTGAACGTGGCAATGAACCGGATCGGGGCAAAGAGCGACTCGGGTGAGGGCGGTGAGGACCCGGCGCATTTCGTGCCGGAACCGAACGGCGACAACCCCTCTGCCAAGATCAAGCAGGTGGCATCCGGGCGCTTTGGCGTGACGGCGGAATACCTGAACGCCTGCGAGGAGTTGGAGATCAAGGTCGCCCAAGGGGCCAAGCCCGGCGAGGGCGGCCAGCTGCCGGGGATGAAGGTCACGGCGCTGATCGCGCGGTTGCGGCACTCGACGCCGGGGGTGACGCTGATTTCGCCGCCGCCGCACCACGATATCTACAGCATCGAAGACCTTGCCCAGCTGATCTATGACCTCAAGCAGATCAACCCGCGCGCCAAGGTGACGGTGAAGCTGGTGTCGTCTTCGGGTGTCGGCACGATTGCGGCGGGTGTGGCGAAGGCCAAGGCTGACGTGATCCTGATTTCGGGCCACAACGGCGGCACCGGGGCCAGCCCTGCGACGTCGATCAAGTATGCCGGCCTGCCGTGGGAAATGGGCCTGACCGAGGCACATCAGGTGCTGTCGATGAACAACCTGCGCGAACGGGTGACGCTGCGCACCGACGGCGGCCTTCGCACGGGGCGCGATATCGTGATGGCGGCGATGCTGGGAGCCGAGGAATACGGCATCGGCACCGCGGCCTTGATCGCGATGGGCTGCATCATGGTGCGTCAGTGTCAGTCGAACACCTGCCCGGTTGGCGTCTGCACGCAAAACGAGGCGCTGCGGCAGAAGTTCACCGGGTCGGCGGACAAGGTGGTGAACCTGATCACCTTCTACGCGCAGGAAGTGCGGGAAATCCTCGCCTCGATCGGGGCGCGGTCGATGGACGAGATCATCGGTCGGGCCGATCTTCTGACGCAGGTTTCGCGTGGTGCGGCGCATCTGGACGACCTTGACCTGAACCCGCTGCTGATCACCGTCGATGGCGCCCAGAAGATCACCTACGACCGGTCGAAGCCGCGCAATGCGGTGCCGGACACGCTGGACGCCGACATCATTCGCGACGGTCATCGCTTCTTCGAGGACGGCGAGAAGATGCAGCTGTCCTACGCGGTCAGGAACACGCTGCGGACCATCGGCACGCGGGCATCGAGCCATATCGTGAAGAAGTTCGGGATGCGGAATGCTCTGCAGCCCGACCATCTGACGGTGAAGCTGGCCGGGTCGTGCGGGCAGTCGTTGGGCGCGTTTTCGGTGCGCGGGCTGAAACTGGAAGTGCAGGGCGACGCCAACGACTATGTCGGCAAGGGCCTGTCGGGCGGCATGATCACCGTGCGACCACTGATGTCGTCGCCACTGACAGCGTCGGAAAACACGATCATAGGCAACACCGTGCTTTATGGCGCGACCGATGGCTTCCTGTTTGCCAGCGGCAGGGCGGGCGAACGCTTTGCCGTCCGCAACTCGGGCGCGTCGGTGGTGGTGGAGGGCTGCGGCTCCAACGGCTGTGAATACATGACCGGCGGCGTTGCGGTGGTGCTGGGCCGGATCGGGGCCAACTTTGGTGCCGGGATGACCGGGGGCATGGCCTATGTCTACGACCCGAAGGGCGTGGCCGAGGACTTCATGAACCTTGAAAGCATCATCACCTGTGCGGTCGAACACCCGCATTGGGAACTGCAGTTGAAGGGCCTGATCCAGCGGCATCTGGACGAGACCGCCTCACGACTGGCCGAACGCATCCTGGCGAACTGGGACAGCGAGCGGCGCAACTTCCTGCAGGTCTGCCCGAAGGAAATGCTGGCGCACCTTGCCTACCCCTTGAGCGACGAGGTTGCGAAGGTTCCTGCCGAGTAGGAAATAGTCGCATCCAAACCGCTTTGGATGTGTTAGACAGGGCCGTCGCATCACGCGGCGGCCCTGTGCATTTCATGGAGTGAGCCATGTCAGACCTCATAATCGTAGCGTTCCCCGACGAAGCCACTGCCTTTGCCGCAGGCAAGGCGCTGGTGGCCTTGCAGAAGGAATATCTGATCGAGATGGAAGACGTGGTGGTCGTCACACGCGACGAGGCCGGCAAGGTCAGCCTGCACCAGTCGGTCAACCTGACCACAGGCGGGGCGATCGGTGGCGGCATCTGGGGCACGCTGATCGGGCTTTTGTTCATGAACCCGGTGGTGGGTGCCGCGGTGGGTGCTGGCGCCGGGGCGCTTGCGGGCAGGTTCAGCGACGTCGGCATCGACGACAATTTTCTGCGCGACATCGGCCAAACCCTCGACAAGGGCGGGGCGGCAGTCGGGCTTTTGGTGCGCAAGCTGACGACCGACAAGGTAATGGAGCGGCTGGAGCCGTTCCGCGACAAGGGCCGGGTGATCCACACCTCGCTGACCCGCGAAGCCGAGGCGCGGTTGAAGGAGTTTCTGGAAAAGGTGCCGCCGCTGCATCTGCCGCATGACCAGCTTGGCGGTGGGCGCAAATAGCCGCAGCCACCCTTGACGCCATCGTCGGGCGCACGTCTATGTACCGCCCATGACCGAAAAGACCGCCGAGAAACCACGCCGGGCACCGCGCAAGCGCAAGCCGAAAGCTGCCGAAGGTGGGCCATCGCCCTCGCGCGGGCGGTTGGCGCTGCGCTGGGCGCTGCGGGGCTTGGGTGCGGTTGCCGGGTTCTACGGGCTGTTGGTCGTGCTGTTCAGCTTTCTGCCACCACCGATCAACCTTTACCAGATCGGCGAGGCGTGGCGGCTGGGCGGAATCGAGAAGGACTGGGTGTCGTGGGAGGAAATCGCGCCGGTGATGGGGCGCAGCGCGGTGGCGGCGGAGGACGCGAACTTCTGCAACCACTGGGGTTTCGACATGGCCGCGATCCGCGCCGCGATCGATGATGGCGGCGCGCGGGGCGCATCGACGATCAGCCAGCAGGTCGCCAAGAACGTGTTTCTGTGGCAGGGGCGCAGCTGGCTGCGCAAGGCTGCCGAGGCGGTTCTGACCCCGGCGGTCGAGCTGTTGTGGTCAAAGCAGCGCATCCTTGAAGTCTACCTCAACGTCGCGGAATTCGACGAAGGCGTGTTCGGCGTGCAGGCTGCGGCGCAGCATTATTTCGGTGTCGATGCCGTGGACCTGTCGGCCTTGCAGGCGGCCCGTCTGGCGGCGATCCTGCCCGACCCGAAGGGCCGCAGCGCCAGCGAGCCGTCGAACTTCGTGCGCCAGCGGACCCGCGCGATCATCGCGGGGGCAGAAACGGTTGCCGCGGACGGTCGATCCGCCTGTTTCGAGGGCTGAGGCCAGCACAGGGATTGAATTTCCCCTACCCGCGCGGCAATGAGGGGGAATGCCAGAGGTGCGCGCCCGATGAACCGTCTCTACCATGTCCCCCTCTCGCCGTTCTGCCGCAAGGTTCGCCTGACGCTGGCGGAAAAGAAGATCGAAGTGGAACTGGTCGAGGAGCGCTATTGGGAACCCTCGCCGGATTTCCTGCGCCGCAACCCGGCGGGCAAGGTGCCGGTGCTGCGGATGGATGGCCGGGTGCTGAGCGAAAGCCAGGCGATCTGCGAATACCTTGAGGAAATCGTGCCATCGCCGGCGCTGCTGCCGCGCGACCCGGATGCGCGATACGAGGTTCGCCGCCTCTGCGCCTGGTTCGATGACAAGTTCCAGAACGAGGTGACGTCGAAACTGCTGTATGAGCGGGTCAACAAGAAGGTGACCGGGCAGGGCTATCCCGACAGCAAGAACGTCAAGGCCGGATCGACGCGGATCAAGTATCACCTCGACTACATGGCCTGGCTCCTGGACCAGCGGCGCTGGCTGGCGGGCGATGTGATGACGCTGGCCGATTTCACCGCCGCGGCGCATCTGAGTTGCCTCGACTATATCAGCGACGTGGACTGGAACCGCCACGCCGTGCTGAAGGACTGGTATGCCAAGATCAAGTCGCGACCGAGTTTCCGCACGCTTCTGGCGGATCAGATCTCGGGGTTTCCGCCGGCCGCGCATTATGCCGATCTGGATTTCTGAACCCGACCCCGGGGGTTTCACACCCCCGGACCCCCGTGGGATACTTGAGAACGGATGAATGACGCTTTGAAGCAGGCCCTTCAGGCGCGTGCGCTTGAGGAGGGGTTTTCGAAGATCGGCATCTGCCGCCCCGACGCGGTGCCCGGCACGGCGGCGCGGCTGCGCGCGTGGCTTGAGGCGGGGCGGCACGGGCAGATGGGCTGGATGGCCGAGCGCGAAGGCTGGCGCGGCAACGCGGCGGCGCTGTGGCCCGAGGCGCGGTCGGTCATCATGCTGGCCGAGGCCTATACGCCGGAGAGTGACCCGATGGCGGGGTTGGCGGAGCGTGACCGGGGGGTGGTCAGTGTCTATGCCCAAGGCAAGGATTACCATGATCTGGTGAAGCGGCGGCTGAAGCGGCTGGGGCGGTGGTTGCTGGACGAAGCGGCGAAGGAGCGGGTCGGTGCCGAAATCAAGGTGTTCGTCGACACCGCACCGGTGATGGAAAAGCCCCTGGCGCAGGCGGCGGGGCTGGGCTGGCAGGGCAAGCACACCAACCTTCTGGCGCGCGACCTTGGCAACTGGGTTTTTCTGGGTGCGATCTTCACCACGCTGGAGTTGCCGGAGGATGCGCCCGAGGTTGATCATTGCGGGTCGTGCCGGGCGTGCCTTGACGTCTGCCCGACGGCGGCGTTTCCGGCGCCTTATCAGCTGGATGCGCGGCGCTGCATTTCCTATCTCACGATCGAACACAAGGGGCCGGTGGACCCGGATTTGCGCGGGCTGATGGGCAACCGGATCTATGGCTGTGACGACTGTCTGGCGGTCTGCCCGTGGAACAAGTTTGCCGTGGCCGCGAAGGACACGGGCTATCAGCCCAGGGTCGGATTGCCGGCGCTGGCTGAGCTTGCAACCCTGGACGACGCGGGCTTTCGCGCGCGGTTTGCCGGCAGCCCGATCAAGCGGATCGGGCGCGACAGGTTTGTGAGGAATGTGCTTTATGCCATCGGCAACTCGGGCGCGGCAGCCTTGCGGCTGGTGGCGCAGGGATTGACCGAAGATGCCGATCCGGCGGTGGCCGATGCGGCGCGGTGGGCGGTTCAGCGCCTGACGCTCGGCAAGGTTTGACTGACACCCAAGGCTGCGCTGCATCGTGGTGGGAGAACTGCCAGCGCGGATGTGGTAGGATCGCAGGGTGAGTCGAGTGAAAGGACCGAAACATGTCACGACACGTCGCAGACAAACGGGCAATGCCAACGGGCGCGCGGGTGAAGCGCTTTCTGAAGATCGCGAGGACGAGGCCGGAAACCTGGCACCGCAGCCATGTTGAGGTCGGCCCTTCACGGCTGATCCATTTCCTGCGGATCGCGCGGGGGCGGACGGCCTGAGCAACCGCTGCGAGCAGAACGAAAAACGGCGTCGAACGGTGTTCGACGCCGTTTGCATGAGCGATGCGCCGGATCAGGCGCGAACGAGCTTTTCGTATTCGGTGGACACCCGCTTTGTCAGATCGCCCACCTCGAAGTTGTAGTCGCCGATCTGGCCGACCGGGGTAACTTCGGCGGCGGTGCCGGTCAGCCAGCACTGTTCGAAGCCTTCGAGTTCCTCGGGCATGATGTGGCGCTCGTGGACCTTGATCTGCATGTCTTTCAGCATCCCGATCACGGTCTGCCGGGTCAGGCCGTTCAGGAAGCAGTCGGCCTTGGGCGTATGGACTTCACCGTCCTTGACGAAGAAGATGTTGGCGCCGGTCGCCTCGGCCACATAGCCGCGATAGTCGAACATCATGGCGTCGGAGCAGCCCTTGGCCTGCGCTGCGTGCTTGGACATGGTGCAGATCATGTAAAGACCGGCGGCCTTGGCTTCGGACGGGATGGTTTCGGGCGAGGGGCGCTTCCATTTCGCGATGTCGAGTTTCGCGCCCTTGAATTTGGCGTCGCCGTAATAGCTGCCCCAGGTCCAGACTGCGACGGCCATGCGGATCGGGTTGTTCAGCGAGGCGACACCCATATCTTCGCCCGCGCCGCGCCAGGCGATGGCGCGCACATAGGCGTCGGTCAGGTTGTTGGCTTTCAGGGTTTCGACCTTGGCGGCGTCGATCTCGGCCGAGGACCATGGCAGGTCCATGTCCAGAAGCTGGGCCGAGCGGCGCAGACGGTCGGAATGTTCGGTCATCTTGAAGATGCGGCCGTTGTAGCAGCGTTCTCCCTCGAACACGGCCGAGGCATAGTGCAGCGCGTGGGTCAGGACGTGGACGTTGGCCGACCGCCAGTCCACCAGTTTGCCGTCCATCCAGATGAACCCGTCACGATCGTCGTATCCAGCCATCGAAGCCTCCTCGCTTTGCACAAATTGCGCGAGTTAGGTCCGTTTCGGACATATTCTTGCGCTAAATCGTCGGATTGCTAATAGTTGTGACTTGGAATGTCAACAAGGCTGACGTAAATTCGCCGAAACGGGAGGCGTGGGATGTCGGATGGCGCGGCGGGAAGCGAGGGACTGCTATTCCTGACGGACGAGCAGTTGCGCAAGGGCATCGAGGCGATGTTCTTTGCCTATCGCGGGTTTACCGCCGACCCTGACCGGATACTGGAAGGCATGGACTACGGTCGCGCGCATCACCGCGCGATCCATTTCATCCACCGCAGTCAAGGCACCACGGTGTCGAACCTGCTGGCGATCCTGGGGGTGACCAAGCAATCTCTGAACCGGGTCTTGCGCAGCCTGATCGAGGATGGGCTGGTCAGAAGTGACAAGGGGCGCGAGGATGCACGGGAACGGCACCTGTTTCTCACCGAACAGGGGCTGGCGCTTGAGCGCGAATTGTCGGATGCGCAGCGTGCGCGAATGCGGGCGGCCTATCGGGCGGCGGGGCCACAGGCAGTGCAGGGCTTCCGGCAGGTGCTGGAAGCGATGATGGACCCGGAGATGCGGCGGCAGTACAACCGCCTGAAAGAGGGCGGACCATGACCGAAGCGCTGGCGCATCTGCTGATTGTCGACGATGACGAACGCATCCGGGGGCTGTTGCAGAAGTTCCTCATCCGCAGCGGATTTCTGGTGTCGGTCGCGCGCGATGCCGCCCAGGCGCGCCGGCTGCTGGCGGGGCTGGAATTTGACCTGATCGTGCTGGACGTGATGATGCCGGGCGAGGACGGCGTGTCGCTGACGCGCGATCTGCGCAAGCGGATAGCGACGCCGATCCTGCTGTTGACGGCGCGGGGTGAGGCGGCGAACCGGATCGAGGGGTTCGAAGCCGGGGCCGATGACTACCTGACAAAGCCGTTCGAGCCGAAGGAACTGCTTTTACGCATCAACGCGATCCTGCGCCGGGTGCCGCAAGCCAAGTCGACCGAACCCGCGCCCAAGGTGCTGCACCTCGGCGCGGTGCGCTATGATCTCGACCGGGGCGAAATGTGGCGCGGCCAGTCTCTTGTCCGGTTGACCGCGACCGAGGTGCAGCTGATGCGGATCTTTGCCGCGCAACCGGGCAGCCCGATCAGCCGTGACCGACTGGTGGGCGACCTGGGCCGCGATGATGCCGCGCAGGAGCGGGCGGTCGACGTGCAGATCACGCGGTTGCGCCGCAAGATCGAGGACGACCCGAAGGCACCGCGCTATCTGCAGACGGTGCGGGGCGAGGGGTATATGCTGCAACCGGACTGATGGTCGCCCGATCAGCCCGTCGCGGTCAAAGCGGAATGCGCAGGGCCAGTGACAGAACGTGATCGGTGACGTCGAAATTGAGCGCCTCGACCGGAGAGCCGCCGGACCCGCTGCCGGGCAGGGGTGTGGTGCCGCCGGTTACCGACCCGAGGTCATAGTAGCGCCATGCCAGTTCCAGTTTCGCCGGCGGCGAGCCCAGAACCGAGCCCACATCCACCGCCACGCCGGCGCCAAGCGACCAGGCAAGCCCGGTGTCACTGCCGCCTTCGAAACTGCGGGTGGTGCGGTCCGCGTCCGGGTTGATCCGGGTCCACTCCCCCATCGTGTTGCGCGCAATGCCAAGGCCGGCGGTCACGAAGGGCGTGGTACGGCCAACATCGGCAAAATCGTAGTAGCCGTTGGCAAAGAGCGCGATCGAGCGAACCGAGCCTTCCACATCTGCATGGGGGCCGGGGCCGGCGGGCACGGTAAAGCTCCACGGGCCAGAGAACTCCGTGCTGCCAAACACGTTCAGCGCGCCTTCCAGACGCCAGCCGTTACCGAAGCTTCGACCGACGGCAATCGCTCCCGTGACGGTGGAATCCGCATCGATGTCGAAAAAGACCTGCGGGACCGCCGGATAGTCGGGGGGCAGCCAGCTTGCATCCCCCGCACCGGGTTGGCCTGCACCGAGTTCGAGACGAATGTAGGTTCCGCGTGCCGCTGACGCCGCTGCTGCAGCGGCTGGCCCGTCGCCGACACCTGTGGCCAGAACGACCGGAGGCACCGTGGGTTTCGGCTTGCCGTGCTGGCCTTCGCCGTTACCCTGGCCGCCTTGACCATTGCCGCCGCCGCCATCCTCGTGACCGCCATCCTCGTGACCACCGTCTTCATGGCCGCCGTCCTCCTGCGCCCAGACCGGGGCAGAGGTCAGGGAGACGGGGATTGCGCCCGCCGCGACTGCACCAAGAAACCACGTCGCTCCAAGCATGCGCTTCACAGATCCGCCCGTTTGTACTTCCTGCATCGAACTCCCGCCCATTTCTGAATTTTCGTGTCGGCCGTCACTGGCTGATGAGACATGCCCCGGCTGCCAAGGCCCGCCGGGGCAAGAGGTTGTTCAGGACCTGCCAGTCATCCGGCGATCAGCCGTGGCCGGCGACAACCGCGACCCAGATATCGTGCGCCTCGTCTGCCAAAGCCTCGGCGGCGGCGCCGGTGATTGGCGTGCCAAGGATGGTGGTTACGGCTTGCACCACCAAGGCGGTCGGGCCTTCGCCTTCCTTGTCCGAGGCCACGGCGAGGAAGATCGCCATCAGCGTGGTCGTGTCGGTGCTAACGCCCTTCGACGCCAGCGCCGAACTGCCATCAAGCGCATCCTTCAGGAGTGCAAGATTTTGCAGCGGCGAGTCGATGTAGGCCGCGTTGTCGAAATCGAACGTCAGCTGCTCGATCATCGCGGCTGTCGAAAGGTTGTAGAAGGCCGCCATCTCGGGGGTAAACGTTGCAAGTGCTTCGTCATAGGCGCGCTGCAGCACGCTGTCGGGCGACCGCGCCACGTTCAGGCGGCCAAGTTCGACTTCGGGGATGCCCTCTTGCGCCCAGACCGGCTTGCCACCCTCGGCACCGCCGCTGCCGGCTTTCGGACCTTGCCCGTCGGAATCCTCGCCCGGGCCGCCCTGGCCTTGGCCATCACCGCCCTGGCCCTGACCACCCTCGCCTTGGCCACCCTGGCCCTGACCTCCTTGGCCCTGACCACCTTCACCACCCTGACCTTCTCCGCCCCCCTCCTGCGCCCAAGCAGCCGATCCGGGGGCGTCGAAGATGTGCGAGCCAAGAGTTACCGCCGCTCCCAGAGCGAAGACAGTTGCGGTGCCGGCAAGCAGTTTCACAATCGAATTTTGTTTAGAATGTAGCATGGCGATCCCTCTCGTTGCTTTGACCCGGCATCCGGGCTTGGCGAACTATATATTAATAAATGCATATATGTATTGATACGGATCAAGCCCGGCCAGAAATTTTGACATCCCGCGCGCATTTCCGGCAAGCATGGGGCCATTGCGCCTCTGGCGGGCAAAGGGACATCACCGACCATGACCTCCGTTGTATATTCCCACCCTGATTGCACGGGCCACGTCATGCCGCCCGGCCACCCGGAGCGGGTCGAACGGCTGGCGGCGGTGGAGCGCGGCCTTTCGGGTCTGGCAGTGGAACGGCGCGAGTGTCCGATGGGGGACGAAGCGGATGTTCTGCGCTGCCATCCGGCGCGCTATCAGGCAAAGGTGCGGGCAACCGTCCCGCGCAATGGATGGGCGCAGATCGATGGTGATACCTTCCTTGCGCCGGGGTCTTTCGATGCCGCGATGCGCGCGGTTGGCGGCATGTGTGCCGCCGTCGATGCGGTGATCGCCGGTGAGGCGCAGAACGCCTTCGTCGCCTGCCGCCCGCCGGGACACCATGCCGAACGGGAAACCGCGATGGGGTTTTGCCTGTTCGGCACGGTCGCAATCGGGGCGAAGCGGGCGCTGGACCATCACGGTCTTTCCCGCGTGGCAATCGTCGATTTCGACGTGCATCACGGCAACGGCACGCAAGACCTGTTGTGGGACGAGGGGCGGTGTCTTTACGCCTCCTCCCACCAGATGCCGCTTTATCCGGGGACAGGACGGCCGGACGAGCGGGGCGCGCATGGACAGGTGCTGAACGTGCCCCTGCGCGCGGGGTCTGGCGGGGCCGAGATGCGGGCGGCTTATGAGCGCCTGGTGTTTCCGGCGCTGGAGGCGTGGCAGCCGGAACTCCTGTTGATCTCGGCCGGGTTCGATGCGCATGCGGATGATCCTTTGGCGGGCCTTGAATGGCAGGCGGAGGATTACGCCTGGCTGACCGACCGCCTGTGCGATTTCGCCGGGGGGCGGGTGGTCTCGACACTGGAGGGCGGCTATGATTTGTCTGCGCTGGCGGCTTCGGTCGCGGCGCATGTGCGGGTGCTGGAGGAGCGGGGCCGATGAACGACAAACCCACGGAAAAGCCGATTGCGGCGATGAGTTTCGAAGAGGCGATGGCCGCCCTCGAACAGGTCGTGGGTGCGTTGGAGCGGGGCGATGTGCCGTTGGAGCAGTCCATCGCGCTTTATGAGCGTGGTGCCGCCCTGAAGGCGCATTGTGCGGCCAAGCTGAAGGACGCCGAGGAAAAGGTCGAGCTGATCCGGGCGCAGGAAGGCCGTGCCGTCGGGACCACGCCGGTGGAGGGGATGTGACCTTTCCTGAACGGTTGGCGGCGGATGCCGCGCTGATCCAGCGGCGGCTGGATCAGGCTATGGAAGGCATGACCGGTGAGCCGGTGATCGAGGCGATGCGCTACGCAGCACAGGGCGGCAAGCGGCTGCGCGGGTTTCTGGTGCTGGAAGGCGCGCGGATGTTCGGGCTCGCTGACGCGCAGGCGGTGAGTGCGGCGGCGGCCGTCGAGGCGCTGCACGCCTATTCGCTGGTGCATGACGATCTGCCGGCGATGGACGACGACGACCTGCGCCGGGGTCTGCCCACCCTGCATGTGAAATGGGATGAGGCGACGGCGATTCTGGCAGGCGATGCATTGCAGACATTGGCGTTTGAACTGCTGTGCGACCCGGCCCTTGGGTCGGGCGATGTGCGGATCGCGCTGGTGCAGGGGCTTGCGAAGGCTTCCGGCGCCGAAGGCATGGTGCTGGGGCAAGCCCTCGACATTGCCGCCGAAACCGCCGCCACGCCGCTGACGCTTGACGCGATCATCCGGTTGCAGGCGGGCAAGACCGGCGCGCTGATCGGCTTTGCCGCCGAGGCCGGGGCGATACTGGCCGAGGCCGACCGCGGGCCACTGCGCGCCTATGCCACGGCGCTCGGCCTCGCCTTCCAGATCGCCGACGATATTCTTGATGAGACCGGCGATGCGGCCAAGGCCGGCAAGCGGTTGCAGAAGGATGCCAAGGCCGGCAAGGCGACCTTCGTCTCGCTTCTGGGGCTGGAGGGAGCGCGGGCGCGGGCATCGGCGTTGGTGGATGAGGCTTGTGATGCGCTGGCGGCCTATGGCAACCGGGCGGAACTGTTGAAAGAGGCGGCGCGGTTCACCATCGCGCGGGAGAGTTGAATGACTGACGTGCCGACACCGCTTCTGGACCGGGTGAAACTGCCCGCCGACCTGAAGGCCCTGTCCGACCGCGAGTTGCGCCAGCTGGCCGACGAGCTGCGTGCCGAGACGATTGCGGCGGTCAGCGTGACCGGCGGGCATCTGGGCGCGGGCCTGGGCGTCGTAGAGCTGACGGTGGCGCTGCACGCCGTCTTTGACACCCCGCGCGACAAGCTGGTCTGGGACGTCGGCCACCAGTGCTATCCCCACAAGATCCTGACCGGGCGGCGCGACCGTATCCGCACGCTGCGCACCGAAGGCGGGTTGAGCGGTTTCACCAAGCGGTCCGAAAGCCCCTATGACCCGTTCGGCGCGGCACATTCGTCGACGTCGATTTCCGCCGCGCTTGGCTTTGCGATGGCCGACGAGTTGGGCGGCGATCCGGGCGATGCGATAGCGGTCATCGGCGACGGTGCGATGTCGGGCGGCATGGCCTTCGAGGCGATGAACAACGCCGGCCATCTGGGCAAGCGGCTGTTCGTCATCCTGAACGACAACGAAATGTCGATTGCCCCGCCGGTCGGGGCGCTGTCGTCCTACCTGTCGCGGCTCTATGCCGAAGCGCCGATGCAGGACCTGAAACAGGTGGCAAAGGGCTTTGTCAGCCTGCTGCCCCCGCCGTTCCAGGAAGGGGCGAAGCGCGCCAAGGATATGCTGAAAGGCCTGACCATCGGCGGCACGCTGTTCGAGGCGCTGGGCTTTTCCTATGTCGGGCCGATCGACGGGCATGATCTGGATGCGCTTCTGCCGGTGTTGCGCATGGTGAAGGCCCGCGCGACGGGACCGATGCTGATCCATGTGCTGACCAAGAAGGGCAAGGGCTATGCCCCGGCCGAGGCGGCGCGCGACAAGGGCCACGCCACGGGCAAGTTCGACATGCTGACCGGGGTTCAGGCCAAGGCGGTGTCCAACGCGCCGTCCTACACCAAGGTCTTCGCGCAGACGCTGATTGCCGAGGCCGAGCGGGACGACAAGATCGTCGCGGTGACAGCGGCGATGCCGGACGGCACTGGGCTCAACCTCTTTGCCGACCGCTTTCCAAAGCGATGCTTCGACGTAGGCATTGCCGAACAGCACGGCGTTACATTCAGCGCGGCCCTTGCGGCGGGCGGGATGAAGCCGTTCTGCGCGATCTATTCCACCTTTCTGCAGCGCGGTTACGATCAGGTCGTGCATGACGTGGCGATCCAGCGGTTGCCGGTGCGCTTTGCCATCGACCGGGCGGGGCTGGTTGGTGCCGATGGGGCGACCCATGCCGGGGCGTTCGATGTGGCGTTTCTGGCCAACCTGCCGGGCTTCGTGGTGATGGCCGCCGCCGACGAGGCAGAGCTGGTGCATATGGTGGCGACCGCCGCCGCGCATGGCGACGGCCCCATCGCCTTCCGCTTTCCGCGGGGTGAAGGTGTCGGGGTCGAGATGCCGGCGCGGGGCGTGCCGCTGGAAATCGGCAAGGGTCGCATCATCCGCGAAGGCTCGCGCGTGGCGATCCTGTCGTTTGGCACGCGGCTGGCCGAGGTGACCAAGGCCGCCGAAGCCCTCGCCGGACGCGGGGTTTCGGTGACGGTGGCAGACGCGCGCTTTGCCAAGCCCTTGGACCGTGACCTTATCCTGCGGCTGGCGCGCGAGCATGAGGCGCTGATCACCGTAGAGGAGGGCGCGATTGGTGGCTTTGGCAGCCATGTGGCGCAGCTTCTGGCCGAGGCGGCGGTGTTCGACCGCGGACTGAAATACCGCTCGATGGTTCTGCCCGACGTGTTCATCGACCACGCCAGCCCCGAGGCGATGTACCGGGTGGCCGGGATGGATGCGGCACATATCGAAGCGAAGGTGCTGGAAACGTTGGGCGTTGCGATGGTTGGCAAGCGGGCCTGAGCCGTAAGGCTTGGCGCGCCCGTCTATACGCGTGTCAGTACTCGTATAGACATTTTGTATATCGCGACCGTCGCAAGCATGACTATTGCAGGGTTTTTCACTGATAAACCGCAGTTCGATCAGAGAGCTTGCAGAGTGACGTTCGCCGCAGTCCGGTCGGGGCGGCGCGATCAGCCGCCGTGCAGCGCATCCATCACGCGGACCAGAGCCTCGCTGATACCCGGCTCTGACAGGGCGTGTCCGGCAAGAGGGACCATCTTCAGATTGCAGGTCTCCCAGCCTTCGGCCAGCTTCCACGCCGACACCGGCGGGCAGATCATGTCGTAGCGGCCCTGCACGATGGTGCAGGGAATCTGCTCGATCCTGTGGCGTTCGCGCAGGATCCAGCCATCGCTTTGCAAGAAACCGCCATTCTGGAAATAGTGGTTCTCAAGCCGCGAAAAGGCGCGGGCGTAGTCGGAGGGGCTTTCCCCCATCGGGCCTTCATGGTGGATCGAGGCGAGCGCGTTTTCCCAGTTCGCCCAGATCCGGCCGAACCGGGTTTCCTCCATCAGGTTGCCGGAAAACAGGCGCCGATTGTAGGCCGCGATCAGATTGTCACGCTCGGCCACCGGAATCGCATTGACGAAGCGCGCCCAAAGCTCGGGGAAGAAAGTGCCGGCACCGCCGCCGTAAAACCACTTCAACTCGGCTTTCGTCATCAAGAACACGCCGCGCAGCACCAGATGCGACACCCGGTCCGGGTGGGTAATCGCATAGATCAGCGCCAGCGTGGCACCCCAGCTGCCGCCGAAGGCGATAAAGCGGTCGATGCCAAGCGTCTCGCGGATCACCTCGACATCGTGGACAAGGTGCCAGGTGGTGTTGTCGATCACGCTGGCATGCGGGCGCGACCGGCCGCAGCCACGCTGGTCGAAAAGCACGACGCGATAGACCGAAGGGTCGAAGTACCGTCGCATCGCGGGCGAGCAGCCGCCCCCCGGACCGCCGTGAAACACCACGACCGGAATCCCGTCGCGGCGGCCACATTGTTCGACATAGATCCGGTGACCATCGCCCATGTCGATGACGCGCTGATCGAAGGGGTCGATCGGCGGGTAAAGAAATTCGACTGCGCGCTTTTGACCTGATCTTTGATCAAGTGAACGGGCAATGAGGAGACCGAGATGCAAGCCACGCAAACCGTCGATCCCGGCGAAGTCGCCAAGTTCGAGGCGATGGCGGCAGAGTGGTGGAACCCCGAGGGCAAGTTCAAGCCGCTGCACATGCTCAACCCCTGCAGGCTGGGTTACATCACCAGCCAGATTGCCGCCGAGTTTGGCCGCGATCTGGCCGGGCCGCTTCCGCTCAAGGGTTTGAGGATACTGGACATTGGCTGCGGCGGTGGCCTTCTGAGCGAACCGATGGCGCGGCTTGGGGCCGACGTGGTGGGTGCGGACGCAGCACCGCGCAACATCCCGGTGGCACAGGTTCACGCCCGGCAATCGGGCCTCGATATCGATTATCGCCACACCACGGCCGAGGCGATGGCCGCGGCGGGCGAACAGTTCGATGTGGTGCTGAACATGGAGGTGATCGAGCATGTCGCCGACCCGCAGGGTTATCTGACCGCCTGCCAGCAGCTTTTGAAACCCGGCGGGCTGATGATCTGCTCGACCCTGAACCGCAACGCCAAGAGCTTCATGATGGCGATCATCGGCGCGGAATGGGTGATGCGCTGGCTGCCGAAGGGCACGCATGACTGGCAGAAGTTCATCACTCCGGACGAGCTTTACGCCCTGATCCGTGGTGCCGGGCTGACGCCGGTGGACCGCAAGGGCATGGTGTTCAACCCGGTCGGCTGGAGCTGGAGCCTGTCGGACCGCGATCTGGGCTGCAACTATGTCACGGCGTCGGTAAAGCCGCAGGCCTGACGCAGATACCGCCGCTGCCGTGACACTGCCCGCGATCAGGCGCCAAAGCGGGCTTCTGACCTGCTTTGGCGACCAGTTACAGAAGCTTGGGTCAGTCGCTGGATGACTTGGCCCAGAGGTTGACGTCCTTTTCTTCCGAAATCGCGTCGATCCGGGCCAGTTCGTCGGGCGTGAAGTCAAGGTTGCGGATCGCACCGGCGCAATCCTCGACCTGTGCCGCACTTGAGGCACCGATCAGCGCGCTGGTGATGCCGCCGCCGCGCAGCACCCACGCCAGCGCCATCTGCGCCAGCGTCTGGCCGCGCGCATCGGCCATTTCGTTCAGTTTGCGGACCGATCCGATGGCTTTTTCCACCACCGCCGGGTCCAGCGACTTGTCTTGCGTGGCGCGGCTGCCCGCCGGGATGCCGTTCAGGTATTTCTTCGTCAGGATGCCCTGCGCCAAGGGGATGAAGGCGATCGAGCCGATGCCCAGTTCGGCCAGCGTGTCCTTCAGCCCGTCGGTTTCGACCCAGCGGTTCAGGATGTTGTAACTGGGCTGGTGAATGACCAGCGGTGTGCCGAGGTCTTTCAGAATGGCGTGTGCCTCGCGCGTGCGCTGGCTGTTGTAGCTGGAAATGCCGACATAAAGCGCGCGGCCCGACCGCACGATATGGTCCAGCGCGCCCATCGTCTCCTCAAGCGGCGTGTCGGGATCGAAGCGGTGCGAATAGAAGATGTCGACGTAATCAAGGCCCATGCGCTTCAGGCTCTGGTCGCAGGACGCGATCAGGTATTTCCGGCTGCCCCACTCGCCGTAAGGTCCATTCCACATGTGGTAGCCGGCCTTCGACGACACGATCAATTCGTCTCTATGCTGGCGGAAATCGGCTTTCAGCAGGTCACCGAACGCTTCTTCGGCGCTGCCGGCGGGCGGTCCGTAGTTGTTGGCAAGGTCAAAGTGGGTGATGCCGTGATCGAACGCAGCGCGGCAGATCGCCTGCTTCGTGGCGTGCGGCGTGTCATGGCCAAAGTTATGCCACAGCCCCAGCGAGATCGCGGGCAGCTTCAGGCCGGTGGCTCCGCAGCGGCGATAGCTCATTCGGTCATAACGGTCTTCGCGGGCGCTATATGTCATGGGTCACTCCTTCGGCGGCCAACATTTCACGCAAGGCGGAACGCTGCAAGTTGTGCAGACGTTGTTGGTCGGCCATTGTCAGGGAATGCAAAGCCGGTTGGCCAATTATCGACATTTCTTCGTTGCGGTGTGGACGCGTGTCGCAGATGGACACTTTTCCCTGATCGCCGCCGGCGTCGCATTTTTTGCGATGTTCGCGGTGTTTCCAGGCCTGACCGCCACCATCGCGATCTGGAGCATGGTGGCCGACCCCGGCGTGATTTCCGAGTATCTGGCCGTGGCCGAACGCTTCCTGCCGCCCGAGGCGGGGGACTTGGTGCATGATCAGGTGGTGGGCCTGATGACGGCACCGCGCGCGGCGGTGGGCTGGGCCACCGCGATTTCGCTGGCGATTGCGGTCTATTCCGCGCGGGCGGGTGTTTCGGCGCTGGTGCAAGGGCTGGACGTGGTGCACCGGGCGGTCCCGCGTGGCTGGCTATGGTCATGGGCGGTGGATTTCATGCTGACCGGCGCCTTGATCGGCGCGCTGATGGTGGCGCTGGTGACGGTGGTGGTGGTGCCGATCCTGCTCAGCTACGTCACCTTCGGCAGTTTCGAGGCCTGGCTGATCCGCGTTCTGCCCTGGGGCGCGATGTTCGTTCTGGTGCTGACCTGCCTGTCGATCCTGTACCGCTTCGGGCCGAACGTGCCGGGCGGCTTTCGCAGCCCCTGGATCACCGTGGGCGTGCTGGTCGCGACCATCACCTGGTCGGGCGTGTCGATCGGGTTTTCGCTCTATCTGGCGAACTTCAACAGTTACAACACGATCTACGGCTCCATCGGTGCGGTGATCATCCTGATGACCTGGCTATACCTCAGCGTCTGGGCCGTTCTCCTCGGCGGCGCGATCAACGCCGAGATCGACGAACGGATGCGCCGCCCGCTGGGGCCGCACTAGAACCGCGCGTCAGGCAACCCGCAGAACGGATCGACCGGGCTTTGGCCAAGGAACGGCGCGCGGCCCAACAGGCAGTCCAGCGTGGCGCGCTGCATCGTGTCCATCGTGGCGTAGGCGTTCACCACGCACGGCATCCGGGGCGCATCATAAAGGTAATAGGGATAACCGAAGGATATCAGGGCCGTCGGCACCTGATGCCAATGCCGCTGCATCGCGCCGTGCAAACCGCCGGTCAGCCGGTTCCAGTCAAGGAAGATGCGACCGCGCGTCAGCAGGGTTTCCTCGCCCATCAGGAACAGCACGAGGTCGAAATCGCGAGGGTCGGCGGGCGCATCGACGGCGTAAAGCGTGACCTCGAACCCTTCGTCACGCAGCATGTCGGTCAGCGCAAAGGGCTGCGCGGCACCGTGCAGCGGCGTGACGATGCCGGTGGAATAGACCAGAACCCTGCGATGCCGGTCCGGCGACAACGGCAACACGGCTGCGACATCTTTCACCAGCGTCGGCGCGCGGGTGGTGACGGTGGCCACCTCTGCCGTGGTCGCCGGATTGAACAGTTTGCTGCGGTCAGCCGGCGCAAACCCGGTTTCCTGCAGTCTTAGAGCCGCTTTCAGCCCCAGCACCCGGATCGCCGCCTCATCCAGTCGGTCATGCGTGATGCGTCCGTCGGCCAGCGCCGCCTCGATCCGGGCGATGTCGTGCTCGGGCTCGTCGGAAAAGAGGATGACGTCGCAGCCGCTGCTAACAATCTCGGCCAGCGCGATGTCCCGATGCGCCCAGGCACCAAGGCCCGCCATCGGCGTGGCGTCCGACACGATCACGCCGTTGAACCCCAACTCGCCCCTGAGAAGCGTCCTGTTCAGAAGCGCCGAGGTCGAGGCGGGGCGGTATGCCTCCAGTCCTGCAGCAGGCAAATGTGTCTCTATATAGGCCGGAAATGCGATATGCGCCGACATCACCGCCATGACGCCCGCGTCAATCATTGCCTGGTAAAGCGCGCCGTGGCTCGCCTTCCAGTCGGCCACAGACAGCGGCATGATCGTCGTCAACAGATGCTGGTCACGGTCGTCGTGGCCTTCGCCCGGCCAGTGTTTTGCCGTCGCCGCAACGCCATTGGCCTGCAACCCGTCGATATGCGCCAGCGCGTGCCGCTTGATCCGTGCCGGGTCCGACCCCAGCCCCCGCGTCGCCACGATCGCCGACCGGAACGTGGCGTTGACGTCGATGACCGGCGTGAAGGACCAGTTGATCCCGACCGCCCGCGCCTCAACCGCCATGATCTCGGCGATCCGGCGCGAGGCCGCGACATCATCCACCGCAGCCAGCGCCAGCGGATTCGGCACTTCGGTCCCGAATGGCAGGCTCATCCGGCTGCCTTCAAGGTCGGCACTTACAAGATAGGGAATCGCCGCCGCACCACGCAGGGCATCCATCGTGTCCAGCTCGGCCCCGGCATCATGGCCGAAGAACTTGGTGAACCCGGCAGGCGCAAGGGCGGTCAGTCGTGCCACCTCATCCGCGCCGGTGCCGAACACCGCGTGGATGAACAGATGGCGCACCTTCGCCGCCTCGCTCATCCCCGCGAGGGTTGCCCGCACCCACTCCCGCCCCGCCGAATCAAGGTTGAACGGGGGGGCGGCAAGGATGCGGTCGATCTTGTCCATCAGACGTAGCGGTTCCAGAGGTTCTCCAACCGCTCCTGCCGGCCCGATTTCGGCTGCGGTTCCAGCCCTTCGGCGGTGACGCGCGCGGCGGCATCCTCCAGGCTGCCTTTCAACATGCCTTGCGCCTTGGGGTCGTTCCAGCCAGCGTAACGGGCCTTCACGGCGGCTTCCATTTCCCCCGATTCCATCAGCGCAGCGGCCGATTTCAGCGCGCGGGCGCACGTGTCCATGCCGCCGACATGCGCAAGGATCAGATCCTCTGGGTCAAGGCTTTGGCGGCGGATCTTGGCGTCGAAGTTGACGCCGCCGGTCTTGAATCCGCCCGCCTTCAGGATCTCGTAGAACGCCACCGCCTTTTCGGCGTGGTTGTTCGGGAACTGGTCGGTATCCCAGCCGGACTGGTAGTCGTTGCGGTTCATGTCGATGGAGCCAAAGATGCCAAGCGCCGCTGCCAGCCCGATTTCATGCTCGAACGAATGGCCGGCAAGGATCGCGTGGCCCTGTTCGATGTTGACCTGAACTTCCTTCTCCAGCCCGAACTCCTTGAGGAAGCCGTACACCGTGGCCACGTCGTAATCGTACTGATGCTTCGACGGTTCCTGCGGCTTCGGCTCGATCAGAACAGCGCCCTTGAAGCCGATCTTGTGCTTGTACTCCACGACCTGCTGCAGGAAGCGGCCCGCATGGGCGCGTTCGGCCTTCAGGTCGGTGTTCAGCAGCGTCTCATAGCCCTCGCGCCCGCCCCACAGGACGTAGTTCTGCCCGCCAAGCTTGTGCGTCGCGTCCATGTTCGCTTTCACGGTCGCGGCGGCATAGGCGTAGACGTCCGGATCGGGGTTCGTCGCCGCGCCCGACATGAAGCGGCGGTGGCTGAACAGGTTGGCCGTGCCCCACAGCAGCTTGGCCTTGTGGCCTTCCTGCTTTTGCCCAAGGTAATCGACGATTTCATCGAGGTTACGCTTCGATTCCGCGAAACTCGCGCCTTCGGGCCGCACGTCGGCATCGTGAAAGCAGTAGAACGGCTGGCCGAGGATATCGAACATCTCGAACGCCACGTCGGCCTTCAGTTTGGCCAGCGCCATCGTCTCGCCGAACCACGGGCGCTCGAAGGTCTGCCCGCCGAACGGGTCGCCACCCGGCCAGGCAAAGCTGTGCCAGTAGGCCACCGCAAAGCGCAGATGATCTTCCATCCGCTTGCCGAGGATCACCTCGTCGGGGTTGTAGTGCCGGAAGGCGAATTCATTGCTGCTGCCAGCGCCCTCGAATTTGATTGCGGGGATGCCTTTAAAGAAGTCGGTCATGGAAAGTGGTCCTCAGGTTAGGCCGCGAATAGCCGATTGGGCGGCGCGGAAACGGGCATGGCCCGCGTCGAAGGCGTCGGAAAGGGTTGGGTCGGGCTCGATGACCCGGGCGATCTTGGGCAGCGTGGCAATCTCGGCCCCGGCCCCAGTGGCGGCCATCAGGCCAAGCCGCGCGGCCCCGTAAGCCCCGCCGAAGTCACCGGCCACCGGCACCTGCAACGGCACGCCAAGCGCCGTCGCTATCGCCGACAGCCAGTAGTCGGAGCGGGAACCGCCACCAACGGCAAGCAGCGTGTTCAGCTTCGTCCCGGTCGCGGCCAGCACGTCACGGCAATCGCGGAAGGCAAATGCCACGCCTTCCAGCACGGCGCGGGTGGCGGCGTGACGGTCGGTGACATGTTCAAGGCCGGTGAACGCGCCCCGCATGGTGGGCGAATTGATCGGCGTCCGCTCACCCCCCAGATAGGGCAGGAACACGGTCTTGCGCGGCGCTTGCAGCGGGCCAAGATCGGCCGTCAGCGTCGCCGCATCCTGCCCCACCAGCCGTGCATACCAATTGAGCGCATCGGTCGCGGCCAGGATCACGCCCATCTGGTGCCAGGTCTCCGGCACCGCATGGCAGAACGTATGCACCGCCGAGGCCGGGTCCGGCTGATAGCCGTCGTTCACCGCAAAGAGGACGCCCGAGGTGCCAAGCGACACGAACGCCTCGCCCGCCCGCACCACACCAACGCCCACGCCGGACGCGGCGTTGTCGCCACCGCCGCCCGCCACGATCACGCCCTTCGGCAGGCCCCAGCGCGCCGCGAGTGCATCGCGCATCTGGCCCGAGGGGGCGGAGCCTTCGACCAGCCGTGGCATGTTCGCCCGGCTGAAGCCCGTCGCGGTCAAAAGGTCATCCGACCAGTCGCGCTTGCCGGTATCGAACCACGCCGTGCCCGAGGCATCCGACATGTCGCCGACATGCTCGCCGGTCAGCCACAGCCGCAGATAATCCTTTGGCAGCAGGATCCTGGCGATCTTTTCCCAGATCCGCGGTTCGTGCTTTTGGACCCAAGCCACCTTCGGCGCGGTAAAGCCCGGAAACACGATGTTGCCGATGATCCGGCGGAACATCGGGTCATCGTCCATCTCGGCCGCTTCGGCATGGGCGCGGGTGTCGTTCCACAACATGCAGGGCCGCAGCACCTCGTCGCTGGCATCGAGCAGCGTCGCGCCATGCATCTGGCCCGAAAGCCCGATGGCGCGCACGTCTCCCAAGCCCTTGGCCGACAGCTGGTCCAGCACCGCTTCCGCCGCAGTGATCCAGTCCGATGGTGCCTGCTCACTCCACCCGTCTGCCGGGCGGCTGACGGTCAAGGGGGCAGTCGCTTCGGCCACCACCACCTGCGCGTCGTCGATCAGAACGCCCTTCAGCCCGGACGTGCCAAGATCAAGGCCGATGTACATCACGCGGCCTTGGCGGGTTTTTTCCCGAGGATGATCATGCTGAGGATGTCTTCGTCCGTCACCTCATCGACGTTGACCGTGCCGACCAACTGACCGTTCTTCATCACCGAGGCGCGGTCACACAGCTTCATCACGTTGTGGATGTCATGCTCGATCAGGAAAATCCCCAGACCCTGCGCCTTCAGCTCCTGGATCAGTTCCGACACCATCTGCGTCTCGTGCGGGCCAAGGGCGGCGGTGGGTTCGTCCATGATCAGGATCTTGG
>LNFM01002103.1_pt1 | contig 43720 bp, 40 predicted proteins | sample 596031 | NCBI WGS metagenome assembly LNFM01 (sample SAMN04254537, study PRJNA301005) | activated carbon metagenome | isolation source: dual media filters at the Ann Arbor, Michigan drinking water treatment plant | place: USA: Ann Arbor
AGTACCAGTACATCCTGCGCGACGAGTCCATGCACTGCAACTTCGGCATCGACCTCATCAACCAGATCAAGCTCGAGAACCCGCACCTGTGGACGTCGGCCTTCAAGGCCGAGATCAAGGCGCTGTTCGAGAAGGCCGTGGAGCTGGAGTACCGCTACGCCGAGGACACCATGCCGCGCGGCGTGCTGGGCCTCAACGCCAGCATGTTCAAGGGCTACCTGCGCTACATCGCCAACCGGCGCGCCACGCAGATCGGCCTGGAGCCGTTGTTCCCGAACGAGGAGAACCCGTTTCCCTGGATGAGCGAGATGATCGATCTGAAGAAGGAGCGCAACTTCTTCGAGACCCGTGTCATCGATTACCAGACCGGCGGCGCGCTGGCGTGGGACTGAGCATTCAGCCCCGGCCCGTGTTGCTGCAGCATCTCACCCGCCACGCCCTCCGGGCCGGCGGGTGCCGGTGCAAGTGAGAGATCAAGAATGACGAACCAAGGCAGGCATCAGACCCGACCCAGGTTCGTGACCCCGTTCATCGCACTGGGGCAACCGCCAGCGGGCGCAAGCCCAGGGGCAGACCACCAGGCGATGAATCACCGCGCTGCCAGACGTGGCGCGGCGTTTTTTGTAACTTGATCAAGGAGATCGTTATGGCAACTGCGAAGAAGGCCGCTCCGGCCAAAAAGGCCGCTCCGGCGAAGAAGGCTGCCGCCAAGAAGGCAGCACCGGCGAAGAAGGCCGCTCCGGCCAAGAAGGCGGCTGCCAAGAAGGCCGCGCCGGCGAAGAAGGCTGCAGCCAAGAAGGCAGCACCGGCCAAGAAGGCGGCGCCGGCCAAGAAGGCGGCTGCGAAGAAGGCAGCACCGGCGAAGAAGGCTGCAGCCAAGAAGGCAGCACCGGCCAAGAAGGCGGCGCCGGCGAAGAAGGCTGCGGCGGCGAAGAAGCCGGGCTCCAAGAAGCCTGCTGCCAAGAAGGCAGCCAAGAAGGCCGCACCTGCTGCACCCACTGCCCCTGCCGCGCCTGCGCCTGCAAAGACGACGCTGAACCCGGCCGCAGCTTGGCCGTTCCCCACGGGGAACAAGCCCTAAAGCACTGGCACAGGCAGGCGCCCAGCCGTTTGCCGGCCGCTTTGCGCATAAAGCCCAGCATCTGCTGGGCTTTTTTTGTTCTGAGAACAGTGCTTCAATGAGTTGGGGCGTGGGCAGTGCTGCTGGATGCGCCGCACCTATTCATTTCTAACGGGCTGGGAGGAGTGATGACAGCGCCTTTGGTAAGTCGGCTTGAAGCCATTGCTCTCAGCACAAACAACCCAGTCCACAAGGCAATTTGTTCTGCTCACATTGCCTGTTATTTGGCGCGCGTCGGTGAGTTTGATGAAGTCGAGCGAAGACGAGTGGACCTTCGCAAGGAATTTGGTGACGGTCGAAGCGCGCCCGTGTCGATACTGATCATGTGCGTAGAAGCGCTGGTCCTGTACTACAAGGGTTTGGATCCCAACGCAAGGGACCGATTGGCTCGGGCAAATCTGCTCAGTGTTGCCTGTCGTCAGCCCGATTTGGTGGCTCTGACCTACGCCTGGCTCGCCCACATTGACTTCAACCTCGGGAGATTCCCGGCCATGTTGTTGGCCATCAGTCGCTGCATGGAGGCGATCGACTGGGATGACGGGACTGCACTCCTTCGGGTTTCGTTGGTGCTGGGCGACGCGCTTTCATTTTCGGGTCACGACGGTGGTGCCAGGAAGTGGTACGAGCAAGCGCGCCTTCTCTCTAGCCGCCTGGGGGACCAAGCCGCGATAGGGGCCATCACGTACAACCGTGCCGCGCTTCGTGTGGCCGCAGCGCGGGTGAGGAGCCTCAGCCAGCCGCTCGATGCGCAAGCGTTGACGATCCTCGACGCGGAAGTGCGGTCGGCGGTGAACTACCAGAGTCTTGCAAGGCTGAACTCGCTTGATCACCTTTTGCAGTCGTCCACCATTGGCGTGCTGATGCTTCAGTCGCGGTATGAGGAGGCGATCAATGCGATTGACCGACTCCTGGCGACCGCAGCTGTCCCGGCAGACTCCTCAGAGTTGATGCTCCTATACGCTGATTCTGCTTTGGCGAATGCGAAACTGGGCCGCTCTGAGCTCGGCAGCGAACGAGCAAAAGCGGCAATGGCGATGAATTCAGAGACCTTCGGTGCGGATGACAAGGCACTGCTTCACGGCACATTGGCGGCATTCAGTCTCCTGAATGAGGATGCGGGCGCGGCCGAGAACCATCGCCTGGCTCGTGACGTAGCGGTTCGGGAACATGAGGCGACAATCGCGTCTCTCACAAGTCTTCTTGAGCCATACACATGCGGTCCGACAACAGGGCCGTAAATCTTCGCGATCTTCAGCTTGTACGGTCCCGCCATGCCCCCCACCATCGCCCTCCTCATGGGCTCCTCCAGCGACTGGGACACCCTCCGTCACGCCGCCGACATCCTCGATCGCTTCCGGGTTCCGTACGAGAAGCGCGTCGTCTCTGCGCACCGCATGCCGGACGACATGTTCGCGTTTGCGGAGCAGGCTGAAGGTCGCGGGCTGCGGGCCATCATCGCCGGGGCTGGCGGGGCGGCGCACCTGCCGGGGATGCTGGCGGCGAAGACGGTGGTGCCGGTGCTCGGCGTGCCGGTGGCCAGCAAGCAGCTCAGCGGCATCGACTCGTTGTATTCCATCGTGCAGATGCCCAAGGGCGTGCCGGTGGCCACCTTTGCCATCGGCGCCGCCGGTGCTGCCAACGCGGCGCTGTTCGCGGTGGCGATGCTGGCCGCGCACGACGAGGCCTTGCGCCAGGGACTGCGGGATTTCCGTGCCGAGCAGACTGCTGCCGCCCGCGCGATGACGCAGGATCTCCAGTGACGGCCGCTGCACCGCGAAGCGCTCGTGCGGCCGCGGGCGCCGGAGCCACCGACAAGCCGCCCGCTCACACGCTCGCCCCCGGCGCGGGCACGCTCGGTGTCCTGGGCGGCGGCCAGCTCGGCCGCATGTTCGTGCATGCGGCGCAGGTGCATGGCTTCCGCGTCGTCGTGCTCGAGCCCGACGCGGCCAGCCCGGCCGGCGCCGCGGCCGACGAGCACATCGTCGCGCCGTACCTCGATGCCGCAGCCCTGGACACGCTGGCCGGCCGCTGCCAGGCCGTGACCACCGAATTCGAGAACGTCCCGGCGCAGGCGCTGCGGCAACTGGCCGGCCACGGCCCCGTGTCGCCACCAGGCGATGCGGTGGAAGTCTGCCAGCACCGCCTGCGGGAGAAGGCCTGCTTCGTGCAAGCCGGCGTGCCATGCGCGCCGCATGCCGCGGTGGCCAGCGCCGCCGAGGCGGCCGATCCGGCCCTGGCCACGCTGCTGCCCGGCATCCTGAAGACCGCCAGCCTCGGCTACGACGGCAAGGGCCAGGTCACCGTGCTGCAGGCCGCCGACCTGGTCGCCGCCTGGGCTGCGCTGGGCGGCGTGCCCTGCGTGCTGGAAAAGCGCCTGCCGCTGCGCCTGGAGATCAGCGTGATCGTGGCGCGCAGCGCCAGCGGCCAGCTCGTGAATCTGCCGGTGCAGCAGAACCTGCACCGCGGCGGCATCCTCGCAGTCACGCAGGTGCCGGCGCCGGACGTGGCGCCCGACACCGCCGCGCAGGCCGTGCTGCTGGCCGGCCGGCTGGCGGCGGCGCTGCAGTACGTGGGCGTGCTGTGTGTCGAGTTCTTCGTGCTCGACGACGGCTCGCTGGTGGCCAACGAGATGGCGCCGCGGCCGCACAACTCGGGCCACTACAGCATCGATGCCTGCGACGTGTCGCAGTTCGACCTGCAGGTGCGCACGCTGGCCGGGCTGCCGCTGGTGGCGCCGCGGCTGCATTCGCCGGCGGTGATGCTCAATCTGCTCGGCGACCTGTGGTTCGACGAGAGTGCCGCGACCCTGCCGCGCACCCCCGACTGGGCCGCCGTGCTCGCACTGCCGGGCGCGAGACTGCACCTCTATGGCAAGACCGAGCCGAGGCGGGCCCGCAAGATGGGCCACCTCACCGTGACCGCGGCCGATGCCGCGACCGCCGCCGCGACGGCCCGGCAGGCGGCCCAGCTGCTGGGCCTGCCCTCGTTCTGATCGACCGCCCGCTGTCACACCGCCCATGACCATGACCCCGGCCGATGCCGCGCTGACCGGCGCGGCGCAGGCACTGGCCGCCGGCGAACTGGTGGCCTTTCCCACCGAGACCGTGTACGGCCTCGGTGCCCGCGCCGACGACGATGCGGCCGTGGCTGGCATCTTCGCGGCCAAGGGCCGTCCAGCCGACCACCCGCTGATCGTGCACGTGGCCAACGCCGACGCGGCGCGCTTTTTCGCCGACGTGTCGGGCGCCGCCGCTCAACGGCTGATGGCCGCGTTCTGGCCCGGCCCGCTGACGCTGATCCTGCCGCGGCGTTCCGGCGTGGCCGCGGCTGCCGCGGGTGGGCAGGACAGCATCGGATTGCGCCTGCCCGCGCACCCGATGGCGCTGGCGCTGCTGCAACGTGCCGCCGCACTGGGCGTGCCGGGTGTTGCTGGGCCCAGCGCCAACCGCTTCGGCCGTGTCAGCCCGACCACGGCCGCCCACGTGGCGCAGGAGTTCGGGCCCGCGCTGCGCGTGCTGGACGGCGGCGCGTGCCAGGTGGGCATCGAATCGGCCATCGTCGACTGCACGCGCGACCCGCCGGCGCTGCTGAGGCCGGGCCAGTTGAGCCGCAGCCAGATCGAGCAGGTGCTGGGGGGGCCGCTGGCCGAACCCGATGCGGCGTCGCCGCGCGCCTCGGGCACGCTCGAATCGCACTACGCGCCGAGCGCGCCGGTGCGGCTATGGGACACCCGGGCACTGCAGCAGCGCTTGCAGGCCCCGGTGGCCCCTGGCGACCCGGCCGGAACCATCGGGGTATATTCCCGCGTCATGCCGGCGCCGGGGTTCGGCTGGGTCTGGCGGGCCATGCCCGACGATGCAGCGGCCACGGCGCACGAGTTGTTCTCGGTGCTGCGCGAGATGGACGCTGCGAACGTGGCCGCCATCTGGGTCGAACGCCCTCCCGCGGGGGCCGACTGGGACGGTGTGCGAGACCGCCTGCAGCGCGCCGCAGCTGCCTGAAGCGGCCCCCGCGCGCCGCCCGAGCCCACCCAAACCCCAAGGATCCGGAGTCCCGATGAAGTTCCTCAACAAGGCCACCCGCCTGTGGCAGCGCGCCCTGGCCGGCGCCGTGACCGTGGTGGCCGTGGCCGTGCTGGCCGCCTGCGGTGGTGACACCGAGCAGTTCGAGCCCTTCGTGGCCGAGCGGGTGTTTGCCTTCGGCGACGAGACCAGCGCACTGCAGTCCGACGGGCGCCGCTACGGCACCAACGGCGTCAATGCCACCACCGGCGCCTTCGACTGCAACCAGGAGCCGCTGTGGGTGCAAGTCGTGGCGAGCTATTACGGCATGGTCTACGCCGAGTGCAACACCACCACGCCGGCCGTCGCACCGCGCGCCTTCATGCGCGCAGCGGTGGGCGCCAAGGTGGCCGACATCGCGGCCCAGGTCGAAGCCCAGGCGGCTACTGGCGGCCTGCGCGACAAGGACCTGGCACTGCTGTCGGGCGGCGCCAACGACATCCTGGAGCTCTATGCCCAGTTTCCGGCGCAGTCCGAGGCGGCACTGATCGCCGAGGCGCGGGTCCGTGGTGAAAGGCTGGCGCGGGTCACCAACCGCCTGATCGATCTGGGTGCGAAGGTCATCGTGACCAACCTGTCGGATCTGGGCATGTCGCCCTTTGCGCGCGCCGAGGCCGCGACCCACGCCAGCAGCGGCACCGACCGCGCTGCACTCATCACGCGTCTGACGGTGGCCTTCAACGAACAGCTGGGCGTGAAGGTGCTGCTCGACGGCCGCTTCGTCGGCCTCGTGCAGATGGATCTGCGCACGCAGTCGGCGGCGCGCTCGCCCGGCAGCTTCGAACTGGCCGACGTGAGCACCGCGGTGTGCACGGTGGCGCTGCCGGCCTGCACCACCGCCACGCTGATCCCCGGTGCCATCAGCAGCCAGTACCTGTGGGCCGACGGCACGCGCCTGGCCAGCGGTGGCCAGATCCAGCTGTTCCGGATGGCGCTGGAGCGCGCCCAGCGCAACCCGTTCTAGGGGCTGCCGCCGCGCCCCGGGGCTCCGGTCCGGGGTTTCCCCGACCGGGCCGCGCCGGACCCACTCGTATAGTCGATCGACCAAAAGCGAACGGTCGTTCTCTTCTGCCCGGCCGACGCTCCAGGGCGACCTTGCAACAGCAGGGCCGCGCGTCGAATCCACCGGGGACAGCATGAAGACCATCCGACTCTGGGCGCTCACGGCCGCGGCCGCCGCCCTCCTGGCAGCCTGCGGGGGCGACGATCCGGTTCCGGGCACCGGCCAACCCAGCGGCGCGCCCACCACACAGGGCAGCTTCACCGCGGTGGTCAGTTTCGGCGACAGCCTGTCCGACGTGGGCGCCTACGCGCCGGCCACTTCGGCCACCGGCGACGGGGCGCCGCCCTACATCGGCGGCAAGTTCACCACCAACGGCGCTGCCGGCACCGTGTGGGTGGAAAACGTGGCCACGCGGCTGGGGCTGTTCGTCACGCCGGCCGAAGTCGGCTTCGGTGCACAGTCGTCACGTTGCCCGGTGGCGGCGGTCAACCCGGCACTGGCCGGCACCTGCACCGCCTATGGGCAGGGCGGCTCGCGCGTGACCGACCCCAACGGCATCGGCAAGTCCGGCGGCGCGCTCACCGTGCCGGTGAAGACGCAGATCGCCAACCACCTGCAGCGCTTCAACAGCTTCAAGTCCAGCGACCTGATCCTGGTCTGGGGCGGCAACAACGACGTCTTCGTGCAGTTCGAGGCCTTCGCGGCGGCCGCCACGCAGATCCAGACCGACGCCGCGGCCGGCCGCATCAGCGCCGACGAGGCCAACCGCCGGCTGTTCCAGGCCCAGACCGTGGCCCAGGCGGCCTTGAAGACCGCCGCGCTCGAGCTGACCGGCTACGTGAGGACCGAGATCCTGGCCAAGGGCGGCCGCTACGTGGCCGTCTTCAACCTGCCCGATTCAGCGCTCTCGCCGCGGGGCGGCAGCCTGCTGGCCAGCGTGCGGCCGGTGCTGTCGGCGCTGGTGGACACCTTCAATCTCTGGCTGCGCGAAGGCCTGACCGACGCACCGGTGCAGATCGTCGACCAGAACCTGGCGAGCAAGGACCTGTTCCTCAACCCCGCGCGCTACGGCTTCATCAACAACACCCAGGCCGCCTGCGACCCCACCAAGATGCCTGCCATCGCCAGCGGCTCCTCGCTGTTCTGCAACGTCACGCCGGGTGCGCCCTTCAACGCGCTGCGCACCGGTGCCGACGCGATCACCTGGCAGTTTGCCGATGACGTGCACCCCAGCACCGGCGGCCACAAGGTCATCAGCGACCTGGTGCTGCAGCAGTTGCGCGCGTTCGGCTGGATCGCCCCGTGAACCCCACCCACCGGAAGACTCGCATGCATCACACCCATCGAATCCTCGGGCGTGCGGCCCGCGCTGCCTGTTCGGCCGTGGCGGGGATTACCGTGCTGGCAGCGGCTGCCACGGCGCAGGCCCAGACCGCGGTGCACACGCTGAAGGCCGGCGTCATCCGCTACGACGCCCACGCCAAGAGCGACGGCATCCGCGGCATCGGCCTGCCGCCGGGCGCTGACGCGACGGTGGGCGACGCCACCACCCTGCTGCTGACCTACGAATACGCGCTGTCGCCGCAGCTCGGCCTGGAGTTCGTGCTGGGCGTGCCGCCGAAGATCAAGGCCTCGGCCTCCGGCAGCGTGGCCTTCCTGGGCGAGGTGCTGACGGCGCGCAACGTGGCGCCCACGGTGCTGGTCAACTACCACTTCTTCGAGCCCACGGCCGCCGTGCGGCCGTACGTGGGCCTGGGCTTCAACTACACCCGGTTCATCCAGGTGCGCACGCCCTACGGCTGGGACGTGTCGCTGAGCGACTCCTTCGGCCCCGCCGCGCAGGTGGGCGTGGACTGGGCGCTGGACAAGCAGTGGGGGCTTTTCGCCAGTGTGGGCGCGGCCAAGGTCAGGAGCAAGCTCACGGCTGTCGGCGCCACGGTGCTGCAGACGACCATCGACTTCAGGCCCGTCACCTACAGCGTCGGCGCGTCCTACCGCTTCTGATCCGCGGCTAGCGCGCGGGCGCTGCGGCGGTCTTCCACGATCTTGATGCCCAGGATCGTGGAGGCCAGCCCCAGCGTCACGGTGTTGGCCACGACGATGGGCCATTCGCCCAGCATCACGCCGTAGCCCAGCCACAGCGCCACGCCCGCGGTGAAGGCGCCGTACATGGCCAGCGAAATGCCGCTGACATCGCGGGTGCGCAGCGTCAGCAACGCCTGCGGCACGAACGAGCCGGTGGTGAGCACGGCGGCCGCGTAGCCCAGGGTGTCTTGCAGCGTCATCGTCGCTCCGAACCAGGTCAGGGGTGGGTGGGCACCGCGGTCAGCGGGCCGGTGTGTCGCGCATCGTCCACTGCACCAGCGCGTCGAGCGCCGGCCGAGCGGCGTTGGCGGCGGGGTGGTTGACGATGGCCACCACCACGTAGCGCTTGCCGCTGTTGGACAGCACGTAGCCGGCCAGCGCCGCCACGTCGCGCAGCGAGCCGGTCTTGAGGTGCGCGCGACCCGGTGTGGCGCGCGAGCGGCGCATCGTGCCGTCCAGCCCCGTGATGGGCAGCGACGACATCAGCTCGCTCATCACCGGGCTGTCGTAGGCCTGGGTCAGCAGCCGCGCCAGGCGGTGGGCGCTGATGCGCGTGTGGCGCGACAGGCCCGACCCGTTGTCGATGAACAGCGTGCCATCGGCTTCGCCGGTGCGTTCGACCAGCCAGCGTGTCAGCGTCTCGCGCGCCTGCTCGGTGGTGACGCCGGCCGCCGGCAGGGCCGTGGCCACCGGCGCCAGCGCCGGCACGGCGGCCCGCCGGCCCTGCAGCGCCAGCGTGTAGAAGAGCTGCTGCGCCATCAGGTTGTTGCTGAACTTGTTGATGTCGCGCACCACCTCGGCCAGCGGCGGCGAGCGCTGCTCGAAGCTGGGTTTCACGTCGGGCGGCGCCAGGCCCTCGCGCACGCTGCCCTGCAGCCGGCCGCCCATGTCGCGCCACAGCGCCTCGATCAGCCGCGCGTCATAGGTGGCGGGCTGCGGGTCGGCCACGGGCCAGTTGAGCTCGCCGCAGGCGGTGGCGTAGCTGCCCGCAAAGCGGGCGCGGCCCGGCTCGAAGGCCGCCCTCAGCGCGCCGCGCCAGTCGGCGCAGGGGCCGGGCGTCAGCGGCACGGTGCGGTCGAACAGCGCGCCGGCCAGCGGCGGCTCCATCTGCACACGTGCCACGCCCGCGGCCTCATCGGGCACGAAGGTGTAGACCGCGGCGCGGAAGTTCAGCAGCAGCGCCGAGGCGCGCACGTTGTACGGGCGCAGCGGTTCGCCGTCGAACTCGCCGGCGTCGGCCTCGGCCACGTTGAAGGCGGAGTTGTCGAGCACGATGTCGCCGCGGATCTCGCGCACGCCGAGCTGCTGCACGCGGCGCAGCAGCAGCCACACCCGCTCGAGCACCAGGCGCGGATCGCCGCCGCCCTTGATGACCAGCGGACCTTCGAGCACGCCGTCCTTCACCGGGCCGTGCAGCCACACCGGCGTGCTCCAGGTCCAGGCCGGGCCCAGGCGGTCCAGCGCCGCCATCGTCGTCAGCAGCTTGGCCAGCGAGGCCGGGTTCACCGCGCGCTGCTCCTGCCATTCGAGCACGCTGCGGGTGCTGCTCAGGTCGTGGATCACCACCGACAGCGCATCGCTCGGCACGGCGGCGCGGCGCAGGGCCTGCAGCACCTCGGGCGGCAGCTCCTGCGCGGCGCGGGCCGCCGGCGGGGCCAGCGCTGCCGCGAGGGCCAGGCTGGCGCTCGCCAGCAGGCGCCGCAGGGGGGCGCGGAGGCAGGACCTGAGAGGCGGCATCGTGGCGGCGCTGGGAAGGGAGCGGCGGCCAGCGCGGCCGTCCGGGGTCGTGCACGCCTGGAACATGGCCGGCATGATCGCACGGCTAAACTCGTTGCATGCCCGCCCCGCCCGAGCCGCTGCTGCCCGTCCTGGCCCTGGACACCTCCACGGAGACCCTCGCGGCCGGCCTGCAAACCGGCCGCGATGCATTCACCGTGCAGGCGCCCGGCGGGCCCCTGGCCTCGGCCGGCCTGCTGCCGCAGCTGCAGGGCCTGCTGCAACGCGCGGGCCTGGCCTGGGCCGACGTGCGGGCCATCGCGTTCGGCAGCGGCCCCGGGGCCTTCACGGGGCTGCGCACGGCCTGCGCGGTGGCCCAGGGGCTGGGGTTCGGCCTCGGGCGGCCGCTGCTGCCGCTGGACAGCCTGCTGATCGTGGCCGAAGACGCCCGGCTGCAGCTGGGCCTGGGCGACGGCTTCGAGCTGGCCGTGGCGATGGACGCGCGCATCGACGAGATCTATGCCGCCCGCTATCGCCACCACGGCGGCCGCTGGACCGTGCTGCAGGCGCCCGCACTGATGACGCTGCCGGCCTGGACGGCCGCCTGGAACGCCGCGCCGCTGCCCGTGGTGGCCGGCTCGGCCCTGGTGGCCTTCGGTGATCGCCTGGGCCTGGGCGCCGCCGTGCAAGGCGTGACGACGGAGCACGACCGGGCTGCAGCCCTGCTGCGTCTGGCCGTGCAGGCCGCGGCCGCTGGCGACGGCGTGGACGCTGCGCAGGCCCTGCCGCTGTACCTCCGCGACAAGGTCGCGTTCACGACCGCCGAACGCGCGGCGACGCGTGAGGCCGCCAGTGCCGCCACCCACACGGCGGCACCTGAAGCCGCCCCCGACGCCGCCCGCCTGGCCACGCCGCTGCAGCCACCGGTGGCCCGATGAGCGCACAGCTGCAGCCGCGCTGGATGCGCCGCGCCATGACGGCGCGCGACGTGCCGGCCGTGCAGGCCATCGAAGCCCGCGCCTACGGCTTCCCCTGGACACGCGGCAACTTCATCGACTCGCTGGCAGCGGGCTACCTGGCCGAGGTGCTGCAGGGCGACACCGGCATCGTCGGCTACTTCATTGCGATGGTCGGCGTGGACGAGCTGCACCTGCTGAACGTGACCGTGGCCCCCGACCACCAGGGCCAGGGTCTCGGCCACCAGCTGCTCGACGCGGTGCAGGCCCACGGCCGCAGCCTCGGCCTGGCGACGCTGCTGCTGGAGGTGCGGCAGAGCAACCAGCGTGCGCAGGCGCTGTACCTGCGGCGCGGTTTCCTGCAGGTCGGGTTGCGGCGCGCCTACTACCCCGCCGTGCAGGGGCGCGAGGACGCGCTCGTGATGAGCCTGCCGCTCGGCCTGTCGGGCCCCGGAGCCGCGGCGTGAGCTGGTCGGCGCGACAGCAGGCGCTGCTGCGCGGCATGGGGCTGCGGGTGTGGTCGGCGCCGCCGGACGAGGCCGCGCCGCAAGCCGCCGCACCGGCCGAGCCGGCGCAACCCGTGGGCATGGCGCCAGTGGCGCAGGCGCAGCGCGCCGTGCCCGCGCCGGCCCGTTCGCCTGCGGTGTCGGTGCCGTCGGCATCCCTTGCCGGGGCGCCTGCCGGCCTGGACTGGCCGGCGCTGCGCGAGGCCGTTGCCAACTGCCAGGCCTGCACGCTGTGTCAGAGCCGCACGCAGACCGTCTTCGGCGTCGGCCACCCGCAGGCCCGCTGGCTGGTGGTGGGCGAGGCACCGGGCGAAGAGGAAGACCGCCGCGGCGAGCCCTTCGTGGGCGCCTCGGGCCAGCTGCTCGACCGCATGCTCGCGGCGCTGCGGCTGACACGCGCCACCGACGGCGACGCACCGCCGGAGCAGCGGGTCTACATCGCCAACACGCTGAAGTGCCGCCCGCCACGCAACCGCAACCCGAGCGCCGAGGAACTGTCGCGCTGCGAGCCCTTCCTGGTGCGGCAGATCGAGCTGCTGCAGCCGCGCATCATCCTGGCGATGGGCCGCTTTGCGGTGCAGGCGCTGCTGCGCAGCGACGAGCCCATCGGCCGCCTGCGCGGCCGCGTGCACCGCTACCAGGGCGTGCCGCTGGTGGTGACCTACCACCCGGCCTACCTGCTGCGCAACCTGCCCGACAAGGCCAGGGCCTGGGAAGACCTGTGCCTGGCGGCCGACGTGGCCGAGGGCGTGCACGGCGCCGCGGGCCGGCCCGCATGAACGCCCCGGGCCGCTCCCTGGCGCGCATGTCGCGGCGCGCAGCACGAAGGGCGGTCCGGTGAACACACCCGCGCCCGACGACGAACTGCGCAGGCTGCGCGCCGATGTGGCGCAGTTCCGCCGCCTGTGCAACAACGTACCGGTGGCCATTGCCTACTACGAGCGTGTTGGCAACATCTGCCGTTATGCCAACCAGGGCTACGCCGAGATGTTCGGCTTCGACGAGCAGAACATCCTCGGCCGCGAGGTGGCCGACGTGATCGGCGAGGACGCAGCACGCACCATCCGCCCGCAGGTCGACTGCGTGCTCAGCGAGCAGCGCAGCGCGCGCTACGAGCGGCTGATTCCCAGCCCCGACGGGCACCTGCGCTCGATCGAGGTGCACCTGCTGCCGCACGTGGATGGCGACGGTGCCGCCATTGGCGCCTTCGTGATGATCAGCGACATCACGCGCCACCGTCAGGCCGAAGCCGCGCTGCGCGACAGCGAGGAGCGGCTGGCCAAGTTCATGCACGCCAGCGCCGAGGGCATCGTCTTCCACAAGGGCGGCATCATCACCGACGCCAACCCGCCGCTGCTGGCGCTGCTGGGCTACACGATGGAGCAGCTGCAGGGCCGCTCGCCGCTGGACTTCATCGCGCCCGACCACCGGGCGCGTGTGGTCGAGGTCATGACCACCGGCCAGGAGACGCGCTACGACAGCGTGGCCCTGCACGCCGACGGCTCGCGGCTGCCGGTGGAGTTCATCGTGCGCACGATGCAGTACCACGGCGAGCGGCTGCGCATGACCATCGTGCGCGACATCCGCGACCGGGTCGAGGCGCAGGCCCGCATCCATCACCTCGCGCACCACGACGCGCTCACCGGCCTGCCCAACCGCGCGGCCTTCATCGGGCGCGCCACCACGCTGCTGGCGCAGGCGCGCCAGGCCGGGCAGGGCCTGGCGCTGCTGTTCGTCGACCTGGACCACTTCAAGCGCGTCAACGATTCGCTCGGCCACCCGGCCGGCGACACGCTGCTGCAGACGGTGGCAGAACGCATCATCGCCACCGTGCGCGAAGCCGACCTCGTGGCGCGCTTCGGCGGCGACGAGTTCGTGCTGCTGCTGGCCGGCGCGGCTTCGCCGCAAGCCGTGGCCGAAGTCGCCGGCAAGCTGCTGGCGGCCGTGGGCGCGCCGCTGGAGGTGCCGGGCGCGTGGATCTCGGTCACGCCGTCGATCGGCGTGGCGATGTTCCCCGAGCACGGCGACAGCGCGGCCGAGCTCATCAAGCACGCCGACACCGCGATGTACCAGGCCAAGGCGCGCGGCCGTGCGGCGTTCCACTTCTTCCATCCGGCGATGGCGCAGCGCGCACAGGCCGAGCTGGCGATGGAAAGCCGCCTCGCGCAGGCCGTGCGCGACCTCGAGTTCGTGCTGCACTACCAGCCGCAACTGCGCGTGACCGACGGCGCGCTGATCGGCGTCGAGGCGCTGGTGCGCTGGTTGCACCCGGAACGCGGGCTGGTCGGGCCCGACGACTTCATCCGCGTGGCCGAGGCGCGCCGCCTGATCCTGCCCATCGGCCAGTGGGTGCTGGACACCGCGCTGGCCCAGGCCGTGCAGTGGCACCGCACCGGCCTGGCCGCGGTGCCGATGGCGGTGAACCTGAGCGCGCTGCAGTTCCAGGCCCATGGCTTCGTGGCCACCATCGAACGGGCGCTGGCCGACGCCGGCGCCACCGGGCCGATGCTGGAGCTGGAGCTCACCGAACGCATGCTGATGGACGACCTGGAGGCCGTGCGCTGCGTGCTGACCGCGCTGCGCGCCATGGGCGTGCGCATCGCGGTGGACGATTTCGGCACCGGCTACACCTCGCTGCAGCACCTGAAGAGCCTGCCGCTGGACCGCCTGAAGATCGACCGCAGTTTCGTCGAGGACCTGCCCGGCGACGCCGGCTCCGCGGCCATCACCAACGCCATCATCCAGATGGGCCTGGGCCTGGGCCTGGAGGTGGTGGCCGAGGGCGTGGAGACCGCGGCGCAGCGCGCGCACCTGCAGGCGCAGGGCTGCCACGCGCAGCAGGGCCTGCTGGACTGCGCGCCGATGCCGGCGGCCGACTTCGAGGCCTGGGTGCGGCAGCGCGAGGCGCCGCCGCCGACCTGATCGGCTTCAGGGCTGCTTCGGCGCCTTCTTCGGCCGCACCCAGCCGGCCAGCGAAGCCTGCCGCGCGCGCGCCACCGTCAGCTGGCCTGCGGGCGCGTCCTTGGCAATGGTGCTGCCACCGCCGATGGTGGCGCCATCGCCCAGCGTCAGCGGCGCCACCAGCACGCAGTTGCTGCCCACGTGCACGTCGTGGCCGATCACGGTGCGGTGCTTGTTGGCGCCGTCGTAGTTGGCGGTGATGCTGCCGGCGCCGAAGTTCACGCGCTCGCCCACCGTGGCGTCGCCCAGGTAGGCCAGGTGGTTGGCCTTGGCGCCGCGCGCCAGCGTGCTGTTCTTGACCTCGACGAAGTTGCCGATGTGGACCTCGGCGCCCAGCTCCGCGCCCGGCCGCAGCCGCGCAAACGGGCCGATCAGCGCGCCGGCGCCGACCGTCGCGCCTTCGATGTGCGTGAAGGGGTGGATCACCGCGCCGGCGCCGATGCGCGCGTCCTTGATCACGCAGTGCGCGCCGATGCGCGCACCGCCTTCGATGTGCACGGTGCCTTCGAAGAGGCAGTTGATGTCGATCTCGACATCGCTGCCGCAGACGAGCGTGCCGCGCTGGTCGAAGCGCGCCGGGTCGGCCAGGCGCACGCCGGCTTCCAGCAGCGCCGCGGCCTGGCGGCGCTGGTAGGCGCGCTCCAGCTCGGCCAGCTGGGCCGCGTCGTTGATGCCGGCCACCTCGGCCTCGTCGGCCACCACCTGGGCGGTGACGGGCACGCCTTCGGCCACGGCCATGGCCACCACGTCGGTGAGGTAGAACTCGCGCTGCGCGTTGTCGTCCTTCAGTGCGGCCACCCAGCGCTTCAGCGCCGCGGTGGGCGCGGCCATGATGCCGCTGTAGACCTCTCGAATGGCGCGCTGCTCGGGGCTGGCGTCCTTGTATTCGACGATGCTGCGAACGCCGCCCGAGGCGTCGCGCACGATGCGGCCGTAGCGCGCCGGGTCCTGCGGCGCAAAGCTCAGCAGCGCCAGGGCCTGGCCGCTGCAGGCCTGCACCAGCGCCTGTGCGGTGGCGGGGCGGATCAGCGGCACGTCGCCGTAGAGGATCAGCGTGACGGCGTTGCCGTCGTCCAGCGCCGGCACGGCCTGCTGCACCGCGTGGCCGGTGCCCAGCTGCGGCATCTGGCGCGCGAACACCGCGCCGCTGGCGGCGGCCGCGGCTTCCACCTCGTCGGCGCCGTGCCCGGTGACGACCACGGTGCGGGCTGCGCCCACGCCGGCAGCGGCATCCAGAACATGCTGCAATAGGCTGCGGCCCGCCAAGCGGTGCAGCACTTTCGGGGTGGCCGACTTCATGCGGGTGCCCTTGCCCGCGGCCATGATCACGACGTTCAGTCCCATGCAGATGTCCCGGATCAAAACGCTGATTATCGGTTTGCTGCTCGTGCTGCTGGGCCCGGCGCTCACCGGATGCAGCGCATTGCGCCTCGGATATGCCAACGGGCCGCAGCTGGGCTGGTGGTGGGTGGACGGTTATTTCGACTTCGACCGCGAACACGCGCCCCAGGTCAAGCGCGCGTTGGACGACTGGTTCGGCTGGCACCGCGGCACGCAGCTGCCCGAGTACGCGGCGCTGCTGGCCAGCGCGCGCCAGCAGATCGGCGAGCCCACCACGGCCGACGCCGCCTGCCGCTGGCAGCAGCGGGTGCGCGAGCAGCTCGAGCCCGCGCTGGGCCGCGCCATCACCGATTTCGCCGCCGTCGTGCCCGGCCTGGGCGAGGCGCAATACCGGCACCTGGAGCGGCGCTATCTGAAGGTCAACGACGAGATGCGCGCCGACTTCCTGCAGCCCGATGCGGCCGAGCGCCGGCGCGCCTCGGTCGAGCGCGCCGTGGAGCGCGCAGAACGGGTCTACGGCCGCCTGGACGAGCCGCAGCGGCGTGTCATCACCGCCGGCGTGGAGGCCTCGCCCTTCAGCCCCGAGCTGTGGCTGGCCGAGCGCCAGCGCCGCCAGCGCGACGTGGTGCAGACCCTGCGCCGCCTGAGTGCAGAGCGCGCCGACGCCGACCAGCGCGTGGCCGCGCTGCGTGCGCTGGTGCAGCGCACCGAACGTTCACCCAACCCCGAGTACCGCGCCTACCAGACCCGGCTCGCCACCTACAACTGCGCGCTGGCGGCGCAGATCCACAACGCCACCACGCCGGCGCAGCGCCAGAAGGCGCGCGAGACGATCAAGGGCTGGGAAGACGACATCCGCTCGCTGCTGGTGCCGCGGCAGGGCAGCGGGGCCGCCGCCGAGGGCGGCTGAGCGCCGGTTACCGGGGCAGCTGCACGACCACGCGCCGCGGGTTCACACCCAGGCGCGGAAAGTCCATCAGCGCGGCGTCGAACATCGCTGCCAGCGTGTCCTTGCCGGGCGACGACGAGGCGCTCTCGTTGCTGGCGCGGGCCTCGAACAGCGGCTTGCCGCTGGCGCGGTCGCGGATCAGCACCGCGATCTCCCGGTCGTAGCGCACGGGATCGAAGTTCATGCCCACGCCCCAGCGCGGCCCGGCCCAGGGGCCGTGGCGGTAGTAGCCGAAGCCGCCGCGCCACCAGAACGGGTCGGCCCACGGGTAGGCGTCGCTGACGCCCACGCGCGCGCCCACCTGCACCAGCACGTCGGGTTGCTGGCTGCCGGCCACCGGCGTGAAGCCGGCCTTGGCCAGCGCGCCCCGGGCCGCGGCCTCAAGCACCTCGGTCTCGGCGGCGCGGGCCTGCTGCGAGGGCAGGCGCTCGAAGGCGTAGGTGCCCGGCTTGCGATCGGCCGGCCATTCCCCGAAGCTGGAGACCTCGCTGCTGACGCTGTTGAGCGCGGCGCAGCCGCCCAGCAACAGCGCGGCGCCGAGCAGGCCGGCGCGGCTGGTCCAGCGGGCAAGGGCGGTTGTCATGGCTCAATCCTCCAGGTCGGTGCCCAGGCTGCGGTGCAGTTGCACCGTGGCGGCGGGCGGGGCGCAGGGTTCTTCGTCGAAGGCCAGGTCGCCATCGGCGCTGGGCTGGCCCGTCGTTTGGAGCGTGGTGAAGGGAAAGAGGTTCCGGTCGGCCAGGTGCGAGGGCACGACCTTGCTCATCGCGGTGAACATGTTGTCGCTGCGGCCGGGGTACTGGCGCTCCCACTCGTGCAGCATCTTCTTCACCTGCACACGCTGCAGCGTGGTCTGGCTGCCGCACAACGTGCAGGGGATGATCGGAAACTGCCGGTGCTCGGCCCAGCGTTCCAGGTCGCTCTCGGCCACGTAGGCCAGCGGGCGGATCACGATGTGCTTGCCGTCGTCGCTCATCAGCTTGGGCGGCATGCCCTTCAGGCGGCTGCCGAAGAACATGTTCATCAGCAGCGTCACGACCATGTCGTCGCGGTGGTGACCGAGTGCGATCTTGGTCGCACCCAGCTCGCCGGCCACGCGGTACAGGATGCCGCGCCGCAGCCGCGAGCACAGGCTGCACATGGTCTTGCCCTCGGGCACCAGGCGCTTGACCACCGAGTAGGTGTCGCGCTCCTCGATGTGGAAGGGCACGCCGCGGCTCTTCAGGTAGTCGGGCAGCACGTGCTCGGGAAAGCCCGGCTGCTTCTGGTCCAGGTTGACGGCGACCAGCTCGAACTTCACCGGCGAGCGCTCGCGCAGCCCGATCAGGATGTCGAGCAGCGCATAGCTGTCCTTGCCGCCGCTCAGGCACACCATGACCTTGTCGCCGGCCTCGATCATGTTGTAGTCGCCGATGGCCTGGCCCACCTGGCGGTGCAGCTTCTTGCTGAGCTTGTTCACCTCGTACGCGGCCTTCTTGACGGCGTGGAAGTCCTGGCGTGCGTTCATGGTCAGGCCGCCTTCATGCCGAAGACCTCGCAGCCCACGGCGTCGCAGTCGGGGTACACGTCGGGCTTCTCGGTGGACACCCGTGCGGCGCGCACCTTGGGGTGCGCCAGCATGCGCGCCAGCACGTCGTCGGCCAGCGTCTCCTGCAGGTGCACGTGGCCCTGGCTCACGCGGGCCAGGATCTCGCGGCGGATGAAGTCGTAGTCCAGCACCTCGTCCAGGTTGTCCGCCGTGGGCGTGGACAAGGCCAGCGGCACGTACAGGTCGACGTTGATCTTCACGCGCTGCTCGCCGTTCTTCTCGAAGTCGTGCCAGCCGATGTTGATCTGCACCTCGTAGTCGCGCAGGAAGAGCCGGCGGCAATCCATCAGCTGGGGGTGGTTCAGGAGGCTTTGCATGGCGATCAGGGGTTGTTGTTGTCAAGCGGCCGCCGCGGAACCGGCTCTGCCGGACCGCCAGCGGCGCCCCCCTGGGGGGGAGCGCCGGAGGCGCTTCGGGGGGGGTCTTGTTCTCGCGCCAGGAACATCACGTCACGCGGCTGGCCTTGCAGGTGCTGGCCGCCGTCCACCAGCAGCGTGGTGCCGGTGATGGCGGGCGACTCCATCAGGAAGCGCACCGCGCGCGCCACGTCCTGCGGCGTGGAGCTGCGTTGCAGCGGCGTCATGCGGTGCGAGGCGGTGAACTCGTCGCCGCTCATCTCGCCCGACAGCAGCGTGACGCCCGGCGCCACGCCGCACACCCGGGTGCTGGGCGCCAGCGCCTGCGCCAGCAGCGTGTTGGCGGCCTCCAGCGCGGCCTTGCTGAGCGTGTAGCTCAGGTAGTCGGGGTTGGGGTTCCAGAGCTTCTGATCGAGCAGGTTGACGACCACGCCGCCGCCGGCGCGGTGCAGCGCACGGGCCAGCAGGATCGCCGGCGCGGTGTTGGCGCGGAAGGCGCGGTCGAGCGTGGCGACGCTGAACGAGCCGATGTCGTCGTACTCGAAAGCCGATGCGTTGTTGACCACCGCGTCGATGCGGCCGAAGCCCTGCAGCACCGCGGGCACCAGCGCTTCGCATTCGGCTTCATCGGCCAGGTCGGCCGCAAACGACATCGCCTGGCCGCCGGCGGCGCGCACCGCGGCCACGGTCTGCGCCGCGGCGGCGGCCGAGCTGCGGTAGTGCACGGCCACTTGCCAGCCGTTGGCGGCCAGATCCAGCGCGATCACGCGTCCGATGCGCTGGGCGGCGCCGGTGACCAGGGCGACGGGCTTGGAGTCCATGCGGGCTTGCGTTCCTACAATGTGGCGGATGTCAGCAGACGGCGCCAACGGGGCACAGAGTTTATCGGCCAGCCTCCAGGCCCGGGTGGCCGCGGCCATCGGGGCCGGCGGCGGCTGGCTGCCCTTCGACCGTTTCATGGCACTGGCCCTGTACGAGCCGGGCCTGGGCTACTACGCCCGCGACAGCCGCCAGTTCGGCGCGCTGCCCTCGTCGGGCAGCGACTTCACCACCGCGCCGGAGCTGTCGCCGCTGTTCGGCCGCGCACTCGCCGTGCAGGTGGCGCAGGCGCTGGAGGCAGCCCAGGCCGACGAGGTCATCGAGTTCGGCGCCGGCTCGGGCGCGCTGGCGGCGCAGCTGCTGACGGCACTCGGCTCGCGCGTGCGGCGTTATTCGATCGTCGACCTGTCGGGCGCGCTGCGCCAGCGGCAGCAGCAGACGCTGGCCGCCTGGGGCGGCCGTGTGCAGTGGCTCGATGCGCTGCCCGACACCTTGCACGGCGTGGTGGTCGGCAACGAGGTGCTGGACGCCATGCCGGTGCAGCTGCTGCACCGGCATGGCCTGCGCTGGCAGGAGCGCGGCGTGGCGCTGCACGACGGTGCGCTGCACTGGGCCGACCGCGACACCGACCTGCAGCCGCCGGTGGCCGGCCCCTTCGCACCCGGCACCGTGACCGAGATCCACCCGCAGGCCGAGGCCTTCATCCGCACGCTGGCCGAGCGCTTGACCCGCGGCGCCGCCTTCTTCATCGACTACGGCTTCCCCGAGGCCGAGTACTACCACCCGCAGCGCACCGGCGGCACGCTGATGTGCCACCGCGCGCACCAGGCCGACCCCAACCCGCTGGTGGACGTGGGCGAGAAGGACATCACCGCGCACGTCAACTTCACCGGCATCGCGCTGGCCGGGCAGGACGCGGGCCTCGACGTGCTGGGCTACACCTCGCAGGCGCGCTTCCTGCTCAACTGCGGTCTGCCTTCGATGCTGGACGGCGCCGACCTGCGCACCGTGGTGCCGGCCCAGAAGCTGATCCACGAGCACGAGATGGGCGAGCTGTTCAAGGTCATCGCCTTCGGCCGCGGCATCTCGCTCGACCCGCTGGGCTTTGTTGCCGGCGACCGCATGCACACGCTCTGAGAAGCTGTGAACGAACCCGCGCCCGCCCCCTCGCAGATGCTGGCCGAGGCGCTGCAGGCGCCGGCCGCCGTGGCGGACCTGCTGGCCCGCGACATCGACACCGTGGCCGCGCTGGCGCACAACCTGCGCCAGCAGCCGCCCGCCGCGGTGCTGACGCTGGCGCGTGGCAGCAGCGACCACGCGGCGCACTACTTTGCCTACCTGGCGATGGCGCGGCTCGGGCGGCTCGTGACCTCGCTGCCGATGTCCCTCGTCACGCTGCACCACAGCCAGCTGCAATGCCAGGGCCTGCTGGCGCTGGCCTTCTCACAAAGCGGCCAGAGCCCCGACCTGCTGCTGCCCACGCAGGCCTTCGGCCAGCGCGGCGCGCGCACGGTGGCGCTGGTCAACGACGCCGCGTCGCCGCTGGCCCGTGCCGCACAGTGGCTGCTGCCGCTGCACGCGGGCGCCGAGCGCAGCGTGGCGGCCACCAAGAGCTGCATCGCGCAGCTGGTGGCCGGTGCGCGTCTGGTGGCGCACTGGCAGGGCGATGCGCCGCTGCTGGCGGCGCTGCAGGCGCTGCCGGCCGATCTGGCGCACGCAGCGCCACTGGACTGGCAGCCGGCGGTGCGGGCGCTGGTGCGGGCCGATCACCTGTACGTCATCAGCCGCGGCCTGGGCCTGGCGGTGGCGATGGAAGCGGCGCTGAAGTTCAAGGAGACCTGCGGCATGCACGCCGAGGCCTTCTCGGGCGCCGAACTGCAGCACGGGCCGATGGCGCTCGTCGGGCCGGGCTTCCCGGTGCTGGTGCTGGCGCCGCGCGGGCCTGCGTTGCCGGGACTGCTGGCGCTGGCGCACGAGCTGCGACAGCGCGGCGCCCAGGTGCTGCTGGCCGCACCCGCCGGCACCCCGGGCGCCGATCTGCCGCTGGCCACCACGGCCCACGAGGACCTGGACCCGATCGCCGTGCTGCAGACCTTCTACCCGATGGTCGAGGCGCTGGCGCGCGCCCGCGGGCTCGACCCCGACGCGCCGCGGCACCTGGCCAAGGTCACGCGCACGCGCTGAAGCGCGTGTGAACCCGGCCCGCGGCGCGGCACACTCCACCCCATGCGCTGGCTGCTCGTCTTCCTGCTCGCCTGCCTGGTCTTCAACGGCCTGCAGGGCTGGATGCGCAAGATCGGCCTGGGCCAGCTGCCGGGCGACTTCAGCTTCAAGCTGCGCGGGCGGGTGTGGCACGTGCCGCTGGCGAGCTCGGTGGTGCTCAGCGTGCTGGCCATGCTGATCGGCCTGATGTTCTGACCGTTGTCACCCGCGCCACCCGGAGGCCCGCGATGCAGATCTTCCTGTCGTACTCTTCCACGCGGCGCGACGTGGCGCTGCGCCTGAAGCTGGCGCTGGAAGCCGAGCAGCACGAGGTCTTCTTCGACCGCGACGACCTCGCCGCCGGCCAGGCCTACCACCAGGCCATCCGCGAGGCGCTGGGCGCGTCGGACCTGTTCATCTACCTCGTCTCGCCCGAATCGGTGGCGCCGGGCAGCTACACGCTGACCGAGCTGGCCCTGGCGCAGGCGCGCTGGCCGCGCCCCGCGGGCCACGTGCTGCCGGTGGTGGTGGCGGCCACGCCCAAGGCCACCATCCCGGCCTATTTGAAGGCGGTGACGCTGCTGGAGCCCACCGGTGACCTGGTGGCCGAGACGATGGCCGCGGTGGCCCGGTTGGCCAGGCCGCCCGGTCCCGCACCGTGGAAGCGCCTGCTGGTGGCGGCCGTGGTGCTGCTGGCCGTGGGCGGCACGGCGGCCTGGGGCTGGGGTCGGGTGCAGGCCGATCGCCTGGCGCAGGCGGCCGCAGCGGAACGCGCTGCGCAGGCTGCCGAGCAGTCCCGGCGCGCGGCCGACGAAGCCGGCCGCGCAGCGCGCCTGTGCCTGGACGGCAGCCACACCGACGGCTTTGGCCAGCTCACCACGCTGGCCGCCCGTGCCGACGCACCCGCCGCCGTGCACACCGCGCTGGAAGATTGCGCCATGGCCTGGCTGCGCGTGGCCACTGTCGTCAAGGACGCCGGCATCACCTTCAGCCAGCTCAGCGCGCCGCTGCGCGTGGTGCTGACCCGGGGCCTGGTGGCCGGCGCCCAGGGCCAGCGCGCCGCCGACCTGCGCGCCCACCTCGGCTGGGCCGATGCGCTGCTGCTGTACGAGCCCACGAGCCCCAGCGCCGACCCGGTGCCGCACTACCGCCAGGCACTGCAGGACGACCCGGGCAACGTCTACGCCCACGCGATGTGGGGCTTGTGGCTGATGCTGGCGTCGCGGGACGCGCCCGACGAGGCGCTGCGCCACTTCGACGCGGCGCTGGCCTCGGGCCGCGACGTGCCCTTCGTGCGCCGGCTGCAGCTCGGCGCCTTCATGCAGAAGAGCGAGCACGCGCCGCACGCGCTGCGTGTGCTGGACCAGATGCGCCAGCGGCAGGAGACGCTGCCCGAGCAGCGCCGGTCGCGGGTGTGGTCCTACGTCTACCACGACGTGTTCAACGGCCCGGCGCGGGCGCGGCCGCTGCTGGACGCGCTGCCGCCCGAAGACGGGCTGAAGACCTTCCTGTGGCTGTTTCCGCAGGCCGGGTCGGACGGCTACCGGCGCGCGCAATGGCGCGCGCTGCACGCGCTGCTGCTGACGCACGCCGGGCGCGCTGCCGAGGCCCGGCCCGACCTGCTGGCGCTGCAGCGCGAGCTGCGCGCCGAGCGTGCCAGCGGCTCGCTGATGGACACCGTCGACCGCCTGCTCGCCGCGCCCTGAGGCGTGGCGCGTCTGTCAGCGCTGATCGCTCAGGCGCTGATCTGCCAGCCGTGCCCGCACTGGCGGCAGCGCACGTCGACCTCGTTGCCGGTGGCGTCGGACTTCACCAGCTCCAGCCGGCCGTAGGCCTTGCAGTGCGGGCAGTCGGCCTGGTTGGCCACCGACTCGGCGTGGGTCAGCAGGCGCAGGTAGCGCCGCAGCGCCCACAGGCCGATGCCGGTGCACAGCACGATGGCCACGCCGTTGAGCAGCTGGTCCTGCAGCCCGCGCAGCTGCGAGGCGGCCTCGAAGGCGGCAAAGATGCCGATGACGCTGAGGAAGGTCAGCACCATGTGCGCGTGGCTTTGCAGCAGCTCGCGCTCGTACCACTTGCGGAAACCGTGTTTGCGGATGCCATCGGCCAGGGTCATGGTGTGCCTCGCTGCTGCGACGGCCCGCGCGGCCGTGCTGGCGATGGTGTCATGAAGCCGGTGGTTCGCGCAGCGCCTGCTCGATGTGTCCGACACGCGCACCCCGGATCGCGGCGCCGATCAGCGGCCCGGCATCACGCGGTGGGCGGCCGTCGTTGCCGTCCGCAGTGCGTGCGGCCAGGCGCTGCTGCACCTCGGCCGCCAGCGGGGCCGTGTCGACCGACAGGGCCGCCGCCAGCAGGCCCGGCAGTCGCGCCGCGGGTGCATAGGGCAGGTGCTCGCGGCCGGTGCGGCCCTGCGCGTCGCACTGGCAGGCCTGCAGCACGGCGGCAAAACGCGCCGGGCGGCGCAGCGCGTCGCAGCGCTCGAAGAGCCGCAGCAGCGCGTCGGCGCCGAGCGTGCCGCTGGCGTGGATGTGGCCGTGCTCGCGCGCCACCACGTCGGCCAGCTCGCGGCACTCGCCGGGCACCTTCAGCCGCTGCGCCAGCGCGGCGCCCAGCCGCGCGCTGCGGGCCTCGTGGCCGTGGTGGCGCGGCCACTGGTCGGGCGGCGTGCTGCCCTTGCCCAGGTCGTGCACCAGGCAGGCCCAGCGCACCGGCAGCGGCGTGTCCAGCCGCGCGGCGGTGTCCAGCACCAGCATCAGGTGCAGGCCGGTGTCGACCTCGGGGTGGTGCTCGGGGCGCTGCGGCACGCCCCAGAGCCGGTCGACCTCGGGCATCAGCCGTGCCAGCGCGCCGCAGTCGCGCAGCACCTCGAACAGCCGGCTCGGGCGCGGTGCCATCAGCCCGCGCGAGAGCTCCTGCCACACGCGCTCGGGCACCAGCGCGTCCACCTCGCCGTCGGTCACCATCTGCCGCAGCAGCGCCATGGTCTCCGGCGCCACGGTGAAGTCGGGGAAGCGCGCCGCCAGCCGTGCCAGGCGCAGCAGGCGCACCGGGTCTTCGACGAAGGCCGCCGACACATGGCGCAGCACGCGCGCCTGCAGGTCGGCCCGGCCGCCGTGCGGGTCGATGAGGTGGCCGTCTTCGGCCCGGGCGATGGCGTTGATGGTGAGGTCGCGGCGCGCCAGGTCGTCTTCCAGCGTCACGTCGGGCGCGGCATACACGGCAAAGCCGGTGTAGCCCGGGCCGGTCTTGCGCTCGGTGCGCGCCAGCGCCACCTCTTCATGCGTCTGCGGGTGCAGGAAGACCGGGAAGTCCTTGCCCACGGGCTTGTAGCCCCGGTCCACCAGCTGCTGCGGGGTGGCGCCGACGACGACCCAGTCGCGGTCGGTGGCAGGCAGGCCCAGCAGCGCGTCGCGCACGGCGCCGCCCACGACGTAGAAGCGGGGTGCAGCGGCGGCGGTCATCGCTGCGCCGGCCTCAGCGGTGGCTGCGGTAGGGCTCTTCGAAGTCGAGGTAGTCCTGCTCGGCCAGCGCGTCGGCGATCCAGGCCGCCACGCCGGGCGCCGCCGCCACGCGCTGCATGTAGGCGCGCGTGGTGTCCGACACCGGCAGTGCGTAGGTCGCCAGCCGCATGCACACCGGCGCGTAGAAGGCGTCGGCGGCGGTGAAGTCGCCGAAGAGGAAGGGCCCGCCGCTGTCGGCCAGGCACTGCGCCCAGGCCGCCTCGATGCGCGCCACGTTGCGCTGCACCGCCACCTGCTCGGCCCAGATCGTGGCGCCGACTTCGGGCAGATGCGCCTCGATGTTCATCGGGCAGTGGCTGCGCAGCGCGCCGAAGCCGGCGTGCATCTCGGCCGCCAGGCTGCGGGCGTGGGCGCGGTGCAGCGTATTGGCGGGCCACACCGCGGGGTACCGCTCGGCCAGGGTTTCGGTGATGGCCAGCGTGTCCCACACCGCGTGGCCGCCGTCCAGCAGCACCGGCACCTGACCGGCCGGGCTGTGGCGCGCCACGGCCTGGCGGAAGGCCGAGCCTTCGGTGAAGTCGAAACGCAGCTTGATCTCGTCGAAGGGGATGCCCAGCTGCTTCATCAGCACCCAGGGCCGCATCGACCAGGACGAGTAGTTCTTGTTGCCGATCACCAGTTGCACGCGGGGCTCCATCCAGACAGAAGCCGCATGCTACGGCGGACGCAGCCGCCCGGTGATGCGCATGCGTGATGGCTGTGATGACCGCAGTGCATCGAGCGGCCGGTGGCCAGGGGCCGGTTCAGCGCCGCCCGACGCCGGCGCGGAAGCGGTCCAGCGCCTGGCGCTGGTACAGCTGGCCCAGGTAGTCGGGCGCCACGGCCTCCAGCGGCGTCGGCGTGATGCCCAGCGCCTGCAGCCCGGGCAGCTGGCCGCTGGCGACGTTGGGCACGCTCATCGAGCGCACGTTGTCGCGTGACATCAGCGGCGTGCCGGGCAGCATCTCCATCACCGCGCCCTGCAGGCTGCCGGCCCAGCGCGGCAGCGGGATCTGCGGCCGCTCGTGCCCGGCCCAGCGGCCGGCCAGGCGCACGATCTCCGACAGCGTGAGCTCCTGCGGACCGGCGCATTCATAGGTCTGGCCGATGGTGTCGGGCCGGTCGAGGCAGCGCACGATGGCCTCGGCCACGTCTTCCACCCACACCGGCTGGAAACGCGCGTCGCTGCCGGCCAGCGGCACCACCGGCGCCACCGACTGCAGCTGCGCAAAGAGGTTGAGGAAGCGGTCGTGCATGCCGAAGATGACCGACGGCCGCAGCACCGTGACCGCAAGGCCCGAGGTCGCCAGCACCGCCTCGCCCGCGGCCTTGCTGCGCAGGTAGTCGGACGGCGGCGTGCTGCCCAGCGGCCCGATGCCCAGTGCGCTGACGTGCACCAACCGCTGCACGCCCGCGCCGTGGCAGGCGTTGACCAGGCGGCGCGGCAGCTCCACGTGCACACGCTGGAAGTCGGCCTGGCTGCCGTGCAGGATGGCGATGAGGTTGATCACCGCGTCGCAGCCGGCCAGCAGCCGGCCGAGCGCGGCGTCGTCGTGCACGTTGGCCACCACCAGTTCCACCGTGGGCAGCATCTTCACGCTGTTGCCGTGGCTGGCGTGGCGCGTGGGCACCACGAGGCGGTCGACCGGGTTGTGCTCGATCAGCTTCTCACACACGGCGCGGCCCACGAAGCCGGTGCCGCCCAGTACCAGGATGCGTCTCATGAAGGGTGTCGGTTGTGCTGCGGTGGTTCAGGGAATGGCTTTGTCGGGCGCCGCCGCGGCGGGGTCGCGCGGGCCGATCATGCGGCCCAGGCGCGCCTTCAGCGTGGGCACCGGCTGGCCCAGGACGGCGGCGTAGTAGATGCTGTTGGACAGCACCTTCTTGACGTAGTCGCGCGTCTCGTTGAAGGGGATGGTCTCGGCCCAGGCGGCGGGCTCCATCGGCGGACCTTCGCGCCAGCGGCGCGGGCGGCCGGGGCCGGCGTTGTAGGCGGCGGTGGCCATGGCCAGCGAGCCGTCCAGGTCGTCGAGCACGCGCTTCAGGTAGGCCGCGCCCAGGCGCAGGTTGACCTCGTGGTCGTTGATCATCTCGTGGGTGTAGACCAGCCCCACCTGCCGGGCCGTCCAGCGCGCGGTGTCGGGCATCAGCTGCATCAGGCCCGAGGCGCCCACGCCGGAGCGGGCGTCGGTGAGAAAGCGCGACTCCTGGCGGATCAGGCCGAACACCACCGCCGGGTCGAGCCCGCTCTGCCGTGCCTTGGACTCGATCAGCCCGCGGTGCGGCGTGGGAAAGCGCTGCGTCAGGTCGATCTCGGCGCGGGTGCGGTCGCTGGTGTTGATGCAGCGGTCCCACACCGCGCGCTCGCAGGCCAGTTGCGCGGCGGCCAGCAGCGCGCGCTCGTCCAGCCCGCGCAGCGTGAAGTTCCATTCGCGCACGCCCTCCGAGCGAAGGCCCAGCGCGATGAGCTGCAGCGCGCGGTTGAAGCCGGGCGTGCCGCGCGCGGCGTCGCGTTCGGCGCCGTTCAGCGGCGCGGGCGCGGGCGGCATGGTGAGGGTGCCGCCGAGCTCTTCGGTCGCCAGCTTGCCGTAGAAGCTGAGCTGCGGCGCCACCGTCTCCAGCGCCGCGCGTGCGGTGGCGCGGGCGGCGTCGCCTTCGGGCCCGGCCGGTGCGCGGGCCAGCGAGGCGCGGGCGCGCCAGTAGACCCAGGCCGCGTCCTTCTGCTCGGCCGGGCTCATGGCGTCCACCGCGCGCTGCATCAGCGGCCAGCGCTGGCGGTCCTGCGCCGGCGTGCGCAGCGCGGCGCGCACGTGCCAGGCCAGGACCTCGTCGCTCCAGGGCGGCAGCGTGCCGGGCCTGGCGGCCGTGTCCCACAGCGCCCAGGCCTTGCCGGCGTAGGCCGCGGCCTGCGGCAGCTGCTTGAGCGCCGCGTGCCGTGCCACGTGCGCCCAGGCGGTGGCGGCCATGCTCACCGGCAGCGTGCCCTCCCACTGCGCCTCGAGCTGCGAGGCAGTGAGCTCGGGGTCGGACGCCGCCATGCGCATCAGCGCCAGCAGGTCCAGTTCGTAGCCGGTGAGCGCGCCCGGGTGCGGGCGGCGCGTCAGGTAGCGCGCGGGGTTGTCCAGCAGCTCGGCCACGGTGCTGTCCAGGCCGGGCCGCACCAGCGACACCGCGGCGCGCACGGCCCGCGGGCGGTTGTTCTCGACCGACAGGCGCGCCTCTTCCCACAGGTCGGCATCGGTGAACACGCGGGCCTCGCGCAGCGTGCGCGCCAGCAGGTTGCAGCCATCGTCGAGGTCGCGCTGCGCATACCAGGCGCTGCGCGCCGCGGCGCGCACGTCGGCACCGTCGAGGTGCTGGGTGAGCAGTGCGTAGCAGGTGACCTCGCGGTCGTCGTTCATGCGAAAGCGCGGGAACTCGACGCGGAAGTTGGCCCAGTCGCGGCGCTTGCCCAGCTCCAGCAGCCAGTCGTTGCGCAGCCGGTCTTCCACGTAGGTGCCGGGCCAGCGCGCGTAGAAGGCATCCAGCTCGGGCTGCTGGGCGGTGGCCAGGCGGTTGCCCAGCTCCCAGTAGTCGGCCCACTGCGCCAGCGGGTGCGCGCTGCGCGTCAGCGCCTGGCGCGTGTTGATCAGCTGCGCGGCGTCGCGTTTGCGCAGCGCGTCACGGGCTTGCAGCAGGGTGTCGTCGGTGCCTTGGGCACTGGCCGGCAGCGAGATCAGGCCGGCCAGCGCCAGCGTGGTGAAGGAGAGCAGGAACTTGGGCAGCCACATGGGTTTGAATCTAACGCAGGGGGGCGGGTTTGTCCGTGTCAAGGTCGGCCCGAACTCAGGGCCTTTGCGCCCGCTGATCGGCGCGACGTCAGCGCGTGGATGCGCTGCGTTCAGCGGGCGGTCAGGGCCTGGATGCCCTGGCGGGTGGCTTCGGCCTGCGCCAGCACCCACTCCTCGAAGGCCGCCAGCGCCGGCCGCTGCTGGCGCTGCGGCCAGCGTACCAGCCAGTAGGCAAAGGGCGAGCTGATGCGCCCGGCGGCACCAAAGGGCTCGATCAGGTCGCCGCGCTGCAGCGATTCCAGCGTCAGCGGCACGCGGGCCAGCGCCACGCCCTGGCCCGCCAGCGCGGCCTGGATGCGCTGGTAGGTGAAGTTCAGGTGGAGCCAGCTGCGCGGCTCCAGCGCCGGCGGCGCATTCACGCGCAGCCAGTGCTGCCAGCTGACGTATTCGGCGCTCGGCTTGTGATCGTCTTCTTCCAGCAGCGTGTGCTGCGACAGGTCGGCCGCGTGCCGCAGCGGCAGGCGCTGCAGCAGCGTGGGACTGGCCACCGGCGTCAGCAGCTCGTCGAACAGCCGCAGCGAGCCCACGGGCGCGTCCTGCGGGTGGCAGTGGCGCAGCGCGAGGTCGATCTCCAGCTCGTCGAACTCGGCCATGTGGTCGTCGGCGGAGATGCGGATGTCGGCCTGCGGGTGCGCCGCCTGGAAGGCCTGCAGCCGCGGCAGCAGCCACATCGACGCGAAGGACGCGAAGGTCGTCACGCCCACCGGCTGGCGGCGCTGTGTGCTGCGGATCTGGCGCACCGTGCCGTCCAGCCGCGCCAGCAGCGGCTCCACGCTGCGCAACAGCTGGTGGCCGGCGCCGGTGATCTCGACATGCCGCGTGCCGCGCAGGAACAGCGCGGTGCCGAGCTCGTCTTCCAGCGCGCGGATCTGGCGGCTGATGGCCGGCTGCGTGAGGTGCAGCTCGTCCGCGGCGGCGCGAAAGCTCAGCCGGCGGGCCACGGCCTCGAAGGTGCGCAGCGCGCCCACGCCCAGCGGTCGATGACGAGGTGGATTCATGCGCTTTCATTATCAGTGAAGCCCTCAACCGTGATTGGACCGGGCGGGCATCGACCCCGATCATTGCCTGCAGAAGTCGAGATCAAGGAGCTTCATCATGGATTCCTCATTCATGCGTTCTTCGCATCGAACCACCAGCCCCCTGGCGTGGCCGCTGGCGCCCTGTCAGGCGGTGACGCTGGCGGCCGATGCGGCGCCCCGGGCGCTGTGGGTGCACGAGGGCCGTGTCTGGCTCACCCGCCAGGCCGACGGGGGCCCGCCCGAGGACATCTGGCTCGATGCCGGCCAGAGCCACCCGCTGCCGGCCGGCAGCGAGTGGGTGGCCGAGGCCTGGCCGCGGGCTTGCGTGAGCCTGGTGCAGGCGCCGCCGGCGCTGCCCGGGCGGGCTGCGGCGTCGTTCTGGGCGCGGCGCTGGCGCGCAGTGGCTGGGCGCGGGGACGGGCGCGAGGACGGGCGCGGAGACTGACGGCCCGGGCCGCCGGCGCGGCGTCGCGGGGGCAAGGCGCGGGCGGGCCCCGGCCATGCCGCCACAATAGCGCCTGCACCGCGTGGATCCGACATCCGCGATGCGCCCCGCTGCAACCCCGGCCCCAGAGCCGGCCCGCCGATGACGCCGAAACTGCCTTCCTTTCAGCCGTCCCAGGACAAGGCCGTGCTGCGCCGCCAGCTGCAGGCCGAACGCCAGACCCTGATCGACCGCCACCAGCGCGCCATGCACCTGCAGGAGGTGCTGCGCGTGTGGCTGATGGGCCGCGACGACGCGGCGGTGGGCGCCTACTGGCCCATCAAGGGCGAATTCGACGCACTGCCCGCGCTGTACCGCTGGGCCGAGGCCGACGAGCAGCGCTGCATCGGGCTGCCGGTCATCGACAAGACCACCAAGCAGCTGAGCTTCCACATGTGGTTTCCGGGCTGCGAGATGGAAGAAGACGCCTACGGCATCCCCAAGCCCAAGGACACGCCGGCCTTCCACCCCACGCTGCTGCTGGTGCCCTGCGTGGGCTTCGGCCCCAAGGGCGTGCGGCTGGGCTACGGCGGCGGTTTCTACGACCGCACGCTGGCTACGCTGCAGCCGCGGCCCACGACCGTGGGCCTGGCGTATTCACACGGCTACGTGCCCTGGCTGACGGCCGAGCCGCACGACGTGCCGCTGGACGCCGTGCTCAGCGACGAAGGGCTGGTCTGGCAGGCCGACATCGGCCACGAGCGCGACTGACCCGGGCCGGGCGTCCCGGCCGGCACGGGCTTGAAGGCCGGCTGCGCCGGCCGCGTGCTCAGAAGCGCAGGCCCAGGCCCACGCTGGCCAGCACCGGATCGATCTTGAAGGTGCCCACCGTCGTGCCGGCGGAGGACACGTCGGTCTTGATCTGCACCTTCTTCACGTCGAGGTTCAGCACCCAACCGCCACCCAGCATCACGTCGGTGCCCAGCTGCAGCGCCGCGCCGTAGCTCATGCGCTTGACGTTGGGGCTGAGCGCGGCGGCCACCGCGGGCTCGAACTTCACGTCGGAGAAGTTGGTGGCGTTGAGGCCCACGCCGGCGTAGGGCTTGAAGCGGCCCAGCGGGCTCAGGTGGTACTGCGCCAGCAGCGTGGGCGGCAGGTGCTTGAGCGTGCCGATCTTCGTGCCGTTGCTGTAGAGCGTGTGCTTCTGCGGGTAGGTCAGCACCAGCTCGGCGGCGATGTGGGGCGTGAAGAAATAGCTCACGTCCACTTCGAGGAAGGTCTTGTCGTTGACGCTGAGGCCCAGGCCGGTGCTGTCCTTGTTGGCCGAGTCGAGGTTCAGCGCGCGGGCACGAACGAGCCAGGAGCCGGTGTCGCTGCCCTGGGCCTGTGCGACGGGGGCGGCCATCGCGAGGGAGAGCGCGGCCAGGGTGAAAAGCTTGTTCATGGAATGCTCCTGTGTTCTTTGGGGGTCAGGCCACATGGCCAGCCCCCATTGAGCGCCGAAGATTCCGGGTAAACCCTGATCCGTGTCAAAGCCGTCAAGCAATGGCCGGCCGGTGCGGCCGCCCGTTGCGCCGCGGCATCACAGCAGCTGCAGCCGCTTGCACACCTCGAGCGAGAGCGTGCTCTGGTTGAGCGTGTAGAAGTGGATGCCGGGCGCGCCACCGGCGATCAGCCGCTCGCACAGCCGGGCCACCACGTCGATGCCGAAGGCGCGGATCGACGCGGCGTCGTCCAGGTAGCCTTCCATCTTCAGCGCCACCCAGCGCGGGATCTCGATGCCGTCGCGCGCCGCGAACTGCGCGATCTTGGCGTAGCTGTGGATCGGCATGATGCCCGGCACGATGGGCACCGTGACGCCCATCGCGCGCACCTCGTCGACGAAGTGGAAGTACGCGTCGGGGTTGAAGAAGAACTGCGTGATGGCCGAGTCGGCGCCGGCCTTGACCTTGGCCGCGAAGTGCTCCAGGTCCTTGCGTGCGTAGCGCTGCTGCGGGTGGTATTCCGGGTAGGCCGCGACCTCGATGAACCAGTCGGGGCCCTGCGTCTTGCGGATGAACTCGACCAGGTCGCTGGCGTAGCGGAATTCGCCCGCCACCGCGGTGCCGCTGGGCAGGTCGCCGCGCAGCGCCACCAGGCGCTGGATGCCCTGCGCCCGGTAGGTGTCCAGGATTTCCGAGATGCCCGCCGCGGTGCTGCCCACGCAAGACAGGTGCGGCGCGGCCTCGAAGCCCATCGCGGCGATGTCCTTCACGGTGGCCAGCGTCTTCTCGCGCGTGGCGCCACCGGCGCCGTAGGTGACGCTGAAGAACTCGGGCCGCACGGCCGAGAGGTCCTGCACCACGGTCTTGAGCTTCTCGCTGCCCACGGGCGTGTTCGGCGGGAAGAATTCAAAGCTGATCGGCACGTGCTTCATCAAAAGCTCCAGTGCAATGAAATCGGCAGGAGAAGAGATGGCCGAGCGCGCAGCGCAAGGCCAACCTCAAGCAAAAGCCGCGGAACCGGCTCCGCCGGGCCGCTGGCGAACGGCCCCCCCGGGGGGCGGCGAGCGCCAGCGAGCCTGGGGGCTATCAGTACCTGTAGGTGTCGGCCTTGTACGGGCCTTGCTTGGACACGCCGATGTACGCCGCCTGCGCGTCGCTCAGCTCGGTCAGCATGGCGCCGACCTTCTTCAGGTGCAGGCGCGCGACCTTCTCGTCCAGGTGCTTGGGCAGCACGTAGACCTTGCCCGACTCATACGCCTCGGGGCGCGTGAAGAGCTCGATCTGCGCGATGGTCTGGTTGGCGAAGGACGAGCTCATCACGAAGCTCGGGTGGCCCGTGCCGCAGCCCAGGTTCACCAGGCGGCCCTTGGCCAGCATGATGATGCGCTTGCCGTCGGGGAAGACCACGTGGTCGACCTGGGGCTTGATCTCGTCCCAGGTGCAGTCGGCCAGCGCGGCGACGTCGATCTCGTTGTCGAAGTGGCCGATGTTGCAGACGATGGCCTGGTCCTTCATGGCCTCCATGTGCTTGCGCGTGATGACGCTCAGGTTGCCGGTGGCGGACACGAAGATGTCGGCCTTGTCGGCGGCGTACTCCATGGTCACGACCTTGTAGCCTTCCATCGCGGCCTGCAGCGCGTTGATGGGGTCGATCTCGGTCACCCACACCTGGGCGCTGAGGGCGCGCAGCGCCTGGGCCGAGCCCTTGCCCACGTCGCCGTAGCCAGCGACCACGGCCACCTTGCCGGCGATCATCACGTCGGTGGCGCGCTTGATGGCGTCCACCAGCGATTCACGGCAGCCGTAGAGGTTGTCGAACTTGCTCTTCGTCACCGAGTCATTGACGTTGATGGCGCGGAACATCAGGCTGCCCTTGGCGGACATCTCGTTCAGGCGGTGCACGCCGGTCGTCGTCTCTTCGGTCACGCCGATGATCTGCGCGCCCTTGCGGCTGTACCAGGTGGGGTCCACCGCCAGCTTGGCCTTGATGGCGGCGTAGAGGATGGTCTCTTCCTCGCTGCCCGGGTGGGCCAGCACGCTGATGTCGGTCTCGGCCTTCTTGCCCAGGTGCATCAGCAGCGTCGCGTCGCCGCCGTCGTCCAGGATCATGTTCGGGCCTTCGTGCAGGTCGCCCTTGGCGCCGAACTCGAAGATGCGGTGCGTGTAGTCCCAGTAATCAACCAGGTTCTCGCCCTTGTAGGCGAAGACCGGCGTGCCCTGGACCACCAGCGCCGCGGCGGCGTGGTCCTGCGTGCTGTAGATGTTGCACGAGGCCCAGCGCACGTCGGCGCCGAGAGCTTGCAAGGTCTCGACCAGCACGGCAGTCTGGATCGTCATGTGCAGGCTGCCGGTGATGCGCGCGCCGCGCAGCGGGCGGATGGCGGCGAACTCTTCGCGGATGGCCATCAGACCGGGCATCTCGGTCTCGGCGATCTTGATTTCCTTGCGGCCCCAGGCGGCCAGCGACAGGTCGGCGACGGCGTGGTCGGTGGTGTTCAGGGGTTTCAGAACGGCGTTCATCGTCAGGCTCCAAGCAGATTGAGGAACCTGCACGGGGCGCTGGAGAACGGGAGCGGAAGGAATGTCAGCTCACCCGTCACGTGGCACGTGCAGGCGAGCGCGGTTGCAATGAAGGGTTCCGAGCCTGGGGCCCAGCGCCGAATGACTCGGGTGGACCTTGCAACGCTCCTCGGAACAGGTCCGCATTCTAGCCAGAGGCCCCGCAAACGTGGGGGACGCCCTGCAACAAAGCCCTCAGGCCGCGCTGGCCGGCGTGAACTCCTCCGCGGCACCGCCCACCAGCGAGGCCCGGCCCACCAGCAGCGGGTCGACGGTGCCGATGACGGCCGCGTCCTTGTTGCGGTAGGGCAGGCGGTGCAGCAGGTAGCGCATGGCGTTCAGGCGCGCGCGCTTCTTGCAATCGCTCTTGATCACGGTCCACGGCGAGTCGGAGGTGTCGGTGTGCAGGAACATCGACTCCTTGGCCAGCGTGTAGTCGTCCCACTTGTCCAGGCTGGCCAGGTCGATGGGGCTCAGCTTCCACTGCTTCAGCGGGTGCGCCTGCCGCTCCTTGAAGCGGCGGCGCTGCTCGGCGCGGCTGACGCTGAACCAGAACTTGAAGAGGCGCACGCCGCTCCTCACCAGGTGGCGCTCGAATTCCGGCGCCTGGCGCAGGAACTCGTCGTACTCGGCGTCGCTGCAGAAGCCCATCACGCGTTCGACGCCGGCGCGGTTGTACCAGCTGCGGTCGAACAGCACGATCTCGCCGGCCGTGGGCAGCTGGCTGATGTAGCGCTGGAAGTACCACTGGCCCTTTTCCACGTCGCTGGGTTTTTCCAGCGCCACGACACGCGCGCCGCGCGGGTTCAGGTGCTCCATGAAGCGCTTGATGGTGCCGCCCTTGCCGGCGGCGTCGCGGCCCTCGAAGAGGATCACCACGCGCTGCCCGGTCTCCTTGACCCAGGCCTGCAGCTTCAGCAACTCCACCTGCAGCCGGTACTTCTGCTGCTCGTAGCGGTGGCGCGACATCAGGTGGCGGTACGGGTAGGCGCCTTCGCGCCAGTCGGGCGCCAGTTCCAGGTCGGGGTCGATGCCGTTGCCGGACGTGGCGCGCGCGGACAGCATCCGGCGCAGCGCCCTGGCCTCGTCGGGCGAGGCGCCGTCGATCAGCGCCTTCAACGCGCCGAGTGCGTCCGGGCTGCCGCTGGCCTGCTGGCCCAGCACGTCCGACAGCGCCAGCGCCGCCACCGTCTGCGTGCGCGTGCTGCCGCGCGCCACGGCCTGCGCCTGCACGCGTTGCGGCGTGCGCGTGTCGGCGACGTCGCCGCTGCTGGCGCGGCGGGCGCGCGGTGGGGCGGGCGGGGCGACTGCAGCGGGGGTGGCGGTCGGCGCCAGACGGCGCCTGCGGGGCGAAGGGGCAGAATCCTGGGCCATGAATTCGGAAGTCAGCGCGGTGAAGCAACCATGATCGCCGCCGGGTCTGCAGCGCCGTTTGACGCCCGTCAAGCGCGCCCCCGTCCCCTGGCGGAAGTCGCGCCCGGTCAGTGGCGCGCCGTGGCGGGCGTCATGACCGACATCGACGACACGCTCACGCGCGACGGCGCCATCGAGCCCGCCGCGCTGCAGGCGCTGCACGCACTGGCCGAGGCCGGCCTGCCGGTGGTGGCCATCACCGGCCGGCCGCTGGGCTGGAGCGAGCCGTTCGCCCGCGCCTGGCCGGTGCACGCCATCGTGGCCGAGAACGGCGCCGTGGCGCTGCTGCGTGACGGCCCGCGGCTGCTGACCGAGTTTGCGCAGGACGAGCCGACGCGCACCGCCAACGCGCGCCGCCTGCGCGAGGTGGCCGAGCAGGTGCTGCAGCGTGTGCCGGGTGCCACGCTGGCGCAGGACAGCGCCGGCCGCGTCACCGACATCGCCATCGACCACAGCGAGTTCACGCAGCTGCCGCAGTCGCAGATCGAGCAGGCCGTGGCGCTGATGCGCGCCGCGGGCATGAACGCCACCGTCAGCTCCATCCACATCAACGGCTGGTTCGGCGTGCACACCAAGTGGACGGCCGCGCAGTGGATGCTGCAGCGGCTGTTCGGCCGCGCGCTGGCGCCCGAGATCGGGCGCTGGGTCTACGTGGGCGACTCCACCAACGACCAGCTGATGTTCGAGCACTTCCCGCTGTCGGTGGGCGTGGCCAACCTGCGGCACTTTGCAGCGCAGCTGACGGTGTGGCCGGCTTTCATCACACCCGGCGAACGCGGCCAGGGCTTTGCCGAGGTGGCGCAGGCCCTGCTGGCGGCGCGCCGGGGATGAGTGCGGGCATCGGCGCCGGGACCGGCCCGGGGCCCGGCGCGGTCTTCGGCGCCGCCTTGGCGCTGGCGCTGGCCGCCGCGGTGTCGCTGGGCACCGCGCGTTTTGCCTATGCGCTGCTGCTGCCGCCGATGCGCGCCGACCTGGGCTGGAGCTACTTCACCGCCGGCGCCATGAACACCGTCAACGCCGCCGGCTACCTGCTGGGCGCGCTGGCGCTGCCGCGGCTGCTGCAGCGCCACGACGCGCGCCGCGTGATGCTGCTGGGCGGCGCCGCGGCCGCGCTGCTGATGGCGCTGCACGGCGCCGTGCGCAGCGATGCGGCGCTGCTGCTCCTGCGCGCGCTGTGCGGCATGGCCAGTGCGGCCAGCTTCGTGGGCGGCGGCCTGCTGGCGGCGCGGCTGGCCGGGCAGGGCGGGGCCGGCGCGATGGGTGCGGGGCTGGTGCTGGGGCTGTACTACGGCGGCACCGGCCTGGGCATCGTGGCCTCGGCGTTGCTGGTGCCGCCCTGGGTGGCGCAGGCGGCCGCGGGCTGGGGCAGTGCGTGGGTGGTGCTGGGCGCGGTGTCGCTGGCGGCCACGGCCGTCACGGCCTGGGGCACGCGCGCGCTGCACGCGCCACCGGCCCCGGGGGCCGCACGCGTGCGGCTGCCGATGGCGCCTTTCATGTGGGCGCTGCTGGGCTACGGCCTGTTCGGCCTGGGCTACATCGGCTACATGACCTTCATCGTCACGCTGCTGCGCGAGCAGGGCCTGCCGGCGGGCACCGTGACGCGGTTCTACGTGGTGCTGGGGCTGGGCGTGGTGGCCTCGTCGTGGCTGTGGGCCGGGCTCTTGCAGCGCCACCGCGGCGGGCGGCCGCTGGCCACGCTGAACGCGCTGCTGGCGCTGGCCACGTTGCTGCCGGTGCTGAGCGTGCAGCCGGTGGCGGTGTTCGTGTCGGGCGCGCTGTTCGGCAGCGTGTTCCTGTCGGTGGTGGCCAGCACCACGGCGCTGGTGCGGCACAACGCCAGCGCGACGCAGTGGCCGGCGGGCATTGCGGCGTTCACCATCGTCTTTGCGGCCGGGCAGATCGTGGGGCCCAGCCTCACGGGGCTGATCGCCGACGGCCCCGGCGGTCTGGCGCGCGGCCTGGCGTGGAGCGCCGGCGCGCTGGCGCTGGGCGCGGCGCTGGCGGCGCTGCAGCGGCCGGTGCCGGCGCTGTCGTCCGCGTCGCTGCCACCACCACCGCCGCCGCCCCGTTAGCCGCCCAGGCCGAGGAAGGCCTGCAAACGGGCGCGCTCGGCGTCCCAGGCGCGGCGAAAGTCAGGCCCGCGCGGCGTGGCGCCGCTGACGAAGCCCAGGTCCGTGTGCAGCACGCCGTCGCGCACGGCGGCATTGCCCCAGCCGATGACCTGCCCGCGCCACAGCAGCGGCAGCGCGTAGTAGCCGCGCACGCGCTGCGGCGCCGGCGTGTAGGCCTCGAAGCGGTAGGCCCAGCCCCACAGCAGCTCGAAGCGGCGCCGGTCCCAGACCACGGGGTCGAAGGGGGCCAGCAGGCGCAGTTCCTCGTCGACGGCATGGCGCACGCTGCGCGGGTTGTCGCCGTCGCCCCAGTACCAGGTGACACCGTCCACGCGCGCCTGCGGCAGCCGCGCCTTGGCGCGCTGCAGCGCGGCGCGGCGGCCCTCGGCCCACTGCGGCGCGCCGCCGCGCAGGTGCATCACCAGCTCGGACAGCGACCGTTCGGGCAGCGGGGCGTACTTCTGCACCACCACGTCCACCAGCGTGTCCAGCGCGGCCGCAGGGTCGGTGGCCGCTGCGTGCGTGTCGCGCACGGCGTAGGTGCGCACGCCGCCTTCGCGCGCGGCGATGCGCAGCAGGCCGCGGTAGTGCATGCCGTCCAGCAGCTGCGTGCTGGCATTGCTGGCGCCGCCGAACCAGTTGCTGCTCTTGCCATGCTGGAAATGGGCGTCCACGTCGCGCGGGTGCACGACACCGCGTTCGCGCACGAACGCCAGCACCGCCTGCGCTTGCGCCTGGCGTGCCGCGGGCCACACGGTGCGCGGCTCGCGCGGGTGCATCAGTTGGTGCGTGGCGCGCGGCAGGAAGCCGTAGTTGACGAAGAAGTCCTCCTCGATCGGCAGCCGCGCGTAGCGGCGCTCCAGGTCGCCGGCGCGGTAGCCGGCCACGCGGTGGCGCAGCGTCAGGTCCTGCGCGCGGGCCGGCGCGCGGATCGGGTCGGCCTGCACGAAACCCAGGCGCTGCAGCGCACGCGGCAGCGTGGTCGGCTTGAACAGGCTGCGCGCCACGGCAAAGCGGCGCAGGTCGTCGAGGGTGGGGCTGGGCATGGGGGGGCGCAGGGGTCGCGTCGAGGAGGCTGGAGCTTACGGGCTGATGTGCCGCGCTGTACCGGGCGACGGGCCGTCGACCGTGCCACTAACGCACCACTAACGCAGCCTGGCATCCACTGGCGGCCATGGGCGGCGCGGGGCTGCCAGGAGACGGTGATGACGAGCGAATCGACGGGCCTGGCGCCCGGTCTGCAGGGCCGCTTGCGGCGTTGGCCGGGTGCGCTGGCGCTGGGCTGGGTGGCGCTGCTCGGCGCCTGCGGCGGTGGCGGTGGCGGCGATGCCACCGCGCCCCCGCCGCCCGTGGCCCAGCGGCAGGTCAGCGTGCAGATCAGCAGCACGGTGGCTGCCGGCGAGACCTTCACGTTCAACCTGGGCGGCCAGAGCCTGGGCGTCACGCAGGGCGGCAGCGCCACGGCCTTTGCCGCCGCGGTGGCCGAGGGCAGCAGCTACACCGTGACCCAGACCGCGGGGCCGCGCAGCTGCAACGGCTCGGCCAACCGCAGCGGCACCGTCGGCACCGCCAACATCACGGTCATCTTCGACTGCGGCAGCCCGCCCGGCAGCAGCACCCTGGCCGGCCAGTGGCACGCACCGGTGGGCGCGCAGGTCACGCTGCGGCTCAACGGCGGCGCCGGTCCGGCGCTGACGATGCCGCCTTTTGCCGGCAGCACCGACCTGTACAACCTGCTGCCCTTCGGCTTCACCCAGGGCCTGCAGGATGGCGCGGCCTACCAGGTCACCGTCGCCAGCGCGGCGGCCAACCTGAGCTGCTCCGTCTACAAGGGCGCCACCGGCACGATGCCGGCGGCCGCGGACGCGCTGCGGGTGGGCTGCGAGCTCACACACGACCTGCTCAGCCGCAGCACCGACAGCAGCGTGCGCGGCAGCTACTTCGAGAGCGGCGCGGTCGTGATCGGCGGCGCGGCGGGGGCCGTCGGCAGCACCGTCCTGGGCTACGGCGAAGGCCGCTTCGTCGCCTTCGTCTCCTCGGCCACCGGCCTGGGCGGCGCCACCGGCGGGCGGCGCCAGGTGTTCTGGCGCGACCGGCTGACCGGCGAGACGTTGCTGCTCAGCGCCTCGGCAGCCGGTGCCGAGGGCAACGGCGACAGCTTCGCGCCGGCGCTGTCGGCCGACGGCCTGACGGTGGTCTTCGAGAGCCACGCCAGCAACCTGGTGGCGGGCGACACCAACGGCGTGCGCGACGTGTTCCTGTGGAGTGGCCTGAACCGCGGCGCGGGCCTGAAGCGCATCAGCGTCAGCGCCGCGGGCGTGCAGGGCAACAGCGAGAGCTACGAGCCCACGGTGTCGGGCGACGGCCGCGTGGTGGCCTTCTCCACCGGCGCGAGCAACCTGACCGCGGGTGTCAGCGGCACCAGCACCATCAACGTCGTTCGCACCGACGTGGCCACCGGCACGCACACGCTGATCACCGCCAACCGCGTGGGCGGTGCCGGCGTGGGCGGCGCGCGCCCGGCACTGTCGGAAGACGGCAACCGGCTGGCCTTCTCGTCCTTCAGCAGCCAGCTGGTGGCCGGCGACGGCAACGGCCTGTGGGACATCTTCGTCTACCAGCACGACACCGCCAGCCTGCGCCGCGTCAGCCTCACCAGCACCGGCGGCGAGCGCAACCAGGGCACCGAAAGCGCCAGCCGCGTGGTCACGCCCGCGATCAGCGGCAACGGCCGCTTCGTGGCCTACGCCACCACGGCCAGCAACGTGGTGCCGGGCGACACCAACGGCGCGCAGGACGTCTTCGTCGTCGACCTCGACGGTGCGCTCGGCGTGCGCCGCGCCAGCCAGGCCGCCGACGGCACGGGCGGCAACGGCGACAGCCCCATCGGCCAGGGCGAGCGCATCGCGATCAGTGCCGACGGCGCCTGGGTCGCGTTCACCACCGCGGCGTCCAACCTCGGCGTGGCCGCGAACACCGCGGTGCTGCACGGCATGGCCCTGGGCGAGAACCGCACGTTCGTCACCGGCAGCGCGGGTGTGTCGCCGGTGCAGATGTCGCGCAGCGCGGCCTACGTCGTCTACGGCGCGTCGTTGCAGCAGGACCCGCGCTTCCCGGGCAGCGGGCTGTTCGGGCACTTCACGGGTCTGGCCCGTGCCTGGTGGTGGTACGACTGAAACACGCCGCCGAACCGGCGCGTCAGACGAAGCGCTGCAGCACGCTGCCGCTGCCGTCGGCCTGCAGCTGCACGCGGGCCCAGGCGCCGTTGACCAGCACCAGCTGCGGCGGCAGGTGGCCGATGTCCAGGTCCAGCAGCACGGGGCAGGGCAGGTCGCCCAGGGTCTGGCGCAGCGCGTCCTGGTGGCGCAGGTCGGTGGCGCCGGTGCTGTCCGGCGCGGCGCAGCGGCCCACCAGCAGCCCCGCGAGGCCGTCGAGCCAGCCCGACCAGCGCAGGCGCTGCAGCGCACGCAGCCAGTCGCAGGGGCCGAGCGCGGCGTTCTCAAGGTACAGGAGGGTGCCTTCGCCACGTTCGTCGCGCTGGGCGCGGATGAAGGCCGCGACATCGCCATGCGCGGTGGCGGCGGTGTGCATCAGCGTGTCCAGACAGCCGCCGATCAGACGCCCTTCGACCTGCGCCTCGGGCGCGCCGTGCAGCGTGCGCCAGCACGTGGTGTCGCTCAGCGCGTAGGCGCCGCCCGGGTCGGCGGCAAAGTCGGTCCACCGGCGCTGCCACCGGCTGGACGAGCGCTGCAGCACCGTGCCGCCGGCCGGCGTGCCCAGCACGGCCAGCGCGCAGGCGCTGAGCGGGTCGCGCTGCGCCGGCACCAGGTCCATCAGGCACGGCCCGTGGGCGGTGGCCCAGCCCAGGCGCAGCGTCAGCGGCAGCATCCAGGTGCTGGTGTCGCTGTAGCCCAGCACCCACTTCGGCCGCGCCTGCGCCAGGGCCGGCCAGTCCAGCCGGTCCAGCAGTTCGATGGCGCGCTCGCCGCCCCAGGGCGGGACGAGCGCCTGCACGTCGTCGCGCAGCAGCGTGTGCATCAGCTCGGCGGCGCGTTCGTCGGCCGGGGCGCTGGCGCTGTGCACCTGCTGGCGCAGGCAGCGGCCTTCTTCCACCACCAGACCCTGCGCACGCAGGTGAGCCAGCGCCAGGTCCAGCCGGGCGTGCAGCGGCGCCTGCACGCCCGAGCTGGGCGCGGTGACGACGACCCTGCAGCCCGCTCGCAGCGGGGCCGGGTAGCGCAGGGGTGAAGGCGAAGGAGAAGACAGCGGGGGTGCGGAACTGGCCATGACGACATGGTGCCGCAGGGGCGCCGGGAATGTGAATTCGTCACATCGGCCGGGTGACATATGCCCATCTGCCCGCCTCAGCGAGCCGCCTACAGTGGGCCGGCCGCCGGCTTCCGAGTCGGCGGTGTGTTTTTTTGTCGCTGTCACCCACCCGGCCGCCTTGGCGGGCCTGGGACACGCACCGCTCAGGGAGAGCAAGAAGGGGTGGACACCGTTGGGTGTCCACCCCTTACTTTTTGCGGTTCCCGAGGCTGCCTCGTCCGTGCGTTGGCTGCGGCCGGCCCTGCGGGCCTTCACATCGCTGCGCGATGTGAGCCTGCGCCGAAGAACCGCCAAGCTCGCTGCGCTCGGTGCCTTACAGGCCCGCTGCTGCGCGCAGCGCGGCTGCCTTGTCGGTTCTTTCCCAGCTGAACTCGGGCTCTTCGCGGCCGAAGTGGCCGTAGGCGGCGGTCTTCTCGTAGATCGGGCGCAGCAGGTCCAGCATCTGGATGATGCGTTCACCAGCGCGGCGATCTTGTCGTCGGGCAGCTTGCCGGTGCCTTCGGTGTAGACCGTCACGTTCATCGGCTTGGCCACGCCGATGGCGTAGGCCACCTGCACCTGGCACTGCTTGGCCAGGCCGGCGGCCACCACGTTCTTGGCCACGTAGCGCGCGGCGTAGGCGGCCGAGCGGTCGACCTTGGACGGGTCCTTGCCGCTGAAGGCGCCGCCGCCGTGCGGGCAGGCGCCGCCGTAGGTGTCGACGATGATCTTGCGACCGGTCAGGCCGCAGTCGCCCTGGGGGCCGCCGACGACGAAGCGGCCGGTCGGGTTGATCAGGTACTTGGTGTCGGCGGTGAGCCATTCCTTGGGCAGCACCGGCTTGATCAGCTCTTCGCGGATGGCCTCGTAGAACTCGTCCGTCATCTTGTGACCGAGCGAGTACTCGGGCGCGTGCTGGGTGCTCAGCACCACGGTGTCGATGCTGTGCGGCTTGCCGTCCACGTAGCGCATCGTCACCTGGCTCTTCGCGTCGGGGCGCAGGAAGGGCAGGCGGCCGTCCTTGCGCAGCTGGGCTTGCCGTTCCACCAGGCGGTGCGCGTAGTAGATCGGCGCGGGCATCAGTTCGGGCGTCTCGTCGCAGGCGTAGCCGAACATCAGGCCCTGGTCGCCGGCGCCGGTGTTGAGGTGGTCGTCTGACGCATGGTCCACGCCCTGCGCGATGTCGTTGGACTGCTTGTCGTAGCAGACCATCACCGCGCAGCCCTTGTAGTCGATGCCGTATTCGGTGTTGTCGTAGCCGATGCGCTTGATGGTGTCGCGCGCGACCTGGATGTAGTCGACGTGGGCGTTGGTCGTGATCTCGCCGGCCAGCACCACGAGGCCGGTGTTGCACAGCGTCTCGGCGGCCACGCGGCTGCGCGGGTCCTGCTTGAAGATCGCGTCGAGGA